>Ga0209254_10006531_pt1 | contig 10756 bp, 5 predicted proteins | sample FrelakmetDIP11DI_FD_187148 | JGI IMG/M metagenome (GOLD analysis project Ga0209254, IMG submission 187148) | Freshwater lake sediment microbial communities from the University of Notre Dame, USA, for methane emissions studies - DIP11 DI (SPAdes)... | ecosystem: Environmental > Aquatic >... | reverse complement strand
GGCGGTGTCCCTGATCGGCTGACCGTGCGCGGGATCGCGCGCACGATCAGCCGGCCAGCGTCGCGCGCCACAGCGACGTGACCGCGGCGCGCTGCGCGGCCACCGTGTCGGGCTCGACACGGGCGTAGCGGGCGTCGTTCAGCCGCAGGGTGTGCTGCAGTCGCCGGTAGTCGCGATAGGCCTGCGCGACGTCGGTGGCCGACTGCGCGTCGATCAGTCCCGCGGCGGCGGCCCGCTGCAGCAGCGCGATGTTGCCGGCGTTGTCGAGCAGTTCGGGGTGCCGCGCGGCGTGCGCCAGCACCAGGTACTGCACGAGGAATTCGATGTCGACCATGCCGCCCGGGTCGTGCTTGATGTCGAACTGCGCGCTGCGGTTGGGGTGTCCGTCGAGCATCTTGCGGCGCATCGCGAGCACCTCGTTGCGCAGCGTGCCCGGGTCGCGCTGCGCCGACAGGATCTCGCGGCGAAAGGCCTCGAAGCGTTGCCCGATCGCCGCGTCCCCGCTGCAGTGGCGCGCGCGGGTCAGCGCCTGGTGCTCCCAGACCCACGCCGACTCGCGCTGGTAGCTCTCGAAGGCGCGCACGCTGGAGACCAGCAGCCCCGCGTTGCCGTTGGGGCGCAGCCGCAGGTCGATCTCGAACAGCATGCCGGCGGCCGTGCGCGTCGACAGCCAGGCCGACAGCCGCTGCGCAAGCTGCGCGTACACCGGGTGCGCCCGCTCGTCGTCGTCGTCGAACAGGAACACCAGGTCCAGGTCCGACGCATAGCCCAGCTCCTTGCCGCCCAGCTTGCCGTAGCCGACGATCGCGAACAGCGGCCGCTCGCGGTGCGGGTTGCGCACCTGCTGCCAGGCGCAGTCGAGCGCGATCGACAGCACGCGGTCGGCCAGTTCGCTGAGGTGATCCGACAGCCGCTCCACGCTGAGCCGCCCGGACAGGTCCTGCGCCAGCAGCCGGAACACCTGCGCGTGGTGCGCCTCGCGCAGCATGTCCATCTGCCGCTCGACGTCGGGCTCGCCGGCGCGCGTGCGGGTGGCCTGCAGCGACAGGCGCAGGTCGCTCTCCCAGGCCGCGAGCGCCGGCGGCTCGAGGATCTGCCCGTCGAGCAACTCGTCCAGCACCACCGGGTGGTGGGTCAGGTAGTCGGCGGCCCACTTGGCCTGGCCGATCATTCTCAGCAGCTGCAGGTACGCGGTCGGGAACTGCACCAGCAGCGCGAGGTAGGCCGGGCGCCCGGCGATCGTCTCGAGCAGGTCGATCAGTCGGCCGAGCCAGGCGCCGTCGCCGGCGCCCGCGGCGCCCGGTCCTTCGCGCAGCGCCTGCTCGAGCAGCTGGTCGATGCGCTGTTGCGTGTCCGGGCGGGCCAGCCGGTAGCGCCGGCCCTCGCGCAGCGCGGTGATGCGGGCCTGCGTCGCGTCGTCCAGCGCCGGCAGCGGCTCGGCCCCGGGCGAAGGCGCCTGCGACTGCGCCGGGTCGGCGAGCAGCGCGTCGAAGACCGATTCGACGTGGTCGCGCGCGACGGCGAGCGCCTCGTCGAACGCCGCCGGGGTCAGCGCGAGCATCCCGGCGATCCGCTCGCGCACCTGCGGGTCGGCCGGCAGGCGGTGCGTCTGCGCGTCTTCCTGGTACTGCAGCGCATGCTCGACACGGCGCAGCAGCCGGTAGGCCTGCGCGAGGCGGGCGGCGGCCTCGGGCTCGAGCAGGCGGCGCTGGGCCAGCGCGTTCAGCGTGTGCAGCGTGCGCCGGTCGCGCAGCAGCGGGTCGCGCCCGCCGCGCACGATCTGGAACAGCTGGGCGCAGAACTCGATCTCGCGGATGCCGCCGCGCCCGAGCTTGACGTCGATGCCGCCGCCGCTGCGCGCCTCGAGCCGGTTGTCGCGCAGTCTGACCTCCGAGCGGATCAGCGCGTGCAGTTCGCGCAGCGCGGCAATGGCGGCGAAGTCGAGGTAGCGGCGGTACACGAATGGCTCGACCACGTGCTGCAGCGCCGATTCGTCGAGCCGGCGCGCCTCCTCGCCCGCCAGCCCCGAGTCGGCGACGACGCGGCCCTTGAGCCACGCGAAGCGCTCCCACTCGCGCCCCTGGTCGTAGAAGTACTGCTCGAGCATCGGCAGGCTGACCACGAGCGGGCCCGAGTCGCCGTTCGGACGCAGCCGCGTGTCGACGCGGAACACGAACCCGTCCTCGGTGGTGTCCGACAGCAGACCGTTCAGGCGTCGCGCGGCGCGGTGGAAGAACTCGCTCGCGGCAAGCTTGCGCGTGCCGCCCTCGCCGCCGGTCGTCTCGCCCTGCTCGCGGAACACGTAGACGAGGTCGACGTCGGACGACACGTTGAGCTCGTTGCCGCCCACCTTGCCCATGCCGACCACCAACAGGTCCTGCGGGCGCCCGTCGGCGTCCAGCGGGCGGCCGTGCACCTGCGCGAGTTCGGCCGCAGCGTGGCGCAGCGCCACGCCGATGGACAGCTCCGCCCAGGCGCTGACCGCCAGGCAGACCTCTTCGAGCGGCGCGCGCTGCGTGACGTCGCGCTCGATCAGCGTCAGCATCACCAGCTGCCGGGCCCGGCGCAGCATCGGCCCCGGGTCGGGCGGCGCGGCGGCGCCCGACCCGGCGGCGCGCGTCGGCGCGTCGGCCTGCATCGCTTCCCAGCACGCCGCGACCGCCTGTGGCGTCAGCGGCTGCTCGACCATCGCCTGAAGCGTCGCGACCCGCTGCGGATGGCGATGCTCCAGCGCGGTCAGCGTCCGCCGGAAATACGCACTGCAGCGGCTGGCGGCGAAGCGCTCGATGGGGGTGTCGGGCATGGTCGGGCGGGGCGGCCCCCTATGCTACAGTGGTCCACCGGGCAACGCCTGCCGCTGACGGGTGAATGCCGGCCACCCGAGCCAGCCGATCCTCTCCCGATGACTCCCGCGACCCCACGGCGTTCCGCGCTGCTTTCCCGTGTGCTGATCGGCGCGCCGATCCTGGTCGTCGCGGCAGCAGCGTTGTTCTATCTCGGGGTCCGGCACCTGCTCTGGCCGCATCCCGAGCTCTGGCAGCCGCGGCTGCTGTCGCACGTCGAGCGGCTGCTCGAGCGCCCGATCCGCGTCGATCGGCTCGTCACGTCGTGGGAGGGCCTGCACCCCGCGCTGCAGGTCGACGGCCTGCAGGTGCTCGGACTCGACGGCGCGCCGCGGCTGCAGGTGGCGAGCGCCTACGCGCGCCTGTCCTGGCGCTCGCTGCTCACCGGCCGCCCCCGACTGGCCGTACTGAGCCTGGACCGTCCGCAGCTGACCGTCGAGCGGCAGGCCTCCGGCGTGATGACCGTCGCCGGCATCGAGGTGATGACGCCCGAGTCCCGCATCGACCCGAAGGAGCTGCTCGCGTGGCTGCTCGGCCAGGGAGACGTTCGGGTCGACGACGGCTCGATCCGCTGGATCGACCGGCAGCAGGATGCCCGGGCGGTCGACGTGGCCAACGTGCAGGTCCGGGTCCACAACCAGGCTCGACACCACCAGTTGAGCGTGGCGCTCGGCACTCCGGGCGCGCTGGCCGAGTCCGCGGCGGCTGCCGCCGACTTCGTGCGTCCGCCCCTGACGTTCGCGGCGGACTGGCGCCGCTGGAAGGGCGAGCTGCACCTGGCGGGCAGCCGCGTCGACCTCGCCGCGCTCGGCTCGGTGCTGCGCGGGCTCGCGCCGGGCGCGGCCTGGGCGCAGGCGATGTCCGGCGCGTCGGGCGAGTTCGACCAGATGGCCTGGCTGCGGTTCGACGGCGGGCATGCGCTGGACGGCGTGCTCAAGGTGCACGCCCGTTCGGCCGTGCTGCCGCTCGAACTCGGCCCGCTGGCGCTGCGCGACGCGCGCGCCGAGGCGCGCGCCGAGCGTCAGGCCGACGGCGGCTTCGCGCTGACGGTCACCGACCTGTCGGTCGTCGACGCCGGCGGCGTTGCGGTGCGGGCCGACGGCCCCGTGCGGCTGGGGCTCGACCCGCAGGGCCGGCCGCGCTCGGCGACTCTGCGCGTGCGCCCGCTCGAGACCGGCGCCGCGCTGGCGCTGTTGCGGGCGCTGCCGCTGCCGCCCGAACCGGCCCGCCGTCTGCGCGGCGTCGACACCAGCGGGACCGTGGCCGACCTGGACCTGCAGTGGTCCCGCGGGGCCGATGCGGGCAGTCGCTTCGACGTCTCGGCGCGCTTCGACCGGCTGTCGCTGCGCGTGCGCACCGCGTCGGGTGCAGTCCCGGGGTTCACGAACCTGTCGGGCACCGTGCGCGCCACCGAACAGGCGGGCACGCTGTCGCTGCAGGGCCCGCGGTCGTCGCTGACGTTTCCAGGCGTGTTCGCCGAGCCGACGGTGCCGTTCGAGCAGCTCGACGTCGAGGCGAGCTGGAGCGTCGACCGCTCGCGGGGCGAGCGCTGGCTGCAGGTGCAGGTGCCGCGGCTTGCCTTTGCCAATGCCGATGCCGCCGGGTCCGCCAGCGGCCAGTACGGCACCGGCGGCAAGGGGCCCGGCGTGCTGGACCTCACCGGCAGCCTGAGCCGGGCGACCGGCGCGCGGGTCGCGCGCTACCTGCCGCTGCCGATCTCCGAGAGCGTGCGCGACTGGGTTGCCGCGTCGATCCGCGCGGGCACCGCCCGCGACGTGCGGTTCCGTGTCCGCGGCGACCTGCGCGACTTTCCGTTTCGCGACCCCGCCTCGGGCGAGTTCCGCGTCGCCGCGCAGTTGAACGACACGCTGCTGGCGTTCTCGCCGCAGTGGCCGGCGATCGCCAAGGTGCGCGGCGCAATGGTGTTCGAGCGGGCGGGCATGGACATCCAGGCCGAGTCGGCGCAGGTCTACGGCGTGCGGCTGGCCGGCACGCACGCGCGCATCGCCGACTTCGCCCAGCCGGACCTGCTGGTCGACGGCACCGGAACCGGGCCCGCGCAGGATCTGTTGCGGTTTCTGAACGAGAGCCCGCTGGTCAACAACGTCGAGGGCTTCACGCGCGACGCGCGCATCGACGGTGACGCGCGGCTCGCGCTGAAGCTGGAGCTGCCGCTGAAGGACCTGGCCGCGACCCGCGTCGCGGGGTCGGTGACGTTCGGGGGCAACCGCATCGACCTGGACCGGACGCTGCCGGCGTTCTCCGACGTGGCGGGCCGCCTCGAGTTCACCGAGCGCACGCTGGCGCTGCGCGGCATGCGTGCGACGCTGCTGGGCGGGCCGCTGAGCGTGGAGGCGGAGACGACCGGCGAAGGCCTGATGCACATCGACGCGCGCGGCACGATCGACGCGCACGGCATGCGGCAGATCACGGACAACCCGCTGACGCGTCGGCTCGAGGGCCGCACCGACTACCGCGCGAGCGTCGACGTGAACCGGCGCGCCTCGACGCTGCGGCTCGAGTCCGATCTGGTCGGCCTGTCCAGCAGCCTGCCGGCGCCGTTCGCCAAGCAGGCGGGCGAGCGCTGGCCGCTGCGGGTGACGTCCACGCCGACCCCGCCGGCGCGCGCCGACGAGCGGCCCGCGGCCGACCGCATCGACGTGCGCCTGCGCGAGAACATCGCGCTGGCGTTCGAGCGCACGCGCGACCCCGATTCGCAGCGGCTGCTGATCCGTCGTGCGGGGTTTGCCGTCGATGCCGAGCCGGTGCTGCGCGACTCGGGGCTGTCGGTGCTGCTGCACGGTGGCGCGATCGACTTCGATGCCTGGCGCCGGGTGCTGTCCGACACGGAGCTGTCCCGACTCGAGGCGACCGCCCGCACGGGCGTCGCGCGGGGCTTCTCGCTGGCGCCCGACTTCGTGTCGGTCGTGGCGCCCGACGTTCGCATCGGCGGGCGCGACCTGCACGACGTCGTGTTCGGCGCGTCGCGCTCGGAGGGGTTCTGGCGCGCCAACATCAGTGCGCACGAGATCAACGGCTACTTCTACTGGCTCGACGCCGCGCCGGGCCAGCAGATCGGCACGCTGACCGCGCGCTTCACGCGGCTCGTGCTGCCGCGCTCGCGCGAGGGCGAACTCGAGTCGGCGCTGTCCGCATCGCCGGACCTGCTGCCAGCGCTGGACGTCACCGCGGAGGACTTCGTGCTCGGGGATCACAGCCTGGGCAGCCTGAGCGTGCGCGCGACCAACGGCGGCACGCCCGCGGGGCCGGTGTGGACGCTGGACCGCCTGGTCATCGCGAATCCGGCGGCGCGCTTCGAGGCCACCGGCAGCTGGGCGTTTGCGCCCGGCGCCGCGGTGTCGCGCACCGCGTCGCTGGGCCTGGCGCCGAGGGTCGATCCGGCGGGGCGCCGCACCGAGCTCGACTTCACGCTGTCGGTGCGCAATGCGGGCGAGCTGCTCGAGCGCTTCGGGCAGAAGAACGTGCTGCGCGGCGGTGCCGGCTCGCTGACCGGCGACCTGCACTGGCAGGGTTCGCCGCTGGCGCTGGACTACGGCTCGCTGCAGGGGGCCATCGCGATCTCGCTGGGCAGGGGCCAGTTCCTCAAGGTCGACCCCGGCGTGGCCAAGCTGATCGGCGTGCTGAACCTGCAGTCGCTGCCCAAGCGGCTGAGCCTGGACTTCCGGGACCTGTTCTCCGAAGGCTTTGCTTTCGACGAGATCACCGGCGACCTGCAGGTCGTCAACGGCGTGGCGCACACCACGGCGCTGAACATGAAGGGCCTGCAGGCGCAGGTGAGCATCCGCGGCGAAGCCGACCTGCGGCACGAGACGCAGAAGCTGCACGTGGCGGTGCTGCCCGAGGTCAATGCGGGGCTGGCGTCGATCGCCTACGGGGCGATGGTCAATCCGCTGATCGGACTCGGGTCGTTCGCGGCCCAGTACGTGCTGCGCAAGCCGCTGCAGGAGGCGTTCGGCTACGAGGTCGACGTGACCGGCTCGTGGACCGACCCGGCCGTCAGCGAACGCATCCGCAGGGCGCGTGGCGTCGCGCCCTCCAACACACCCTGAAGGGCCCTCCATGACCGATTCCCTGCGGGTGGCCGCGATCCAGATGGTGTCCGCCGCCACGGTCGCGACCAACCTCGAGCGCGCGCACCGACTGATCGAGCAGGCCGCCGCGCAGGGTGCGCGGCTGGTCGTGCTGCCCGAGTTCTTCCCGATCCTCGGGCGCCGCGAGACCGACAAGGTCGACATCCGCGAGCCGGCGGGCGACGGGCCGATCCAGCGCTTCCTCGCCGACGCGGCCGAGCGCTTCGGCGTGTGGATCGCCGGCGGCACCGTGCCGCTGCTGGCGCCCGAGCCGCGGCGCGTGTGGAACAGCTGCCTGGTCTACGGCCCCGACGGCGCGCTCGCGGCGCGCTACGACAAGGTCCACCTGTTCGGCTTCACGCGCGGGGACGTCCGCTTCGACGAGTCGGCCACGATCATGCCGGGGCGCACCCCGGTGGTGTTCGACCTGCGCACGCCCAAGCGCGAGTTCCGCATCGGCCTGTCGGTGTGCTACGACCTGCGCTTTCCGGAGTACTACCGCGCGCTGGGCGCGGTCGACCTGATCCTGGTGCCGTCGGCCTTCACCTACGTGACCGGTCAAGCCCACTGGGAGATCCTGATGCGCGCCCGCGCCATCGAGAACCAGTGCTTCGTGCTGGCGCCGGCGCAGGGCGGCCAGCACGAGAACGGCCGCCGCACGTGGGGCCACACGATGCTGGTCGACCCGTGGGGCGAGGTGCTGCAGTGCCTGCCCGAGGGCGAGGGCGTGATCGTCGGCGACGTCGATGCGCGGCGCATCGCCGACGTGCGTGCCAGCCTGCCGGCGCTTGCCCACCGTACGATGTAGGGTACGCCGGCGCCCGCAGGGCGCCCGATGTAGGATAGCCCGATGAACATGCCCGTCGACCCGTCCTTCGCCCACCTCGCCCAGGCCCGCGGCCTGCTGCTCGAGCCCTACGACCTCGACGAGTCCCAGCTCGCGCAGGCGCTGGCCGAGGTGTTCACCCACCGGGTCGACTACGCCGACCTGTACTTCCAGTACACGCGCAGCGAGGGCTGGAGCCTGGACGAAGGCATCGTCAAGTCCGGCAGCTTCTCGATCGAGCAGGGCGTGGGCGTGCGCGCCGTGTCGGGCGAGAAGACCGCGTTCGCGTACTCCGACGCGATCGGCCTGGATGCGCTGCTGTCGGCGGCGCGCGCCACGCGCACGATCGCGCGCGCCGGCGCCGGCCGGGTCAAGGTCGCGCACCGCATGGCACCGTCCAGCGGGCACTCGCTGTACCGGATGTCCGACCCGATCGCCTCGTTGGACTCGACCGCCAAGGTGGCCCTGCTGCACAAGGTCGAGAAGCTCGCGCGCTCCAGGGACCCGCGCATCGTGCAGGTGATGGCCGGCCTGGCCGCCGAGCACGACGTCGTGCTGGTGGCGCGCTCCGACGGCGTGGTCGCCGCGGACGTGCGCCCGCTGGTGCGCCTGTCGGTGACGGTGATCGCCGAGAGCGACGGCCGCCGCGAACAGGGCACCGGCGGCGGGGGCGGGCGCTTCGACTTCGACTACTTCGACGACGCGATCGTCGAGCGCTACGTCGACGATGCCGTGCACGCGGCACTGGTCAACCTCGAGTCCCGCGCGGCGCCCGGCGGCGTGATGTCGGTCGTGCTCGGGCCGGGCTGGCCGGGCGTGCTGCTGCACGAGGCGATCGGCCACGGGCTCGAGGGCGACTTCAACCGCAAGGGCTCGTCGGCGTTCGCCGGCAGGCTCGGCGAGCGCGTCGCCGCGCGCGGGGTCACGGTCGTCGACGACGGCACGATCGCCGACCGGCGCGGATCGCTGAACGTCGACGACGAGGGCAATCCGACGCAGCGCAACGTGCTGATCGAGGACGGCGTGCTCAAGGGCTACCTGCAGGACACGCTGAACGCGCGGCTGATGAAGGTGCCCGTCACCGGCAACGGCCGGCGCGAGTCGTTCGCGCACCTGCCGATGCCTCGGATGACCAACACCTGCATGCTCAACGGCGATCGCGACCCGCGCGAGATCATCGAGTCGATCGAGCGCGGGCTGTACGCCGTCAACTTCGGCGGCGGCCAGGTCGACATCACCAACGGCAAGTTCGTGTTCTCGGCCAGCGAGGCGTACTGGGTCGAGCACGGCAAGGTCCAGTACCCGGTCAAGGGCGCGACGATCATCGGCAACGGTCCCGACGCGCTGACACGCGTCACGATGATCGGCAACGACATGCGGCTGGACTCCGGCGTGGGCGTGTGCGGCAAGGACGGCCAGAGCGTGCCGGTGGGCGTCGGCCAGCCGACGCTGCGCATCGAGGGACTCACGGTCGGCGGGACGGCGTAGCGGCGCCGTCGTCGCCGTACGTGCGCGCGAACCGGTCGAGGAACTCGGCCAGTCGCTCGGGCGGCAACTGATTGACGCCGGCCGCGCCGGCGCGGCCCCCGCCGCTGCCGAACCCGCGGCAGAACGCGTCCGCGGTGGGCGTCGCGGGCCGGCGCGCCGCGCCCGTGTCAGCGTCCGTGCGGCCCCCGCGCGGCGCCCGAACGCTCGCCGTATAGCCGCCGGTGGCGTTGGCGCTGACGACGGCGATCGCCGCGTCGGGCGAGCGGCTGGCCAGCGCGTGCGCGAACACGCCGCGCACGCGTCGTGCCCACGGCGTATCCGGCAGCACGTACGCCTGCGCAGCGCCGGCGGCGCGGGCCGGCGGGCAGGCCCACGCCTGCGCGAGGTCTGCGCGCCGCCCGGCGTCGAGCTCGCCGACCAGGTCCGACCCGGCGGCGAACCGCAGCGGGTCCGCGTAAGGCCGCAGCGCGCGGAACAGCTCGGCCGGGTGGATGCGCAGGTCCGACTCGGCGTCGCCGTAGGCGTTGTAGTTCAGCGCCTCGCCCAGCCTGCGCAGCGCGTGCAGTTGCGGGTCGGTCAGGCCCAGCCTGGCGCCCAGGGCGCGCGCCGCAGCGGCGAGGTTGTCGCCGAACGCGCCGACGATCGCCCAGCGGGTCTGTGCGCCGTGCAGGTGCCGGTCCACCAGCACCGACGTGCACACGTCGGCACCGACGTCGACGTGAGGCTCGAACGCCGGATGGGCCGGCAGCGCCCCGGGGTGGTGGTGGTCGAACCAGCGCACGCGCACGCCGGCGGCGAGCAGCGCGACCAGCGCGTCGCGGTTGGCCGCGACGGCCACGTCCAGCACCGTCACCTGGTCGCCGGCCGACGCACGCACCCGGGCCAGCAGCGACACGTCGCGCTTGACGCCGGTGACCAGCGTCGAGTCGAGCGGATCGGACAGCCGAAGCTGCTGCAGCGCGCACAAGCCGTCCGCGTCGCCGTTGAAGACGTCGATGGCGCTCACGCCGCGGCAACCTGCTCGCGCCACGCGCGCCGCAGCGCCTGCGCCGACAGCGGCTGGCGGGCGTCGTGCACGAAGACGCGGCCGGGCTCGTCGGGGCGCAGCGGTTCGTGCGTGTCGAGCTGGCGCTGCAGCACGGCCGCGTCGGCATCCGAGGCGTCGTCGTCGCGCGCACGGCGGGCGGCGACCCGCTCGCGCAGCAGGTCCGCGGGCGCCTGCAGGTCGATCACGACGAACGGGACCGCGCAGCGCTCGGCCAGCGCAGCGAATGCGGCGCGCTGCGCGCGCTGCAGGAACGTCGCGTCCACGATCACCGGCATCCCGGCGCTCAGCACGTCCGTGGCCAGCGCGGCGAGACGCGCGTAGGTCTCGTCGCGGGCGGCCTGCGTGTACAGCGCGGTCTGCGCACCGCCGCGCGCCAGCGGCGCGAGGCCCCGCTGGCGCTTGCGCTCGAGGTCCGAGCGCAGCCGGATGGCGCCGATCTCGCCGGCCAGCACCGTGCTCA
>Ga0209254_10006530_pt1 | contig 10757 bp, 10 predicted proteins | sample FrelakmetDIP11DI_FD_187148 | JGI IMG/M metagenome (GOLD analysis project Ga0209254, IMG submission 187148) | Freshwater lake sediment microbial communities from the University of Notre Dame, USA, for methane emissions studies - DIP11 DI (SPAdes)... | ecosystem: Environmental > Aquatic >... | reverse complement strand
CGCTGCTTCGAGGCCATGCGCCAGGACTGCAGCCGTGTGGTGCTCTCGCTCAAGGCCGACTACCGCAAGGGGCCCTCCGGGCGGATGAAGCGCAAGGTCCAGTCGGTGGAGGAGAAATTATAAAGGACGTTGGCCCGTGGACTCGTTTGCCCGTTGAAGCCCCGGACCTCCGCACCTTATATTACTACCATGCGCAAGCTGACCGCCTGCACCTACGACTGCCCGGATGCCTGCTCGCTGGTGCTCGAGCAGGGCGATGACGGGGGGCTGCGGCTGCTCGGAAACCCCGACAGCCCCTTCACCCGCGGGGTCATGTGCGCCAAGACCCGGCGCCAGATCCGGCGGCTGCAGAGCCCCAGCCGCATCCTGAAGCCCCGGCGCAAGACCGGGGCCGGCTGGCAGGAGATCGGCTGGGAGGCCGCCCTCGACCTGTGCGCCGAGAAGATCCAGCGGCTGCGGGGGAAGCCGACCGCCATCCTGCACATCCACAGCGACGGGGCCAAGGGCGTGCTCAAGGAGGCCGTGAGCCTGTTTTTCGCCAAGCTGGGGACCAGCCGGATCAAGGGCTCGCTCTGCGATGCCGCCGGCTTCATCGCCGGCGTGGAGGATTTCGGTTCCCGGGAAAACAACGACATCGAGGACCTGGCCAACGCCGCCGCCATCGTCAACTGGGGCAAGGACCTTTCGCGCAGCTCCATCCACACGGCCGCGGTCGTCCACGCGGCCCGGCGCAGGGGCGCCCGGGTGCTGACGATCTCCCCGGGCGGCGACGGCAACGATCCCTTCAGCGATCAGCGCATCCGGATCCGGCCGGGGACGGACCGCTTTCTGGCGGCCGCCGTGATCCGGCGGCTTTACGCCGACCGGCCCATCCCGGAAGAGCTGGCGGCCTGCTCGCGGCGCCCGGAGAAATTCCGCGAATTGATCCGCAGCCGGCCGCTTCGGGAGCTGCTGGCGGCCTGCGAGGTGTCGGCGGCGGATGCCGAGCCGCTGTTCGATCTGTACGCCGCGGTCCAGCCCCTGGCCACCTTCGTCGGGGCCGGACTGCAGCGCTACCGCTACGGCGGAGAGAACGTGCGCTTCATCAACGCCCTGGCGCTGCTCTCCGGCAACGTCGGCCGCAGCGGCGGGGGCGTCTATTTCCATCTGCACTCCTACCGCAACCTGGACCTCGGATGGGTCAAGGGCAAGGGGCACAGGGGCCGGCGGGCCTTTCCGATCGCGACCATCGGCCGGGACATCCCGGCGGCCCGCGATCCCGGCATCCGGATGATCTGGGTCAACGGCACCAACGTCGTCAACCAGGCACCGGGTGCGCTGGAGACCGCGCGGGCCTTCGAGGGCGTGGAGTTCAAGGTGGTCGTGGATGCCTTCATGACCGACACGGCCGAACGCGCCGATCTGGTGCTGCCGTGTGCGCTCATGCTGGAGCAGGAGGATGTCGTCGGATCCTTTCTGCATGAATACGTCCAGTACGTCGCGGCGGTGCTCCCGCCGCCGCCGGAGGTGCGGACGGACCTGTGGATCGTGAGCGAGCTGGGCCGGCGCCTGAACCCGCCGGTGGTTATGCCTATGTCGGAAGACTGCCTGCGGGCCGCCTTGACCTCGGTCCATCTCGATGTCACTCTGGAAGAGCTCAGGGCCAAAGGCTTCGTGCGCTCCCGGCGGCCGCGCATTGCCTACGAAGGCCTGAAATTCGCGCACGGCGACGGGAAGTACCGCTTCCCCGGCCGATTGCACGCCGAGCCGGCGGCGCCCGATGGCTACCCGCTGCGCCTGCTCACCCTGGTGCGCCGGACGGCCATCCACTCCCAGATCCTGCCGGAGGATCAGGAGCCGCCGCCCACGGCGTGGGTGTCTCCGGAGTGCCCCGTGCTGGCAAGACTGGATATCTCCGAGCCGGCCGTGCTGGTGTCGCCCTTTGGGCGGTTGCCGGTGAAGCTTCGTCTGATGCCCGGTCTGCACCCCGGAACGGTGATCTATCGACGGGGGGACTGGATGAGCCGGGGCGGCGGCGCCAACCGGCTGATCGCCGCCGGGCTGACGGACCTGGGCGGGGGGGCGCCGTTTTACGACCAGTACGTCCAATTGGAAAATCATCACGGGTAATGCCGTGATGATTTTCCAATTATCAAAAACACGTTAAAGCTCACCGTAAACTGCAGCGCAACACGCCGATGATGGACAACTCGCCGCAGCAGGAATTGCAGGCCATGTGCCGGCAATGGTCGGCGGACCTCAACGCCATCGACGGCCGGGAAGGCCGCATGGCGTATGTCCGGGCCGAGCTGCCGGAGCTGCTTTCCAAGCGCTGGATCTTCGAGGGGATTCTCAGGGGAATCCAGGCCGGCAGCCCCTATCCCGATCTGCGTCAGGAGACCCTGTTCGACAACGAGCTCATTCTCTTCCGCGACCCCGGCCACAGGTTCTCGCTGCGGCTTTACGTCTTCGGCCCGGGCGAGCACACCGCCGTGCACGACCACACCTCCTGGGGGGTGTCGGGCTCGGCGTTCGGACCGCTGGAAGTGGTGCGCTACCGCCGCGAGGGCGCGGGCTCCCAGCCGGGCTCGTGCGGACTGACGGTCGCCGGGCGCAGGGTGCTCGGGGCGGGTGAAATCGAAACGACGCTGCCGTTCGATGCCGGCATTCATCGCACCGGGAACCCGGCGGGCGGCAGCACCCTGATGGTCAGCGTCTACGGCCGGCCGATGCGGCGGCTTTACATCGAATGCTTCGATCTGGAGAACGGCCGCGTCGAGCGCCGGTATTCGCCGCACATCAAAAAGAGGATCCTGGCGCAGCAGGCGCTGCAATCGATAATAGCCGCCAGGCAGACGGCGGGTTGAACGCGGTCAAGAAAATGACGCATCGGCATGGACCGCCTCCACAGGGATTGTCTTCAGCCGATCCCACTACCGATTTAACTTATCGTAATAGCTAATATTTATTGCCTTTTGTTCCGGGCGCCATCGGCTTCGTCGGATTGTGGCATGTTTTATGCTGCGAGCGGTCAGGTTTAGCTTTTATTTCAACTACCTGTAACCATGCCGAATCCAAACTGACGCATGCGGACCTAACACCGAAAGAAGGCCCCGGAGACAATGAACCCCTTGTCCGACGAGCAGCGTCTAAGGCTGCAAGAGGAAACCGCCCGCGTTTTGCTGAACGCCAGCCGGGATGCCGCCTTTATCATCGACCTCCAGGGGCGGATTCTGTCCGCCAATCAGGAAGCCGCACGGATGACCGGGACTTCCCTCGAGGAGCTGCCGGGCAAATCGCTCGCCGATTGTCTGCCGGCGAATGCGGCGGAAGGACGGCAGCAGAAGAATCTGGAGGCCATCCGCACCGCAGCCCCGGTATTCTTCGAGGACGAGGCCGGCGGCAGGGCCTTCGCGAACGCGGTTCATCCCGTCTGCGACGACAAGGGAAATGTCGGGACGCTCGTTTTCTACAGCAAGGACATCACGGAAGAGAAGCGCTCCAGGGAGGAGCGCGAAAAGCTGACCGTCCAGCTCCAGCAGGCCCAGAAAATGGAGGCGATCGGTACCCTGGCCGGAGGCATCGCGCACGATTTCAACAACCTGCTCATGGCGATCCAGGGCAATGTTTCCCTGATCCTGTTCGACACGGAGGCGGACCATCCGCATCGCCGCGTCCTGGTGAACATCGAAAATCTGATCCGCAGCGGCGCGGACCTGACCTCCAAGCTGCTGGGCTACGCGCGCAGGGGCAAGTACGAGTCCCGGCCGGTGGCGCTGAACGACCTCGTGCGCGAAACCGCCGAGACCTTCGGTCGCATGCGCAAGGACATCACCATCGATCAGCACCTGGCCGACGATCTGATGAGCCTCGTTGCCGACAAGAGCCAGCTCGAGCAGGTGCTGCTCAACCTGTTCGTGAACGCCGCCGACGCCATGCCGACGGGTGGCAAGCTCATTCTGAAGACGCGCAACGTGTCGCATCGCGAGATCCCCTTTAGCGGCTATGCCATCAAGCCGGGCTCCTACGTGCGGCTCACCGTGGCCGATACCGGCGTCGGGATGGCCCCGAAGACCATCCGCCGCATTTTCGACCCCTTCTTCACCACCAAGAAGATAGGCCGGGGCACCGGTCTGGGGCTGGCGTCGGCCTACGGGATCGTCAAGAGCCACAACGGTTACATCGAAGCGGAATCGGAGCCGGGCAAAGGCTCCACCTTCTCCGTGTTCCTTCCGGCGACCGAGCGGCGCACCGACGACGGCACCTCCCCCCACGGCAAATCGGCGGCCGGAAGCGGTGCGATTCTGCTGGTGGACGACGAGCAGGCCGTGCTGGAGATCACGGCGCAGATGATCGAGCGGCTCGGATACACGGTGACGCAGGCCCGCAGCGGGCGCGAGGCCATCGAACGCTTCCGGGAGAACCCCGACGGGTTCAGTCTGGTGATACTGGACATGATCATGCCCGGTATGGGCGGAGGCGAGGTCTTCGACCAGCTCAAACGGATCCAGCCCCGGGTCAAGGTGCTGCTCGCCAGCGGATACAGCATGCAAGGCCAGGCCACCGAGATCATGAACCGCGGGTGCATCGGATTCATCCAGAAGCCCTTCACCCTTCAGGATCTGTCGCTCCGGCTGCAGAGCATCCTGAACCCTATCTGAGGCTCCTCTTCAAGGTTGTGTTTCCCCTGGCGGCGTTCTATGTTGCCTCGTCGGCCTGAAACCGAACAACGCCCGCTCGCCGCCTGCGATTCGTCCTGCGTGTGAACATGGACATCTGGGAAACGCTTGCCAAGCTGGTTCTGCTGCTGGGCGCCGCCTTCGTGCTGGGCGCCGCCGCCCAACGGCTGAAGCAAAGCGCCATCATCGGCTATCTTCTGGCCGGGACGATCCTCGGCCCCACCCTGTTCGACCGCCAGGCGCTTTCGCACTGGGGCGAGCTGGGCGTCGCCCTGCTCCTTTTTTCCATCGGCCTGGAGTTCTCCTTCGGAAGGCTCAAGCGCATGGGCGCCCTGGCGCTGCTGGGCGGGACGCTCCAGGTGACGGTCACGCTGGCGGTCTTCGCGCTGATTTTCTCCACCCGCCACGCCGTCGCCCCGGCCGTGGCATTGGGCGAGATGCTGGCCGTCAGCTCGACGGCGATCGTGCTGCGGACCCTGATGGACCGGGCCGAGATGGACTCCGTCTCGGGCCGCGCCGCCCTGGGCATTCTCCTGCTTCAGGACATCGCGGTCGTGCCTCTCGTGCTTTCGCTGACCGTGATGAGCCATGGAGGCAGCGCCGGGGAAATCGCCCTCAGAATCGCCCAGACCACGGCGGCGGCCGGCGGTCTCGTGGCGCTGTTCTACGGGCTCTTCTATCACGCCATCCCGCGGCTTCTCATGCGCCGGGGGCTGTTCGTCGACCGCGAGCTGGTGGTGCTGCTGACGATCATCCTCGCGTTCGGCTCGGCCTGGGCGGCGCATGGGCTGGGACTCTCGCCGGCCCTGGGCGCCTTTCTGGCCGGGATGCTGCTCGCCGAATCGCCGTTCGCTTCCCAGGTGCGCGCGGATGTGGGCTCGCTGCGCACCCTTTTCGTGACGCTCTTTTTCACCTCCGTGGGGATGCTGGCGGATCCGGTGTGGTTCCTGGCCAACTGGGTCGAAGTGCTCCTGTGGCTGGCGGTGGTCTTTCTCGGCAAGGCGCTCATCATCCTGGGCATCGGACTGATCTTCAAGATGAGCCCGGTCTATGCCCTGGCGACCGGCATCACGCTCGCCCAGATCGGGGAGTTCTCGTTCGTTCTCGCGAGCGAAGCCAGAAGCGGCGGGCTGATCAACGAGCACCTTTTCTCCCTGGCCGTATCGGTGACGATCCTCTCGATGTTCCTAGCGCCTTACATGGTCGCTTTCGCCCGGCCGGCCGCAAGGTGGATCGTCGGCCGGCTGGTGCCGGCCGCCCGGGGGCATGGCGGCCCGCCGGATGACCCTGTCCGCGCGCAGCAGGGCGGGGTTTACATCGTGGGCTTCGGTCCGGCCGGCCGCAAGGTGGCGCGGGCGTTGCTGGAGATGGGCATCCAGCCGCATGTAATCGAGCTCAACCCCCGCTCCGTCAAAACCGCATCGCGAATGGGCCTGAAGGTGCACCTGGGCGATGCCTCGCACGCGGACATCGTCACCCATGCCGGCATCCAGGGGGCCTGCGTGATCGTGGTGACGGTCCCGGACCCGCGCACCGCCAAGCGCGTCCTTCAGAACATTCACGCGATGTCGCCGAGCTCCAGCGTGATCGTCCGCAGCCGCTACCACATCGCAACACCGGAGCTCTGGGAGATGGGTGCGGCCTTCGCGGTGGATGAGGAAAACGTCGTGGGGCGCGAACTGGCCCGGCAGGTGGTGCAGTTCCTGAAGGACGCGGATCCCGATACCACCACCTGCGCCCTTCCCGCGGATGAGACCGGTGGATGAAGACCGGCGTCCAGCCACAAGTCGGCCTTGCTGCCGCAGGGACTGCAGACGGCGGTGTTCAAATGCGGGGCGGCCCCCGGGGTTCCGCCTGGAGTGAAAAAATGAAAGGTTTCACGACGAAGGTGAAGCAGGCCCCCTCGGCGAGGCGGTCGCCGGAGGTGAAACAGCAGCTTGCGCAGGCCGTGTTCCAGTCTTTCCATCGGTCCAGATCCGAGAAGGTTCGCCAGACGACCGCCATGGGCGCCTGGATGCGAACTTCGGCTTTGATGACCATTTCGACTCCGTGCGGTGGGCTGCCGTTGCTCTGAAGATAAATATGAGGTAACGATAAGGATCGTCCGTTCGGTTTCAATCTCCGAGAATCGCGCGGAGCACGAACGCCGGCAGGAGCCGGGAGACGCCGCTCATGGGCGGATACCAAAGGAGGCCATCATGGAAAACCAAGTGGCATACACCTCCCGCGTCAAAATCGAACGGGTCAAGGGACCTTTGCGCCGGGCATACCTGCCCCACGTGCCCACCCCGGTGTTCTTCGGAGTGCACTCCGAGATCGCTCAGCACTACGGGGTCGATACCCATGTGCACGAGCCGCATGCCGCCACCCTCGACTATGTCGTGGCGGCGGCCGCAGGCTGACTGACCGGCACGTTCGGAGGCGCGCTGGAGGCGCGCAAGATTCCGGCCGGCGACAGCCGGTTGGTGACGGAAGCCCGGGGAGAGGTGGAGCGCGACGGGAAGGTCCTGGTGATCCGGCGCATCCACGCAGACTATTACCTGAAACTCGACCCTGCTCAGCGGGAAACCGCCCAGCGCGTGCACGAGATGCACGCCGATTTCTGCCCCGTGGCTCGAACTCTCAAGGGATGCGTGCAGATCACGACCCAGCTGCACATGGAGGATGCATAACCCAGGGGGATGCCCACCCAAGCGAAAGGAGGGAGTATGGCTGCCAAGAAGATTCTCATGTTGGTAGGGGACTTCGTCGAGGACTACGAAGTGATGGTGCCGTTCCAGGCCCTGCAGTCCGTGGGGCATGCGGTGCATGCGGTCTGCCCGGGCAAGAAGGCCGGGGAAATCGTGCGCACGGCCATCCACGATTTCGAAGGCGACCAGACGTACAGCGAAAAGCGGGGACACAACTTCACGCTCAACGCCAGCTTCGACGACGTAAAGGCGGAGGCCTACGATGCCCTCGTGATTCCGGGCGGCCGTGCGCCCGAATACATCCGCTTGAATCCGGCGGTCATCGCGATCGTCCAGCACTTTGCCGGGGCCGGCAAGCCGATCGCCGCCGTCTGCCACGGCGCCCAGGTGCTGGCTGCGGCCGGGGTGCTGAAGGGCAAGAAGTGCTCCTGTTACCCGGCGGTGGGGCCCGATGTGCAGCAGGCCGGCGGGCAGTATGTGGACATCGCGGTGGACAAGGCCTTCCGGGAGGGCAACCTGGTGACCGCGCCGGCCTGGCCGGCGCATCCCCAGTGGCTTGCGCTTTTCCTGGATGCGCTCGGCACGAAGATTTCCCTTTAAGGGTGTCCCCCCTTGCCCCAGCGGCAAGGGGGAATACTTGAGCTGATGCGGAATGGGATCGATCTGCGAACAGGTCGCCGAGCGGATCCTTCGCCGGCAACCCTGCGTGGCGCTCACCGGGGCCGGGATCTCCGCAGAGAGCGGCATCCCCACCTTTCGCTCCAAGGACGGGCTCTGGGACAAATTCGATCCCGCCGTCTATGCCTCGATCGAGGTTTTCCGCCAGGACCCTTCCAAGTATTGGAGCATCCGGGGCGAATTCATCCGCAACTATGACGCCTATCAGCCCAACCCCGGCCATCTGGCGCTGGCGGAGATGGAGCGCATGGGGCTTCTCCGCCACGTGATCACGCAGAACATCGACGGCCTGCACCGCAAAGCGGGCAGCAGCCGCGTGACCGAGATCCACGGCAGCCTGAGAGAAATCCTGTGCGTGCGCTGCGGCAGAGAGTATCAAGCGCCCCGCATTCCGGCCGGCACCCCGCCGCACTGCGAATGCGGAGGGGTGCTCAAGCCCAATACCGTCCTCTTCGGGGAATCGCTGCCGCCCCATGCCCTGGAAACCGCCTGGCGCGAATCCGGCGCGTGCGGGGTCATGCTGGTGATCGGCACCTCGGCCGTGGTGCAGCCGGCGGCCTCGCTGCCCGATATCGCCCGGCAGCATGGCGCCGCGGTGGTCGAGGTCAACATCGAGCGGGCGTTTTCACGCGCGGACTATTTTCTCGAAGGCCAGGCCGGAGCCGTCCTTCCCGAGCTCGTTTCCGAGCTGAAGAAAAGACGTTAGACCGGGTCCAGGGCTCCCGGGAAATAGAGGAAAACCGCATGCCTCAGGTGCTGATGGAAGACAAGGAAACGGTGGCGGTCCTGCGGCTGGCCAATGGCGTCACCAATGCGATCGGTGCGGAGCTTGTCGACGAGTTGTCCGCGGCCGTCGGCACGGTCCGGAGCCGCGGCCAGGGCCTGGTTCTGGCCGGCAACCGCAAGTTTTTCAGCATCGGGCTCGATGTGCCCGGACTGCTCGATTACGACCGGGACGCGATGGCCGATTTCTGGAACCGGTTCGAGGACCTGGTGCTGGACCTCTACACGCTGCCGGCGCCCACGGCCTGCGCCATATGCGGCCACGCCACCGGCGGCGGGGCCATTCTGGCCCTGGCCTGCGACTACCGATTCATGGCGGAAGGCAAGCGGCGGGTGGCGCTGAACGAGGTCCAGATCGGGGTGCCGGTTCCTTATCTGGCGGATCTGATGCTCCGGCAGATCGTCTCGGATCGGGTGGCCGTTGAGCTCGAATTCTGCAGCGGCTTCCTGGGACCGCACGATGCCAAAGCCGCCGGCCTGGCCGATGGGGTCTGCGACGAGCAGGCGGTTGAGGATGCCGCCGTGGAAAGAATCCGCGCGGTGGCCGGCATGCCGCGGCTGGCCTTTACCCTTACCAAGCAGCATCGCACCCGGGAGATTCCTTCCCGGTTCAGCGCCATTCGGCAGGAGTTGAATCAGGCGTTCATGGACTGCTGGTTTTCGCCCGCGGCCCAGGGCCTGCTCAGGGAAGCCGCCGAGAAATTCTAGGGCGGCGAGGGGTGTGAACGAAGCTCGGCCCTTATTCCCAGCCGGCCTGTCTCTTGATCGATCGCAGCGTATTCACCAACGCGGCCTTGAAAGTGTCGTTGACGCCGGTACCGGTGGCGGCGCTGCCAGGGAAGTAGGGGGCCTTGAGCTGGCGGTTGTAGAGCTGGTTCATCTCCTCGACCGGCATCAAGGGGACGCCGGCTTCCGCCAGGTCGCGCTTGTTGTACTGCATGATCAGCGGGAAATTGAAGATGTTGTTGCCGTAGTCCTTCAGGTTCTGGGCCAGGTCCTTGAGGGATTCGATATTCTGCTCGTGCCGGACGCGCATCGAGTCCGCCACGAACACCACGCCGTCGGCCCCTTTCAGCACCAGCTTGCGGGTCGAGGCGTACTTGACCTGTCCGGGCACCGTGTAAAGCTGGACACGGGTTTCGCAGCCTTTGATGGTGCCGAGCCCCATGGGAACGAAATCGAAGAACAGGGTGAGATCGCCCTTGGTCTTGATCGATACCATTTCGTCGATCATGTAGCGGCGGCTGTTCTGGAAAATGTACTGGAGGTTGGTGGTCTTGCCGCAGCGCCCCGGACCGTAATACACGATCTTGATTTCGACTTCGTGCTTCTTCAAGTTGACTGTCGCCATAACCTGCTGATTTCCCATCGTTTAGATTAAGATGCGGCGAACGTGAGCGCACACCACATCGGCGCTCTCCATTATGATCGGCAGGCCTCCGGAAAAATTTAGCCTTATTTTCAACCCCCCCTCATCATTCGAATTTCCAGCGACCTTCGCCGTGGACTCGCCGCTTGCAGAGCCCCAAAAACGCATCCGGCCGGAGGCAAGCCTCACGGCCGGATGCGTTGATCGGCGGCTGCGGTCGGCGCCGGGCTATTTGCGGTAGTCGGTGCTGTGGGATACCGGCGTGCCGGTGTCGACGGCCTCCTGGTCCGCAATCTTGAGGGACTGGTCGAGAGCGGCGAGCGCCTCGTCCACCTGGGCCTCGGTGATGATCAGCGGGGGGGCGATCACCAGCGTGTCGTACCAGGGGCTGATGTAGACCCCCCTCTGCATGGCGTCGGCGGCGACCCGGCCGGTCATGAGGGCCTTGGTGCCGAACTTGTCGGCCTTGGTGTCGAAGGGTTCCCGGGTCTGGCGGTTCCTGACCAGTTCAAGCCCCCAGAAGTGGCCGATCCCGCGCACATCGCCGACGCAGATGTGCCTGTCCGCCAGTTCGTAGAG
>Ga0209254_10006529_pt1 | contig 10759 bp, 10 predicted proteins | sample FrelakmetDIP11DI_FD_187148 | JGI IMG/M metagenome (GOLD analysis project Ga0209254, IMG submission 187148) | Freshwater lake sediment microbial communities from the University of Notre Dame, USA, for methane emissions studies - DIP11 DI (SPAdes)... | ecosystem: Environmental > Aquatic >... | reverse complement strand
CTGGGCGCATCGACCTCGATCGCGAGGCGGTGCATGCGCGCCACGTCGCGCACGTCGATGCACGGAATGGCCATGCGGGGTGCGCCGGGGTACTTGCCCCGCAGCATCATCTGGACGATCTCCGCCGAGGTGCCGATGTCGCGGTCGAGCGCCGGGCCCAGCACCAGCCCGGGGTTCACCGACGCGTAGTGCAGCCCCGAACGGTCCTGCGCCATGAACTCGCGCGCCGCACGCTCCGCGAGCGTCTTCGACTTCGCGTAGGCAGTGACTTCGGGTGCGTCGGTCCGCGTCCAGTCCGCCTCCGTAAAGGGAGCGGACCGCTCGCGAGGGTGACCGTACATCACGGCCGCCATCGACGAGGTCTGCACCAGGCGCTCGACGCCGGCACTGGCTGCGGCCCGCAGCACGCGCAGCGTTCCCTGCACCGCCGGTCGGATCAGCTCCTGCTCGTCACGCGGCTGCTTCGCCGGAAACGGCGAAGCCACGTGCAGCACATGGGCGCAGCCGGCTACCGCTGCCTCCCAGCCGTCGTCCGACTCGAGGTCCGCCTGGGCGAAGCTGAGCCTGGACACGTCCGCATGGCGCGACAGCGAGGCACTCACTTCGCCGGACCGCTGCAGGGAACGCACCGTGCCGCGCACGGCGTAACCGGCGTTCAGCAGGTCCACCGTGCAGTGGCGCGCGATGAAGCCGGAGATGCCCGTGATCAGTACCGTCGGCTTGGCCATTCCCGTCCCCCCTGTGATGCACCGATGATCGCACGTCCAGACCGCTCGACTGTCAGCGGGCGTCTCCACGATCTAGCCCGCGGCTTGACGCGCTCGCCGGACGGCGCGTACGGTCGCCGGCGATCCGGCTCAAGGAAAACCCCATGCTCGTGCGCGCGATTGCCCTGTCTCTCCTTCTGGCGTCATCCACGACCTGGGGCGCGTCTGCCGCCCCCGGAGTGGCAACCCCGGTGACGCCGGAAGCCCTCGCCCGCGATCCGCGCGTGGTGCAGGCGCTGAGGTTGCTCGACGCCTGGGCCGACACCGAGACCGTCGAAAAGCGACTGCCGGGCGTCTCCATGGCCGTCGTGCACGACCAGCAGTTGCTGTGGAGCCGTGGCTTCGGCTACGCCCACCTCGAGCCGAAGGTTGCCGCGGGCGCCGACACGATGTACTCGATCTGCTCGATTTCGAAGCTCTTCACGAGCATCGCGGTGATGCAGCAGCGTGACGCGGGCAAGCTCGATCTCGACGACCCGGTCGCGAAACACCTGCCGTGGTTCCGCATCAAGGGGGCCGAGGTCGGCTCCCCGCCCGTCACCGTGCGCGGCATCCTTACGCACTCCTCGGGGCTGCCACGCGAGTCCGACTTCCCGTACTGGACCGGGCCCGCCTATGCCTTCCCGCCGCGCGACAAGGTGATCGAGCGCGTCGGCGAGCAGGAAATGCTGTACCGCTCCGACCTCTACTACCAGTACTCCAACCTCGGCCTGTCGCTGGCCGGCGAGATCGCGGCCGCGACCGCGGGCGTGCCCTACCCCGAGTACGTGCGCACGCGAATCCTCGATCCGATCGGACTCAGGGACACGGAGACCGAGCATCTCGACAAGCACCGCGGCGGACGACTCGCGAGCGGGTATACCGCGCCGCGCCGCGACGGTTCGCGCGAGCGCGTCCCGCCCTACCAGGTGCGGGGCATCGGGCCCGCGGCCGGCTTCACGTCCACGGTGGAGGACCTCGGCCGCTTCGCCTCGTGGCAGTTCCGGGTGCTCGCGGGTGAAGGCGACAAGGTGCTCGACACCGACACACTGCGCGAGATGCAGCGGGTGCAGTGGATGGATCCGGACTGGAAGACCAGCCGTGGACTCGGCTTTGGGATCTGGCGCGCCGGCGAGCAGACCTTTGTCGGCCACGCCGGCTACTGCCCCGGCTACCAGAGCCAGCTGCTGCTGCAACCGTCCGTGAAGGTCGCGACGGTGTTCATGACCAACTCGAACGGCATCGACAGCCGGGCGTTCGCGCAAACCGCCTACGACATCGTCGCGCCGGCCCTGAAGCAGGCGCGCGAGAATCCGGCCGACGCGAAGCCGCACGACGCGGCCCTGGCGCGATACACGGGGCGCTATGACAACTGGCTCGCCGGCGAGTCGTGGGTCATCCCGTGGGACGACGGGCTGGCGTTGATCGAACTGCCGTCCAGTCGGCCGATGGCGGAACTGATCAAGCTGCGGCTGGTTGGCGAGCACCGCTTCCGCAGCATTCGCGACGACGGCAGCCTCGGTGAGGAGGTGCGCTTCGAACTGGCCGCCAACGGCACGCCGGTGCGGGTCTGGCGGCACAGCAACTACGACGAGCGACCCGCACGCGATTCGAACTAGGATCGGATGCTGACGGCCGAGATCCGCGAGTAGCCGTTGACACCGCACTCCCCGGTCACGAACACACGCACTCGCTTGCCGGAGCCGACCGATTCCAGCAGCGCGAGGTACATCTGCTCGGAACCTCTCGCGCTGTAGTCCTGGAAAAACACCTGCTTTTCCCGGCAGCCGCTCGGGTTCTGCTGGACCGCGATCGTAACCTCGTAACGCTGGTGGATGGTCGGGGTCAGCTCGGTGACGAGCGCGTAGTCGGTCCAGCCGGCTTCGGCCAGGGCGGCGGGCGGCACGGCCAGAAAGCCGAATGCGATGAGCGCTGATGGACCGAGGCGGCGTAGTCCACCGCCGAAAGTACCCGTACGTTTCAACTCACCTTCGGACAATGCACCATCGATCATTGCTCCACTCCGACTCGGCGCCGAAACGAACCGTTGATACTTGGCGCGGCCGGAGGGATTCGAACCCCCGACCCTCAGGTTCGAAGCCTGATGCTCTATCCAACTGAGCTACGGCCGCGCGCGGGAGGCGAATGTTACCGCAGCGGCGATTGCCCGCAACGAAAAATGCGCGTCGCTATTTCATCGTCGGCATCACAAACTGCGCGCCCTCCCGCGCCGACGTGGGCCACCGCGAAGTCACGGTCTTCAGGCGCGTGTAGAAGCGCACGCCGTCCGGCCCGTGCACGTGCAGCGGCCCGAACAGCGAGCGCTTCCAGCCGCCGAACGAGTGGAACGCCATCGGCACCGGGATGGGCACGTTCACGCCCACCATGCCGCACTGCACGCGCTGGGTGAAACTGCGGGCGGCCTCGCCGCTGGCGGTGAAGATCGCCGTGCCGTTGCCGAATTCGTGGGCATTGACGAGCGCGAGCGCGCTGTCGAGATCCGGCACCCGGATGACGCACAGCACGGGGCCGAAGATCTCCTCGCGGTAGATGCGCATCCCTGGCTGCACGTGGTCGAACAGGCAGGGACCGAGGTAGTAACCCTGCTCGTGGCCCTTCACCACGAGGCCGCGGCCGTCCACGACGAGCGTCGCGCCCTCCGCCACGCCGAGGTCCACGTAGCTGCGCACGCGTTCGAGGTGCTCGAGTGTCACCAGCGGCCCCATGTCCGCGCCCTCGGCGGTGCCGGGGGCGACCTTGAGCTCCGCCAGCTGCTGCCGCACGGCCTCGATCAGCCGGTCGCCGGCCTCGCCCACCGCGACCGCTACGGAGATCGCCATGCAGCGCTCGCCCGCGGATCCGTACGCGGCGCCCACCAGCGCACTCGCGGCGTTGCGGGTGTCGGCATCGGGCATCACCACCATGTGGTTCTTGGCCCCGCCGAGGGCCTGCACGCGCTTGCCGTGCGCGGAGGCCGTCCGGTAGATGTACTCGGCCACCGGGGTCGAACCCACGAAGCTCACGGCCGCGACGCGCGCATCGGTGAGCAGCGTGTCCACCGCCTCGCGATCGCCGTTCACCACGTTGAACACGCCGTCGGGCAGGCCCGCTTCCTTGAGCAACTCCGCCACGCGCAGCGGCACGCTCGGGTCCTTCTCCGAGGGCTTGAGCACGAACGTGTTGCCGCAGGCGATCGCCACCGGGAACATCCACATCGGCACCATGGCCGGGAAGTTGAACGGCGTGATGCCGGCGCACACGCCGACCGGCGGGCGCACGGACCAGCTGTCCACGCCGGTGCCGACGTTCTCGGTGAACTCGCTCTTGAGGAGCTGCGGAATCCCGCAGGCGAACTCCACCACCTCGAGGCCGCGCACGACCTCGCCGCGCGCGTCCGACAGCACCTTGCCGTGCTCGGAGCTGAGCGTGAGCGCGAGCTCGTCCAGGTGGTTCTCGAGCAGCGCCTTGAAGCGGAACAGGACCCGCGCGCGCTGCAGCGGCGTCGTGGCGGCCCACCCAGGCAGGGCCGCCTCGGCCGCGGCGATCGCGCTGCGGGTCTCCTCGGCCGAGGCGTAGGCCACGCGGCCGCGCAGCGCGCCGGTGGCAGGGTTGTACACCGGGCCGTCGCGGCCCGAGGCGCCGGCGACCGGCCGGCCCGCTACGAAATGGCCGAGGACGAAGGGTTCCGGGGCACGGCTGGCAGCGGGTGCGGGCGTACTCATCATCGGGCCTCGGGAGGTTGGAAGGCGGGCGCGCTGGAGGCGCCCAGCATAGCGGCTCCCCGGGGGGTCTCTGCTATATTCCCGCCCTTTCAATGCCGGCCGGCGGCCGGTCCCCGAAGGATTCAGAGGAACCTGACATGAAGCGTTCGTCCGCCCTGCTGCTCCCGCTACTGCTCCTGTCCGCTGCCGTCGCGAATGCCGACTGCGTGTACCCGCAGGCGCCCCAGTCGCTGCCGAACGGAGCACAGGCCAACAAGGACGCCATGCTCACCGCCCAGGCGCAGGTGAAGGAATACTCCGCCGCGGTGCAGGAGACCTACCTGCCCTGCCTCGAGAAGGAAAAGGCCGACTACCTCGCCGCGCTCGACAACATGGATCCGCAGTACACGGCGAAGAAGAGCGCAATCGAGGACGTGCACGCCAAGAAGCACAACGCCGCACTCGACGAACTGCAAGCCATCGCCGGGCGCTGGAGCGAGGAGCTCAAGGCGTACAAGGCGGCAAGCCAGAAGTAAGTCGCGCGCGGCCCCCGGTGGCCGCGTCGCCCCACGGCGTCGAAGGAGGTCACGCGGCCCGTGCAGACGCTGCCCAGCCCCGCCGAGGCCGAGTCCCTCATCCGCCGGCACGTCCTGCTGCAGGCCGTTGAGTCGCGCCCGCTCGCCGCACTCGCGGGCGCGGTGCTCGCCCAATCGGTGCGAGCCGAGCGCGACCAGCCGCCCTTCGACCGCGTCACCATGGACGGCATTGCGATCGCGAGCGAGGCCTGGCGTGCGGGCCAGCGTCGCTTCCGCATCGCGGGCACCCAGGCGGCGGGCCAGCCGCCGCAGTCGTTGCCGCCGGGCGAGTGTCTCGAGGTCATGACCGGCGCGGTGCTGCCGCCCGGCAGCGACTGCGTCATTCCCGTCGAGCGCCTGGCCGTGGCCGACGGATGGGCCGAGGCCGATCCGTCCGCCGCGGTCGAACCTTTCGGCAACGTGCATACGCGCGGTCTCGACTGTCGCGAGGGCGACCTGCTGCTCGCCCGGGGCACCCGGCTCGGCGCCCCGGAGCTCGCGGTGCTGGCCTCCGCCGGCCTGCCGCGTGCGGAGGTGCGCGTCGAGCCGCGCATCGCGATCGTGTCCACCGGTGACGAGCTCGTTGAACCCGGCGAGCCGATCGCGGCCTGGCAGGTGCGCCGCTCGAATTCCTGCGCACTGCGCGGTGCGCTCGCCCTGCGGGGCTACACGCGGATTACCGAAGATCACCTCCCGGACGACCCGCCCGTGATGGCCGAGCGCCTCGCGGCGCACCTGGCCACCCACGACGTGCTGGTGCTGTCGGGCGGCGTGTCGATGGGTCGCTTCGACCACGTTCCGCGCACGCTGCGCGAGCTCGGCGTCACCGAAGTGCTGCACCGCGTGGCGCAGCGGCCGGGCAAGCCGCTCTGGTTCGGCATCGGACCCGGGGGCCAGGCCGTGTTCGGTCTGCCGGGCAATCCGGTCTCGGCGCTGGTGTGCCTGGTGCGCTACGTCGTGCCGGGCTTGCAGGCGGCCGCGGGCCTCTCCGCGCGGGCCACAGAGCCGGTCGCACTGGGCGCACCCTTCCGCGTCAAGCCCGCGCTGTGGTATTTCCTCCCCGTGCAGCTCGATTCGAATCCCTTGCTCGGCACCGTGGCGCTGCCGAAGCCCACCCGCGGCTCCGGCGACTTCGTATCGTTGCTCGGCACCGACGGCTTCGTCGAGCTGCCACCCGGCCCGGCCGAGTTCCCGGCGGGACACGTGGCCCCGTTTCATCGCTGGTGACCTCCGCATGGCCGACGAGCAAGCCGACGCAGGCAGAGTGATCGCGCACCCCGCCGCGAGCCGTCCGCGCGACCACCTCGGCCGCGCGATGCACGACCTGCGCATCTCGGTAATGGACCGATGCAACTTCCGCTGCCCCTACTGCATGCCAAAGGAGACGTTCCACGACCGCTACCGCTTCCTGCGCGCCAGCGAGCGGCTCGGCTTCGATGAAATCGTCCGTGTGGCCCGCTCCGCCGTGTCGCTCGGCGTGCACAAGATCCGGCTGACCGGGGGCGAACCGCTGCTGCGCGCGGGGATCGCCGATCTCGTGGGCGAGCTCTCGATGGTCGAGGGCGTGCGGGACCTTGCACTCACGACCAACGGCATGCTGCTCGCCCAGCACGCCGCGGAACTCAAGGGCAACGGGCTCGACCGGGTCACGGTCAGCCTCGACTCGCTCGACCCGGACGTATTCGCGCGCATGAGCGGCGGCTTCGGCGGACTCGAGCAGGTGCTGGAGGGCATCGCCGCCGCGCTCGCGGCCGGGCTGGGACCGGTCAAGGTCAATGCCGTGGTGCGCCGCGGCCTCAACGACCACACCGTGCCGGCACTCCTCGAGCACTTCCGCGGCACGCCGGTGATCGTCCGCCTGATCGAGTACATGGATGTCGGCAACCGCAACGCCTGGAACGTCGACGAGGTCGTGCCCTCCTCGGAGCTGCTCGCCGCGATCCGCGCGCGCTGGTCCGTCACGCCGCTGCCCGGCAGCTACCGTGGCGAGGTGGCCGAGCGCTACCGCTACGACGACGGCGCGGGCGAACTCGGCTTCATTTCCTCGGTGAGCGCGCCGTTCTGCGGCGACTGCTCGCGCGCGCGGCTGTCCTCCGAAGGCGTCTTCTACACCTGCCTGTTCGCGACCTCGGGCACCGATCTGCGCGGCCCACTGCGCGCAGGCTGCACCGACGAGGAGCTCGCGGAGCAGCTGCGCGCCGCCTGGAACGGCCGTCAGGACCGCTACAGCGAACAGCGCGACGCGCTGCGCCGTCGAGAGCAGCCCCTCCACAAGATCGAAATGCACTACATCGGCGGATGAGCAACGACTTCACGCACGTGGACGAACGCCGCCAACCCGCGATGGTGGACGTGGGCAGCAAGGCGGTCACGCATCGCACGGCCGTGGCCGAGGCCCGGGTGCGATTTCCCGCGTCCGTCGCCGAGGCGCTGCGCGAGGCTGGCTTCGAGACCCGCAAGGGGCCCGTGTTCCACACCGCGATCGTGGCGGGCGTGATGGCCGCCAAGCGCACGCACGAGCTGATCCCGTTCTGCCACCCGCTCGGCATCGAGAACTGCCGCGTCGAGATCGACATGAACGACCGCGACGAGGCGGTGGTGCGCTGCGCCGTGAGCGTGCACCACAAGACGGGCGTCGAGATGGAGGCGCTCACCGGCGCTTCGATCGCGGCGCTCACCGTGTACGACATGTGCAAGGCGCTGTCGCACGACATCGTGATCGCCGAGCTGCGCCTCGTTGAGAAACACGGCGGCAAGCGCGACGTGTCGCTGCCATGAACGAGATCGAGGTCCAGTACTTCGCGGTGCTGCGCGAGCGCGCCGGGACGAGCCGCGAGATCGTGCAGACCGCCGCCACGACCGCGGCCGAGCTCTACGACGAGCTCGCCGCCCGGCACGACTTCGGCCTCCCGCAGGCGATGCTTCGCGTCGCCGTGAACGACGCGTTTGCCGAGTGGTCGCGCCCGCTCGTGGCGGGCGACCGCGTGGTGTTCATTCCCCCGGTCGCTGGCGGCTGATGGGCCTGTTCGCCTTCGAGAGCGGGCCGCTCGAGCCTGATCGCTACCGCGAGTCGCTCGCCGACCCGTCCGCGGGTGGCTACGCGAGCTTCGAGGGCTGGGTGCGCGACCACAACGAGGGCCGCACGGTCGAGCGTCTCGAGTACGAAGCCTTCGAGTCGCTGGCGATCAAGGAAGGCGAGTGCATCGTCCTGGAGGCCGTGGCGCGCTATGGGGTCACCCGCGCCGCCTGCGTGCACCGCGTCGGCTCGCTCGGCATCGGCGAACTCGCGGTGTGGGTGGGCGTGAGCGCGGCGCATCGTGGCGAGGCATTCGCCGCCTGCCGCTACATCATCGACGAAGTGAAGCACCGGGTGCCGATCTGGAAAAAGGAACACTACGCCGACGGCAACTCGGGCTGGGTGAACTGCGAGCGCTGCGCGGCTGCGCCGCGTCACGTCGGGCCTGATCATGAACACGCGCACGGGCATGCCGATGCGGATGGATCCGCGGCCACGCCCGCCCACGATTACTCACGGCAGATCGCCCTGCCCGAGGTGGGTGCGGCTGGCCAGGCCCGCCTCGCGGCGGCCTCCGTGCTGGTGGTCGGAGCCGGCGGGCTCGGCGTGCCGGTGCTGCAGTACCTCGCCGCCGCCGGCATCGGCCGGCTCGGCATCGTGGACGGCGACGTCGTCGAGGCCAGCAACCTGCATCGGCAGCCGCTGTATGGCCCGGCCGATCTCGGCCGCCCCAAGGCCGCGGTGGCTGCCGAGCGCCTGCGGGCGCTGAATCGCGACGTGCGCATCGAGGCGCACGAGGCCCACGCCTCGCCCGACAACATCGACGCGCTGGTGGAGCACCACGACCTCGTCGTGGAGTGCACCGACAACTTCCGCGCCAAGTTCCTGGTGAACGACGCGGTGCTCCGTGCCCAGAAGCCAGCGGTGTTCGCCAGCGTCCACCAGTACGAGGGACAGCTGCAGGTGTACCGGCCGTTGCCGCACTGGCCCTGCCTGCGCTGCCTGTGGCCGGAGGCGCCGCGCGACGGACTGGTCGGCAACTGCGCCGAGGCCGGGGTGCTCGGCCCCGTCCCCGCCACGCTGGGCGCACTGCAGGCGATGCAGGCGCTGAAGCGGCTGCTCGGCCTCGATGCCGGCGAGACGCCGTCGCTGGTGATGGTGGACCTGCTCAGCCTCGAGACACGGCGGCTCGCGGCGCGGCGCAACCCGGGTTGCGACCATGACAACCCGGGCCGCGACAGCCCGCCGGCCGAACAGCCGCTCGAACTCGAGTTCGAGACGCTGGCCGCGGCGTTCGAGTCCGGCCTCGAGCTCGTGGACATCCGCGAATCCTGGGAACGCGCGCACGATCCGCCCGGGCTGCAGATCCCCTCGCACCTGCCTCTGAGCGAACTGGTGGACGGTCACGCCGAGTTCCCGGCCGAGGGCCGCTACCTGATCATCTGCGCGCACGGCGTGCGCAGCCTGTCGCTCACCGAGCACCTGCGCTCGCGCGGACAGGCCGAGGTGTATTCGCTGCGCGGCGGCCTCGCGGCGCTGCGCGGCTGAGCCCGGGGCCGCCCGGGCCGCGCCGCACCGTCGAGGGGGGTCGCCTCCTGCTCAGGCCCCACGCGCAGTCTTGCGCTTCGCGGCGGCTTGCCGGACCTCGGGCTTGAAGAACTCCATGGCGGCCCGGGTCTTGCTCTGCTGGTCCGCGGTCAGCTCGATGCCGTTGCTCCGGAAGTACTCCTTCAGCTCCTGCGCGACCTGGAATGCGCTACTTGGCTCGCTCTTGGTCGAGATCTCCAGGTTCCGGGAGCCATCGGGAAACAGCCACAGCTCGACCGTGAGCCGGCGCTGGAGCTGCTTCATCCAGAGCCTGACCTTGAGCACGAACGTCGGACCAAAGCTCGACAGCGAACGAAGCGCGACGCCCTTGGGGGCGTGCGCCCGGTAGAACGCGCGTTGCTCCTTCGAGAAGAGGCTGTCGAGGGGCATCTTGCCACCGACCGCGTCCCGCACCTCCTGGGCCGTGCAGCGTCCCTTGAACGAACCCGAGCACACGTATCCACCCGGGACGACGTCGATCTCGGTCTTGAAGCTCTCCGAACGACGCAGTTCCTTGTCGATCGCGGCCGGATCCACGGGGCGCAGCTTGACGACGGTGTCGCCCGCACCGCCCTGGATGCGCCTCGCGCGGACGACCACGCCGGCCTTGTTCAGGTCCATGTTCGGCGTGTCGAAGAAGTAGACCTGTCGCACCTCGGCCTCGATCGGGTCGAGACCGAGCTTGGCGATGGTCGCGCGGTGGGTCTGCATCGGCGCGACCAGCTTGAGCTCAACGCTGTTGACGTCCTTGAGGATCGTCAGGACTTCACTGACCTGGCTGGGGGACAGCTGAGTGGCTTCGTCCTGCTTTGCCTTCTTCTTCACGGCCATTGCCTTGCTCCTTTTCAGTTCCCGAATCGCTCTGTCAGCACACCGTGGCGCAGGCCGCGGTCGCTGACGGTGAGCGTTGATTTGCCGAGCTTCTCCATGACGGTCCGGATGATGCACGCGCCGGCCAGGATGACTTCCGCGCGCTTCGGTTGCAGGCCGACGATGGCGCGGCGGGCTTCGGCGTCCATCGAGCAGTAGAGATCGATCTGCCGGCCGATCTCCGCCCGGTCGAGCACCGTTCCCTGGACCACGGCCGGATCATAGCGGGCAAGACCATGCTTCACCGCGGTGATGTTGGTCGTG
>Ga0209254_10006528_pt1 | contig 10763 bp, 8 predicted proteins | sample FrelakmetDIP11DI_FD_187148 | JGI IMG/M metagenome (GOLD analysis project Ga0209254, IMG submission 187148) | Freshwater lake sediment microbial communities from the University of Notre Dame, USA, for methane emissions studies - DIP11 DI (SPAdes)... | ecosystem: Environmental > Aquatic >... | reverse complement strand
ATTGGACGCCCTTTCCCGCATCGACCAGCCCACACCCACTGTTGACGACCTTGGACGCAGCCGGCGATGCGGGACTGGTTCTTTTTACATCGGGTTCGACCGGACGACCTAAGGCAGCCGTCCAGAGTCTGGAGCGATTTCTCGCCAAGTTCAGCGGCTCTGGAAAGAGCATGCGCACCCTGGCTTTCCTGTTGTTCGACCACGTCGCCGGTCTCGACACGCTTTTCTACACGCTGGCCAACGGCGGTGCCGTCGTCGTGGCTCGCGATCGTTCACCGTCTGCCATTTGCCGGCTGATCGAGGAGTCAAGAGTCGAAGTCCTCTCCGCGTCGCCGACCTTTCTTCGCCTGCTCTGCCTGGCGGGTGGCGGCGGCGAGCGGGACCTGTCCAGCCTGAAGATCATCACGTACGGCTCGGAGCCCATGGATCCCCGCACACTCGCACTGCTCAACGAACGCTTCCCCAGCTGCCGGATCAGCCAGAAATACGGCACGACGGAAACTGGTTCGCCGCGCAGCATGTCCCGCGCCAACGACAGCCTGTGGTTGAAACTGGGCGGGGACGGCATGGAGATGAAAGTCATCAACGGCGTGCTTCACCTGCGCAGCGAAAGCACCATTCTCGGCTACCTGAATGCGCCGTCACCGCTGGACGCGGATGGGTGGTACTGCACCGGCGATCTGGTCGAGGTCGACGGGGATTGGATCCGATTTCGCGGACGCAGCAGCGACCAGATCAACGTCGGTGGCGAGAAAGTCGCCCCGTCGGAGGTCGAGCAGGTTCTGCTCGAGCTCGACTTCATTCGTGAAGCCGCGGTGTTTGGCGAGTCCAATCCGATCGTCGGGCAGGTGGTCGCAGCCAGGCTGCTGCTGGCCAGTGCCGTGGATGAAAGGGATGCCGTGCGAAGAATCCGTGTCCACTGCCGCTCGCGGATGGCGCCGCACATGATCCCGGTCAAGATCCATTGCGTAGCGGCGAGTCTCAGCACGTCGCGACAGAAGGTCCAGCGTACCGTCCGCGGCTGACCACCGGCGCGACGCCGCATTGCGCACGGCCGGCGAGTAGTCCCCGGCGGCCAAGGGAAAGTCCTCCGCCTATGGCCGAGGTAGGAGCCCCCGGTGATACGACGCGACGGTTAATGACCTCCCACCACGAAAAGCGGGGGCATCAATCCTGTGCTAGCTGCTTGTCGGACAGTCGGTCGAGATCACTCTTGCGTGGGGACTTTGCGACATGACAGTAGCACCATTGCTTACTTTAACTGGCTTGCCGCCACGCCTCACCTGCTCAATGAAAAATCGTGGCCGCCGCTTCGTTTCGAGATAGATTTTCGCAACGTACTCGCCAATGACTCCCATGCAGAAGAGTTGAACCCCGCCCAGAACGTAGATTGGCAAGGTAGTTGAGGCCCAACCCGGAACGGCACTGCTGCCGAAAAGCCGCACCCCCAGCACCCAAATCGACATCATCATGCTAACAAGGAAGATGATACCGCCGATCGCCGCAATTAATCGCAACGGTACAGCGCTGAACGACGTGATGCCATTGAGTGCAAGCGAGAGCATCTTGCGCAGCGGATACTTCGACTCACCGGCAATTCGTTCACCACGATCGTAAAACACCGAAGTCGACGGGAATCCAAGCTGCGGGATCATCCCGCGCAGAAACAGGTTTACTTCACCATAAGCACCAAGCGCCTGGATGGCGCGCCGACCCATAAGACGATAGTCCGCATGATTCGGTATTAGGTCCACCCCGAGAGACCGACAGAGCGCGTAGTACCGCATGGCCGTCCAACGCTTGAACCAAGTGTCCTTCTCTCTACTATGTCGCACGCCATACACGATCTCATAACCCTGCGCGTGAGCGTCAACCATCCGCTCGATTGCCCCGAGGTCATCCTGCAGATCCGCATCCAGCGAGATAACGGCGTCCCCGTCCGCGCTGAAAAGCCCGGCAATCAATGCGTTCTGGTGACCTTGATTGCGGGACAGTTTCACGCCGACAAACCGCTCCGAGTGGTCCGCCAAGCCTTCAATTACGGACCATGTAGCGTCACTGCTGCCATCGTCAACGAGCCATACACTGCTCCGATTGCTGATCTTCCCTCGATCTATCAGATCCTGGATCAGTCTGTCCAATTGACCGCTCGTTTCCGGCAGCGCGTCTTGCTCGTTGTAGCAGGGAACTACGAAGCTGATGTTCATGTCGACATGCCCTAATCGTTGCCTTCCACTGGTTGGTCCAACCCAACGTAGGTCCAGAGAGCGTTGCCGAAAAAATTCCAAATGAGCACCACGCCGGTGGTCACGATCTGCGCCGAGAGATACGGCACATTCGTAAAATGATGGAAATACGACATGATCAACGCATTCAAGACCAATCCAATCACTGCCACGGCGGTGAACCGGCGGGCGGCAACGTGATGTTGGACCCTGCTTGTGAACGTAAAATAATAATTGGCCCAATAGTTGAACACCGCACTGATGATAAAGCCCACGCTGGACGCAATGGTGGAATCAACCTGCGCGCCTTCAACTGCCAGAATCAGAAGAGCATACTGCATGGCCGTCGCCGCAAGGCCCACCGCTAGAAATCGGACAAATTGGCCGAGAAGTTGTTGCGAAACCAAGGCGACGTTCCGGGAACCGACATCGGAAATAGTTCGACCGCAAGAATCGTACCCAGGATACTTGCGAATGCGCATTTGCGGCCGACTCTTGAATGCAGTTTATAACAACTTGCGGACCTCAAATAATGTGACCTGGACGAGACTCCGGGACACTCAGTTCCGTACATTGTTGGTTCTAAAGCGAGTCATTATGAATTCTTATTGGCCGCTCTTGGCTGCATTTCCGCTCGCCAATTGACAGCCACTTTGCGACGGTCATGCCTAGAATTGGCGCTATTGCACGCTGCACGTCACAAATGTCGTTCGCGCCTGTAGGCCCAGTGCACGGGAGTTGGTCAATTGTGGGTTACAGTCCCCCTTCAAAATACGCGCGCTAAGGACTAAGGCGGGAGCCTATCCATCGTGAGAATCCATCGATCGCTTCTGTGGCTGGCGCTGCTTGCCAGCCTGGTTTCCTTTATCGCTGTTTCTCGACCGACTCTCCATCACTGGGACGAGTTCGCCTATGTGTACGCAGCACAGCAATATTCAATCCAGTCACTGGTCAACGGCGAGTTTGAATCGAGCAATGTACCTGGGTTCTTCAATGTCAAGATTGGTCACATCGCAGTCCTAAAGGCCACCGCGGGCTTCTTTGGCGATGGGCCAACGCGTCTGCTGGGTTACCAATTGTTCTATGGTGCCTTGATCGTCCTCACGGGTCTAATGGTTGCCGGTGTAATGGTCATTCTGCACCGTACTCAGCGTCCAACGGTGTGGCTGGCTGCCGGGATCTACCTGCTTGTGCCAGTCAATGTCTACTTGTGCGGCAAGATACTAGCCGAGACTCCTGCGGCGTTCTGCGCGATGCTCGCCGTCATGACACTGGCACTGGCAGTACGTAGCGAAGCTCCGATACGGCGAATCACACTATGCGGTCTGAGTGCCCTTGCCCTAGTGGCCTCGATGTACACGCGAGTCAATTTCCTATTGCTTCCAGTGGGATTCGTGATGGCGCTTGTTCTTGTTCCACCCGAAGGGCTGACGAGACGAGGAATTCTTTGGACTTCGGCGCTGGTGGGTATATTAGCAGGCGTCGCATTTGCAGTAGCTGAACTGGTATTGGAACTTCGGCTACTTGACGGTCTTGGCGTGGCGTCGGTGGTGTCCGGCCAGACGCTCAGTCTTAGAGCCAAGCTCTGGAAGATCGCGTACGCCTTTGGTCCATTCGCGTTGATTCTGGCCGCCTGCATTCCGCTCGTGAGAGACAGAAGCGTGGCGTTCTATCTAACGTGGCTCGCCTGCGCGAGCCTACCGATGGTTCTGGCGTTTAGTTACTTCGAAGTACGCTGGCTCAGCGTCGGCGCCCCCGCCCTAGCGGCACTGGGCTTCCTCTGCCTTCATCGACTGTCGACGGTTCTCTCCGACAGGGGTCGCAGCACGACGTTCTGGCGCAGCGGCACTGTCGCCGGCGCCGCATTTGTTGTAGCGATCGCTTCGAATGTCTTCATCCAGCCCCGCACAGAGTCCGGGTTCAGTTCAAAGGAGTTTTCAGAGGCGATGGCATGGGCCGATAAGCAGTATCCAGGTCACGCAGTACTAGTGCCATGGGGGTGGACTATTTACCACTACATGCGGGTGGCATACCCAACCGCTCCGACTTATCTAGTCAATAACTGGACCTTCTTTTCGCCGCAGATGCAAAGCACGGATGCCACCAGTTGGGTGGCAGCACTTCGTGAGTGGTACGGACCTGCATATATCGGCAGTCTGAACGAGCTGCTCACAATCAAGCAGCGACCTTTCATCGCGATTGCGTTCAACCGTCCCGACAGCAGGTGGAATGATCTTGACAAGTCGTGGATAGCGGACGACTCCCGACTCACCAAGACGGCAGTGCACCGCGAAGGCGACTACGTGATTTACCTGATCGAAGGCGATGGACACCTTTCGCACGAAGCAAGACCAACCTCCCCGCCTTGACCCGTCCGGGTGCACCGGTCCTCGGGACATGAAGAGTCATGCGGTGTCGGGTTACCGAGCGGTCGGTCTGGCACGCGTTGCACCTAGCGCCTCCCTAGGCGTTGCGCGACCGCTTCGTGCGACGGTATCAGCTGCGCGGCATTCGCGACATAGATCTTCTCAAGCACGTCATCCGGGAGATCGAGCCCATAGATCCTCCACCGGCCTTGGTTGTACGCGCCCCAAAGCGGATACGCGATGTACTCATTGCTGGTTTCGAAGAACTCTACGTAGGCACGGAACAGGCGCTCTGGCGTCCAACCCGGCCCGTCGGCCACCAGCCCGTAGCCGCCGTCCGAACCAAACAGAATCCGATCCTGGTAGCGCAGGAAGAATGCGCGGGCGGTCACGGGTTGGCGTCCGAGCGCATGTGCGACGGCCGCGGTATCGACGTAGTAGTTGGGGAAGCGATCCAGCAGTGCCGCGACTTGCGTCAGGTCGTCCTCCTGCATACCGAAATGCGCGCCGATGAAGTTGGTGCGCGGATGTCGAGCCAGCAGCCGCTCACGCTGCGCAAAAAGCTCCTCGAGCGACGGTTCCTTGCCATAGCGGACCCACTTCGGGTTACGGAGCATTTCCTCGTATCGCTCGTTGTTACCATCAGGCTTGCGAAAGAACGCCTCCGGATCGCCCGTGTGAATCAGGACCGGCATGCCAAGCTTGCCCGCCGTTTCCCAAATCGGATCGAGGCGCGGGTCGTCGACGGCCAGCAACTGCCCATTCTGGATCCTTTGCCCCATCCCGAGCGATTTGCTGACCTTGACTCCCCGTGCACCGAGCCTCGCGGCCTCCTCCATCCACTTGACCTGATCTGCAACTCCGGCCTCGAGGCCACGCTCGTCGCGCACCGCAGCGGCAAAGTCCGGCTTCACGAACAGAACGAAGCGATCCGGATATCGCGCGGCATAGGCAGCCGCCTCCTTGAACTCTTTGGGAAGCCCGCCGAGGTGAACGATCCGCTGGATTCCAGCTGCGTCCATCGCCGCAACCAGCCGTTCCACTGACAATTCCTTTGTCTGCGACTCCAAGTGCCAGTGCACGTCGGTCGCCGGGTAGCTCGCACGCTCGACCTGCTCACGCTCCACACGGAGAACAGGCTCCGGCTGATACCTGTCGAGGCGAACGTCAGTGCCGAGCAGAATCAACAGCGCGTCGTTGAGCCGCTCCGCGCTCAGGAATCCCTGGTTTGGATACCTTTGGACGAGCTCGCGGACCCCCAGGCCCGCCACTGCCAACAGGCCGACGGCGATGAGACCGAGCAGCAGCCCCTTGCGTCGCTGCAGAATATTCCCCGAGCGGGATCCACTGGTGGCTGCCATATGCTAGTCCTTGTGACGGGTCTGCCAGTTTAACGTGAAGAACTTTAGAGCTGACGTAATCGCCCGGTCAGCCATCGCCGTGAGATACCGGTCACCTGGATACATTATCGTGTCGTCGCGCTGCACGGCGAGGTAAAATCTGAGGTGCTCCTGCCTGTGAAGTATGCCGTATCAAGTCGCGCGGGCCCGTGCGCCGACGACGTCGGACATGAAGAAGGCGCCCGGAAGGGACACGGCACGACTCACGACGTGCTCGATCACGGACATACTGACGGCCACCGCGGGCGAAATGCCGAGCAACCCCATCAATGTGACGTAGCCGGCCTCCTGGAGGCCGATGCCACCGACGGTGATGGGAATCATCACGACGATCCACAGGATCGGGATCACGAGGGCCAGATCCAGGAATGCGACGTCCACGCCGCAGGCCATCGTGACGGCCTTGGCAAATCCCAGGCGGATCACGAACAGGAGGACCGTGACCACGCTAACCCAGAGCAGCAGCCGCGGTTCATGGCGGTAGGCCAGCGTCGCCCGACCGACCTCCGCCACGCGGTCCCGAACACCCGCCGGCAGTTTCGGCAGCAGCGCGGCGGCGATCCAGGTGCGCACACGCGGATGGAAGAATGCGAGACAGGCGAGTGCGGCCACACTGGTCGTGGCCAGCACCAGCCACGCGACATCCCCTGGGAGTCGCGTTCCTGCCAACAACACGATCATGATGGAGCCGAACGCAAACGTCGCCAGCACCATGCTCGCCCGGTCCACGAGTGTCGTTGCAACCACTTCCGTGGCGGAATGCCCTGCGCGGACCAGCGCGGCAATGCGAATAGCATCCACGCCCAGCGAACTCGGCATGAACGAACCGAGGAAGTTCGCTGCCATTTGCAGCCGGAAGAGCCGCGAGAACCGAAGGCAGAGGCCCCGCACGACCAAGAGCAGGTCCCAACGGTACGTCAGGACGATTCGATCGATGAGCGCGAGCACCGCCGCCACTGCAACCCATGCCGCATCGACCTCGCGCAGGACACCGACGACGGAATGCCAGTCGGCCCACCAGAGGACCGCCGTGAGAAGGCCCAGTGACACCAGCCACCGGACCCAACGTGAGGCGAAGATTCGCACGCGACGATTACTCTGGATATCGCCGTCGCCAGGCTCGCGCGGCCTGGATACGCCGCACCCGCAATCGCAATAGTTCCCGCACCGAGATCCGGCCGTCGCCGGGCAGTCGTCGCAGGAACTCGTCGCTCATCCGGGCCACGTGGAACGGCGAGTCACCGGGCGCGTTCAGCGCCCTGCCTGGCCGCAGCCCCCAGTAGCACGCCTCCAGTCCCGCCGCGCGGGCGTGCTCGATCGCTTCCGGCGTGCCGAGATACATTGGAAATGCCAGCTGGTTCACGCGCAGACCGGGCAAGCGTGCCTCGATCACCTGTCGCGATCGCTCGAGATCCTCTCGCAGCGGTAGCGCCGTCCCGCGGCGTGGCGCCTCGATGGCCCAGCGGACGCCCGACAAAGCGGCCGGTCGCGGCCACTCGGGCACGAAGCGGCTTTCCAGCGTGTGCGACTGGAACTCGACGAGACCCGAGGCGTGTATCGCCGCGATTTCCTCCCAGGTCATCGGTCGCGCTTCGGTCGCAAGCTCGTTCGTCGCATCCGCGTGCAGGCGAGGTGCAATAAAGGCCGTCGCCCGCGCCCCAAAGCGCTGCAGCAATGGGAATGCAACCTGGAAGAAATTCAGCGGGCCGTCGTCGAACGTCAGCAGCACCGACCGTTCCGGCAGCGCGCGGTCGCCTCGCAAGTGTTCGATCAGTTCCTGTCCGCGCAGCGTCCGATAGCCGTTACGCGCGAGGTGCGCAAGGTCCGCTTCGAACTCGTCGGGTTCCACCAGGTGATAGCAGAACACGGGAATACCGCTCAGGCTTGCACGCGGCCTGGCCGCGGTCACGAACTCGGGCAGCGCACCGTTGAAAATACCTTGCAGCTCGGGCTCGTTCTTGCGCCACGCTGCCTGCAACGCCGTTACGAGGCCCATTCGGCAACCTCGCGATAGCACGCGATCAGCGAGCGGACGTGCGCCTCGAGACCGAACGACTGGGCAACTCGCCCCGCTGCCTCTCCGTACGCTGCACGGGTGGGTCCATCCTTGAGCAGCGAACTCGTCGCCTCGGCAAGCGCCGCGATGTCTGCGGCGGGCACGACACGACCGGTCAACCCGTCCTGGACCACTTCGCGCACTCCTCCGACGTCGAAGCCGACGACGGGACGACCCGCGGCATGCGCTTCGATGGCTGCAATCGGCAGTCCCTCCGATTGCGACGGAATCACCAGCAGGTCGCAGGCGTGCAGCAACTCCGGAATATCACGTCGCTGTCCGAGGAACATGACGTGCCGACCGAGCCCGGCCTGAGCAACGATGGCTTCGCATGCCGCACGCTCGGGCCCGTCGCCCGCGACCAGCAGCAGGGCCTCCGGACACTCGCGCACGATGGCTGGCATCGCCTGCAGCATCTCGCGGTGCCCTTTGACTCGATGCATGCGGCCGACCAGTAGCAGGACGCGTCGCTCCGGCGAGATTCCCAGGGCCCCGTGCAATCGTTGCCGTGTGCCTGCCGGCACGTTCGCGAAGCGCTGCAGTTCGATCCCATTGTGGATCACACGGACACGTCCCGGATTCACGCCGTAGGACCGCACTGCGATCGGCACGGCTGCGCCGGACACGCAGACCGCCATGTCGGAGGGCCTTGCGAACGTCCGCTGCAGATGACCCACCACGCCCCCGGGAACGATCAGGTCGTGCAGATGCAGGATGGTTCGCGTCCCTGCGAGGTGGGACGCTACCCGCGCCATCAGGGTCGCCTTGATGCCCATCGCGTGCATGACCGTGCAACCGCTGCGGCGGGCCATCGCCGCGACCTGCAATGCCACGAAGGGGTTCGCGCGGGCTGCCGAGAGAAAGACCGGGGAGATGCCACGCTCACGCAGAATATCGACCGCCGGATGCGGTTCGCGCAGGTAGAGCACCCTTAGATCGACGCCCGCATGGACCAGCGCCGGCAGCACCTCGATGAAGTACGTCGTGACCCCGTGCCACACGCCGCCAGGGTAACCGAGATGGTCGGCAACGATCAGCACGCGCGCGGGGCCCGGACGCGACTGATCGTCGCGACTCCCGGCGCTGCCGTTTGCGTCAATTGAAGTCGACATTACGAGGCAGCATAGCCTTGCCGGACGAGCGCGAACTGTGAGCGCATTATCGCTTTGTCCGCCCGCGGAGGCCGGCGTCGGGCAGCGGCGCCATGTGGCCGTGGGACGAATACCAGCGCACCGTCCGCTCGATGCCAGTATGCGTGTCGACCGTTGGCGCATACCCGAGCATCCGGACCGCCTTGCCAATGTCAAAGTGGCGATTGTGCGTGAAGAACCCGACGCGCCGGCGGTGTAGCGGCGGATCAATGCCGAAGGGCACGCAGGCTGCCTCGCAGAGCCAGCCAGCCGTGTAGACGGGCCAGACGGGAATGTGCAGCCGCGGTCGCGGCACGCCGACGATGTCGGCCGTCGTGGTGACGATCTCGTTCAGGGTCGGTGCCTCAGGCCCGGCCAGCAGGAACGTCTGGCCGAGCGCCTGTGGCCGCGAGCCGCACAATTCGATACCCGCGACGAGGTCATCGACGTGCACCATGTGCAGCCGCGTCGTGCCCGGGCCAATCATCACGAAGCGCCGCTTCTGCACCGACCGGAACAATTTCAGGAATCGCAGATCGCCTTCGCCGTAAATGGCTCCTGGGCGAAAGATCACGACCGGCTGGCCGCGGGCGATCGCCGCATTCGCCGCGGCTTCCGCCTCGACCTTGCTGACCTGATAGATGTCGTCCGGACTGAGGCGATAATTCTCGTCCGCCGGAGGATCCGCGACATGGCCGTGTACGCCTCCGGTCGAACAGTAGATGACTCGCTCGCACCCATGCTTGCGACCGGCCTCCAGCACGTTCACGGTGCCGCCGACGTTGACGTCGCGGTAGTAACTATCCGGATGTCCAGCGGTTCGGAATACCGCGGCGATGTGATAGATCTGATCGCAGCCGCGCGCCGCGGCCATGACATCATCGCTGCGAACCAACTGGCCCTCGTGCAGCTCGACGCCGGCACCGGCGAGGTCGTCGCACGCACTGCCGGGTCGAACGAGCGCGCGCACATCGTGCCCGGCGCGGCGCAAGGCCAGGGCCAGGTGACTCCCGGTGAAACCTGTCGCACCGGTCACGAGGCACTTCATGCGACCGCGCTCCTCGGCGACCGGCCACCCTGGGTCCACCGGCCAAGCCGAGCGTCGAGCTGCTGGACGGCCCGCTCTCGGTCGGACGCGGTCCAACCGAGCTCGGAGGCCGCAATGTCAGCGCAACGTTCAAGTACCGCGTGCCTCGGATGACCGACGTATCCCAGCCCGAGGCGCCGCAGCACGATGTCGTCGAGATTCATGGCCATCTCTTCCCGGATCGCGTGGACGATCTCCACTCCGCGAGCCCCCTGACCGGCGCTGATCGGGGTCTGCAGGTCGGGCTGCAGTTGGCCGATCCGGAGCAGCGCATCTGCCCGGGCCTGTGAAACCGTGACCTGCACGGGTGGACGATGCGCGCCTTGCTCGGTGAGATCGCGTCTGCCGCGCAGCTCGCGAAGCGCGCGTTCGAGAACCGCCGTGGACAGCGTTGGCGCGCTGGTGAGTTTCTCACCGATGATCACCACCAGTCCCCGCAAGCCGGCCTCGGCTTCGCCGGACACCAGGATGGGCGACTTCCTGGGCAGCGGTCCCCCCG
>Ga0209254_10006526_pt1 | contig 10765 bp, 7 predicted proteins | sample FrelakmetDIP11DI_FD_187148 | JGI IMG/M metagenome (GOLD analysis project Ga0209254, IMG submission 187148) | Freshwater lake sediment microbial communities from the University of Notre Dame, USA, for methane emissions studies - DIP11 DI (SPAdes)... | ecosystem: Environmental > Aquatic >... | reverse complement strand
GTGATGAATATGCTTCTGAGCATATTATTGAATTTAGCAAGAACAATACAATTAATTAGTTTTAAAACATTTCAAGACCGCAAGATCGCAAGACCGCAAGACCGCAAGACTGAAAGACCGCAAGACCGCAAGACTGCAAGACCGCAAGACTATTAAACAGTTTTCCCTTTTCATTGTTATATATGAAAATCTAACTAAAAATCCGAAAACATGGCAAAGATGAATCCTGTTGTTCATTTTGAACTACCGGCCAGTGATACAAAAAGAATGGCCGGCTTTTATACCAAAGCTTTTGGCTGGAATGCCAATTTCCTTGGTGCTGAAATGGGCTATTATGTCACTGTCAGTACCACCGAGACAGATGAAAACAACATGGTGAAAACCCCAGGTGCAATAAATGGTGGGCTATACCCAAGAAATGAAAAAATGGGTCCCGTTTATCCATCGCTTGTAATATCAGTTGATGATATTGCAGAATCGTCCAAACTTATTATTGAATCGGGAGGTAAGCTTTTGGGTGACCCTGCAGATATTCCGGGAATAGGAAAATGGGCCTCTTTTGAAGATACCGAAGGAAACAGACTTAGCATACTTCAGCCAATCATGAGATAATAATATCCCGGGCCGGATTACAGATTAAAAGGCATGGATTTGCGTTTAATATTGAAAGTGTAAATGTAATTTATGAAAAGTCCTGCTTTTATTCTCTTGTTTTTTGCCATGCTTCTTTCATGTAAAAAGGAAGAACAAAATGTAACAGACGCGTTCTATTTTCCACCTGATGAGCCTGATACCTGGGAGCTTGTTACTCCGGCCAGTCTTGGATGGAACACAACCCAGATACCCTCTTTGCTTGAGCTGCTCGAAAATAATGGCACCAGGGCTTTCATTGTGCTGAAAGACGGGAAAATAGCTATTGAGGAATACTTTGGCAGTAACCTGGCAGGAACAGCTCCTTTTACTAAAAGTAGTCTCTGGTACTGGGCCTCTGCAGGAAAAACCCTAACAGCGTTTGTTGTTGGCAAAGCTCAGGAAGAGGGTTATCTGAGTATTGAGGATAAATCATCGGATTATCTTGGTACCGGCTGGACATCCCTTTCCTCTCAGCAGGAATCAAAAATAACAATCAGGCACCAGTTAACGATGACCACAGGTCTTGACGATGGCGTAGAAAATAATCACAGCTTTCAGAAAGAAGATCTTGTTTACAAGGCTGAAGCCGGTTCCCGCTGGACATACCATAACGGACCATACACTTTACTGGAAAAGGTTGTTTCTGAAGCTGTTGATAAGGATTTTGATTTGTACTTTAATTCGGTGTTACGCGACAAAACAGGAATGGATGGCACCTGGCAATGGATAGATGATGATCATGTTTTCTTCAGTACACCCAGAAGCATGGCCCGGTTTGGTTTATTGATCCTTAATAACGGGAAATGGGATGACCAGGATATTATAAGTGATGTCTCGTATGTTAATTCCATGATCACTCCGTCGCAGGCTCTGAATAAGAGCTACGGATTTCTCTGGTGGCTTAACGGGAAAGAATCATTTATGATACCGGAATCACAAATCGTTTTCCCGGGAAGTATTACACCGGCCGGACCTGCTGATATGTATTCCGGAATGGGAAAAAACGGACAATATGTTAGTATAGTCCCATCGATGAATATCGTTATGATAAGGATGGGAGAAAATCCGTCAAGCGTACCTGTACCCTTCCTTTTCCTTGATGATATCTGGGAAAAGCTCTCTCTGATAATAAAGTAACTGGTTTAAATTCATCCCCTTAACCTTAACCTTAACCTTAACCTTAACCCTCCGATTATTATTCGGTGTAAACGGTTAGCCTTTGCACTTTATGCCTTAAATTTTATACATCGGCTTGCCTATGCAACAGTTCTTGAATTTCTTTCCGGATCCGCACGGGCATGGGTCATTCCGTTCCGGAAGAACTGGTTTTATAACCTGGTTTTCCCTGTTTTTTATCCAGTTCATGACATTTGAAGGGGGACGCTTATATTTAAGCTCATCAGCCATGAATTTCATATATGGTTCAACATGCTTAAAAAACATCTTATATCCCTGGCATAGGTAGTTTAATCCGGTATTACCATCGGGTGTGAGCAGGAACCGGTGCTTCGGACATTCACCGTGGCAAGCATAGCGAACCTCACACTGCAGGCAATAGCGTGGAAGTTTGTTCCTCTTATCAATTCCAAAATCAAATTGTTTCTGGGATTTTACGAGATCGATTAATGGTTCTGAAGTTATATTGCCCAGTAAATACTCGGGATAAACAAAATGATCACAGGAGAACAGATCACCATTATGCTCCATAACAAGAGCATCTCCGCAGGTCTCATTGAAGACACATAATCCCGGAAGTTCTCCGACGTAATTTGCCAGTGTTGCATCAAATATCTGAACATAGAACCGGGCAACATCATTTCTTACCCATTCATCAAATATTTTAATAAGGAATTTTCCAAAATCGGCAGAACCTACCGACCAGTCAGTAACTTTCACATTTTCAGAATGAACAGGAGCTATCAGCTGAAGTTCTCCTTTAGGTCTGTTTTCTGCAGTATGCTCCACTACCGGAAGAAACTGCATGAAACCGCTCCCTATCTTTTTAAGAAACCTGTAAGTCTCAGATGCAAAATCAACATTATAATCATTAACAACGCTCAGTGTGTTGAATTCCACTTTATGTCTGTGAAGAAGTTCAATCCCTTTCATTACTTTCTTAAATGTCGGACCACCTGAAAATGTCCTCCTGTAATGATCATGATTATGTTCTGCACCATCTATTGAGATGCCTACAAGTATATTATTGTCCTTAAAGAACTTACACCAGTCATCATTCAGCAATGTCCCGTTAGTCTGAAAAGCATTTTCAATCCTTTTATTACCTGCATATTTTTTCTGCAATTCGACAGCTTTCCTGAAAAAACCGAGTCCCATAAGTGCAGGTTCCCCTCCCTGCCAGGTAAATGATACAACCGGTATCTGGTGTGCTTCGATCAATTGTTTCGTAAAACTCTCCAGAAGATCCTCTGTCATCCTGAATTGTCCTGACTCCGGATAAAGCCTGGATTTCTCAAGATAATAACAATAGACACAATTCAGGTTACATGAAGGCCCTGCAGGTTTCAGCATGACATGAAACGCATCGGGCCTTTTTAGCTTTAAAGCGTCTGAAAAAAGAAGGGTTTGTTTCACAGCGTGAAGAATTGCATAAAAGTTAACCGCGGAAAAGATACAATAAAAAATTTTAACATCAGGCGGCAGAGTTTAGTGTAAACTTTTAATACATTGGTCAAAATCATTGAAGTTTCATGTTGCTTACCCGTTGAAGTTATCTAACTTAATAAGTTTGCCGGGAAAGTATGGTATCCAGTTTATTCTCCACTGAATTTCTGATCTATGGGATCCTGTTGCTGATATTGGTGACAGCCCTTACAAAGAGACATTTTCATAAGTTAATAAAAGATAAGAAAAGGCTTGAGAATGAAGTTCATGCCAGAACCCTTGAGCTTGAGAAAAAAGTCAAGGAGATTGAGGAGCTTGACAAAATGAAAACAAGATTCTTTACAGAGATATCTCATGAACTGAGGACTCCTTTATCCCTTATAATGGGTCCGATCGACAATCTTATTTCAGACAACGGGAGCATCGATGAATCAAAACGGTCGGGACTGATGGCGATGATACACAGGAACTGCACACGATTACTGAATCTTGTAAATCAGCTGATGGACATATCAAGGATCGATGCAGGGAAAATGAAGATCACTCTTGCTGAATCGGATATGCTGAAATCCCTCAGGATCCTTGTTTACGAATATCTTTCAACAGCCGAAAACAGAAAAATAAAATTCAATGTTGAGATTTCAAACGATTCATTCATCACTTTTTTTGATAAGGACAAGATTGAAAAAATTGTGACAAACCTGCTTTCCAATGCATTTAAATTCACTCCTGCCCATGGTACCGTTTTGTGCAGAGTAGATATCAAAAGTCCTGATACAGAGGGTTCTCCTCCGGTTCTTAAGGTGATGGTTAAAGACACGGGTATTGGTATCAGAAAAGAGAATCTTGACAGGATTTTCGACAGGTTTTACCGTGTGGAAGGGGAGTGGGAGAAAGATGGCATGGGAACAGGTATCGGTCTTTCATTAACTGAAGAATTTGTCACACTTCTTCACGGTAAAATTGAAGTCAACAGTGAAAAAGATGACGGCTCAACATTCACGGTAAGGATACCGGTTGGCAGGGATCATTTATCACCTGAAGAATATATTGTTGTTGATACTCATCCTTACGACACCGTGGAAACTGATTTTGAGATCAGTCACCACCCTGTACATACAGAAAGTGAACCGGAACCGAATGGCAAAAAGCCTCACCTCTTAATTATTGAAGATAATTATGATCTCCGTGAATTCCTGAAAGAGGAGCTTTCAGCGGATTATCACGTATATGAAGCCGGTACAGGTAAGGCCGGAACAGATATTGCATTTACAAAGATTCCCGATCTGGTTATAACCGACATCATAATGCCTGATATTGAAGGTATTGAAGTGTGCAGAAGACTGAAAAATGATGAAAGGACCAGTCATATACCTGTTGTAATACTCACAGGAAAAACGTCTCAGGATGTAAAGATCGAAGGACTGACAATGGGTGCTGATGATTTTCTTAATAAACCATTTGATATAAAAGAACTCAGAATAAGAATATCAAATCTTCTGTTTCAGCGAGAAAAACTTCGGTATAAGTACGGACTGATTGCCGAGTTCGCGGAGTATGGCGATCCATCAGCTACTGTCGATGATCTCTTTATGAGAAAAATAAACAGGATAATCGGTGAGAATATACGAAACTTCGATTTCGATGTAGGAGTTCTTCAGGAAAAGCTCGGGATGAGCAGGATTCATCTCTACCGCAAGCTCAAAGCCCTTACGGGTTTATCTCCTGGCTCAATAATCCATTACCAGCGGATGCAGCTTGCAGCCAGGATGATCCATGAGAAAAGGATGAATCTGACAGAGATCTCACTGAGTATTGGTATATCAAATCCTTCATACTTTTCAAAATGCTTCAGGGAGTTTTATGGAGTCCCCCCAAAGGACTTTATAAACCAGTATGAAGATATGAAAAAGGTAAAAAGTTAAATTTGCTTAGTTTCTTATTGCTTTTTAATTGTGGATTATTGATTAATCTTTGAACCAGCAACCAGGAACCAGGAACCAGGAACTAATTTCATTTCAATTCTGATTAAAATAAAATTGACTTTTGACTTTCCGCGGTTTATCTTTGTACATACTTCTATTTCAGGATAAATAGTTACTGACTTAAATTCATGAAGAAAACCACTATGAAATCATTATTACTATTCTGCTTTTTATTCACGATGAGCCATCAATCATCATCACAGGATCAATCACAGTACATTGCTCTGATTACATCTATAAATGGTAATGTCATGCTAAAGAAGTCCGGAAAAAGTGAATTCATAAAGGCGTTCTGGGGAACCCAGTTATATCAGGGTGATCAGATAAAAACGGGAGATAACTCTGATGTCACAATGACATATTCAAACAACAGCATTGTGAAACTTGGTCCTGACAATCTGATCACAATCACCAAGGCAGAATCAACAATAACCCAGGGTGCCGGCAGTGTTAAGAAAGTATCTTCTGCCATGATGGTCAATATGTCGGCACTGACATCAGTCAAAAACGAGAAAAAGGATGCCGGAGCCCTGGCAGGCCTCCGGGCTTCAGGTGCCGAAGAACCGATTTCACCAGACTCTCCTTACAATACCACAATAAGGACCAATCAGCCGACATTCGCCTGGATACCTTCAAAACCATTCGATATATATATTGTGAACCTTTACAACAGTCAGGGTCTGGTATGGAGCAGAAAAGTCTCAGAAAGTCAGCTTAAATTTCCCGAAAGTGAAAAGGGACTTGAATTTGGTGAGACATATTTCTGGAATGTTGAAGGTGAGGACCTGCTTGATAGTAAAAAATCAGGCAACTACAAGTTTTCGGTGGTTTCGTTTGAAAAATCCAGGGAGGTGATCAGCCAGGAGGCTATTATAAGACACACATTTGACAACGATACGGACAGCAGCAGTCTCCATTCATTCCTTGGGGCATATTTTATTAACCAGGGTCTGATGCAGGATGCAATAATTGAATTTCAGATTGTCTCAAGAATCAATCCTGATGCACCACTGCCACATGAAATCCTTGGATCGCTCTATTCCGATGTCGGCAACAAGGATAAAGCAATTGAGGAGTTGCAGAAAGCACTTGATCTGGCAAAGAAGGAGGATAAATAATTCTTATGCTTTAAATGGTTCAAGGTTATAATTTGAAGGTATTCGTGCATTCGTGGCAAAAAACTATCCCGTATCCGGAGTCATTGGCAGGAACAATGATAGTATTCTTTTTTTTCTTACTGGCTGGTCAGACATTTGTTTCCTCCCAATCGACATTTTCCCAGGATCAGTTTAAACAGGAGTTGATAAATGCCGTCAGCAAAAACCAGGAAAAGGCTGCTGACACTCTTATCCGAAACCACAGGTTAATGGTCAAACCGTTTGTTGACGGACTTATAAGGGAAGCGATCACCCTTGAACTGAAAAGCAAACTGACAGAATCAGCAAAGCTTGGTACAGTTACAGTAAAAACGGCTGAAAAGTTCAACGATATCTTTTATGAAAAAAGTCTGCTGATTGCTGTTAATTATTTAACAATATGGACCAGACAGCAGAAAAGTGAGAAACTTACAGCAGACAGCCTCTATATAAGGGGAACAAAGTTTCGCCTGGAAAATGAATTTGAAAACTCGGAGACAACCTTGCAGAAGGCACTCTCTGTCTACATGATTATTGGTGATGAGCGGGGTGAGGCTGAAGTTCTGGGAGGATTGGGAGCTCTCTATTTCAATAATAATGATCATCAGAAGGCCTATGATTACTATAAAAAGGCTTTAATAAAACGTGAAAAGGTTGACGATAAATTCCTTATGGGAAATACACTTAACAGCCTTGGCTCGGTAAGTTTAAGGTTGCTTAAGGACTACCCCTTAGCAATCAGTTATTACGAAAAGGCTGAAGCTGTAAGATCAGAGATAGGGGACATTAACGGATTGCGAACCTCAATGTCCTATAAAGCCGCGGCATATAAGGAATTTGCTGAGCAGCTCAATACGACCGGCAGGTTCAGCGAGGCGATTGATTTCCTGGAAAAAGCGTATGAGATAGATAAAAACCTCGGTGACAGAATAGAGACTGGAGATGTTCTCAATCTGTTAGGATATGTGTATATAAAGCTTGGTGATTACAATACTGCGGCAGAAAAGCTTTCCGGGGCATTACAGATAATGAAGGAAGAGAAAGACACTGTTGGTCTTGCCGGAGTATATAATCATTTTGGAATTGTCCTTCAGAAAGCCGGACGCACCGAAAAAGCCCTTGAGTATTATAATAATTCTCTTAAAATATATGAAGAAAGAAATGATCTTTCAAATGAGATCCCCGTACTGGACAACCTCGGAACACTCTATTTTGACCTGAAGGATTATGCGACAGCTCTGGATTACCATAGAAGGGGGCTTGCCATTTGCAGGGAAACAGATGACCGGGAAAAGGAAGTTGATTTCCTGCTTAACCTTGCAAATGATAATCTTTTCCTTGGTAAAAAGGATGAAGCTTTTGCTCTTTATGAGGAGGGACTCAGGATTGCCAGGCTTCAGAAAAATCCTGACCTTATCTGGCGTTTCACTGCAGGAATGGCTGAAGTCTACGAGTCGGGCGGAGACTTTGAGAAAGTTGTTGAGCTTAACGACTCTGCAATCACAGTTCTCGAAGGTATTCGTAACACACTGGAAGATGAGGAATTAAAATCCGCATTTATGGCAAGGGAACGCTATGCTTTTGAGGATATCATTGATATGCTTACAACCCTTCATTTTAATCATCCTGAAAAAGGGTATGACAAGCTTGCCTTCAAATACGCAGAAAAAAGTAAATCAAGGGTCTTGCTTGACCTGCTGGCCGGTTCAGACAAAAATGCAAATAAGAATTTGATGGAGGATGCCAGCCTGTTGAATTCTGAACCTGTCACTCTTGATGAAGCACTATCCTTATGCAAAGATAAGAACAGTGTCATTCTTGAATACTCTGTTGGCGACAGCAGCTCCTGCTTATGGGTTATTACAGCTAAAGGGCATAAGCTTTTCAGGCTTCCTGACCGACGGATCCTTCAGGAACAGATTGAGACAATAAGATTTGCTTTGCTGGATCCCTCACAGGGTATCTCGGAGTTTTTCACCACAACAGGGAGCTCTTTATATGATGAACTGATAAAACCTACTGAGCTATTTCTTACTAAAAAAAGCCACCTGATTATTATCCCTGACGGAGTACTGAATTATCTTCCTTTTGAGGTGCTGCTTACAAGTAAAGTCATACAAAGTAAATCCACATCTTATAATGACGTCCCGTTTCTTATCAGGAAATACCCTGTAAGTTATGCACAGTCAGCAAGTGTTCTGAAAACACTTATCGGTAAAATGGAGCAGGACAATAATAAGGATAGGGGGGAGAAAAAGCTGTTCGCCTTTGGGGATCCTGTTTATGAAGATACATCTGCGCTCAGCCAGCCTAAATATCCGAGACTTGAATTCAGTGGCATTGAAGTCGAAAATATCTCATCTTTCTTCAAACCGGGATCATCAGACGTTTTTTTACGTAATAATGCAACCGAGGAGAGCTTAAAGCAAAAAGGGGACCTTGATAAATACGGTTATATCCATTTTGCCACCCACGGATTAATTAACGAAGAGAATCCAGATCTCAGCTCCCTTGTCCTGACTACCGGAAGAAATTCCGTTGAGGACGGTTTTCTTACTGCCAGGGAAGTATTTAAGCTGAAACTTAACGCAGATCTGGTTGTCTTGTCAGCATGCCAGACAGGTCTTGGAAAGCTTGTCAGAGGCGAGGGGATGGTTGGTCTGACACGGGCCTTTATGTATGCAGGTGCACCCTCTGTACTTGTTAGTTTATGGAGTGTTTCAGATAAATCGACCGCTGATCTGATGGATGAATTTTACAGGAAGCTTGTCAGAGACAGCCATTCAAAAACTGATGCTCTCAGGGAAGCTCAGCTCAAGCTTATTAACGACCCGAAATTCAGTCATCCCTTCTATTGGGCTCCATTTATTCTGGTTGGGGATTGGAGATAAGAAAATGTGGTCTGGGGTATGAGGTTAAAGGTCTGAGGATTTCTGTTCGAAAGCCTGTTTAAGTATATAACACACCCGGTTTATTCTCAGTCAGCCAGCTCTTCTTTTGTCATCTCATACAATTTGAAGAACCGTATGAAGCTGTAGAAACAATAATTTCCTGGCTTATGTTTTAGAAAGTATTAATTCGTGGATTCGTGGCATTAAAGGTAGCCACTAATGCACGAATAAATAAATTCTGGCAGGGACAAGTATATCGGTATTCAGACTTTTCATGAGTCACAGAATTTCCCAACTGTATTATAAATTAGCAATTTAAGCCGCCGGCAAAAGGAAATTTCATCTTTTTGACAAAAAGAGTTTTTTTAAAGAAAATGTTACAAAATGACAATTTTTTGATACAAAAGTGGTAGACTTTGTCATGCCGGCTTTCGTAACTTTATAGGTTAGGTTGGCTTAAACTGATTAAAGTTCCTTGTTGCTTGTCATTCCTGGTAAAATGAATCTATTAATCGAGGACCGAGCACCGAGCACCCAGGAACGTAATAATATTAAACATTTCACCTTAAATAATCTGAAAATGAAAAACCTTATTAAACTTTCAAACCTGACCTGCTGGCTGGCAATCGGATTTCTACTGATTCCCTTTTTAAATACAGGAGCCCAGGTAAAAAAGATGTCATCGCAAGAGTTGACTGAGGTATCCACTGCAGTGCTTTACGGCAAGTGTAAGAAGTTAAAATGTGAGTGGAACGAAAACCGGAGTGCGATTTTCACTTATGTGACTATTGCACCGGAAGGATACATAAAGGGTAATCTCGGATCGGAAGTGGTTGTTATGGTTCCGGGCGGCAGGGTTGATGATATTCTTTATGAAGTGTCAGAAACCCCGATTTTCGTTGAGGATGAAGAGGTAGTGGCATTTATCTGGAAGAACCCATCAGGAAAAAATCTTATTACCGGAGGCCACCAGGGGAAGAAACGGATTGAAAAGGATGAAAAAACAGGCAGCAGGATGGTTCAGGATCCCGGTATTGATGAAGATCAGGGAACTCTGCCACCAGGTCAGGAAAAAAAAGCAGAAAAGATGCAGCTCGAGGATTACGTAACAAAGCTGAAAGGATACATGAAACACTGATGGGAAGATAAATTGTAAACAAACCCCAAAAAATGAAAGTAATGAAAAAAGTAAAATTATTTATATTAGGAATGACCTCCATAATGCTTTTAAAACCGGAGGTCTCAATTGCACAAACACTTAACCGACCAGGTTTCCTTGTCTACTCGCGAATCTTAGAAACTCCTTTATTGGAATCTTTTGATTTAGAAACTGGAGTGAGAAGTTCATGGTCGGCGCCAGCCGGTAATGTCGAAGTGTATGAAGACAAAATTTGTGTCTCACAGTTTGATAGTGAAGCAAAAAAAATCACGAATATTTATATTTATAATCTTCAGGGTGTTAATACAAAAACGATTCCTATACCAGTTGAAATAATCA
>Ga0209254_10006525_pt1 | contig 10766 bp, 14 predicted proteins | sample FrelakmetDIP11DI_FD_187148 | JGI IMG/M metagenome (GOLD analysis project Ga0209254, IMG submission 187148) | Freshwater lake sediment microbial communities from the University of Notre Dame, USA, for methane emissions studies - DIP11 DI (SPAdes)... | ecosystem: Environmental > Aquatic >... | reverse complement strand
CGTCCCATCCCACGCATCTGGGTTGCTGAATGACTGCAGACGGCGGGTCACGCGAAGGGTGAGGCGGGAGAAGTCCCGGCCAACCCGCCGAACCCCCGACCCCCGGCAGGAGACCCGGGACACGGTCCAGGACCGTGCGGCTACCTCGAAAGTAGGCTCGCTAGTCGGGGCTGACAGGCGTTCCGGGTGGCTCCGTGAGGCGGTCGCCTGACGCTGCGGGTTCGGGGTTTTCCCCTCCCGCTCAGAGCACGCGGTCGGTGTACGGGATCTTGCGGATCAGCGCGCTGAGGCCGAAGCAGACGGGCAGGGCGATCAGCACGACCAGCAGCCACTTCAGCAGCGGATACCAGGTGATGCCGCGGGACTCGTAGGCGAGGGTCGCGATGATCGGCGCATGGATGAGATAGGCGGTGTACGCGTTGGGGACCAGGAAGGCGGAGAGCCTGCCCCGCCGGTCGAGGTGACGGCGGAACAGGTAGACGACCGCGATGCACAGGCTCACGCAGGCGAAGGCCTCCCACATGGCGTAGACCGGGGATTGCCAGTGGAGGCCGCCCTTGAGCGGGAGGTCGTTGTCGATCGCCCCCAGAGCGACGACGGTCGGCGCCCAGAGAAGGATCATCAGAACGGCGATACGCAGCCAGCGCCGTCCCGTCTTGTCGGGGAGGCTCCGCAGCCAGTCGTGGCGGTAGGCAAGCAAGCCGACGACGAACAGCGCGACGTAACTCGCGAAGAAGCCGAACTGCAGGTTGAGCGGCGCGAACCAGTACGCGTCGATGGCGAACGGGATGCGGAGCACGGCGGCGGCCACGCCCAGGCCGACCGCGAAGAGCACCACGGCGCGGTCGCGCGGGAAGGGCGTCGCGGTCACCGACGCCAGAGGAGCGCGCGGGGCGAGCAGCCGCCAGACAGCGTAGACCAGCGTGAAGATGAGCAGCACCTCGACGAACCAGAGCGGCCCCTGACCGATGATGGTGCCGCCCGCGAAGTACTGGCCGGTGAGATAGCTCCAGAACGACATCTTCTGGCTCCAATGGAAAAACCAGTAGCAGAACACCGGGTTGACCACCCAGCTGAACGCGGCCAGCGGGATGCCGAGGCGGATCAGCCGGTCTTTGGTGAAGCGGCCGGGCCCCTTGCGGTCGTAGGAGCCGGGGATGAAGTAGGCGGAGATCAGCAGGAAGAGGCCCATGAAGTAGGACTGGTTCACGGCGCAGAACCAGCTGCCGAGGGCGTCGACGACCGTGTCCTGCCGGCCCTCGAGGTAGTACCAGCTGCCCGTTCCCGCGTAGGTGATCGTGAGGTGGTGCATGATCACGAGCACCGTCAGGAAGACGCGGATGTTGTCGATGAAGAGCAGGCGCCCGGTGGCCGCGCGCGCGACGGGCGCCGCCTCTGCCGCTACCCCAGCCCCCCCACCCACGCTCGCCATCGGCGTGGCCCTCCTTCCCGGCGGTCCGAGAGCTTTGGCCAACGTTCTCCCGGGCGAACGCGCTTGTCAAGGACCCTGACCGACTGGCGCGTTTGCAGGGCGCTTGCACGAGGTCATTTCGAGCGTTTCTGAGCCGGTCACAGAGCGCACAGAAGCCCTGCTCTTGAGCGTAAACGGGGTGGTGGACCGCAGGGGAGTCGAACCCCTGACCTCCGCCGTGCAAACCCAGCCACGCGTTGGCCGGCAGACACCAAGAAGTGCCGCTGACTACGCCTCCGAGCGCGATGCGACGAGCTGCAGCGTCAATGAGTAGTGCCGAGGGGTGTGGCGTACCGCACCGTTCGTTTGCCGGGCGTTTGCCGAACCGCTCGCCGCCCCCCACTCACTTGACCGGCAACCGAGCCATGAACACCACGTCGCTCCTGGCGACGGACGTCCCCCCCGACTCCGTGACTTTGCCCGACTGGTACATCATCCATTTGACCATCTTGCTCCAGCGCCCCGTGGCGTTGGTCACCCAACCGCAGGACGAGAACGCGGGGCCCGGGAAGATACCGATGACGTACCCCTCGATGACGCCGCGCGGGGTCGTGATCGCGAAGCTCTCGGTGAAGACCATCTCGTCCGGGTAGGCGAAGTCCAGCCCGGTCATCTGCATCGTCCCTCGAACGCCCCCGGAGATACTGCCGGACCAGTAGTTCTTGTCCGGATCATAGGTGAGCTTGGCCTTGCCCATCACCGGTTGCATCTTGTTCGTCTGTTTCGCCGTCGCTGGCGCTGCCAGCACGACTGACGCGATCAGCACCAGCACGACCGCGACGACCAGTCTCGTTCTCATGCGAGTCCCCTCCTCATCGACACAACCTTGAATGTGGCCGCGAGCGGATTCAGTGCCGTCTCGCGCAGCACGTCGTTCCTCTATGCGCTCCCCCCTTCTGCCCCTCCGGCTCCAAGGCTCCCCGAGCGACCGGTCCTCGGGAACGACAAGAACCGGCCCGGGCCGGCCTCACCAGTGGCTCCCCGCCGGACTGCGGTCGCTGCAGTGCTACGTTCGGCGGATCTCATCCTCCCGTGCGAAGCGCTGCACCTCTCAGGAGTCTCGTATGGGAGTCGCGTACCCGACGGGCGCGAAAGTAGTCCCGTTGGATCTCAACAAGCCCCAGCGGCTCCCATCCAGACGCACGGATTCGGGTTGCACGGGGGGCAGACGGCCGTTTCCGGGGTCTAGCGGAGGGCACGAGGAGTAAGAAACCCCTGCAAATAGGTGGTGGACCGCAGCGGGTTCGAACCGCCGACCTCCGTCGTGCAAAGGCGGCGCTCCCCAACTGAGCTGGCGGCCCACGAGGGAATCAAGTAGAGCGCGGCGGGCTCTTCCGAGCGTGAAGGCCCCATCAAGACGGCTGGCTTGAGTGCCGAACAGCGCCGGATGAGACCGCCGAGTGACGCCGGGTGCGTTTGCCGGGCGTTAGCCTGCGAACAAGAAAGGGTCTCCGGGCCGCTCCAGGCCGCGTCACAACGCGTGCCGTTCCACGGTCTGCAGTTCAACGGCCAGCACTTCGCTTTGGCTGTCGCGATCGCCGGCATCGCCGGCCTCGTCCACGAGGGTCGGCACGACGATGCGCAGTCTCAGATAGCATTGGCGGCATGTCCGAGGCCCAGCAGAACCGTACGGGCCACCTGGGCGTCCTCGCCCTCGTGGCGATTGCCCCGATCTGGGGCTACAGCTGGGTGGTCAGCAAGGTCGCGCTCGGCTACGCCGAGCCGCTCACGTTCATCGCCCTCATCACGGCAGCGGGTGCCGGGTGCCTCTTCCTCGTGCTCATGGCGACTCGGCGGCCGCCGCGCCCGCCGCCGTTCCGATGGACGGTGCCGATCGGCCTCCTCCAGACGGCACTGTTCAACATCCTCGCCACGCTCGCGCTCAGCGTCGGCGGGGCCGGAAGGGTCTCGGTGCTGGTGTACACGATGTCGTTCTGGCTGTTGCTCCTCGCCTGGCCGTTCCTCGGCGAACGACTGCGCGGCCTCCAGTGGCCGGCCGTCGCGCTCGCGTTCGCCGGCCTCATCCTCGTCGTGCGTCCCTGGGACATCGGCGACGCGCTCGGCGGCATCCTGGCCGTCGCCGCCGGACTCTCCTGGGCCGGAGGTGCACTCCTGGTCAAGCTGATGGAGTGCCGGATCGAGGCCGACGTACTCGCGCTGACCACCTGGCAGCTGGCCGTCGGAGCAGTCATCCTGAGCGCGATCGCCGTAGTGACACAGAGCGGCTGGCCGCACTGGACGGGCACCTTCTGGCTGTGCCTGACGTACTCGGCGGTCCTCGCCACGGCCCTGTCTGTGGGCCTCTGGGTCGGGGCTCTGAGCTCGCTGCCGGCCAGCGCGGCAGGCCTGGGGACGCTCGCCGTACCCGTCGTCGGAGTCGCGACTTCGTGGCTCCAGCTTGGGGAGCGGCCGACCGGTGTGGAGGCCGCGGGGATGATGCTCATCATCGCAGCGCTCGCGCTGCTCGTGGCGTACGGCCTGCTCGGGGGTGGTGTCGGCCGGGCTACGACCGAGGGCTTCTGCCTGCCGCCGGTCATCGACTGACGACGGCACCCGCGCCCAGCGTGAAGCCAAGTCCAGCCAGAATCGCAAGATCAAGCTGCCGGCGATGTTCCTGGACCTCTTCCCTGGCGGACGGAGGCGAGGGGATGACGCCTGCCTTGCGGATGTCAGCCATGGCTCGACGCACGTCTTCCCCGCCCGCGGCGCGGCGCTGACGGAGCACGCCGAGCACTGAGGTCCGCCGCGGCCCCTTGCCAGCCGCCCGGCACCGGTGAATACTCGGACTGACCCTACTTTGCGCTGCGGGTCGGATCCTGGTGCCCCTACCACCTCCGAACCACCCGTGGCCCCGACCGTGGGAGTTGGCATGGACGAGTCACGAGCACTTCAGCGCGCGGGATGGGCGGGCGCCGCCTCTGTCGTGCTGCTCGCCGGCGGCGTGGCGCTGGGCTACTTGGTCGGCGTCGATGAGGCCAGCATGTCGGACGCCGCCATCCTCGAGCGCCTCAACGACGACGCACGACAGGTCGCGGCTGGCGTCGGGATGCCGGTGCTCGCCGCAGGAGTCGCGCTGCTGATCTGGTTCGCCACCGGTCTGCGGCGGGTACTGGACCGGCTGTCCGGCGGCGACCCGCTCGCACACGCGATCGTGCCGGCGGCGGCAATGTTCGGCGGGCTGATGATCACCGGAGTGTCGTTCGACGTGGCGAGCGCCTACGCGGCATTGTCCGACGAGTTCACCCCCGACCCGGACACCGTCCGCGTGCTCGGCATGGCTGGGACCGTTCTTGCGCTCACCGGGCTGATCGGCGGCGGGGTGCTGGTCGCCGTGACCACGCGGATCTCCCAGCAGGCGCGCGCCCTGCAGGCGTGGGCCGTCTGGGCGTCCTACGCCGTCGCCGGGCTTACCCTGACCGGCTTCTGGAGCGGGGGCATGGCGTCCGTGGCCTTCGCAGTGTGGCTCATCGGCGCCGTCATCGGGGTGCTGCGCGCGGCGCGGCGGACACCCCCGTCGCCGGCTCCGGATGCCGTCCAGTGACGCCACGTGCCTGGGAGTCGCCCGGCGTGACGAGACAGCCCCCAGTGTGAGGCAGCAGGAGTACTGACCGGAGTACATGCGACGTGCACGGTCTGCTCATGCCCTTCGGCCAGGCCGCGTGCTATGGTCCCAGGCGGGCTCCCACAACGTGGAGGCAGGAGGCCGAGCTTGACCGACATCACCACCCTTCGAGCGCTTGGCTACTCGGCGCGCTGGGAGGCGCTCTTCGAGCCTTTCGCGGGACAGGGTCTGACGCCCGCGCGCGTGATCCGCAGCGACCGCGGCAGCGCGCTGATCGCCACGCCCGAGGGCATCGTCCGCGGGCAGCCCTCCGCGCGTCTCTCGAAGGCGGCTCGCGGACCCGCCGACATGCCGGCCACCGGCGACTGGGTGGCCGTCATGGCGGGCGACGACCTCGACGTCGCGCTGGTCGAGGCGGTGCTCGCACGCGCGAGCGCGATCATGCGCGGCGACCCGGGCAAGGTTTCGGACGTCCAGGTCCTGGCCGCCAACATCGACACCGTGTTCGTGGTCCATCCGATCGCCGATCCGCCCAACCTCCGCCGCATCGAGCGTGAGCTCTCCCTGGCGTGGGACTCGGGGGCCACCCCTGTCGTGGTGCTCACCAAGGCGGACCTCTCCGCCGACCCGGAGGCGGCGCGACAGGCGACGGAGGCGGTCGCGCTCGGCGTGGACGTACTCGTCACGAACGCGCTGGCCGGCGAGAGCGCGGAGCTGCTCCTCGCCTACATCACGGGTCATCGCACCGCGGTCCTGGTCGGCCCATCGGGCGCCGGGAAGTCCACACTCGTCAACGGGCTTCTCGGCGAGCAGCGACAGGCGACGCACGCCGTGCGAGTGGGCGACGGGCGCGGGCGCCACACGACGGTCGCCCGCGAGCTCATCCAGATGCCGCACGGCGGCGTGCTCATCGACACTCCCGGACTGCGGGCGCTCGGCCTGACGGGGTCGGAGGATGGGATCGCCTCGGTCTTCGCGGACATCGAGCTGCTCGCCGAGTCATGCCGCTTCCACGACTGCACGCACGACCACGAGCCCGGCTGCGCGGTCCGAGCCGCCGCCGAGTCGGGGTCGCTGCCGCCGGAGCGTCTGGCCAGCTACCAGAAGCTGCTGGCTGAGGCGCAGGCGGCGGCAAAGGCGGACGGACGTCTTCGAGCCGAGAGGGACCGCAAGTCGAAGTTGATCAGCAAGGCCGCCAAGGACTACTTCAAGCTGACCGGTGGCGGTTGAAGCTGGGCGCAGCAGCGTACAGCTGAGCCATACACGATTCATATCTTCGTGGTCGACGGCGACCCGGACGGCGTCAAGATCGTCGACCGGCAGAGTCGGACATGACGCCGCAGGCCGTCGTGGGGCTCGGCGACGACGCGTTCTGGTGGGACTGGAGCCGTATGCAGAAGGGCATCGCCGTGAAGGTCGGTGACAGCGCCGAGCTGGTCGGCACCAAGTTCTTGTGGGAGAAGCCGCAGTTCACCGACGCGCAGCTCGAAGAGGCGGCGAGGGTGATGGTCGAGCGTCTGCCGCAGTAGGCCGCGCCCGCGCGGACGCCGGAATCAGCCCAAGCCTCTGCAGGAACTCAGACTCTCAGAAGACCCCGGAATCCTCGGGCAGCGTAGTAGGACTCCGCCCCATTGTGATACACGAAGACCGTGTCGTAGCGGCGATCACAGAAGATCGCGCCGCCGAACTTTCTGATGCTTGCCGGGGTCTTCACCCAGCTGGACGTCTTCAGGTCGAACTCCCCCGACGTCTGCAGCCCGCGATACTGCTGTTCCGTCAATAGCTCGACACCCATGGCGCACGCCATGTCCAGCGCGCTGGATCTGGGCTTGGCTTGCTTGCGCGATGTCAGAGCCTCGCCGTCGTAGCAGAGGCTTCTCCGGCCACTCGGGCTTTCGGCAGAGCAATCCACGAAGAGGTACTCGCTGGTCCCCTGGTCTTGACCGATGACATCCGGCTCGCCGCCGGTGTGCTCCATCTCGTGGAGCGACCACAGCTTCTCGGGATCCCGCTCCAGTCTTGCGTGCACCTCGGCCCAGTCGAGCCCCGGATGCCGCTGCAAGTTCTCCTCGAAACGGGCCTTCATCAGGCTCAGCAGCTCCTCGCGCCGGTTGGACTCCAGCGCCTTTGCTCTTGCCATCGCCGGCCTTGCCTTTCTGCCAGAATGGGTGGGGGGCCCCAGCCCACTCGGCTGTTCTCGCGGTGGGCGTACCGCGACTCCGATGTCCGATGCCGTCATCCACGCGGCCGATCACTCGTCAAGCTCGGCGCCGCAGTCGACGCGGTTCACGACCCACTGCGCCGACCAGCTGTCGCCCGCCGTGTAGAACGAGCAGCCGGGGCCGGCGGTCACGGCGCGGAAGGCGTGCGGTCCGCCGGCCGGCAACAGGCGGCGCATCGTGAACCTCCGTTGACTCGACGCCCGGGACGGGCATCACAGTACCACTATCCCAAGACGGCGGAGATGCCCCCGTCTGCTCAGTCGACCCCTGCATCGGCAGGATGGAAGGCAAAGGCCCCGTTGTGCACGTACACGAGCCGGCAGGCCTCGATGTAGACGGCGGCGTGGACCCGGCCCGCGCGGATGTATCCCACAGCGCCCTTGTCGAGGAAGATCCTGTCTCCATCGCGGACCAGCGTGCCCGCATCCTGGCGATAGAACTGGACCGACATCCTTCCCTCGACGACGACCGTCATGTCATCGCCCGGGTGTGAGTGTGGCGGCTCTTCGGTGCCCGCCTGCCAGCGCTCGAGCATCACCTCGACCCCGTTGGGGTTCGTCGGGTAGGTGGTTCGGACCGTGAATCCCTCTGGCGTTCCCGGGACGGGGACGTGGGCGCTCCACACGTCGCTGGTCGCCGAGGTGACCTCTCGGGCCGCGTCATCGATGGACATCGCCGGACTCCTCTCTCCATCATAGAAGGTGGACCAATGAATGGGTCCGGTCATCTTGCGTCGCGAGGGGAAGGTCCGTCGTCGGGCGGGCCGCCGGCCTTCGACTACCGGCTGCTCGATGGGCTCTCGCGCCCCCAAGGGCAGACTGCGATACAGACGCCGCACACGCCGCCAAGATGCTCGTACTTGTCGGTCTCCTGCTCGCACGCCTTGACGTCGTAGAGCTCCGCGCGCGGCAGCCCGGCGCGCCACGAAACGTCGATGCCCGCACCGGCGGGACAGGCGTCGACGCAGCGACGGCAGGAGCCGCAGCGCCCGACCTCGACCGGCGTCCCGGCCGGCAGGGCGAGATCGGTGAACACCGTCGCCAGACGGACGCGGGGGCCGAACAGCGGGGAGACGAAGAGGGCCGTCTTGCCGATCCAGCCCAGGCCCGCCCGCGTGGCCGCCGTCTTGTGCGCGAACACGGGCACGTTGCACCAGTCGTCGATGGCCTCGTACTCGTCCTCGGGGACCGTCGACCTCACGGACTGCGCCTCGTACCCGGCCTCATTGAGCCTCTCAACGAGCGCCGCGGCGGCCGCGTCCAGTGTCGCGTTCACTCGGCAGTAGCCTGCGTAGTACTCGGCGGTCGGGCCATCCTCGACGCCGGTCAGCTCCCTTGGCTCGAACGGCACGAGCAGCGAGACAGCCGTGCCGAACGATGGCGCCCGGGGCAGGGGCGGATCGTTTGATGCCACCCCCCAGGCGCTGACGCCGTGGCGTCTCAGCAACGTGTCGAGATCTTGGCGGGTCAGCGATCGCGCCAAGGAAACGCGCTCCCTACCGCGACTGCTGTGAGAAAGGCCTGCCCCACGACTTCAGGAGGCCCTCAGCTTCGTCCAGGCCTCGTCGTACGCCGCGTTGAACTCGCCCAGATCCTCCCGGATCACGCCCTTCATTCAGTCTGTACGTGTTCACGACCACTCTCCCCACACCGACTCCAATGGCGAACGTCGTGCGCTTCAGCTGAAGCGCCGCCCATTCACGTTGCGACCCGAGAATACCTCACCGGGCGGCGCTTTCTGCTGGAAGCGCTTGTTAGTCTGCCGCCCGGAGTAGCGCCTCGCACTCGCGAAGCAGCGGCGGGACGTCCACTACTGCAATGCCGTAGACGGCTTCGTCATCGACGGCGGCATAGTCGTGAGCGAGCATGTTGCGGAAGCCGACGATGAAGCGGGACTGCGAGATCGACTCTGCCATCTCTGGAGATTGCCGCCGCAGCGCGGCGACTGCCTCTCCGATGATCAGGAATTGCCTCTCGACGGCTGAGCGCTTCTCGTCTGAGTCCAAGTAGGCCGCGAGATCGACGCCCTCAAGGAAGATCGCGATCAGACGGCATGCGTCGATGATGTCCGCAAGGTAGGCCTCGACGCTACGCGGCATAGAGCATCTGCTTGGTTCGCTCGATATCCGCGGCGATGTAGCGGTTCTTGACGGCGCCGACCATGACGAGATCGACCTCAGTGCCGAGCGCCTCGCGCAACTCATCCAGAAGGTCGAAGTAGGCGTGAGCCTTGGCGTAGCCGTCCATGGGTCCGAAGTCGATCAGTAGGTCGACATCGCTCTGCCCCGGGCGGAAGTCGGGTCCCGTCGCCGAGCCAAACAGGTACAGACTCACAACCCCGTACTTGCGGCAAAGGGCGGCGATAACATCCTGCTTGTCGGTGACGACTGAGACCATGAGAACCTCCGACGCTTATGGTACCCCGCCATGAGGGGTACTGCCACGTCCCAAGCCGCTGACGGTGGCTGAGGTCAGACTACGTCCGGGCGTTGAGCTGCGCCCGGCGCGGATGGACAGTACACCGACCAGCCGGGGCGCCTGCTCTAACACCTTGTTGGATGGCGGCATCGTCATCGCGCGCTGAGGAACTCCTCGACGGTGAGATGGATGTCGGCAGCGATCTTGCGCAGGAGTGTCGGCGAGATGTCGCGCCCCGCGTGGAAGGGCACCGTCGTGGTGCGGCCGTCGGGGTGCCGGAACTGCTTGTGCGAGCCGCGCTGGCGAACTTCGGCGAAGCCGTGGGCTTCAAGCAGCGCGATGACCTGCCGCGGCTTGAGGACCGGCAGGCTGCCCATGAGCGCTCAGGCGACCTGGATGGTGCGCACGTCGACGAACTCGGATTCGAGCGCCGGTTCGCCGTCCTCGAGCAGCATCTCGATGACCTCGCGCAGGTTGCTCTGCAGCTCGTCGATGTCAGCGCCCTGGGAGTGCGCGCCCGGCCACCCCGGTACGTAGCCGACGAGCAGGTTGGTGTCGGGGTCACGCTCGACGACGAAGTTGTACGACCGCATGATCTCGCCTCCTTGCGACCCCTCTACGATACCTCGCGCTCAGGCGAGGGCGCCAGACCCACCCAGGAACGTCCACCCAACAATGCTTATGCAGAGTAGATAACACGCCGCGGAGTCTACTGCCTTCTGCGTAACACGTCACCGGCAGGCTCGGGATCTGGTGCTATGCGGGTCTGTGTAGCGCGCGGTGTCCGTGGGGGTGACGATGGTCGCCTGCATAGGCGCTCTGGCACGCCCTGGGTTTGATGTCGGCTGCGTCGTTGGATGCCACCGCCGCACTTCACCCGCTACAGGACGCAGGCGCGACGGGCGACCCCCCTCCAACCTCGCAGAGCAGCATGCGGCCGCACCCAGTTTGTTTGTCAGCGGGTTGTCGGCGGCCGTCTCAGGGCTCTCACGGAGGGTCCGCAGGACACGATTTCCCTGCAAATCAATGGTGGGCCGCGTCGGGTTCGAACCGGCGACCTCCGCCGTGCAAACGCGACCACTAATGTGTTAGCA
>Ga0209254_10006524_pt1 | contig 10767 bp, 10 predicted proteins | sample FrelakmetDIP11DI_FD_187148 | JGI IMG/M metagenome (GOLD analysis project Ga0209254, IMG submission 187148) | Freshwater lake sediment microbial communities from the University of Notre Dame, USA, for methane emissions studies - DIP11 DI (SPAdes)... | ecosystem: Environmental > Aquatic >... | reverse complement strand
ATTCTTCATAAGCCACCTCCGTGATGAAAGTTAATAAAATGTCCCCTATAAGCACAAACATCCGATGGATTCTCTTTCAGTGCTTTTATACTGCCAAAAGGTAGGAAAAGTCAAGATCACACCCCTGACCGGTAAAGGCAGCGGATAAGCTTTTGATTGGAAGGGAAGGAAAGATGCTGGGCTAGTATCTGTAATATTTTCTGAACTTCTCCCAGAACTCTTTGTCTTTGTTTTGCCAATCAGGACCAAAGACCTTGTCGTAGTAATCGTTCAATCGCTCCAACCATCGCCACCACAGATTCTTCTCTTTTTCTCTGGCTTCCAGGATGTCGCTTAAGTAAGTGACGATGTCAGACATCTTTTCCTTTGGAACATAAGAAGCCGCCCCGCCTTTGAAAGACCTTACGGTATCTTCCACACTAAAGGCATGAGCCGTCAACATCACTGCGATCACTTTTCGTTTATTGGTAAGCTCAAGCAGCTTATACCCTTCCACCCCCATGATATCCAGGATGGCAATATCGAAAGGGTGAGTCTCCAAAAGCTCTTTAGCTTCAGAGAAGGATGAAGCCTTGCTGATCCGGCACATCGGAAGCAACTGCTCCAAGGTAGCTAAAACATCGGGTTCATCGTCCACAATCAGAACAGATTTACCATCCAGGATACTTGCTCCAGACATGATCATGCCTCCCTATTCAAGGAATCGATCCCAATCATCCCTTCCTTGATCTGGCCACGGATCGCGCCATCCTATCCAGTTTGAAGATCGTGGTGAATTCCATGTTCTTACTGATCCACAGCTTCTTATTGATTACCGAATCCGTGATGGCACCCCTATACGCAAGGCCATCCAACAGCGTGTTCGGGTTTTCACACACCATCACAAAATCAGGACTGCGGACCCCTTTCTTTTCGACCCGGATATCCCCGTCGTCAATCATCACGGCGAATTGCCCGCCGCGGGTCTTGACCAGGACATTTCGCTTCCAACCGACAATGTCTTTTCGCGCCCGCTCATTACGATTCATCTCCTCGACGATTGTTTTGATCCCCTTGAAAACCTTTTCGAACAAAGCCACATCCTTCTTCATGGCTTTGGGCATTTTAGGCTCTACGGGTGACTCCCAGTCAATTTCCGATTCAAGGAGCCCTTTTTTATTAATCTGGTCCGGGGTCAACTCAGAGGTGGGTACGCAGAAAACATCCTTCACATCCCCGTTCCGTTTATCCCGGAAAACGAGCTTTACTTCGGTTCCTTTGCTAATGATCCCTGGGACCAAGATCCCGGTCGTCGTGTACAAATTGACACTCATCGCCGTATCTGCTCCCCTGAAAATGACTCGGCCCCTACCGTAAGGCGCCATGTCCTGGAATAGCGCTGTGGCAAAGTAGGTGATCGGAGGAGTGCTGTTCATGACACCCACCTGTTCCACTTCGATCAATTCGGTGGACGCAAAATTACATTCCGGGCAGTGGGTCAAGAAAGGGGGTACCCTGACCAATCCGCACGCGGTGCAGCTGCACCCAAGAAGCTTCTTTTCGTCCCGGAGGGCAAGGAAGAAGGCAGAAAACTCTCCCCTGCTCCTGCGGTAGAACGTATACATCGCATCATTAACAATCAAATAATCCTGACCCTCAACGGTCTCTATGCTGGAGCCCACATCAGGGATGTATTTGGATGGAATCAGTTTCTCTTTTTTTCTGGCCATAATGCATCTCCTCCCTCTACTCATGCTCAAAGATGAGACATGCTGTGTACTGTGCGACGGTGCTTCCCGTCCCGTGAACCAACGCTGTTTTGAGCCCTCGCTTGATCAGCTCATTCCTGGCGGACCAGGCGGACATGATATTGCTCGCACCGACAGCATGGCCACAGTAGATCAGTCCGCCACAGGGATTGACCAGGTATCTTCCGCCGGGCGTCATGAGTCCCTCTTCTATAAGGGCATCCGCTCTGCCTAAGGGAACCAGGCCAAATTCGGCCATGGTAATCTCAAGCTGGTGTACAAACGCATCGTGGAGTTCGATGATATCAATAGAGTGGGTGGGATCCTGTATGCCGGCCATTTCATAAGCCCCGTGAGAGGCATGGTAATCAGACATGATCCGGCGCATGTCCTTGTGATTTTTCCCCGCAAAGGAATGCTCGTTCGACTCGCCCAGTCCTGTGATCCACACCACAGGCTGGCCGCTGCTTCTGGAGATCGCTTTGGCCGTTTCCTCCTCAGCCAAAATGAGGGCTGCTGCCCCTTCACTATACACACAGATCTCCAGCTCCCTGAAAGGGTAAGCCACCAGCCTTGAGTTCAGGACTTCTTCGGCCGTTACCTGGTCGAACTGTCTTTGGGCGTATGGGTTGTCTCTCACCTGTTGGCTCAATTGCGCGGAAATCGCAGCGGTAATCTCCGGTTTAAGATCCCCTGGATGTTCATCCATATAACCCAGAACAACTTCCGCATAGCTGTCGGATGCAGACCAGCCAATGGCCTGCTCAAAAAAGCTGTCCCCTGACCAGCCGATGGATTTGATGACCTCGGGGGTGGCGGACATAGACGAAAAATCAAAGCAGTCCGTTGCCTTCTCCACTCCGAGAACCAAGGCTGTCTTATACCGGCCCGCTGCCAGGTAGGCGTGAGCAGCGGACATGGTGTAAGCCCCTGTGGCACCTCCCGTCGTGATCCTGATCCCGAATTTGTTCTGCATGCCACAAAGGCCATGGATGGCATGTTCAGGAATCGCTGTCCTTTCAAAGATATCATTGTAGATCGCGTAAAAGGCCGCATCCACGTCCTGGATAGGAATCTGTGCATCTTTCACAGCTTCCCGCGTCGCCATCTGGGCGAGTTCATAATAGGTTTTTTCCGTCCAGGAACTCCTGAAAGGCGTCACTGCAGCACCCACGATACCGACCCGTTTTGCCATAACTTCCTCCCTTCTCTGATCCTTGCTTCTTCCTTTGTCCCTCTTGCCGACCTACACTGGCTGCAACTCCTCTAAGAAAAGCCTATGGATCGATCAAAAGCCGTTCTCCGCAGGAAACACCGGAATCCGGTGAATGTTAGCAATCATTCATTTCGACGACTTTGATCTTTTTTTTCTCATTTGCCTTAACTTCTTCTCCACGTATTGCTTTTGATTTTGGGCGCCCACACAGATAAGAAGGTGATTGCCCTCGATTTCCAGAATCTCCTCGAAGCTCGAATGAAGACCGTGATCGATGGCAGTCCTGGATAGCTTGAGGGCCAGAGGTGACCTCTCACCGATTTTTCGCGCCAGCTCCAGAGACTCCTCCAGAAGGCGCTCAGCGGGAACGACCTTGTTGGCCAGGCCAATCCGATGCGCTTCATGGGCATCTATGAATTCGCCCGTAAAGACCAACTCCTTTGCCTTGCCGAGGCCCACCAAATGCGATAGAAGCTTGGTGCCTGCAGTGGTTACAGTAAGCCCCACACCGGTTTCCGGAAAACCGAATACAGCATTTTCGGCTGCGATCCGTATATCGCAGCTCATGGCGAATTCACATCCGCCGCCCAAAGCATAACCTTGGACCGCTGCGATCAGTGGTTTGTCCAGCCTCAATATCAAGCGCTGGATATCCTGCAGTCCGTTCGTCTCATCAATCCAAGTCTCAAAGCTCTTCCCGGCCGAGGTTTCCTTCAAGTCTTCACCTGCACAAAAGGACCTTCCCGTGCCCGCCAAGATGACAGACACGGCCTTTTTGTCTTCCCTTGCCACGTTCAGCTGCTTGACAAAATCTCTGAGGAGATCACCGTTAATGGCGTTAAGCCGCTCCGGCCGGTTGAGTGTGAGCACCCCAATATTCCCATTCCTCCTGTAAAGAACGCTCTCTTTACTCATTGACACAAGCCTCCAATGCTAGAATTTCTTGAAAACCTGAGAGTTCAAGCCGCAACATCCGTGGGTGCGTGGGGCCATGTGTTTTGCTCTGTTTTATGACGTCCCCATTTTGGCCTTTTTCTCTTTGTCCATTTTTCGCAATTCCTTCTTCAAGATCTTTCCTGTATTCGTGAGAGGCATCTCCTGGAGGAATTCTATCTCACGGGGATATGCATGGGCCTCCAAGTTTCTTTTCACAAACTGTTTAATATCATCCTCTAGAGCCTTATCAGAGGCGAAGCCCTCCCTGGGAACAATAAACGCCTTCACAATCTCGCCCCTGACCTTGTCAGGCGAGCCGATCACGCCTGCCATTTTGACCGCCGGGTGCTTCATCAAGCAGTCTTCAATTTCACCCGGGCCGATTCTGTATCCCCCGCTCTCGATGATATCATCCTTTCTACCCACGAACCAAAAGTAACCCTGATCATCCTTTGTTCCATAATCCCCCGTACGGAGCCATTCTCCTATGTATTTTTGCTTTGTCGCTTCGGGTTCTCTCCAGTACTCTAGAAACATGACAGGATCAGGTCGTTTGACAGCGATTTCGCCGTATTGTCCGGGCCCCAATACCTCCCCACCCTCATTAATAATCTCGACAACATGGCCTGGAATAGCCTTGCCCATTGATCCGGGAATAATTTTCATGACCTGTGAACAGCCCCCAACGACCAGATCGCATTCGGTCTGGCCATACTGTTCATTGATTTCAACGCCCAGGGCTTTCTTACCCCATTCATACACTTCTTTTCCCATGGTCTCGCCACCGACAGTGATGGACCTCATATTCAGATCATATCGCTCTCTCGGATTGCTCACTGCCTTCATCATGATCTGGATCACCGTCGGCACCGCCATGAGATTTCTGACCCCATACTTGGACATGATGTAAAACGCTTGTTCCGGGTCAAACTTTCTCGCCCTGAAACCCAGCATAGGATATCCATGGTGCAGGGTAGGGAACATGGTGTCATAAGATCCCCCGATGTAAGCCCAGTCCAGCGGGGTCCACAACAAATCTCCCTCCTGGGGAAACAGGTCTAGTAGATAATCCGCTCCGGGAAGAATGCCCAGGAGAAGTCGGTGCCCGTGAAGAGTTCCCTTGGGTGGCCCCGTGGTTCCGGAAGTATAAATGATCAAAGCCGGGTCATCCGGCCTCGTTAGAACAGGGGTGAAATGCCGGCTTCCTTTTTCGACGCTCTTCCAATAGTCCAAGACATTCCCTTCCCCCTTTGAATCAACAACCATGATCATTTTGAGATTCGGAAGGCTATCCTTAATTTCCAGTATCTTGGGCAGATTCTCCGCGTCTGTGATCACCCCCTTAGCCTCACTGTTCTGAAGACGAAATTGCACCGCTAATGGGCCGAACAGCACCAGCAAAGGCACCGCGATCGCCCCTAATTTATAGGTGGCGATATGCGAAACGAGCGTCTCCGGCCTGGGGGGCAAAAGAATGCCTACGCTGTCTCCCTTTTCTATCCCATTCGCCCGTAAAGCATTAGCCAGTTGATTGGATAGATTCTTGAGTTCCCAGAACGTTAACTTTTGTTCCCTTCCCTCTTGGTCTAGAAATATAAGAGCAAGCCGATATTTTTCATTTGCCCATTTGTCGCATACATCGACACCGACATTGTAATATTCCGGTATCTCCCACTTGAAGTTCTTGCGAAGCTCCTCATACGTATTCCCCCTCAACATACGAACCTCCTCCTTGATGATTCCCCTGAACCTCCGATCTTCGCGCGCCACATGGATTATCGGACTAGGAACCTGCACGCTCATTCTGTTTGTTCAACGATTCCATAATCAGCTTCCAGCCGTTCTCATAAAAAATTTTTGACTTGACGGCCTCTTTAAGAGGCGCTTCATGAATCTCTTTTATCGCTCTGTCGAAAGGGATGATCGGCCAATCCGTTCCGAACAATATTTGATCCTGAAGCAAACTATTCGCATATTGAAGAAATGGGTCCCACCCTGTGCCCTGAGCGAAAATGTATTTTGGAGCCACACCCCCTATTTCGAGGTAAAGCCGAGGGTAGAATTTGCGTGCAAGCGCGCACAGCTCGCCGACCCATGGCCACCCCGAATGACAGGCCACCAGTTTGAGATTTGGGAAGTCCAGCAGAATTCGCTCCAGATGCATCGGACGGTCGGGTTCCATGGAATGGTTCGGGGCATAGTTGATACCTGTATGAAGCCACACGGGGATTCCGCTCTCCTCACAAAATTGATAAAGGGGATAGAGTCTCGCCGCCTCAGGCAGCATGTCCAAGAAAGCGGGTTGCAGGCTGAAGCCCACGCACTTTCTAGTGCCCGCCACTGCCTTCCGGAGATCTACTAATGATTGGCTCACCCCTCTTCGAGGATCTACACTGATGACGCCAAAGAACTTGTCTGAATAAGCGGCGACGGCCTCCCCCGTGCGTTCGTTTAACTTAAGAGGATCTTCAAACTCCCATTCGCTGTGCAGTACGGCTTGTGCGACGGAAGAAGCCTCCATTTCCCTCAATAACTGATCAATGGTCGCACTGTAATGGACATCGAACCCTGCTCTCTCCTGGTAATAGACCATGAACTCTTCAGGGTGTTCTGTCAGTTCTCGGCGAGGAATTCGGACCCTCATGTCAATAACCTGCATCACCCTCTCCTCCCATCCCGGATACTGACCATTTCGATCGGGCTCTCTAAGAAGCCTCATCTCAAGAACAAGTTAACAAGGACCAAGGCAAATTGCGGCACATAGGTTACGGCTAAAATCACGGGCAGTGCACCGAAGACCATGAAGACTGTTGCCGGCTTTATATACTCATTTAACGGCAGATTGCCTCCGATGAGTCCGGCCAGATAAAGCATGGGGGCGCAAGGCGGAGTGATGTTCCCAAGGGATAAATTGGTGACTGAGATCGCGGCGAAGTGAATGGGATCAATACCCACGGATTGTGCTATGGGAAGCAGGATAGCCGCTGAGAGGATATTCCCGGAGACATCGTCAACCAGCATACCCATAATGAGAAGAATGATGTTTATCATGAGGAGTACGAGATACTTGTTCGTTGTGACGCCCAGGACTAACCGCGTCAGTTGCTGAGGCACCTGGTAGGAAACCAGGATTCGGCTGGTCATCAGGATAAAAAAGAGGAGGATCATGACCACGCCGGATGTGATCATAGAGCCCTTTATGTTCTGGCATAGACTGCTGAAGCTCATCGTTTTATAAAGCAGCAGGCCCACAGCAACCGCATATACAGCGGACATACCCGCTGCCTCGGTAGGCGTAAAGACACCGCCGTAAATTCCTCCCAGTACTAGGACGGGCATGAAAAGAGCGACCCCTGCACTCTTCGTTGAACGGCCAATTCCGAGGACTGTATCTTTTAGGTTCTGGCGGGGGGCCACTTTGAGGTTTGGCATGTTTCTGCACATGATCAGATTGATGATGCAGTAGGCCACCATCAAGAGAAGGCCAGGGATCATCGTACTCAGGAACGCTGCGAGAATAGAGACCTGAGCCGTCATGGCAAAAACAATCATCGGGATGCTCGGAGGGATGAGCAAAGCCAGCATGGATGAGGCGGCCACCAACCCAACAGCATACCCTCGAGAATATCCCTGATCGACCATTTCAGGAATCATCACGGAGCCAATGGCTGCGATCGCTGCTGAAGCTGAGCCGGAAATGGCACCGAATATCGTGCAGGCGACAACACAAACCATCCCCAGCCCTCCCTTGATTCTTCCAAGAAAGGACATGGTGAAGACGATGAGTCTCCGTGAGATGTCAGCATCCCTCATCAGTCCGCCCGCCATGATGAACAGGGGTAGCGCAAGCAGGGTATAGGATTCGAGGTTACGAAAAGCTGCAGGCATCGCGAACCTTGGGTCCATGCCTGTAAGAACCAGCATTGCGAACCCCCCGAGACCGAATGAGAACCCAACTGGGACTCCAAGGAGCATTATGACCACAACAAAGCTCATGATAATCGTAACGACCGTCATAATCGACCTCCTTCTGGCCCCTTTGGCGCAGTGATCACCTGTTCAATATATTTGACGACGTTCGCAATGCTATAGAGGGACATGAATATGGCGCCGAAGAACATGCTCCCCACGCTGGTGATCCTTGGCCACCAAAGGCCTGTCGTCTTTTCTCCAGTTTCATAAAGCCATAGGGAGTACGTGCCGGAATGGTACAGAAACAGCACACACAGGATTAGACTGAAAATCCAGGTCATGGTGCTAAGAGCAGCCCTGGAACGCGCTGTCTTAAAAAACCGCGCTGCCACATCGCCCTGGACATGGGAGTCAAGCCGGGTTCCGAAAATAGCCCCAAGGAAGTAAACCCACACTCCGATCAACCTCGAGAATTCTTCTAGCCCAAAGAGTGGGGACTTGAGAACATATCGAAGGAAAACCTGCAGCACCACCGTGAGTGTCAACATAGCCCCACCGAGTGTGATGAGCACCGTCCACACTTTATCCAGTGCGCTGTCCACATAACCGCAAATTTCTTTAAATCTGCCGAATGTCATGCTCGTTGCCCCTTTTTCTATGGGAGGTGGGCGAACATCAGCCCACCTCCCCATGCGCACCAAAAAGAGAATAGACCCATTAAGCTGACCGGACCTGCTATTTGGATATCTTTGTCGCGTGTGCTTTCACTTTTTCCATCAGAACGGAACCCAGAAGATCTCCTTGAATCTTGGGCCAGGCTTTTTCACGGACTACTTTTGCACTCTCTTCCCACTCTTGTTGGGTGACCTCATACACCTTGACACCCGCCGCTTCCAGTTTCTTCTTGAATTCAATTTCATCCTTCTCAGCTGCCAGCGCTTGCTCGGCCATCACTATGTCTGCAGCAGCACTGAGAATAGCCTTGTCCTCTTTTGGTAAACCATCCCAAAGTTTCTTGTTAATGGTCAGGAACCAGTATTCAAAGGCATCCCGTGAAGCAAGCCAGAAGCTAAGCGCATCCCGCATGACGTATGCCTCCACCGCCGGACAGGCAGATCGGGCATCCACGATACCCGTCTGCAGTGCGGTAAAAGTCTCGGAAAAGGCGATGGGCGTGGAGATGAACCCAAGGGTAGGAATGTACAACTCGAAAATCCGGATGGGTGGCACCCGCATCTTGATTCCCTTAAATTGGTCCGGAGTCTTTACGACGTCTTTGACCCGCTTTGTGAAGGCCATCCCATCCCAGGCATTGAGGTAAATCCCGAGAACTTTGAGGCCAATTCCAGAGTAGAGTTCATCAAAAACAGGCGTTAGCCATCCTTTTGAACCTATACCAGCCCTCGCTTCATCCCACGTTGCAAAAAGATAAGGCATGAAAATGAGGTTGGTTCGCGGATCATAGGAGGTAGACCCAGCGTTAAGCCCTATCTCCATGGTTCCCATTCGGTTCGCTTCAATCTGCTCCATCCAATCCCCCAGCGCACCTGAAGGGAAATAGGTCATCTTGATGCGACCCCCTGATTTTTCCTCCACCAGTTTGGCATACTGCTTGCAGCGGGCGGCAGCCGGATGGTCCTCAGCGATTCCCTGGCTAATCTTCCATTTATAATCCTTCGCTTGGACGTCGCCAACAGTTAGACCGACTATGAATCCCGCCATAGCCATCAGGCAAATCACTTTCATCATCCTTCCAGTTATAGCCCCCATCTCTTTTCTCCTTTCACAAAGGTGTTAAATTGTTTGAAGACACTCTGGCGCTTTGCTCATCAGTATGAGTCTCACCTCCTTTCGTGGGTGAAGCCTGGGATTGTTGGACGTCATTTGCGTCGTTTCAGCCCCTTCACGATAAACTCCGAGTAGATGTTTGCGATATCCTCTTGAGTGAGACGTCCTGACAGCCTGAACCATATTGACACGGCCGTGCACATCGTGATCATTCCGTAAGAAGTTACTTTATAGTCCAAGTTCGAAAACACCCCTTCTTTGATTCCTGCTCTGATCAGGGCCTGGAATTTCTTTTCGTATTTGTCTCGAAGATCGATGAGGGTCTTGTAGTTGTCTACCGTTAATCCCCTCAGTTCGCTATCAGAGATGAACACTTCCTTTTGACGATCGATATGGAAAATGACATGGCTCCTGATTGCCGCTCGCACCTTCTCTTCGGTCCCCTTGACGCCCTTCAATGCCTTTTCCAGATTCGCATCCAGATCCATCATCGTCGTTTTGAAAATATCGAAGAGAATATCCTCCTTGTTTGCGTAGTGGTAGTAGACACTTGCTTTCTGTATTCCTGATGCCCTTGCAATGCCGCTGATGCCCGTGGCGAAGTAGCCTTGTTTGTAAAATAGATCAATGGAAACCTTTTTGATCGTGTCTTTCATGCTGCTCACTGTTGCCTGAATCCTCCTTGGGGAACCAAGTTCAAAGGAAATCGGTTTACCTAACGATCGTTCGGTAGGCATGCTAGGCCCACTAATTTTCTCTGTCAAGGAAAAACTGATCGCGAAGGACAAAAGTCCGTATCTCTCAGAAATTCCAGTTTTTCTGATCTTCAGCGATACCGTATAAGGGCGTCGCGTACCTGGTTCAAATATGGATGAATTCTTTAGTTGCCTGTTTGGCAGGTTGGCGTTCCTGGTAAGGGTTCTCGGACCTTTGCAATGGTTGGGTCAACGTGGAGGAAGAACGAGTTTGCTCAAGTGGGATCTGCCTTGCTTCTGTTCTCAGGGTTCAATCGGAATCTCATTTTGGTAAGCGAGGCACCGGAGATGACAAAGACGCTGCTGCTATTCTTCACGGGCCATGGTGATGGCGCCCTTGGGACAGATGAAGGCGCAGATACCGCAGCCCTTGCAAAAGTCGTAATCGATCTCAATGTGGCCGGTCTTCTCATTTCTGGTGATGCAGAGATCA
>Ga0209254_10006523_pt1 | contig 10769 bp, 11 predicted proteins | sample FrelakmetDIP11DI_FD_187148 | JGI IMG/M metagenome (GOLD analysis project Ga0209254, IMG submission 187148) | Freshwater lake sediment microbial communities from the University of Notre Dame, USA, for methane emissions studies - DIP11 DI (SPAdes)... | ecosystem: Environmental > Aquatic >... | reverse complement strand
AACTCCGGAATCCCTGCCACATAGGTTGTGAGCACCGGACGGCGCAAGGCCATCGCTTCCATGATCACCACAGGAAGCCCCTCGGCAAAACTTGCCAACACCATCGCACGTGCCGCCAACAATTCCGCCCGCACCTGATCACTGCTGATCCAGCCGGTGATACGCACCTTGTCACCCAATCCGTACCGAGCAATCCCCGCTTCGATTGCCGGGCGCATTTCACCGTCACCAGCAAGAACCAGTTCAAATTGATGGCCGCGTTCTGACAGCAGGTGAGCAGCCTCAATCAACAACAACTGCCCCTTCTGCTCACACAACCGCCCCACGCAGACCAGGCGCCGCTCAGCAGCCACGGGAACCGATGCCACTTCGTGAAAAGTACGTTCCAGACCGCAATGAACAACCTTGATTTTCGGCCAATATGCGCGATCGACCCAGCGATAAAGCTGGCTTCTGCCAAACGAGCTGATGGCAACGACAAAGCGTGAATGCTCAATCTTCTCCCGCAAATGCAGTGCCGCAGGCTTATCAAATTCTTCCGGCCCATGAACGGTGAAGCTATAGCCGGGGCCACCCAAGGCATGGCACAACATCACCACTTCTGCGGAGTTGGTCCCGAAATGCGCGTGCACATGAGTGACCCCAAGCGAGACCAAGCGCACCTTCAACCAGGCCGCCTCCGCAAGGCTCACGACATGCCTCAGTAATGAGCGGTCGGAGTACCGGGCAAGACGTACCGTCCAGCGCAGACCTTGCAACACCGCCATCGGATTTACGGTCGACTCCCTCAGGAAAGCAAGAATCACCGGGAGCAATCCTTGTCCGAGGACATAGCCGGTGCGCCCACGTTCGGCCACATCCTCATGGTCTGGCAAGTCGCCATCCCAGCCGCGCAAGGCAAATCGCTCGATCGGGAATCCTAGGCTCTCCAGAGCACTGATCTCTCGCCGAATGAAACTATGGCTGACTTTGGGGTATTGATTGACGAAATAGGCGATTTTCATTGGTTCTGACGTTCACCCAACGGCTTGACAATGGCTGGGATACCAACCGCCATGCAGTTATCCGGCACATCCTGAAGCACCACAGCGTTGGCACCAATCACCACATGGTTCCCAATTCGGATAGCGCCGAGCACCTTAGCACCAGCGCCAATATATACATGCCCTCCAATCGCCGGAACACCGCCACTACCACGTGTTCCGATGGTCACCTGCTGGAATATCAGGCAATTAGGACCAATCACCGCATCGGGGTGAATAACGATGCCGTTCGGATGGGGCAATATCAAACCACCGCCAATCTTCGAATTGAGTGCGATATCAGCCCCAGAAACTACACTCCAGAAACGATGCGCCAAGACAGCCAACCACTTGCGAATTAAAGCAAATGGACTTACCAATCTATTAAAGCGCTGATATTTGCGAATGGAACTAATCAATGAACGCCCCAGATCCCAAGTCAGAAACGGTTTGTATTCCCGACTAAAATCAGGGACCTCGCAGTTAATATAAGCATTAGTAATCACTGGAATATTATTCAATTTATGTAGCATATGAACAAGCCGAAATTTTCTGTCGGTTTTTAGTATTGGTTTTGAGAGATTGGCAAATTTTGCATTTTGACTACAGGAATCAGGGACTTTTCCCCCCACCTCACGCAGTAGAGGTGCATCTCACCGGCCTCAAACATCAAACGATGGCGTGCCATCCACAAATTGGAGAAGGCGAACAGCTTCACGCCTTATTTGTACTCAATCAAACTGACTCTCGATGAGCGTAGCTTTGAAACCCAATAGTTGGCTTGTCCAAAAAATTCCGGAAATTTACTCAATACCAGAAATATGGCTTTGAGCCAATTGTCTTTTGAGGAGCTAGTTCCCATTAGACCCAAACGTATTACCTGCAGAGGATACAAAACTGAGAAAGCGAAGGTGCCCCATCCAAAAATTGGCACTCCAAGCAAAATAAACGCCGGTATTACCCCCCCCCAAAGCCAGGCACGTAGAGATTCCCTGACCCAATGCCGCTCGGCGCTTGCGCCATGAAGGTATGCCCCTTCCGCGAATGCGTGCCCATTGCGTACCGAGCGCTTCCACCATTGGCCGAACCGCGTCATCGCCGCATCATGCAAGGCCATGTCATGGTCGATCCGCCAAACCTTCCATCCCGCTAAACGCAACCGGACACATAGTTCCGGCTCTTCTCCAGCGATCAGGTCACTTCGATAGGCCCCCACCTCCGCGAATGCCATAGCACGGATCATCGCAACACCCCCACAAGCCTTGGCCTCGCCCAATGGCGTGTCCCATTCCATATCACACAGCCTGTTATAAATGGAATACTCTGGATAGCGCTCACGAAGCCGGCCGCATGCCACGGCCGCATCCGGGTGAGACTCCAAGAATTCCCTGGCCGCATCCAGCCATCCTGGAAGTACCTCGCAGTCGCCATCGACAAACTGGATATAGCGAAGCGACGGCAACCTGCCTTTCAGGACGCGGAATCCCTCGTTCCGCCCGCGTGCCGCTGTAAAGGGGATCGCCATGTCCAACTCGACTACGGTTACCCCCAAACCACGGGCCAAAGCCACTGAACCGTCAGTAGAACCTGAATCCACATAAACCATTGCTTCTGCCTTGCCCACAAGCGACGTCAGGCAGGCGCGTAGCCGCTCGCCCTCATTACGACCGATAATCACGCAACCGACATCGCAAATCATTGTTAACACATCTTTCTAGGCCTGACTTCCGCAGGTACTCCGACCGCCAAGTGAACTTCTGGTAGATCGCACAGGACAACAGCATTCGCCCCAATGACTAGGTTATTGCCGATGCGAATGTTACCCAGCAACTTGGCCCCAGCACCAATGTCGACGTAGTTTCCAATCAGGGGGACGTACGGCTCATCGACCCGGCGCAGGCCAACTGCAACCCCGTTCCTGAACCGACAATGGTTTCCAAAGCTGGCATACCCACTCATCACAAGTCCGCCGAAGTGATCGATTACAAAGACCTTGCCCACTGGAACCTCACGAGGCAATTCGATCCCGGTCAGAATTTGAACGAATTTGTAGCTCAGCTTGTAGACCAGTGAAAAAAACTTGCGGAGCGCGGCCGGGCTCACGGTATAAAGCCATCGACCGAAGCGATAGACAAGCATCACCCAAAAACCCTGCGCGCCCCAGTTGCCACCATTAACGGCGAGGTCCGCCCGAATGTTATTGAGCATCCAATTCACCTAGTCGCGGATGCTGCCCATTTCGTCGCGCGAAACAAACGCCACGTCAATGCATGGTTTTTCCAGCACAGGGGAATACCTCCCCAACGCCCTTTGACAAAGTACTTCAGCACGAGAATCACATCCCCAAGCATCACCAGCAGCAAATGCAGTGCAATACCCGGCAATCCATAGTGCTTGCGGAAATACAAGAGTTCACTTTCCACTTGGAGCGCAGACAACTGACGCCCGCTATCGGTAAGTTTACCAGCGGATTTGGCACTCTCCCCACCAATGTGCACCACCTCGGTATCGGGAAAATAAACAACCTGCCACCCAGCCGCCTTGACGCGGCGGCAATGATCAACTTCTTCGTAGTACAAAAAGAAACGGGGATCGAACAATCCCACCTGGTCAATCACCTCTCGGCGAATCAAGTAGTAGCATCCCGGCACCCAGTCACATTCACGAACGGTTGCATGGTCCCAAGCCATATCATCCACGAGGCGCACTGCTGGAAATAACTGCGCCAACCCGGTCTTGGTCAAAAAAAGATTGAATGGCGTAGGAAAATACCGGCAAGAAGGTTGCAACGTTCCATCCCGTCCCACCAGTCGAACCCCAAGAACCCCGCAATCCGGGTGTTTGTCTAGGTACGCAACTGTCTTGGTAAGGGTATCCGGAGAAACAAAGGCGTCAGTATTAAGCAGCAATATATACTTGGCAGCTATTTGAGACGATAATTGGTTATTGGCCCGCCCAAACCCGATGTTTTTCGAGTTAAATTCGAAATGAATATCGGGATAACGCTCTTTCAGAACAGCCATCGATGTATTGGTTGAGGCATTATCGACGACCAGAAATCGTACATTCATGCTGTCGACTGCAGCGGCAACGGCCGCGAACATTTCAGGAAGGAGATTCGCGGTGTTGTAGTTTATGACAAAAATGTCAACGTTATAGTTCTTCACGCCGTACTCCAAAATTTCTTCATATCGCACAGGTGTTGGCGCAATATAATGTGATGCACTGCCCTATGGCGGGAATTTGAAGCGCGAAAGAGGATACACGGTGGTCACCTATGCAGAGTTTCCCTAGATATCACCAGCATAATCTTGCGAAGCGACGGTGGGAAACGCGTCGCCAGTCTACCGATATCCAGCCGATCCTGCTCCCTAAGCCCGAAAATAATAATCAAAATGATATTAATAGCACCGCTAACAGCAGCCAGGGCGAACAACCAGCGCCAACTCTCAATGGGCAGAAAGTAATTGACGACAAGACAGAAGCCGGCTGAAACCATCGCGGGAGCGACTCCGGGTACCACAACCTCGGATACCCACAGTCGCATCGGGACAGCCGCAACTTTTCGATAGAACGGCCAAATCAAAGCTACTTCGACGATCACAGTTGCCGCGAGCGTAGCGAAAGCAGCGCCGAGAGCACCAAGGTGAAGGAACATAACGAAGACTAAAGTCAGAAGCAGATTGGTCGACTGGAGCAATAACATTCGCAGCGCAATTCCCTTCATCTCGCCCACAGCGTACACGGTGGCCGGACCAAGGGCATTCAGTCCCCTTAAACCAGTCACAAGCAGCAGTATCGCCATTACGTCAGCTGCCGAAGAATACGTGCCCCCCAAATACAAAGAAATGATCTCGTCTCGAAATACAACGCCAGGCACAACAAAAATCGACAGCACCCACGTATGGTAGCGGGCAATACGTAGATACGTGTTTCTCAACCGATCGTGATCGTTCGTTGCAACGAGTCCAGCCAACACCGGAATAAATGGTCGAGAGATCGGTCCCAGCATCGCACTGAGTTGCCTGGGCACCATCCCGGCGACATAGAACACCGACACATCCATCGAAGTTGCAAATCGATTGAGAATCAATGGATCCATTGCTTGCTTTAACGTTTCTGCTACCCTATCGACAAACCCCCACGCACCAAATCCAGCAATCTCCCGAGCGAGAGCTGGGTTGTACGAACCCCATCTTATCTGCTGCGCAGGAATCAAACGCATTGAAATTGGGGTTGAGATCGCCAGGTTGAGCAACTCGCTTGCAACCAGCGCAACGGTAATCCACAGCACCCTGGTGCCCACACCGAACAACAGAGCGAACAGCAGGCCGATGCGAAACAGCTGGCACGCCACGTCGATCATGTCCTGCAGCATCAGCTTCTGCCGCACGATGAATCCGGAACTGAAGACAGCCAGTGGCAGGCGTATCGCTGCTGAAAAAACCAGCAGGGCAAACATTGCTCTGGCATCAGTCAAGAGTTCAGGCCGAACCTCTAGCAATTTATCGATATGCCACGCGGCAGACCAACCGAGCGCGAGGAATACAACCCCGCCAGCCAACAGAAGGGGGAACATGGTCGAACATATGCGCGTTATTTCATCGTTATCACCGCGCGCGTAAGACACGGTGATGTAACGCCCCAACCCGCCCGTCAAAACCATCGTCAGCAAAGGCGTAAAGGCCATCAGGGCCATTACCAGCGGCAGCAATGCATACTCGTCGGGCGAGATCCTTTTCAGGAGATACTGCTGCAGCCAGATCAGGATGGTCAAGTTGAGTACCAAGACCACGGCCGAACTGGCTGAGTTGATCAACACGATTTTCTTGCTGATCTCGATGCCTGACACTGCTTGCCTCTTGGTTGTGGAGGAGACAATCCGAGTGTAAGCGCCTTCGAGAAAGACCGCTTATCGTATGTCATCCAGAATTTCTGGTCAGACTATACAGCAGACTCGGCTATCATCCGAGGTTTCAGCTTCCAGAACCTGACAAGCCACGCGAGTCATACATGCCCATGGGGCCACCATGCCAGAACACCTTCGAGCACTGATCGTCATCCTTTTCTTGGCCGGTATGGCCTTTCATATTGCCAACCGTCTTACCGGCAGTTGGGTCTCGCCACCCGACCTTGCGCGCCGCCGGAACCTGTGGTTCGTACTGACGCTGCTGGCATTTCTCACACACAGTTTTTGGGCTTATGCCTTCGTTGCTGCCATTGTGTTGGCTTTCGCTTCGACGCGGGAACCCAATCGTGTAGCGCTGTTTTTTTCTCTGCTTTTCCTGATCCCACCGGCCTCAGCACAAGTACCCGGCTTGGGCCTGATCAATTACTTGGTCGCGCTCAACCATGTGCGCCTGTTGTCGCTGGTGGTTCTGCTACCTGCCTTTTTTGCGTTGCGGAACAACGCTGGCACGCTTCCTTTCGGTCGCACCTGGCCAGACAAGCTACTCGCTCTTTATCTGCTCCTCACCATCATCCTGACCCTGCGCGGAACCACCCTGACCGATACCCTGCGCCAAGCCTTCTATGCCTTCACCGACGTACTACTGCCCTACTACGTTGCTAGCCGGGCGGCGCGCGACGTTGCCCGCCTCAAGGACGCCATGTGCGCATTTGTCGTGGCAGCACTTGTCTTGGCAATCGTCGGCATTTTTGAAATATCGCGTCACTGGCTACTTTATGGCGCCCTGATCAAAGCATTAGGGTTGGAGTGGGGCTACGACCAGTATCTTGGACGGTCCGGCCTGCTACGCGCCAGCGCCAGCACCGGTCATTCGATTGCCATGGGCTATGTGATGGCGGTTGCGATTGGGTTTTACCTCTACCTGCAGGCGTCGGCACATAGTCGTCTGTATCGCCGATTGGGCGGCCTGTTGCTGGTTGGGGGATTGTTCGCCCCCCTAGCACGTGGTCCTTGGGTCGGTGTGGCCGCGTTGCTCGCCACCTACATTGCCACGGGTCGCCAGGCTTTCCGCCGCTTCGGGATGATGGCAATGGCCGGTCTGGTCACATTGCCGCTGTTGGCCGTTTTGCCTGGGGGGAGGAAGCTGATCGATTTGTTGCCATTCATTGGCTCGGTCGAGGTAGGCAACATCACCTATCGTGAACGAGTCATGGAAAATGGGTGGATCGTGATCCAGCGCAACCCCTGGTTCGGGTCTGTCGACTTTGAAAAAGCCCCAGAAATGGAGGCATTGCGCCAGGGGCAAGGCATTATCGATATTGTCAACACGTATGTCGGCTTAGCGCTCGCGTACGGCCTCGTCGGCCTTGGATTGTTCGTCGGGTTCTTTGCCATGACTTTGATCGGCATACGGAAAGCCATGCGCACGATACCTGACAAGGATGACGAGATGCATCGCCTCGGGCGCGCACTCTTTGCAACCTTGACCGGAATCCTGGTGATCATCTTTACGGTGAGCAGAATAACTATCATTCCCGTGGTGTATTGGTCGGTTGCCGGACTTGGGGTGGCATATGCACAGATGGGAAGAACCAGGGCAACCGTACTCGACTATCATAATGGTTTCAACCCAAGGAAACGTGTTCGTAGCTAACCAGCAGACGATTTTTGCCCCTCGTGGGCGAGCTGCGCCCGTGAAGCGGGAAATCCGGGGTAAATCCCCGTGCTCCTGCGGGCAACGGTCGAAAATCGCCTGTTTTTCATCGTTTTTATGACAGCCTGCCTGAAATTGACGGGTTGTTCAGAGAATCCTTAGATCAATATGACTTTCAAATCAGAGCAGCGGTGAAAACTCAAAATAATGATAGTGTTTCGGCTGTGGTTCTTGCCTATTCGCGCGATAAAATATTACCTGATATTATTGCGGCGCTACGTAATCAGACAAGAGCACCTGATGAAATAATTGTCACTAATCAAGGCAATAATCAGGTTATCGCATCGTGGCTAGCTGAGCAAAAGGATTTGACCGTTATTACTCAGGAGAATCTGGGGAGTGCAGGTGGCTTTTGCACAGGAATAGTCGAAAGCATTCACCGCGGACACGGGTGGACATGGATTTTTGATGATGATGCTGTCCCGGCATTAACTGCTCTCGAAGAACTCGTATTGACAGACATGGGAAAACATACATGTCGCCCGGCGGAAGTGAATCCATAACCTGGTATGGCACCGTTCTGGAAGACAAGTGTGTTGAAGCGGGAGATGGGTGTTGGCTGGGATTACTTGTGCGTACGCAGGCGGTCTATGAGGCAGGTCTGCCGGTAGCTGAATTTTTTCTTTGGGACGAGGATCGAGAATTCATTGGCAGGCTTGTCAGGTACGGCAAGGACTATTGCGTTTTGACCAGCGTAGTCACGCACTTCCAAGACGACAATTTTGAACCATTTGGCAAGGATTTTATAAAAATTGCCTATTACGCTAGAAATCATGTAGCACGGGCGAAATTTGTACCAGGTTCATTCGCAGTACGAATTTTAAGAGTGTCTCGCGAAGTGATCAGGGGGGCATCAGAATAGTTAAAGGTGAATGGCCTCTACGGGCACTGCCTTGGGTACTCAAGGGAGCATTTTTGTTTTGGCCAAGAATAAAATATACTGATGGATCATCGAATCCACTGTGGTACGTGTTGAAAGGTGACGGCGTTGGCACAATATAATGTCACACACCGCGCTGTAGCGGGAATTTGAAGCGCGAAGGAGGATAAACGGTGGCAGCAAAGGCGAAGACAGACGACAGCCCGGCGAAGGTGAAATACCGCTACCGGGTGACGAACTGGGCGGAATATGGTCTGTGCCACAAGTCGAAGGCAAAGTCGCTCAAGTCTCTGCGGATGGCGCCTACGACAGCGAGGGCACATGCCGCCATTGCCGAGCGGGAAGTCAGGGCGACGATTCCGCCCCGCGAAGGTGCTGTGCTTTGGGGGAATGACCATCCGCGCGATGCCATCCTGGCCCAGATCGAAACCAAAGGGCGAGCGGGATGGAAGGAAGCGTCCGGCTACCGCCGCGCAGTATTGCCGAAAACATGATGTATCGGCTCATGCAACTGGGTGATCGACTCTTCTCCCGCGAGTTTGACCGGCAGGTTGCCGAGAGTCACGTCCGGGCTGGGCAATCTGCGCCCGCAGTGTGAATCAGGATGGGGATAGGGGGAATCCATGCCGAAAATCGCGAACGTAAGTTATTGTTGCATAAGAAACTGCTAATTGCGCCAACACCATCTTGATCGCTCGTCGGAATTCCCTTTACGTCATAAACTGACTTGAACCTGGCATTTATGCGAATCGTAGCTGCTGTTTATCCTATCCGTGTCTTTGATTCCGGACCCGGTTATGCGTGTCAGCGTATTCTCGATGCAATGGGCGCCTCCGGAATCGCGATCACGCTGTACTGCGTTTCTGCAGATGATTGTTTGATGCAGACGCCTTTCCTGCGCTTGACGCTGCCACGCTGGGCGGAATCAATCGGATATCGCCTGTGTTCGGAAAAGGCATTGGCTACAATAACCGAGTGGCGTTTTACGTGGGCGCTCTCGGGTCGGGATATTGCTTACATGTGGCCGGCAACCGATCTTCGTACGTTCCAGAAGGCGAAGGCTGCAGGCTGCATCGTCGTGGCTGAAAATATCAATACGCACCAGATGAGCAGCAAGAGAATCCTGGATCGCGAATACCAAAGGCTTGGAATGATTCCAACGCACGGCATCAGTGATCAGGCTGCCGCAATTGAATCCTCCAAGCTCGATTACGTTGATTTCGTGTACAGCCCAAGCCCGTGCGTGACGAGTTCGCTGATCGATGCGGGTGTTCCTCTTGAAAAGATAATCTCCACCAGCTACGGACTATCTAGCTCGGATCTCCTTGATCCAGATATTGACGAAAAAACCGGTCAGGAAGACGGTTTTGTTGCTGTTTTCGTCGGGCGTATCGGTATTCGCAAGGGCGTGCACCTACTCCTCGATTACTGGGTGAAGTCAGGTGTGAAGGGTACATTGAGGCTTGTCGGCGACATTGAGGCGAATGCGCGTCACCTGATCGAGCCGTACTTGGCTCGGTCGGGCATTCAGCATGTAAGTTTTCGCCAAGATCTCAAACAGGTTTATCGCGATGCCAATCTTTTCCTCTTTCCCAGCCTGGAAGAGGGTAGCCCTTTGGTGACTTATCTCAGTCTCGGTGCGGGCTTGCCTTCTCTGGTCAGCCCGATGGGAGGCGGGGGTATCATCCGTAAGGGCATCGATGGCATGGTCATCGATCCGCATGACGAAGAGGGGTGGATCAGTGCCATCCGATCTTTGGCTGGCGACCCTGATTTGCGTGCAACGTTAGGGGCGAACGCCCGGGCGCATGCAGAAGATTACTTGTGGGAGAAAGTCGGCCGTCAGCGGCTCGACGAACTAATGAAACGCATTGAAAAGCACAGCGGTACGAAGCCATGAATGTACTGGTTCTGGGTGGGAACGGCTTTATCGGCTCACATATCGTCGATGCGCTTTGTGCCACCCATCACACGGTCAGGATATTCGACCGCAGCGCCGACCCTTGGCGCCCCAAACTGGATGGAGTCCGCTATTACACCGGCGATTTCACCAACAGCCCGATGCTGGCCGAGGCCATGCAGGGAGTGGAGGTGGTGGTGCACTTGATCAGCACGACCGTGCCAAGCACATCCAACCTGGACCCAATTGCGGATATTCAAAGCAATCTGGTGAGCACCGTGCAGCTTCTGCAACTCATGGAAGGCGCCGGAGTCCGCCGCCTGGTTTATCTCTCGTCGGGCGGC
>Ga0209254_10006522_pt1 | contig 10769 bp, 13 predicted proteins | sample FrelakmetDIP11DI_FD_187148 | JGI IMG/M metagenome (GOLD analysis project Ga0209254, IMG submission 187148) | Freshwater lake sediment microbial communities from the University of Notre Dame, USA, for methane emissions studies - DIP11 DI (SPAdes)... | ecosystem: Environmental > Aquatic >... | reverse complement strand
TGCATTAATTAATATCTTATCTTATTTTAAATCTTATGAAAATTATATGCAACAAAATTAAAAAAACAAGGGTTAAAAACAACAAATTGTTAAATCTTTTCGTTAACAGCTATTTAATTAAAATCAGTTGGAATATCTTTTAATGATAACATAGAACTTGCATAAGTCACGGTTTTCATCGAGGGTATTTGTTTCATTTATGCCATAGATTTTACGTGTGCCTTGCATGGCTATCTGCTAGGCAGTGAAAATCTGCTCTCTTCAATTCCCCTTTCAGAAGAGTAGTCGAAGGGACTCAAAAGTCCGGCATCCTATATGGATGGCAAGCTTATAACTATAAGGTTATGGGTGAAGGAAGCTGCAGACAAAATCACAGGCCAAAACCATAATGGTGAACCTAGATGTAGCATCATACAATTGATGACCTACTGTAAAATTAGGGAAATCCGGTGCAGCATTCTGCGGATATAAAGGGAAGATGAAACATGCTGGATGTATGGTGTATCAGGGTTGGCATGTGGTGAAAGTAGATGGCCTTACCAAGGGAGAACTCATACAATCCTACAAGAGGGAGTAGGTAAGAAAACGGCATAACCACATTTGTTGTGGGAAAGCCAAGTACTAATGTTGTATGAGGAGTCAGCTGACTCATAGTAGCAATGAAGCCAAGAAAACTTGGTTGATGTGAAGGGGTCTGGTTCGTGAGAACTAAAACACTGGCAAATCGTAGATTAGCAATGCTTTGCGTTGCTTGGAAACGCAAACCAAAATGGTTTGTAGATTTGTTGGTTTTGGTCAGTGAGGAAGACATAAAAATGTTTGAGTACCTTAGGAAATTTAGGGAGCATTTTCCAGAGCGAAAATTTTTCCAGTTGATAGACAAAATATACGACATGAATAACCTAAGAGCTGCTTGGAAGAAGATTAAATCCAATAAAGGGTGCGCAGGGATGGATAAACAGAGCATATGTGACTTTCAGAAACAAAGTGACCTATACCTCAAGGAACTTCAGAGAGCGGTAAAGAACGGTAATTACGAGGCAATGCCAGTGTTACGGAAATATATACCCAAAGAAAATGGTAAGTTTAGACCATTGGGAATACCAACAGTGAAAGATAGAATTCTACAACAAGCGACAAAGAATGTTATCGAGTCGATATTTGAAATGAAATTTCTTGACTGCAGCTACGGATATCGACCGGATAAGAATGCGCAACAGGCAGTGAAACAAATAAGGAAATATATAGAGCAGGGTTACACATGGGTTATAGATGCAGATGTGGAAAAATTCTTTGATTCTGTAGATCACAAATTGTTAATGGATTTTGTATCAGATGAAATCAGTGACGGAAAAGTATTGAACCTTATAGAATCATGGCTTAAAGCAGGTGTTATGAATGAGAGTAAGCAAGAAGAAACACTTGTGGGAATTCCACAAGGTGGCGTTGTATCTCCATTATTGGCAAATATCTATTTGCATGAGATGGATAAACAGGTGACTAAGATAGACAGTGTGCGTCTGGTAAGGTATGCAGATGATTTTGTGGTTCTCTGTAAGACAAAAGATGAAGCGGAAAGGACAATGAAACAGGTAGAGGGGATTCTTACAGGGTTAAAACTACGGTTGAATAAGACAAAGACGAATATAGTGAATGCAAATACGAAGAGTTTTGTTTTTCTGGGTTTTAACCTCAAAAATCGAGATGGGAAATTAGTGATAACTCCCAAGAAGAACGCAGTTGAGAAATTCAAAGAAACCGTAAGGACGATGACACATCGAGGACAGCCAGTTAAACCTCGGGAACTGGTAGGTAGACTCAACAGTGTAATACGAGGTTGGGGTAACTATTTCAGAATCGGAAACGTTAAAAGACTCTTTGAAAGGTTGGACTGTTGGATAAGAACAAGAGTTAGAACTTTCATTGAACGGAAGAAATCAAGATACGCAAGAATGAGAATCCCAAAACATGTCTTAGAATCAGGGTATAAACTCGTCTCCCTTATGACTCTGATTAAACCTCACTCCCTGTAATTGGGGAAATTACGGAGAAGGCCGTATACGGGAAATTCGTACGTACGGTCTATGAGAGCAGGGCGAGCTGGCAACAGCTCAACTTGACTCTATAGAGCATATTTGCTATAATTCACTTTTTTGCATTCATAATAATTATTTTGAAAAGATTCTCTATTGGGTTCATTATTGTTTTAATGATATTTTCTTCTGTAATATCGGTTGGCCATTTAGATGACAAAGAAAAATATTGTTTGCCTACCTTATTATCGTCAGGAAATCCAGACCAATTTGCTGAGGTCATCACCACCAAAAAAATTTTAGCTTTTGGAAACTCATTCTTCAATTTTTTCTCTCTTTTAAGAAAATCTTACTCTCATTTGTCTCGATTCCATCCGAGTTGTGTCTTACATTCTAAAACGGCAATAACCTTATCCTTTTTCCAAACCGAAATATCTGGTCTTATTGCTCCTCGTTTTTGTCTGATTTGTCTCTCAGAGTGTACTTCATAATCGATTTTATTTTTTTCTAAAATCAATTTAAGATAGAATATTATCGCTTCAACAAAAAAATCAGAAGCTGCTGACAAGTATCTTTTATTTAAAAATTTCTTAATCTTATTTTGAGTTTCATAATAGATTTTAATTCTAAACAGTATTGTTTTTGTAATCTCTTTTTTACTAAGAGAAAGTGGAATCTTTGAGTTAATTTCATTATAAAGTTTATGCAATTGTTTATATTGGTCATCTAAAGTTTTCCAATATTTTTTCTCACTTTGGATTAAAGACATTTTTCCTCCCTCAAACCCTACAAATTCATTTTTTCAATAGGTTTACCTTGAAATGAAAATACAATCGCCCTAAATATTAAAAATATTATAAATAATATTGTTGCAACAATTCCATAAATCTGTGCTTTTATAACACCATTCATTAATCTTTTTCTTCCCTTTCTCCAATTTTGAAACAATTGTTTGTTTGTATATCTCTCCTTAACAATTGTTTAAATAAATAAAAAAAAGAGTTAGAATTTAGTTTTATAAACTTTATGGTATCATTAATGGATACAAATCTTGATTACTCCCTTAAGGTATATTTTATGGCGTGTCACCCATACCGTCACCGTTAGCATCTATTCCTGTGTAATCAGACCAATAGTTACCTTCTTGAGATGTATCATTGTACCATGTATTGGTGCATTCATCTATTGCATTTTGGGTATTATAGATGAAGTTGTTATGATAGATTTTATTATTTATGTTAGGAGGGCTATTGGAAAGAGTAATTTATATTCCAAATTGATTATTTAGGATAGTATTGTTAGAAATTGTGTTGTTATTTGCTCTATTATGAATAAATATAGCTGCTTCATTATTAGAAAATAAACAATCAGTAAACAAATTATGGTGTGAATCTGTATGGTAAATATTAAAATAATACCTATTCTTATATTTAATTTGAAAATGGAGGACTGGACAGAGAAATACCGGCCGAAATCTCTTGACGAGATAGTTGGAAATGAAAAAGCAGTAATAGAACTTAGAAAATGGGCTAGTACTTGGTCAAATGGTAGTCAGCGCAATAAAGCGATTATTTTATCAGGTAAACCAGGTACTGGTAAAACAAGTAGTGCTATTGCGCTTGCAAAAGATTTTGGTTGGACACCAATTGAGTTAAATACATCTGATGCAAGAAATGCTCAAAAAATAAAAACTGTTGCAACATACGCTGCAGTTAATGAAACGTTTTCAGACAATGGTACATTTATATCATCTAAAACTGGTGGTCATAAACTCATAATTCTTGACGAAGCAGATAATTTGTATGAGCGTGCTGAAGGTTCTAATTCGGATAGTGACCTAAGTGATCATGGTGGTAAAAAAGCAATTATTGATACCATACAGATTACTAATCAACCTATAATATTAATTGTAAATGATTATTATAGTCTAATAAAAGGTAGTGGTGAAGTTTTAAAAAATATCTGTAAACTCATACGTTTTTATGATCCTTATCCAAACCAGGTACTTAGTCTTTTAAAGCGGATATGCCTCTCTGAAGGTATAAATATTGATCAAAAAGTCTTGCAGATCATCACCGACAGATCAAAAGGAGATATTCGCTCAGCAGTTAATGATTTACAATCTATTTCATCGAATAGAAAAAAGATTGATTCAACAAATCTTGAAGTTTTAGGTTATCGTGATCGTGAAAAAGATATTTTTACTTTTATGCGTGACGTATTTAAAACTAAGAATCTAAGTTCAATAAGGGAAAGCACTGGTCATTTAGATATTGATCCAAATCTTTTGATACTATGGATTAATGAAAACCTTCCAAAGGAATACCTTGATAGAGATGATCTTGTAAGCGGTTTTGAAGCATTATCAAAAGCAGATATATTCCTTGGTAGAACTTTTCAATGTCAGGATTATTGTCTTTGGTCTTATGCATGTGATATAATGAATGGTGGTGTCGCTGTTGCAAAAACCCATACTTATCCAAATGATAAATATGATTTTCCTGTTTGGCTTAGGGGTAAAAAAACAAGTAAAACAAGTTTTGATGTAAAAGGTGTAATTATTAATAAACTAAGCAAGGAAACACATCTTTCAAATAAAAAAAATAAAGAAGATGTTTTTTCTTATTTCGTTCATATGTTTAAAAATGATACTTCTTTTGCAATTAATATGAAAGAAAAATTGGATTTAACCGAAAATGAAGTAGAATTTTTGCTAGGTCCAACCAATGGTAATAAACTTAAGCAGATAATGTCTAGCCATGAAATTAAAAAATTAGAAAAACAGGAAGAAAAAAAAGAAGAAACTCCGGAAGAAAAACCTGATAATATTCAACAAAGTCTATTTTAATTTTTTAATATTATTTTTTTAAATCTTCTAGTTTTTTCATTGCTTCAACTGCATCTTGTTTAAATTCGTCTTTAAGTTTATGATAAGTATCATCCGATATTTGTTTACTACGATGTCTTTTTTCAATTTCTTTTAGTGTTTCCATTAATAGTGCTTTTTTGGTTGCTAAAAGTTCTTCAGATCCGCCAATATTTTCTTTTTTGGCTGTTGATTTCTGTTTTCTTGCTGAACCAATCAATAGTACTATCAATAAGATTACAAGAACAATGATGATTATGTAAATCCAGATAGGTATATTTTCAACAGTTATAGTTTGCCCTGGAATTTGTTTTTGTAAAGCTAGATTAAGGTAACTTTCAGCGGCTAAATTGTTACCAGAATATAATTCATTTCCATCAAAACTAATTGTAAATGAATTTGTGTTATACTTTAAAATTTTTTCAAATTCATCTGAATTTTTTTCAAGATTGTATCTAACTTCAATAATACTTTCAGATGTAATCTTAAATTCAGATATATTAATATAATAAATATTATTACTAGTTGAAGGAGTAATAACTGAATTATTTATAGTAATAACAACATTAGAATGCCCGCTTTGTATCCAAAAAGCAATAGTATCACTTTCAGGGACATCTATTTTATGCGTTTCAACAACAGAAATTGAAGAACCTTCTGAGATTATATTTACATCTAGTTCTTTACCTTGTACTAATAAAATAAAGCCAGAAGTAATCATAGCAATAGCAATTATTAGTGTAACTATTCTCTTTATCATATACTCCCCGGCACGGTCATATTTTAAGTTATTTATGTATTTTTCTAAAAAAACGTATTATAGAAAATATTTTATTTTTACTAATACATTTTTTAGTAATTGTTCATTTTAATTAACATCTGTTAAGCAGAGGTTTATAAATAATTGGAAGTTATTGAATTGTAGATAAAGGTGAGAAAATGGATGTAACTTTAGAAACAATAATTTTATTTATAGTAAGCCTGATTATTTCAGCAATAATTATTTATTTCGTAACGAAAATATTTGGAGAAAAGGAAGGATTCGGCAGTGCTTTATTAGCTGCTTTTATAGGAGCGATAATATATACAGTTGTCTACTATATATTCGGTATGATTGATGAGTTAACTGGATTAAAATGGGTAGCATCAATACTTGGAGGTATAGGTTGGCTTATTGCGCTAAGAGCGTTGTATAGTATAGGCTGGTTGAAAGCACTAGTCATAGCTATTATTGTATGGATTATCTCAGCTGTTGTCGGTTTCATCCTACCAACTGTAATAGGACCCTTATAATTATTAATTCAATTAATGGTCTTTATTTTATTTATACTCAATTAAATAATAGGCTTTAAAGGAGTGTAATGAAATGGTTATTATAAAAATAATTGAGGTTATAGGAAGCTCGCCAAAGAGTTGGGAAGAAGCTACAAATAATGCACTTAAAGAAACTACAGATACAATAAGTAATATTAAATCAATTGATGTTGAACGGTTTAATGCAAAAGTAGAAAAAATAAAATTGTGGAATATCGCTCTGTAGTTAGAATAGCTTTTACTATTGAAAGAGAAAAATAAAATAATATCAAATCAATGATTATAGCCAAAAATACTATTGACATTTTTAGAGATTACATGTGACTAAAGTATTTTTTCAAAAAATTAATCAAATAAACGAAACATGTAAAAACAAGGTATTCTTTTACCATCACTGATTATGAAAATCAAAAATCTAAACTTAAAGACCATTGAAGCAAGAAGATACACTAATCTTGATGAAAGACCTAAACAGATAAGAATAGATCATAACAGTTCTTTTACACATATAGCCTACATAAAAGAAGATGAAACATCTGTTGATTTTCAGTACACTGCAAGCTATGGCTCAGTAGGTGTAATAAAAATAGAAGGTCAACTGATATATGAAAACAATGATGCAAAAACCATATCAAAAGAATGGAATGAAAAAAGAAAGATACCTGATGAAGTAGCAAGTAATTTGCATACAGCAATAATGTATGCATGTGTACCAGAAGCTGTAGGAATTGCAAAAGACTTAGCTTTACCTCCACCTATACCTCTTCCACAAGTACACTTGGGAGATAATAAACCCACAAAAGGACAATCAGGACCAGAGGTTGCATAATTCTTCGTTTTTTTTTGTTTTTAAAAATCCTAATAAACAAAATATGTATACAAAATAAACCATGCAAACAATTGTTATATCAATGGGTGGATCAGTGCTTTTTCCTGAAAATATAGATGAACGTTTTTTTGAAAAACTAATAAAACTTTTTGAAAAATTATCAAAAAAATACAAAATATATCTTATTGTTGGTGGCGGAAAAACTGCTAGAAAATACATTAAACTAGGTAGAACACTTGGATTAAACGAAATAAAATTAGATGAGATAGGTATAAAAGTCACAAGGATTAACGCAGAGATACTTTCTAACCTTTTGGGTAATTCAAATCAAAAAATACCATGTAACACAGATGAAGCAAAAAAAATGACAAATGAAATAGTTATTATGGGTGGTACAACACCAGGTCATAGTACAGATATGGTAGGTGCTGAGCTTGCTCAGAAAACACATTCATCAAAATTTATAATTGCTACAAATGTAGATGGAATATATGATAAAGACCCAAATGAATATTCAGATGCAAAAAAATATGATGAAATTACAATTGATGAATTAATTAAAAAATATGGAACTAATTGGGAACGTGCTGGTAAAAACATGGTAATTGATGGACCTGCATTAGCAATTATAAAACAAGGAAAAATTCCAACATTTGTTTTAAATGGTAAAAATTTAGATGAACTTGAAAAAGTAATTACTAACAAAAAATTTAATGGTACAAAAATAATAAATTAAAAAAAGAAATAGAATTGATTTTTTTACCTGATAAAATCAATATCTACTTTTGATTTTGTTATCACGGGTTTCATAGGTGTTCTTTCAAGCATAGGTGTACTTTTTGGACCTAATATATTTGGTGATTGTACACCAGTCATAATTGCCATTACACGACATTTATTTCCAAAATCAGGTGATACACGTGCACCAAGTATAACATTTGAGTAGCAATCCAAATCCTCTGTTAATGCCTTTGCAACATCTTGTACATATTTAAGACTCATGTTTGGTCCACCAGTAATATGCACCAATGCTCCAGTTGCTCCTTTATAATCAACGTTTAATAAAGGATGATTAAGTGCTTCTTGAACAATTGAGTTGACACCTGCATCTTCTTCTGCTTCACCCCAAAGCATAACAGATAATCCACCCTGATCCATAATTGCTTTCATATCAGCATAGTCAAGGTTTATTAAAGATGGTACTGTAATTGTTTCAGCTATTCCTTTTACTGTCTCAGATATCATTTGGTCCATAACGGAGAATGCTTGATTTATTGGTAAGTTTGGTACAAACTCTAAAAGTTTATTGTTATCTAAAACAACGGTACTATCTGCTTTTACTCTAAGTTTGTCAAGTCCTTCGTCTGCCTTTATAAGACGAGCACGCTCGACGTTAAATGGAGTGGAGACCATACAAGTTACAACTGCGCCATGTTTTTTCGCTATTTCTGCGACAACTGGGGCAGAACCAGTACCTGTTCCACCACCCATACCAGCAGTTATAAAAACAAGATCTGAATCTTGTATAAGTTCTTCAATCTCCTGGATACTTTCACGGGCAGCACGTTCTCCAACCTCAGGAAAACCACCTGCTCCAAGACCACGTGTTAAACGACCACCTAGTAAAACTTTATGGTCTGCTTCAACAAGATTAAGAGCCATTTTATCTGTGTTAATTGCTACAGTTTTAGCCCCAGTAACTCCAAGCCTTTTTAATCGAGTTATTGTATTTCCACCAGCACCACCACATCCAACTATTGTGATTCTTGGTGCGCCAAACATATCAGCTTCATTAAATTTAAGTTTTGTTTCTTCTTCTTTTTTATTATTAATTGCTCCGGCTACAAAAGCCGCCATATCATTCTTTTCTCCCATCTTTTCATTCCTCCTAGATTTTTTTGCTGGTAGTTGAAGGACGCCCATCCCCATAGGCGCCCTTCTGTTAAGGGGGTGCATCCCATCCCTTCCATATTTTTAACCTTTATTTTTTCATGTAAGGTTCAATAGACTCAACTGCAAGTTCCAATTCTTGCACTTTTTTGATTTTGTCTGCCTTTTCAATAATATTTTGGGCATAGTTCTTAATAAAATCATTTACAGCATGACGAATAACTTCAGAACGAGTAGCAAATTCCCCAGCTCTAACAAAAAGATCGATAGAGTGTATATCGTGCTGAGGTAGTCTGATTGTTATTCTTTGTGTATCCATCTATTCTCCTCACATATTTTTTTATGTCCTTGCGACATTTTACGAATGTCAAAACAACATCTTTTATACGTTCAACAAACGACAAAAGACATCATTTGTCTGACAAACGTATACTCGAATACGACGTTTAGTATAAATAAATTTCGCTATTTTTTTACAGTTGTACATGCAAGTGTATATGTAGATTTTCTTCTTAAAAAAATTACACCTCAGCAATATGACCAAACGCAACTGTTCCAGATATTTTCTCAATCTTTACTTTAACAGATGTTCCTTTAACTGCACCTGCTACATAAACAATATACTTATCGTGATATGCAATACCATCACCTTTTTTACCAATGTCTTTAATAGTAAGTTCAATTGTAATACCTTCTTTAAGACTTTCAGAGGGTTGGCTTACAACTTTTTTCTTACGGGATGTAACAGATCGAAAAGCACCGCAAGCATCACAACGAATAAGTAGTTCTCGTCCTTGTTTTACAAGATGAGTATCAGGTCGATTACACTCAGAGCATATAACAAACATATCAACATAGTCTTTAAGTCGATCATGGACATTTTTAGTTGGAATTTTACCTTGGAAAACCGCTCTAGGGCCAACAAGTTCACCAGCCGTTCCAAGACTACCTAATAAAAATTTTAGTACAACATCAGGATCACGATTTATAATATCTGAAATTTTATCAAAATTTTTTATAACTGTAGTATTTCCTTCATAAAAAATATCTGCTTTAGGAATTTTTAATCTATCTTCTGCTAATTCTTTTTTATTAGTGCTATCGACAACTTTTTTAAGTAGGTTTTTGTAATCTAAATCAGCCATAATGCTGAAGGCTAATACACTTCATATGTAAAAATCTTTGGTTAAAAAAGTAAAATCCCCCCCCTAAAGAAATAACTTTTTTAAATTTTAAATACTAGGCATTTCTCTCATGCCCATTACAAGGTTTCCGTCTTTCATTGCTTTTTCTGCAGAATCGATATCCTTAGTGAAAACCTTAGTATTTCCTTTAGTCCATGTCCAGATAAACTCTGACATTTTTTATTCTCCCCCAAACACTAATAGATGTTTGTAAGACCTGAAAATAAAGGTTAGGTTTATATATTTTTTTAAAAAAGATTGTAGTATCCCGAATTTAGTTTCTCCTGGTTTTTCAATATCATAATTTCAACACCTGTTTTTCTTCTTTTCTCTCATTTTATCAAGGAAAGCCTCATAGGGTGTTCGTAGGTGTCCATTTTCAAGGCTGCTATGAGGCCGTTCGAAGTTATAATAATAAACGGTGTCATCCCAGTTTGGGAAGTATTTCTTGAGCTGCTGTATGGTTTGTCCAGCTCGTTCTACTTTTCCGTTGGATTGCGGGTGTTTCACTCGGGCTTTGATGTGTAGGATATTATATTGTTTTAATAGTTGTTGAAACTCATTTTGCTGTGGAGTGGGACAGTTTTCTCTTGGTAGTGATGTGAATTGTGTTCCATGGTCTGTCATCATTTGTTTAGGGATCCCATAGCTGG
>Ga0209254_10006521_pt1 | contig 10771 bp, 10 predicted proteins | sample FrelakmetDIP11DI_FD_187148 | JGI IMG/M metagenome (GOLD analysis project Ga0209254, IMG submission 187148) | Freshwater lake sediment microbial communities from the University of Notre Dame, USA, for methane emissions studies - DIP11 DI (SPAdes)... | ecosystem: Environmental > Aquatic >... | reverse complement strand
TCCACGCAGGGGGGCGTGCGCCCGACGTGGCTGCACGGCTCGAGCGTGCAGTACAACGTCGCGCCTCGGGCGTCGGCGCCCGCTTCCCTCAAGGCATGGACTTCGGCGTGGGGCTCGCCCGCGCGCTCGTGGTATCCGGTGCCGGCGACCACACCGTCGCCGGTGACCACGACGGCGCCGACGAGCGGGTTCGGCGTGGTCCGGCCGCGGGCGCGGCCCGCCAGCAGCAGCGCGCGCTCCATGTAGGCCGCATCGCTCAGCACGGGGCTACCAGTTCTCCTCGAAGAGGCCGTCGACGTACTCCCGCGCCGAGAACGGCACCAGGTCCGCGATCCCCTCGCCGACGCCGACATACCTGATCGGCAGGCCCAGGTCGTGGGCGATGGCCACCGCCACGCCGCCCTTCGCGGTGCCGTCCAGCTTGGCCAGCACGATGCCGGTGACGCCCGAGGAGGCCATGAACTCGCGGGCCTGCGCGAGCCCGTTCTGCCCGACGGTCGCATCGAGCACCAGCAGCACTTCGTGCGGCGCGCCCGCCACTTCCCTCGCGGCGATGCGGTGGATCTTCTCCAACTCCTGCATCAGGTTCGACCGCGTGTGAAGGCGGCCGGCCGTATCGACGATGATCGGGTCGCGGCCGCGTGCCTTGCCGGCCGCCATGGCATCGAAGACCACCGACGCCGGGTCGGCGCCTTCCCGCGCGCGTATGACGTCGACTTCCGCCCGGCCCGCCCAGATGGTCAATTGCTCGACGGCCGCGGCCCTGAACGTGTCGGCCGCGCATACCAGCGGCTCCGCGCCCTGCGACTTGTACAGGTGGGCCAGCTTCGCGACCGTTGTCGTCTTCCCGGTGCCATTGACGCCCACCACCAGCACGACGGTCGGCGACCCGGTCCGGGCCGGCACGCCCCCGGGTCCGTCCAGAATGGAGAGCAGTTCGTCCTTGACGAGATCGCGCAGGGACTCCCCGCGCCGGACGCGGGCCTGGACGGCCGAGACGATGCGATCCGCGGCCGCCACGCCGACATCCGCCGTGATCAGGAGTTCTTCGAGGGCGCCGGCGGTGTCGGCGTCGATCTGCCTGGTGCGCCGCTCGGGCGTGTCGGCGACTCGCGCAATCTCGTCAAACCGGCCGAACAACTGCTGCGCGGTGCGCCGCAGCCCTTCCCGCACCCGTCCGAACACGCCCATCAGGGCATTCTATCATCCGCGCTCGGGCTCACCCCGCTGGGGCCGGAGCATCAGATCCTCGAGCGCGGCGCGCGGGGTCTTGCGTCCGGCCAGCACCTCGGCCATCTGTTCGGCGATCGGCAACTCGACGCCGAACCGCTCGCCGAGCGCCAGCGCGGCGCCGGTCGTCGTCACGCCCTCGGCCACCATCCGCATGCCGGCCAGCACCTCCGCCAGCGGGCGGCCGTGCGCGAGTTCGATGCCGACATGCCGGTTGCGGCTGTACGGGCCGGTGCAGGTCAGCACCAGGTCGCCCAGGCCCGTCAGGCCCGCGAGCGTTTCACGGCGGCCGCCGGCAGCGACGGCGAGCCTCGAGATTTCCGCCAGGCCACGCGTGATGAGCGCGGCCTGCGCGTTGTGGCCGAGGCCCAGGCCTTCGGCCACGCCGGCGGCAATCGCGATCACGTTCTTCAGGGCGCCGCCGATCTCGACGCCCACGACGTCGGTTGTCGCGTAGAGGCGCAGGAAGCGCCCGCGGAACGCTGCCTGCACACGCTCGGCGGCCGAGGAATCAGCGCTGGCGACCGCGAGCGCCGTGGGCAGCTCCCGGGCAACTTCGACCGCGAAGCTCGGCCCGGACATCGCCACCACCGGATGCCCGTCGCCGGACTCCTGGGCCAGCACCTGCGTCATCCGCTCGAGCGTGTCCAGTTCGAGGCCCTTCGCGGCGCTCACCAGTGTCGCACCCGGCGCGAGGAACGGACGGGCCGCCCGGGCGACGCCGCGCATGGCGTGCGAGGGAACCACGGCCACGACGACGTCGATGCCGTCGAGGGCCACCTCGATCGCCGTGGTCGGCGCGACGGCGTCAGGAAGCGCGACATCCGGCAGATAGACGGTGTTGGCGCGACGCTCGCGCATCTCGGCGATCACGGGCGCTTCGATGGACCAGATGCGGACGTCGTGCCCGATCCGGGACAGGTGCACGGCCAGCGCCGTTCCCCAGCTGCCGGCCCCGAGGATCGCAATGTCACTGGGCACGATGAATCTCCAGTCGAATGGCCCGCTCAGGATCGTCTCGTGCGCGGCGGTGCGTACACGAATGCCCGCCCGGGCTCCACGCCGAGCAGGACCCGCCGCGCCAGGTCCAGCGCCAGCTGGGCGCCGAACTGCCGGACGCGCGCCCGGCCGATCGGGAACCGGTACGACCGGACCACCTGCGTATCCGCCGTCGTCACCGCGATCACGACGGTGCCCGCCGGCTTCTCTTCGCTTCCGCCTGATGGCCCTGCGATCCCGGTGACGCCGATTCCAATCTCGCAGGCGGCGCGCGCGCGGATGCCGTCGGCCATGGCGAGGGCCACCCCCTCGCTGACCGCCCCGAGCCCGGCGATCGTCGCCGGCGGCACGCCGAGCACCGACATCTTTGACTCATTGCTGTAGCAGACGGCGTTGAACCCGACGTAGTCGGAACTCCCTGGCACGTCAGTCAGCCGAACCGAGATGAGCCCACCGGTGCACGACTCCGCAACGCCGATGCGCCAGCCGCGACGTCGCAGCAACTGGCCGACCTCCTCCTCGAGCGAGCGCCCATCCGTGCTGAACAGATCCGCACCGAACAGCCCTGCCATGTCCAGGGCGGCCGCGTCGAGCCGGGTTTCGGCATCGGCAGCCGACGGCCCGCGCAGCGACAGGTGGAGTTCAACCTGAGCCGGCGAGGTGAGCACGGTCGTGGTGATCGGCGGGAGCTCCGTCACCCAGCGGGAGTAGATCGGCGCGGCCATTTCGTCGACTTCCGACTCGGTACGCCCGCAGATGCGCAGCACGCGACGGAACAGGCGGCCCGCGCCGGCCATCGGCGCCAGGCGGTCGTCGACGACGCGCTCGAACATCGGCTTCAACTCGGCCGGCGGACCCGGCAGCAGGAGCAACACGCTCCCGCTGTGCTCCAGCCACAGCCCCGGCGCCGTCCCGAAACTGTTCGGCAGGGCCTCGGCGCCCTCGGGCACCATGGCCTGCCGGCGGTTGATCTCCGGCATGCGCGCACCGCGGGCCGCGAATCGCCGGCGGATCCCTTCGACCAGCTCCGGCTGCTCGCACAGCGCGCGCCCGGTGACGGCCGACACGGCCTCGCGCGTCAGGTCGTCGTCGGTCGGGCCGAGTCCTCCGCACAGCACCACCAGGTCGGTGCGCGACAGCGCCGCGCGCAGGACGGCTTCGAGGTCAGCGGGCCGGTCTCCGACGATCGCTTTGGCCCTGACTTCGATGCCGTACTCGTTCAGCCGCTCGGTGATGAAGAGCGAATTGGTGTCGACGCGGGGTGGCACGAGCAGTTCGCTGCCAATGGCGATGATCTCCGCCCAGCGCACGGAAGGACGGCGGAGAGCCTGACTCATGCCAGCAGCCCTGGGCGCGCCCACAGCAGGAACTGCAGCGCAAGGTTGGCGTAGACGCCAGCCATCACGTCATCGGCCATCACGCCCCAGCCCCCTGGGATGAGTTCGAACCGGTTGGCCGGCCAGGGCTTGACGATGTCGAAGACACGGAACGCGACGAAGCCGGCGAGGACGACCAGCCAGGTGGCAGGCAGGAACAGGAGGCTGATGAACATCCCCACCACCTCGTCGATCACGACCGGCCCGGGGTCTTCCACGCCAAGCGCCTGCTCCGTGATCCGGGCGCTCCACGCGCCGGCGGCGACAATCGCGGCGCACACCGCGATCTCGAGCCACGCCGAATGGGCCTGGCGCAGCAGCAGGAAGAACGGGATGGCCGCCGCCGAACCCACCGTGCCCGGCGCGACCGGCGCGAAGCCGACGTAACCGAACGAGGCAAACGCAACCGCAAGTCGGGAACGGAATGTACGCACTGTCATGGGTAAGAAATCCACGGAATCAGCGCCGGCGGCAGATCACGCGTCCGCGACGCGAACCACCCGCGTGCCGGCAAGGCGGTCGTGCAGACCGCGGTGATCGCCGACAAGGCCTGCCAGCCAGCCGAGTCCGGCCGGCAGCAGTGAGACCATCATGGCTGCGCCGCGCACGGTGGCGCGCCGCAGGTCCATACGCTCCCGCCGATCCGGGACGACCTCGATCCCGGCCGCCATCTTGCCGAACGTCTGACCGAGGGTGCCCGTGAAAAGGACGACGTAGCCGAGGTTCAGGAAGAGGAGGAACCCCGCCATCGGCAGGACGGGAATCGCGTGGAGGTCGTTGAACGTGAGCCCGCACAACGCCAGCGTGAAATGGAGCACGACGAGATCGATGATGACCACCAGGCCCAGGTCGATTGCCGCCGCGGCCGCCCGCCTCCCGGCAGTGGCAGCATCGGCGTCCGGCCGGTCAGGGCGCGGCATGCCCGGCGGCGGACCGTCGGAAGCGCGGGACCCGGAGCGTTCCTCGAGCTCAGCCGCGAGGAGCGGAGCCGCACCGGAATCCTGCGCCGGCGCGCGGGGGCGGATGCGTGCCGGCGTAGGCGTGGCCCGCCGCACCGCCAGCGGCGCCCGCGGCGGCGGCAGCACCGGGGGGTCTCCGCGGAACAGAGGCAAGTCGACGGGCATACCCTCCGGGAGCGCGGTCAGCGCGCGGTCCGCGCCCTCGCCGCCCGGGGTGGACGGGGACCGCCTGCCGCGGGCGCCGCGGGCGAGGCCCGGATCGCGGAGCACGATGCCGCCGGGTGTGGCCGGCGGCGGGTTCCGGCCGCGGCTGGTCCCGGCGTCACTGACGAGCGAGAAGTCGTAACCGCAATTCCGGCAGCGTTCGCCGCTGTCGAAGCCGAGGTAGCCGCACTTGGGGCACTTCACCGGCGCGCCTCGGAAGGCCCGGCATCGCCAGGCCCGGGGGCCGGCGCGCTTACGGGGCCGTACGCGACGCTCGCGGATTCCAGCAGGATGCGCTGAATTTCCGTCCTGAGGCTGGTCGCTTCCGGCGCGAGCGGGTCCGCGTCCGACACGCCATCGAGCGCCCCGAGCGCTGCCTTCAGATGGCCGGCCCGGTACAAGTCGCGCGCGCGGCCGAGCGCCACCTCCGACGGCCTCGGCACCGGCAGCGGATCCGGGGTCACGGCGGCCCCGGCGACGGGAGTCTGCCGCCAGTCGCGTGCCACGAGCGGCCTCAGCAGGTCGCGGGACGCCGCGAACAGGATGACCACGCCGAGCAGCATCGCCGCGCCGAGGATCGGGAGGGCTCGCACCGGGCGAGCGGAGGCGGCCAGCAGCCCGCGGCCGGCCCCGTCGGTCCGGTGGTCGCCCGCGTTGCGCGGCACCGTCCCCGGCTCCCGGGCCGGCGGCGACAGCCGGTCGAGGCGGTCGAGATACGAGTGCGCCAGGTCGTGCGGTTCCCCGCTGGCGACGGCCGTCGAGAGCAGCCGGCGGGCCTCCGAGCCGTCTCCGCGGTCGAGCGCCGCGACGCCTTCCCCCACGAGTTCTTCCGTCGTGCGCAGGCGCTCAGCGAGCGCGCCGCGCGCGCGGGAGATGTACGACCGCGCGCGCGCGTGGCCTCGATCGAGGAACAGCACCCGGCCCCAGATATTGATGGCCTCCTGGTAGCGGCCGCCGAAGTACTGCTCGAGCCCGGCGAGCAGCAGCTCGTCGATCTTGGCGTCGCGATCCAGGTCGGGCTGGAGGGTGTCGTGTCCCGGCGCGTCGTGGGATCGTGAGTCGGCCATTCAGGTGTGCTCGGGAATGGATTATACGTCAGACTCAGCCGGCGTCCTCGTCGCGCTCGCTGCCGCGGGGCGGGGCGATTCCGAGGGCGCGCATTTTGCGGTAGAGGTTGCTCCGCTCCACGCCCAGCGCCTCGGCGGTGCGGGAGATGTTGCCCTGCTGGCGCGCGAGCGCCTTCAGGATGTAGTCGCGCTCGAATGCGTCGCGGGCGTCGTGCAGCGGCCGCATGTCGTCGGCGGCCTCGGCCGGCGCGGGTTTCCCGCCGCCTGCCAGGAACGCGAGATCCTGCGAGGTGATCACCTCGCCGGGCACCATGATCATGAGCCGCTCGATCACGTTTCGAAGCTCGCGGACATTGCCCGGCCAGGCGTACTGCACCAGCACCGCCGCCGCCGAGGGGTCGAGGCTCTTGAGGCGCCGCCCGTATTCGCGCGCGAGCAGCCGCGTGAAGTGCTCCGAGAGCAGCGGGATGTCCTCCTGCCGCTCCCGCAGCGGAGGCACGAAAATCGGGATGACGTTGAGGCGGAAGTACAGGTCCTCGCGGAAGCGCCCGGCCCGGATCTCCCCGGTCAGGTCCTTGTTGGTGGCCGCGAGCACGCGCGTGTCGACGCGGATGCGGGCCGCGCCGCCGACCGGCTCGACCACCTGCTCCTGCAGTGCCCGCAGGACTTTCGCCTGGGTCTTCAGACTCATGTCCCCGATCTCGTCGAGGAAGATGGTGCCGCCGTCGGCGAGCTCGAACTTCCCGCGCCGGTCCGACACGGCGCCGGTGAAGGCGCCGCGGACGTGGCCGAACAGCTCCGACTCGATCAGCTCCTCCGGGATGGCGGCACAGTTCACCTCGACAAACGGCCCGCCGCGCCGCCGGCTGAGGGCGTGGATCGATCGCGCCACCAGCTCTTTGCCGGTCCCGTTCTCGCCCGAGATGAGCACGCGGCCGTTGGTGGGCGCCGCCATCGCCACCTGCTCGCGCAGCTGGCTCATCGCGTACCCCTCGCCGACCATCTTCAGGTCCTGGTCCACGCGGGCCCGAAGCTGCCGATTCTCTACTTCGAGGCGCTGCTGGCGGAGGGCATTGCTGACGACGAGCACGGTCTTCTCGAGCGCGAGCGGCTTCTCGATGAAGTCGAAGGCGCCGATCTTGATCGCCTTCACCGCCGACTCGATGTTGCCGTGCCCGGAGATCATCACGACCGGGGTGTCCACCTGCCGGTCGCGCAGGCGCTGGAGCGTCACGAGCCCGTCGATGCCGGGCAGCCAGATGTCGAGCAGGATCACGTCGTACGCGGCCCGCGTGAGCCGGTCGAGGCAGGCTTCCCCGCTGTCGACGGCATCCACCACGTAGCCCTCGTCGCGCAGGACGCCGATGAGCGCCGCGCGGACGCCCGGCTCGTCGTCCACGATCAGTACGGCTGCCTTCACGTCGTCTCCGTTCCGGCCGGCGCCTCGCCGCCGCACGGCAGCTCGATCGTGAACCGCGTGCCCCGGGGATCGTTGGCGCCGACCTCGACCGACCCTCCGTGCTCGGCGACGATCCGCCGCACGATCGCGAGCCCGAGCCCGCTGCCGCGCTTCTTCGTCGAGTAGTAGGGCATGAACAGCTTGTCCCGCTCCTCGGGGGCGATGCCGGGCCCGTCGTCCGCCACGATGATACGGACGGCGCCGGCGGCCGCGTCGTGCTGGGTTTCGACGACGATCAGCCCCTGCTGATTGAGCGCCTCGATCGCGTTGTCGACGAGGTTGATGACCACGCGCCGGATCTGGTCGGGATCGAGGCGCACCGGCGGCAGCGACACGGCGAACAGCGTCGCGATGCGCACGTGCGCGAAGAGCCCTTCGTAGAGCCCCAGCGTGCCGGCGAGGAGCTGATGCACGTCGGTGGGTACGCGCTTCGGCGACGGCATGCGGGCGAACTGCGAGAACTCGTCCACCAGCGTCTTCAGGGCTTCCACTTCCCCGACGATCGTGCCGGTGCACTCATCGACCAGCTCGCGCACCGGAGCCGACGCGCTCGAGAACTGGCGCTGCAGCCGCTGGGCGCACAACTGGATCGGCGTGAGGGGATTCTTGATCTCGTGCGCGAGGCGCCGGGCGACTTCGCGCCACGCCGCCACTTTCTGGGCCCGGATGAGCGGCGTGATGTCGTCGACCACCAGCACGCGGCCCTCGAGTTGGCGGCCGTCGCCGTGCAGGGGCGTGGCGGCCAGCGCGAGCTGCACTTCCCGTCCGTTGCGGTTGAGCACGATCTCCTGCGCCGGCCACTCCTTGCCCGCCACGTAGGGCGCGGTGGCCAGGTCCGCCAGCGGCTTCAGCTCGCCCGAGCCGAACACCTCTTCGGCCGGCCTGCCGGCGGCTCCCGCGTCGAGCCCGAGCAGCGTGGACGCCGCGGGGTTCAGAATCCCGATGCGCCCCGCCGCGTCGATGGTAATGACGCCAGTCGCGACCCGATCGAGGACCGCTTCGGTGAACAGCCGGCGGTCTTCGACCTCGGCGTGCTTCCGCTGCAGATCGACGCTCGACTGCTCGAGCGCCCGGCGGCTGGCCGCGAGCTCGTCCGCCATCGTATTGAACGCGTCGACAAGCGAGCCGAACTCGTCGACCGTCTCGCGCTCCAGCCGGTGCTCGAAATGGCCGGCCCCGATTTCGCGGGCGGCGGCGGCCAGCATCTGGACCGGCCGTGTGATGCGCTTGGCGAGGTAGAGCCCCATCCACGTGGCGCTGACGAGGATCAGCAGCGTGACCATCAGGAAGAACGACAGGTAAACGCCGGTCAGCGCCGGCTTGAACACGCGCAGCTGGGTGTACGACTCGAAGGCTCTGGTCATGCCCCGCGCGCGCGCCGCCATCTCGCCGGTGAGCTGCACGGAGCCGACCACCACGCCCGTCGCGAATCCGTCCGCGCGGCGGACCACCGCCGCGGCGCGGATGAGCTCGCCGCCGCTCGCGAGAGGCTCCCGCATCCAGGCGTCCGGCTGGCCGCTGGCCGCACGGGCCGCGAGCCGCTCGGAGGTATCGCGAGACGTCACGGGTCCCGCGGCCGCCGAGGCCACGTCCACCACCGGCACCGGTTCCGGAAGACCATCGGCGCCGGGCACCAGCCGGTATACCTCGACCAGCGTCAGCCGCTGGTCGGTGACCGACCCGGCGACCGCGTCACGCAGCACGCGCAGATCCGAGGTCCCGAGGTCCGCCGTGCCGAGGATCCGGGCCAGGCGCGCCGTCTCGTCGGACACCTGCCGCTGCCGGTCGTGGTAGTAGTCGCTCGCGATGCGCTGGGCCGAATCGAGCATCTCGTCCATCGGCGCGTTGAACCACCGGTCCACGCTGTTGAAGATGAGCTGGCTCCCGACCAGCAGCACCAGGACCGCGGGGATGAGCGTCATGGCGAGGAGCACGAGGACCAGTTTCGCGCGGAACCGCGCGAACGGCAGCCCGCGCTTGCGCTCGACCAGCATCTTGATGACGCTGCGGGCGAGGACGAACACCAGCCCCACCAGCATCATGAGGTCGACGACCGACAGCGCGTAGAGGACGAACTCGCTCAGAAAGTCCGGCGCGAGCTGGCTGGACCTGTTCAGCAGCAGCATCATGCCGGCGAGCGCCAGCACGAGGGCGAAAATCCCGAGGAGCACCTGCAGCGGGCTGTCGCGGAAGGGCCGCCGGGGACGGGCCGCGGCGGGCGCGGAACCGGCCGGGCGCGACGAAGCGGGCGATGCGGGCCTGGTGGCCATGTGCCGCCAGCCCGTTACGGGATGAACGTGAAGCGGGCCACGCCGTTCGCCGCGTCACGTCCCCAGGGCCAGAGGAAGAAGGTCACGCGCGGCCGCGTGCGCACGCGCACCCGCACGTAGTACTCGGCGTTGGGCTCGAGGCGGCCGGTGCTGAAGAGCGGGAGCCGGTCGAAGCCCAGGGCGAACCGCTTCACGTCGGCTTTGTCCTCACAGACCCTCGAGTCAGCGAGCCGCCCGTCGACGCTGCGGCTCAACTGGTAGCGGCGCGTCAGCGTGTCGTACTGGACGCTGGCAGAGACCGTGGCGCTGGCGAGCGTCCTGTCGAACCAGATGCCCACCTCCTCGCGCAGGTCGGCCTCGTAGGTGATCGTGGTGGCGAGGCCGGACGAAATGGCCTCCTCGAGGTCGCTCATCAGGCCGTCGGGCGCCGTGGCAGACACATACACCTGACCGTCGCGGGCCACGGCCCCCACTTCGACGCCGCCATCCCCGCCGGCCTCGGCCAGGAACGCGCAGAGCACGATGGCGATCAGGCGGCCGGGCATTATTCCTTCGCGTTGATGAGGTCCTTCAGCTCGACCATGAACTCGCCAATGTCGCGGAAATCGCGGTACACCGACGCGAAGCGCACGTAGGCCACCTTGTCGAGGCGCTTGAGGTCCTGCATCACGATGACGCCGATTTCGCCTGTGGCGATCTCCTTCTCGGGGCGATCCTGGAGGATGCCCTCGATCCGGTCGGCAATCGCCTCGAGCGCCGACACCGTCACGGGGCGCTTCTCGCAGGCGCGGAGCATGCCGGCGATGAGCTTCTGCCGCTCGAATCGCTCGCGCCGGCCGTCCTTCTTGATCACCATGTACGGGATGTCGTCGACGCGCTCGTAGCTGGTGAACCGGCGGCTGCACTCGAGACATTCGCGCCGGCGCCGGATGACGTCGCCTTCCTTGCTCTCGCGCGAGTCGACGACTTTGTCGCCCATGTGGCCGCAGTACGGGCACTTCATCCCGCGTCTCCCGGCGACGCCGGCGCGGCCAGCCCCCGGACGCGACTGAGGCTCAGCCCTTCCTGGGCGAGGAAGATGGCTCCCGCGATCGTCACGGGCACGAAGGAAATCGCGTGCAGCACGACGGCCGCCCCCACCGCACGGTCGTTCGCCACGCCGAAGAACGCCACGGCGCCGATCTGGTAGGCCTTGTGGAAGCCGCCC
>Ga0209254_10006520_pt1 | contig 10771 bp, 11 predicted proteins | sample FrelakmetDIP11DI_FD_187148 | JGI IMG/M metagenome (GOLD analysis project Ga0209254, IMG submission 187148) | Freshwater lake sediment microbial communities from the University of Notre Dame, USA, for methane emissions studies - DIP11 DI (SPAdes)... | ecosystem: Environmental > Aquatic >... | reverse complement strand
CATCGGCGACTACCGCGAGGTGCTGCACCAGCTCTGGCTGCTCGACGAGGTCCCCGCCTGGGTGCCCAGCGGAGGAGAACTCGCCCGGCTCGGCCAAGCACCCAAGCACCACCTGGCCGACCCGGCGCTGGCCGCCCGGCTGCTGCGGGCCAACCGAGACACCCTGCTCAGCGCCAGCGGCCCAGCCGACCGCTCCCCGACCTACCAGCGCCTGCGCCGCGGGCCCCTGGTCGGGTCGCTGTTCGAGTCACTGGTCACCCTCAGCGTGCGCGTCTACGCACAGCCATTCGGCAGCGAGGTCTGCCACCGGCGCACCCACCGCGGCGACCAGCAGGTGGACCTCATCCTCGACACCGCCGACGGACGCGTACTCGCCATCGAGGTCAAGCTCGCCGCCACCATCGACAAGGCCGTGCCCCTGTGAACGCCGACCGGCGGCGGCTCGAGGACATCCCGATCGCGACCGCCGACGCGCGACGGATCACCGAACGCGGGCGGAAGGCGTTCGACGACGATCCGCTGGCCGTGCGAGCAGCCAAGAACATCCTCACCGAGGTCGGGGAGGCCGCAAAGGCCTTGTCCGCGGCGACGACCAACAGGATGCCCGAAGTGCCGTGGCGAGCGATCGCCGGCATGCGTGACCGCACCGGTCACCACTACCCCGACGTCGACCTCGACGTGCTCTGGGACACGCTCGCGTTCGACCTACCCGAACTCGAGCAGCAGATTCGTCTGCACCTCGACCCACCAGCGACGTGACCGCGTCCGAGCAGCCGGGTACGAACCACCCGGTGTCGCTGGGTCTGGTCGGGCGCGCCGATGTGCGTGCGGGGGCTGGCCGCGTGTAGGAGCGCCGACGAGGGCGGCGCCGTGAGAACGGTGCCGTCGAGCGAGAAGGCGGTCACGACACCGTTGACGTCCACCCCTGCCGCCGAGAGCTCGACGACCCTGGACTCCGGCCAACTCCACGGACGGGGAGCCGCTCGCGAAAGAGCAGGTCAGGCGGCCTCCAGCGCGCAATCGCAGGTCCGCGAACGCCCACTACACGTTGAAGCGGAACTCCACGACGTCGCCGTCGCGCATGAGGTAGTCCTTGCCCTCGACGCGCAGCTTGCCGTGGGCCTTCGCCTCTGTCATGGAACCGGCCGCCACGAGGTCGTCGAAGGTGACGACCTCGGCCTTGATGAACCCCTTCTGGAAGTCGGTGTGGATGACCCCGGCGGCCTCTGGGGCGGTGGCGCCCTTGCGTATCGTCCAAGCCCGCGACTCCTTCGGGCCCGCGGTCAGGAAGGTCTGCAGGCCGAGGGTGTCGAAGCCGACGCGCGCGAGCATGTCGAGCCCGGACTCGGCCTGACCGACCGACTGGAGGAGTTCCAGCGACTCCTCCGGGGGCAGCTCCACGAGCTCGGCCTCGAGCTGCGCGTCCAGCAGAACCGCCTCGGCCGGCGCGACCATCGCCGAGAGGTCGGCGCGGCGTGCTGGGTCGGCGAGGGACGCCTCGTCCAGGTTGAACACGTACAGGAACGGCTTGGCCGTCAGCAGGAACAGCTCGGACAGCGGCCCGCGGTCCAGCCCGGCCTCGAACACCGTCCGGCCGCTCTCAAGGACGCCTTGCGCCCCTTCGACTGCTGCGAGGACCTCGGCCCGGTCCCTGTCCTGCTTGGCCTCCTTCGCCAGCCGGGGCAGGCCGCGTTCGATGGTCTGGAGGTCGGCAAGGATGAGCTCGGTGTTGACCGTCTCGATGTCGGACTTCGGGTCGATGCGCCCGTCGATGTGAACGACGTCCGGGTCGTCGAACACGCGGATCACCTGGCAGATGGCGTCGCACTCGCGGATGTGGGAGAGGAACTGGTTGCCCAGCCCGGCACCTTCGCTGGCCCCCTTGACCAGGCCGGCGATGTCGACGAACGACACGGTGGCCGGTACCTCCCGAGCCGAGCCGAACATCTGCGCGAGCCGGTGCAGGCGCGGGTCGGGGACCCCGACGACGCCGAGGTTCGGCTCGATCGTCGCAAACGGGTAGTTGGCGGCCAGCACCTGGTTGCGGGTCAGCGCGTTGAACAGCGTCGACTTGCCGACGTTGGGGAGCCCGACGATCCCGATGGTCAGTGCCACGGGTAGGCAAGCGTAGGCGCTGGGCCGCCCGCCACGCCGCGCCCACCTCCCGGCATGTGTCGGACCCCCCGGGCACAGTGGGCAACATGACCGGAACCGACCTGCTGCTCCCGCTCGTTGTCCTCGCCGCCGGCCTGCTGGCCGGCTTCCTGCTCGGGCGAGCGCTGGCCCGCGGTGACGCCGCGGCACGTGTCAGCGCCGCTCAGGCCCGGCTGGAGGCTGAGCGGGAGGCGGCGTCGGCCAGGCTGACCGCCGAGCGGGCGGCCTTTGACCAGCGCCTGGACGACCTGCGAGCCGAGCAGGCAACGCTGGAAGCTCGGCTGGCCGCGATCTCGCAGAAGGCGCTCGCGGAGAGCTCTGAGCAGCTGCTACGGCTGGCCGCGGAGCGGTTCTCGGCCCAGCAGGAGTCCGCTAGGGCCGACCTCGGGCGCCGACAGCAGGCCATCGAGGCGATCGTCAGCCCGCTCCGGGAGTCGCTGACCCAGGTTCAGCAGCAGATGACCCAGGCGGAGAAGGCGCGCTCGGAGGCCTACGGCGCGCTCACCCAGCAGGTCAGCAGCATGCGCGACTCGTCCGAGCAGCTGCGCACCGAGACCCGGCAGCTGGTGACGGCGCTGCGGGCCCCCCAGGTGCGGGGCCGGTGGGGGGAGCACCAGCTCAGGCGCGTCGTGGAGATGGCCGGGATGGTGGAGCACTGCGACTTCAGCGAGCAGGTCACCCTGGCCGGGGACGAGGGGCAGCAGACGCGCCCGGACCTCGTCGTGCGCCTCGCGGGCGGGCGCCACGTGGTCGTCGATGCGAAGGTCTCGTTCTCCGGCTTCCTCGAGGCGATGGAGGCTCGCGACGACGCCACCCGCGAGTCCCGGCTCAAGGCGCACGCGCGGCACCTGCGCACCCACGTCGACCAGCTGGGCGGCAAGAAGTACTGGGAGCAGCTCGAGCCGACCCCCGACTTCGTCGTCATGTTCGTACCGGCCGAGGTGTTCCTCAACGCGGCCCTGGACGAAGACCCGGCCCTGCTCGAGTACGCCTTCGAGCGGAACGTGGTGATCGCCACCCCGGCCACCTTCGTGGCGCTGCTGCGCACCGTCGCCTACACCTGGAAGCAGGAGGCACTGGCCGACAACGCACGCCAGGTCTACGACCTGGGCAAGACGTTGTACGCCAGGTTGGCGACGATGGGCGGCCACGTGACCGACATGGGCAAGGAGCTCACCGGAGCGGTGCAGGCCTACAACAAGCTCGTCGGGTCGCTGGAGAGCCGGGTGATGGTGCAGGCTCGACGCTTCGTCGACCTGCAGGTCGCCGACAAGCCGATCGAGATCGGGCCGCACATCGACCTGGCCCCGCGGGACGTCAGCCTCGACGAGCTTGTCGCCTCGGCGAACGACGAGCTGCTGGCCATCGACCGCGACCGGCCCATGCGCGCGTCAGGAGCCGCCCCGTAGCGCCTCGGGAGGAGCCGGGCCCATCGCGGCCCGGTGTGCGCTGTGACCTCAGGCTTTGCCGGCGGCCTTCAGCTCGCGGCGCAGCTCCGAGGGAAGCGAGAACACCACGGACTCCTTCGCGGTCAGGACCTCCTCAGGGACCGGGAAGCCCCGCCCGGCCAGCCAGTCGATCACTCCCCGCACCAGCGACTCCGGCACCGAGGCACCGCTGGTCACCCCGACGGTCTGCACCCCGTCCAGCCACGCCCCATCGATCTCGGCCGCGTTGTCCACGCGATAGGCGCGCGCGGCTCCGGCGTCCAGTCCGACCTCCACCAGGCGCACCGAGTTGGACGAGTTCGCCGACCCGACCACCAGGAGCAGGTCGACCTGCGGGGCGATCTCCTTGACCGCAACCTGGCGATTCTGGGTGGCGTAGCAGATGTCGTCACTCGGGGGGTCCTGCAGTCCCGGGAACCGTTGGCGCAGTCGGCTGACCGTCTGCATGGTCTCGTCGACGCTCAACGTCGTCTGCGACAGCCACACCAGGCGGGACGGGTCCTTCACCTGGACCTGACCCGCCTCGTCAGCGGTCTGGACCAGGGTGATGTGGTCGGGCGCCTCCCCCGAGGTACCCTCCACCTCCTCGTGCCCGTCATGACCGATGAGCAGGATCTCGAAGTCGTCGCCGGCGAATCGTCGAGCCTCGGTGTGGACCTTGGTCACCAGCGGGCACGTCGCGTCGATGGTCCGCAAGTTGCGGTCGACCGCCTGCTGGCGCACCGCCGGGGAGACCCCGTGGGCGGAGAACACCACCAGCGAGCCCTCGGGTACCTCGTCCAGGTCGTCCACGAAGACGGCGCCGCGCTCCTCGAGCACCTCGACCACATGCCTGTTGTGGACGATCTGCTTACGCATGTACACCGGGGCACCGAAGTGCTCGAGCGCCTTCTCGACCGTGACGACTGCCCGGTCCACGCCTGCGCAGTAGCCGCGCGGCGAGGCGAGCAGGATGCGCTTGGTCGAGTCACTCATCGCTCCATCGTAAGGAGGGGACGTAGGCTCCGCGCGATGGCGCTGCAGACGTCCCCGGACAACCCCGTCCCGGTGCGCGTGGTCTCCCAGCACATCGGCGCCTGGATCCACCGGCTCGGCTGGGTGTGGGTGGAAGGTCAGGTCACCCAGCTCACCCGGCGCCCCGGGGCACGCACCGCCTTTCTGGTGCTGCGCGACACGGCCGCCCAGGTCTCGCTGCAGGTCACCTGCCCGGCCGACCTGCTCGCAGCCGCCGACGCCCCGTTGGCCGAGGGTGCGCGCGTCGTGGTCCACGCGAAGCCCTCGTGGTACTTCGAACGCGGCACGCTGAGCATGGCCGCCGACGACATCAGGCCCGTCGGGATCGGGGTGCTGCTGGCTCGCATCGATCATCTGCGTCGGGTCCTGGCCGCCGAGGGCCTGTTCGACGTCGAGCGCAAGGCACGGCTCCCGTTCGTCCCGACTCGGATCGGCTTGGTCTGCGGACGCTCCTCGGCCGCCGAGCACGATGTGCTCACCAATGCGCGGCTGCGCGCCCCGGGCATCCCGTTCCGGATCGAGAACGTCCCCGTCCAGGGCATCGCGGCGGTCACCGAGATCGTTGCGGCGTTGCAGCGGCTGGACAGCGACCCCAGCGTCGACGTGATCATCCTGGCCCGTGGGGGCGGGTCGGTGGAGGACCTGCTCCCGTTCTCCGACGAGGCCGTCGTGCGCACCGTGGCCGGCTGCCGCACCCCGGTGGTCACCGCGATCGGACACGAGACCGACACGCCGCTGGTCGACCTCGTCGCCGACGTCCGGGCCAGCACACCCACCGACGCGGCGAAACGAGTGGTGCCCGATGTGGCCGACGAACTCCGCCGGGTGAGCGAGGCCCGACGTCGCCTCCGGGACCGGGCCACAGCCCTCATCGCTCACGAGCTCACCCGCGTGCAGGGCATGACCGCGCATCCGCTGCTGAGCCGCCCTGTTCAGGCCCTCGTCTCGCCGCGGCGGGAGGGCGCCGACCAGGCGCGTCGCGACCTGCGACGGTCGCTGAGCCATCTGCTGTCCACCGAGAGGCTACGTCTCGAGCAGACCCGATCGCAGGTCACCGCCCTGTCCCCGGCAGGAACTCTCGCCCGCGGCTACGCCATCGTCCAGCGCCGCGACGGCGCCGTCGTGCGGTCGGCGACTGAGGTCGCCGTCGGCGACACGTTGCGCGTACGGCTCGCCGACGGCCAGCTAGGTGCCGTGGTCACGGATGGGGAACGGCAACCCTAGGATCGGCTCGATGTCCGCACAGGAGCCCCCCGACGGCCTCACCTACGAGCAGGCCCGGGAGGAGCTGGCCGGAGTCGTCCGCGCGCTCGAGGCCGGCGGGCTCACGCTGGAGCAGTCGTTGTCGCTGTGGGAGCGCGGCGAGAGACTCGCCGACCGGTGCAGGGCACTGCTGGACGCGGCGCAGGAACGACTCGAGGCCGCTCAGCGCAGCGACGACGCGAACTCCTCCAGCTCGGGGTAGTCGCCAGAACCCACGAGCAGCACCACCGAGTCCGGCCGCTCGAGGAGCAGGGCCCGGTCCGGGTCGCGCTCATCGGTCTCGACCAGCCGCGTCCACCGCTCGCCCCGGGCAATGGACGTCCCGTCGGGCTCCGCCCCCGGCAGCTCGCGGTCGACGATGGCGTCCGCGTCGCCGACGAACTGCACGAGGCCGATGTAGGCACCGTCCGCGGTGACGAGGCTCATCCGCCAGGACGCCTCGGCGTCGGAGACCCCGGGCTCGTAGGCGACCCGGGTCACGGTCCACCCGTCCGGCAGGGACGAGGGCGCCAGCACGGCGAAGGGGGCCACCTCGCGGGCACGCTCCAGAGGCTCGGCGTAGTCCACGTCGCGGATGGTCGGGCTGTTCGGGCGGATCAGTCCCACGAAGCCGGCGACGAACGCGACGGCGACCAGGACGACCGCCATCGAGCGCACCATGTCCCCGATCGTCTCGGTGCCCCGTCGCTTGGCCATGCACCCATCGTCCCCGGTGCCCCGCGTCCGCGCGCCTCGAGGTGCCCTACCGTGACCGTGTGATCACCGTCTGCGGGGAACTCGTCGCCGACCTCATCGAGCAGCCGGACGGGTCGCTTCGTCCCGTGGCCGGTGGGAGCCCGGCGAACACGGCCTTGGCCTGCGCCCGTCTGGGCATGCCCGTGGAGTTCCTCGGACGCTTCGGCGCCGACGTCTTCGGCCAGCGGGCCCGGGACCGGCTCGCCGGGGCCGGCGTGGGGCTGCGCGGAAGCATCCAGGCCCGCGAGCCGTCCACGCTCGCGGTGGCCACCACCGATGCGGCCGGGCATGCCCGCTACGCGTTCTGGACCGGCGGGACCGCCGACTGGCAGTGGACCGATGCCGAGCTGGAGGGAGCCCCTGCTCCGAGCACGAGGGCGGTGCACACCGCCTCGGTGGCCTCCTGGACTCTGCCGGGAGCCTTGCCCATCCTGGCCATGGTCGGACGAGCTCGGGCCGCCGAGGACGTGCTGGTCTCCTACGACCCCAACACGCGCCCGGCGTTGATGTCGCCCCAGAGCCGCGACCTCGTCGACCAGGCGGTGACCCGGGCCCATCTGGTCAAGGTCAGCGATGAGGACCTGGCCACCCTGCACCCTGGCGTGCACCCGCTCGACGCCGCCACCCGCTGGCTGTCGGCCGGCCCGTCCCTCGTCGTGGTCACCGCCGGTTCGGCGGGAGCCGCGGCCCTGCGACCGGGCCGGTCGCCGGTTCAGGTGCCCAGCGCACGGGTGGACGTCGTGGACACCATCGGGGCCGGGGACACCTTCACCGCGGGGCTGCTGCTGGCGCTGCTCGGGATGCTGCCCGACGAAGACCCGGGTCCGGGTCTGCTCGGCCTCGACGACGACGAGGTCCGACAAGCGTTGAGCACTGCCGCAACCGCGTCCGGGATCACCTGCTCTCGAGCAGGCTGCGAACCCCCGACTGCCGCCGAGCTGGCCACAGCACTGGGCAGCCGGCCCTAGCTGCGACGCCGCTTGCGCGTCTTGCGCTTGACCTCCACGCTGCCGAACAGGGCCAGGCCGGTGACGGCGATGTGGGGCTTGCCTGCCACGGGCTCCTCGTGCGGACCGGAGTACTCGCCGAACACCGGGGTGCCGAGCGCGCTGACCGTGACGTCGTCCGGAGCGATGACGACCACGCCGCCGAAGACGGCGTTGGCCTGGATCTGCACGTTCGGCGCCGCCAGCTGGGCGTCGCGAAGGTCGAGCTCGACACTGCCGAACACCGCGACGGAGGCGAAGTCGGCCGGGACCAGCCAGACGCCGGTGCGCTTGGCCTCGCTGAAGATGGCGACCGCGTTCTGGGTGTTCGACGTCCCACCGACCGGCAGCCCGACCACCCGTGAGCCGTCGGCCGGGACCACATCCGTCCCGGGTGTCGGGATCGGGTTCGCCTGCCGCGGGACGCCGGGGGGAAGCACGCCGGGCAGGTCGCGCACCACCGGCTCGAGCTCTCGGTAGGTGCGAGCCGAGTACACCCGGTCCAGGCGCTCGTCCAGCTCGTCCAGCGTGAGCCGGCCGTCGGCGGCGCCCTGCCTGATGATCTCTGCGACCTGTTCCCTGTCGCTGTCGGAGCAGCGCAGGTCTCGCGGGTCGGCCGGCGGGCCGCCCGCGTCGCGCGGTTCCAGGTCGCTCACTGGGTGAACGGTACCCACCCTGCCTGCTCCGTACAGTTCCCGCGTGAGCGCGTTGACCCTGGACGGTGTCGTCAAGCGCTTCGGTGACGTGACGGCGGTGGACGGTCTGACCCTCACCGTCCCGGCCGGCACCTGTCTGGGACTGCTCGGGCCGAACGGGGCCGGCAAGTCGACGACGATGCGCATGATCACCGGTCAGGTGCTCCCGGACTCGGGACGGATCACCGTGCTGGGTCTGCGGGTGCCTGAGGAGTCCAAGCAGGCCCGCGCCCAGATGGGCGTGGTCCCCCAGCAGGACAACCTGGACGGTGAGCTGACGGCCCGGCAGAACCTCGAGGTGTTCGCCACCCTGTACCGCATCCCGGCAGAGCAGCGCGCCGCGGCTGTCGACCGGGCCCTCGGTGTCGTCGGGCTGCTGAGTCGGCAGCACGCCAGGGCAGAGACGCTCTCCGGCGGCATGAAGCGGCGGCTGCTCATCGCGCGGGGGCTCGTCCACTCCCCCGCGCTCGTGCTGCTCGACGAGCCGACGGTCGGGTTGGACCCGCAGGTGCGCGCCGAGCTGTGGGTCCTCGTCGACGAGCTGCGGACGCGTGGCGTGACCGTGCTGATGAGCACCCACTACATCGAGGAGGCCCAGCGGCTCGCCGACGACGTGGCGATGATGTCGCACGGCCGCCTGGTCGGGCAGGGCCCACCGAGGAGCCTCATGCGCACCCACGTCGGAGAGCGGGCCTGGGAGTACTACGGGTCCGAGCAGCGGCTGCAGGAGGTCGCGCGGGCCGCCCAGCGAGCCGGGGTGCCGACCCGGAGCACCGGCCCGTCGGTGTCGGTGCTGCGGGCCGAGGATGCCCCGCCGTCCCTGCAGGCGGACCTCGGCGAGCCCGGCCACGAGCGCGAGACGACGCTGGAGGACGTGTTCGTCCTGCTCACCGGGGAGAACGTGGAGTGAGCGTGACGGTGGCACGCCCGACCGCGACGCCGGTGCGCTGGCTCGAGCCCTCCGCCATCGCTGCCATCTGGACGCGGGAGGTGACGCTGTTCAGCCGGTACTGGCGCTCGACGTCGTTCGCGGCGCTGGTCGAGCCGCTGGTGTACCTGCTCGCGTTCGGGCTCGGCTTCGGCTCGCTCGTGGCAGCCATCGGAGACGTCCCGTACATCCAGTTCCTGGGTACGGGGATTGTCGCCAGTGCGGTGCTGTTCACCTCCGTCTTCGCCGGCATGTACACCACCTTCATCCGCCGGACCTTCCAGAAGGTGTACGACGCACTGCTGGCAGCGCCGATCGACGTGCACGAGATCGTGATCGGCGAGGCCCTGTGGATCTCCACCAAAGCCGCCGTCTACGGATGCGCGCCGCTGCTGGCCGCCATGGTCTTCGGCCTGCCGCCGTCCTGGGGGATGCTGCTGGTGCCGGCGATCGCCTTCCTCACCGGGCTGGGGTTCGCCCTGTTCGGCATCCTCGCCAGCGCCAGCGTGCCGAGCATCGACTCGTTCAACTACATCACCTCAGCCGTGGTGACACCGCTGTTCTTGGTGTCGGGCACGTTCTTCCCGCTCGAGAACGCACCGGAGTGGGCCCAGCGCCTGGCCTACCTCAACCCGCTCTACCACTGCGTCGAGCTGGTCAGGGACGCGGTGTTCGTGACGCTCTCTCCGGTCGACCTCGTCCACGCGGCGGTGCTGGCGTTCTTCGCGGCCCTGATGGGCTGGCTCGCCGTCCGCACGATGCGCCTGCGCCTCATCGGCTGACCCGCCAGCGACGCCGCGCAGGTGGCGCGCATCGTCCGACGGTCGGAGGGTCATGCCCCACAATCCTTCGGACGATAACGGCGAGCAGGGCGGCATGTGGACGAGCCCCACCACCCCCGCGGCGCCCTGCGCGCCTTGGGCCCCTGGCGCCTCGGGCGCCTCGGGCGCCTGCGCGCATCGTCCGACGGTCGGAGGGTCATGCCCCACGATCCTTCGGACGATACCGGCGAGCAGGGCGGCATGTGGACGAGCCCCACCACGCCCGCGGCGGATCGCTCACCATCGTGGGGTGGGTCGCGCCGTCACCATGTCGACACGCCGTGGCCACCAGGTCCGCGAGCTCAGCCGTCAGCAGTCCGGGGTTCTGCACCGGCAGCAGCTCTACGCGCTTGGCTGGACACGCTGGCAGGTCGACGCGCAGGTCGACGCCGGGCGATGGATGCAGGTGGCTCGAGACGTGGTGATCACTCACCGCGGACCGCTGCCCGACCGGGCGCGGTGGTGGGCAGCAGTGCTCGAGGTCGGACCACAGGCAGTCGTCGCCGGCTCGACGGCGCTGCAGGCCGCAGGGCTCAGCGGGGTCACGGACGACGTCATCCACGTCGCCGTGCCGAAGTCGAGCCGCCCGGCCCGGCCGGCTGGCGTCCGGGTTCACGAGACACGCCTGCTGCGCTCGGACGACGTGCTGCGCGCCGGCCTACCCCGGGCGCGTCCGGCCGCCGCCACGGTGCAGGCCGCGCTGTGGGCTCGAACCGACCGGCAGGCC
>Ga0209254_10006519_pt1 | contig 10771 bp, 12 predicted proteins | sample FrelakmetDIP11DI_FD_187148 | JGI IMG/M metagenome (GOLD analysis project Ga0209254, IMG submission 187148) | Freshwater lake sediment microbial communities from the University of Notre Dame, USA, for methane emissions studies - DIP11 DI (SPAdes)... | ecosystem: Environmental > Aquatic >... | reverse complement strand
GCCACCGGACCGGCGACCGCGTCGGGGTGCGTGCCAGATTGAAGCTGGGTGGCTTGCACCACGACCACCTGCAGGCGACAGCGTCGACCGATCGAGCAATTGCAGAGCACACCCCTTGTTACCGGCGGGCGGCTCATCGATCCCATAGCGCCAACGCCACCGCGGCGATGGACGCGGGGGCCGCGCTACAGACCGTCACTCATGCCGCAATGCATCGATGGGGTTGAGGCCCGCCGCCCGGCGCGCCGGAAAATAACCGAAGATCACCCCGATCGCCGCTGAGAATACGAACGACAACAGGTTGATGCCCGGATTGAACAGGTAGGGCACCTTCATTAGTCCGGCGAGCCCGATCGATGCGCCGGTGGCGAGTGCGATGCCGACGAGCCCGCCGAGGCTCGAGAGCACGACCGCCTCGATCAGGAATTGCAGCAGGACTTCCCGCTCCAACGCGCCGATCGCGAGGCGCGTGCCGATCTCGCGCGTCCGCTCGGTGACCGAGACCAGCATGATGTTCATGATGCCGATTCCGCCAACCAGCAGGCTCACCGCTGCGACCGCCGCGAGCAGCATCGTCAGGATCCTGGTCGTGCTGGTCAGGGTCTGAGTGATCTGCCGGGTGTCCATCACGCGGAAGTCGTCGTCTTCATTTTCACCGATATTGCGGCGCTCGCGCATGAGCAGGGTAACCTGTTCTTTGACCGCGTCGATCGACGCGCCTTCAGCGACCGAGATCATCAGCCGGTTGACGTCCTGGCTGCCGCTCAGGCGCCGCTGGACGGCGCGCAGCGGCATGATCACGGTGTCGTCCTGGTCCGAGCCCATGGCTGATTGGCCTTTCGATTTCAGCAGTCCGATCACCTCGCAGGCGAACTGCTTGATGCGGATCTCGCTGCCCACCGGGTTCTGGCCGCCGAACAGCTTGCCGCGCACCGTTTCACCGATGATGCACACTGCCTTGCCGGATCGTTCCTCTGCCTCGCTGAATGCACGACCCGCCACGATCTCCCAGTTGCCGGCCTCAAAGTAGTCGTCATTGGTACCGCTCACGACCGTGGACCAGTTCTTGGCCTGGTACACGGCGGTGGCGGCCTTGCTCACGATCGGGGCGACGAGACGTGCCGAACCGAGCTGATTGCGAATGGCCTCGCCATCGCCCGTCTTGAAGGCAGGGGCTCCATCGGAGCCCGGCCCGAAGCGTTGGCCCGGCACCACGATCAGCAGGTTGCTGCCCATGCTTGCAATCTGGTCGGAGACCGACTTTGTCGCGCCATTGCCGAGCGTCACCATCGTGATGACCGCGGCAACGCCGATGACGATACCGAGTACGGTCAGGAACGAGCGAAGCAGGTTGCGCCGGATTGCACGGAGTGCGAGCAGCACGGTGTTCCAAAGCATCACGCCACCCCTAAGTTGCGTTGATCACTCTCGATGCGGCCGTCGATGAATTTCACGACGCGCCTGGCGTGGGCTGCCACGTCGTGCTCGTGTGTCACCATGAGTACTGTGAGGCCGTGGTCACGGTTGAACGACGCGATCAGTTCCATGATCTCCCTGCTCGTGCCGCTGTCGAGATTCCCGGTCGGTTCGTCCGCGAGCAGCACCGCGGGCCGCGTCACGATCGCGCGCGCGATCGCCACACGCTGCTGCTGACCACCGGAGAGTTCGGCCGGCGTGTGGTCTTCCCAGCCTTTCAAGCCGACCTGCTCCAGCGCGGCGAGGGCCGCGCCATGACGCACGGTCGCGGCTTCACCGCGGTAGATCAGGGGCAGTTCAACGTTCTCGAGCGCGGTCGTCCTGGCGAGCAGATTGAAGCCCTGGAACACGAATCCGAGGTAGCGCCGGCGAAGCATCGCCCGCTGATTGCGCGTCATCTGCTCGACACGTTCGCCTTGGAACTCATAGCTGCCGCCGGTTGGCGTGTCGAGGCAGCCGAGGATGTTCATCGCCGTGGACTTACCCGAGCCGCTCGGACCCATGATCGCCACGAACTCGCTGCCCTGAATCGTCAGGTCGATGCCCTTCAGGGCCTGGAACGCAGCCTGACCGTTCCCGTAGGTCTTGGTGATGCCGGACAGCCGGATCAGGACCGCATCACTCATGGTGCGGTGCTCACGGCCTCCGTGATGACCTCCATTCCGGACTTCAGCTCGCCGCCGATGATCTCGGTGACCTTGCCGTCCGTCGCGCCCTTCGTTACCTCGATGGCCTCCGGCACCCCATTGCGAAGCACCCAGACGCGCGATGGCCCGTCACTCGGCGACGCCCTGACCTTCTTCGGTTGACTCGGAGGGCGAGGCATCAGCGCCCCGACGATGTTGCTTCCCTGCTTCTTCTGGGGCGCAGCGGCTGTCGTCGGTGCGAACCGCAGCGCTGCATTCGGCACCAGCAACGCGCTGTCGCGCGTCAAGGTGGTGATCTCGGCCGTGCCTGTCATCCCCGGCCGCAGGCTCAGGTCGTCGTTACCGACCGCGAGCACGGTGAGGTAGGAGATCACGCCGTCCTTTTCCTGGGAGCCGTAGCTGACCCGCGTGATGACGGCAAGGTACTTTCGGCCGGGCCAGGCGTCGACCGTAAACGTGGCATGCTGGCCTGCCGTCACCTGGCCGACATCGGCCTCGTCGACATCCACCTGCAGTTCCATCTTGGCGAGGTCTTCGGCCAACGTGAAAAGCACGGGCGCCTGGAACGATGCCGCCACTGTCTGGCCCGGCTCGACCTTGCGTGTCAGCACGATGCCGTTGATCGGCGATCGGATGCTCGCCTTGGTGAGGTTCGTCTCGTCCGACCGGAGGTTGGCGCGCGCCTGCGCCACGTTCGCCCGTGCACTGGCCTCGTCCGCCACGGCACGCTTGGCGCTCGCGTCGGCCGAGTCCATCTCGCTGCGCGAGGGTAACGTCCCCTTGGACATCTCCGAAATCTGGCGGAAGCGCCTCAGTGCGGCCTGCCTTTCCACTACCGTGGCCTCCGCCTGCAGCACCTGCGCCTCGGCCGCGGCCAGGCTCGCACGGGAGCGTGCGACCGCGTCCTGCAGCCTGGAGACGTCGAGCTGGGCCAACACCTGGCCCTTCTGCACCCGATCGTTCTCATCGACGAACACCCGGTTGACGATGCCCGACAATTCGCTGCCAACCTCCACTTGATTGGTAGGCTGCAGGTTGCCGGTGGCCGACACGCTCACGACCAGCGGTCCGTTCACGACCAGCTCCGTCCGGTAGCTTGGCGCTGCCACATCGTTGCCAGCCCGGAGCAGCAGGAATGCGCCGACCACGATGACCACGGCCGTCAGGGCCAGAGGAAGCTTGTGGCGTGAGACGAGGCCTCCCACCTGGGTGCTGAGCAGGCCCTGAAGCTCGCTGGACTGCATCTTCTCCTGCATGTCCATCATGATCTCGTGCGTCCTGTCCAGCTGGATTGGTCGCTGCGGAACGCTCACCCGGCGACTTGTGAGCACGGACACCTTCAGGCACTCCGTTGCTGCCCGCGCTTGAGACATTGTCGCGGATTTTCGCTCCAGCGTTTAGGCGAATTGACACGGTGCCGGTCCGGATGAGCGTCCCCGTGATGATCTGCCGCACCCCCCGGAAATGATCACTACGACTGGGACGAACTCATCCCCAGCGTCTGCCAGGCCCGCCGCCATCCGCATCTTCACCAGCGTCGAACCGCCCTCGCGGTCCACTTGCCGACAGCGATGCACGACGTTCGCGTCGATGCCGCGCGACATCGCCACCGACGCCCCTGGCGCCGCGCGCTCGGCCAGGATCAGCGCCTCCAGCTCCGCGCTGTGTCGCTTGCGCCGTGTCCGACTCTCGCTTGCCATCGTGTCCACCTAGGAAATAGGTGGACAGGATCCTTCCCGCTGCCGCCGCCTACCTCAAGACGGGGTCACCGGGCGCATACCTGCTACTCGGCTATCGACCCAAGATACTTGAGGTGCGCCCCGCACCCTGCCGTGCAGTCCGACGCTCCGAACCCCGGCACCCGCACGGTGCCCGTCACGGACTGGTTCAACCGGCACTCGTCGCTACGCGATCGCACGATCTTCACGACTCGCACCCCCGGCGCCCCGAGCAGGTAGTCGATGTGCCACCGCAGCGTCTTCGCCGTGCGCGCATGTCGCGCCAGCCGCGCTTCAAAGTTCCGGCGCGCCGACCCCGTGTACACGTACGTGCCAGCAGGGAACTCGAAGTCGCCCAGCCTCCCGATCTGCACCCGGACCGCCGACGGGACGTCGATCACGAGTTGGTAGCTGACTGCGCCACGCATAGCCATCCACCGATCGCCGGCGCCCTCCTTCGCTTCTTCTTCATGACGGTCGTCTCCCTAACCGGCTGGCGCTTTGGGGCGAACGGCACCGTGCTGCCAGAATCGTTCGGGTTATGCATGGTCCGCGCGCGCAAGCGCTAGCGCACTGCCCAACCCGACCCCTGGAACACGATCACATCACAACTCCGCCCGGCGACCCGTCGGGCGAAGTTACATACGCCGCGATCCAGCTCGGCGGCCTATGGCTGCCCGGGCGCGGAGCTGTTGTCCCCTGTAACCGAATCTGGCGGCGAAGCGATGTAGAGCTCGACGCCGTAAGCGAGATCCGCTTCGTCGATCCTGAACTCGACCGTCGGGTAGCTGACGCCGTCCTTCTCGGCCGTGACGTAGTACGTCTGGTTCAGGGGCATGTTCAGCCACGTCACTCCACCGTCGACGGACGTGGTCGTCTGGCCGGGATCCGGAAAGACATCTTCGTTGAAATAGATGGGGCCGACGCCCGCCGCGGGCCACGCACTCGCCGTTGCACCCGGGTCGCCATGAGGCAGCAGGTCACTGTGCATGCTTGCCCACGACTTGCCAACCGTCACGACCATGGCGTTCTCAAACGGAACCGAACCCAGAAAAACCGCTTGAACGTAAGGCTTCACGTAGTACTGGTAGTAGAGCGGGTCGATGTACTGGATCGCCAGGTCAGTATCGTCTTCGTCGGTGATCGTAATGGCGTTCGACTTGGTCGTGATCCAGCCGTCCTTCTCGTAGACGAACGAGAACTCGAGATTCACGCCGACGTACTTGATGACGTACATCGTCCACCAGCCGGTGTCGTCGGTCTGGATGTTCCGGCTTCGCGTTGACGGGTATTCCGACATCCACACCCGGACGCCCGGCACCGTGGCCCAGTAATCGATGTACGCTCCCGTATTCACGTCTCGGCCGAAATGGTTGGTCTTGCCGCTGAGCTTGACGACCGTCAGGCCTCGACCCCAGTTCTTCCCTTTCGACTTCGAGCTTGCGATGTCGACCGTCTTGCCCTGCGAGATCTGCTTCAGGACCCCTTGCGGAATGTCCCGGTTGGTGAAGTTCACGACGTTCTGCTGAGCCTGACTGCTGACAGGAAGCAGGAGCGAGAACAAGGCCACGCTGGCCAACAGGGCATTCATTGCCTTCATGAGCGATTCCCCTTTTCTGTGCTTCACCAACGCCCCACCCCCCGGGCGTCGACTCCGCTGCCAACTACACGCCTGTGCTCCACGGCAATTCATCAGGAATGGCCGCAGCCGCGAGCAACATTGGCCGCCGGCCTTGCATTGCTGCTGCCGCGGGACCGTCCAGGAACCGTGATCTACGGCGTGTCCGAAGGCGTCGCTACGCCACCTCGGGGCCACTGCGTCTCCTCCTCATGACCGCCTGCCGAACTACCTTCACCGCTCGCGCTCCGGAGGCCGTAATCTGTTGACTGTGAAGAGGCAGGAAGGCGCCGGCGCCACGCACCAGCCCTCCGCGAGGAGCTCGCCATGAAGATCACCACACTGATCGACAATCGCCCGAGCCCCGACGACCAAGAGCTCACCGCCGAATGGGGCCTGTCGCTGTGCGTCGAGCTGAACGGTCGCCACCTCCTCATCGACATGGGCGCCACGGACGCCTTCGCCCGCAACGCCGAGCGTCTGTCGATCGACATCGCGGCCATCGACGTGGCCATCCTGTCGCACCACCACTACGACCACGGCGGCGGGCTGCGCCGCTTCCTCGAGCTGAACGACCACGCGCCGATCTACCTCGGCGCCGCCCCGGACGGCGACCCGACCGTAAAGCTGCTTGGTTTCGTCCGGAAGTACATCGGCCTCGACCGAGCGCTGCTTGCGAGGCACGCACATCGCTTCCGCTTCGTGCATGAGCGCACCGAGGTACTGCCGGGTCTCCTCGTGCTGCCACACATCGGTCGACATCACGCCCGGCCCGCAGGCAACAGGCACCTCTACCTGAAACGGGGCGACGGCCTCGTTCCCGACGACTTCCGTCACGAGATCGTCGTCGCGATCCGTGAGCACGACGCACTGGTCGTGCTGACGGCCTGCTCCCACAACGGACTCCTGAACATGGTCGAGACCGCGTCGGGGGAGTTCCCTGGAGTTCCCATCCGCGCCGTGGTCGGTGGCTTCCACCTCGCGCAACTCCCCCCGTTCCGCGGCATGTCCGAGAGCGAACGCGCGGTCGTAGACATCGGCCGGGCAGTCCTCGACTTGGGAGTAGAGACGACCCACACAGGCCACTGCACCGGCAAGGCCGCATTCAACGTGCTGCGCGCCGTCATGGGCGATCGCGTGCAGGAAATCCACACCGGCAGCCGGATCAACTTCTAGAACGCGGTTGAAGATCTCCAGTTGATACGTTGCCTGCTGTCGGAGACCGTCTCCCGGCCACACTCGGCCCAGACACTCCCCGGATCCGCCTCCAACGGCACCCTGGCCGCCGCAACCGCTGCCCACGCCGGACAACGACTGGGTGTGAGGTAGTCCTTGCGGAACTCGATGAGGCGCAGCCTGCTCGCGCGCCACACGCTATGCAGTTCACCCCGGCTTCAATGCGACCCAGCCGGCACGAGAAATTCCGCACCCAGGTGCCCGGTCTTCACGTAGATGAGCGCGCCTTCCGGTCCCGTGAACGGAGTGTGCCGGCTCCACCGCGGGTTGCGCAGCCAGCTGCCCGCCGGATACTCGCCGTACTCGTCCTGGAACAGCCCCTCGAGCACCAGAATTTCCTCGCCGCCCGGATGTGTGTGCTGTGCGAACCGCGTGTTCGGCGCCCATTTCACCAGTGCGGTACCGATTCCCTCGTGGTCGTGCAGCGGCATGACCGAGAGCCCGGGCACCAGCCCCGGGTACCAGTCTGCCGTCCTAGTGTCGATCCGCACCACCTGGGTATCGCCACGCGCGAACTGCCACAGCTTCACGAACAGCGTGCAGCCCTCACGCGAGAACGGCGCGTGCCCTGTGCCGGGCGGATTGCGCAGATAGGTGCCTGCAGGATGGTCTCCCGTCTCGTCCGAGAACACGCCCTCCAGCACCAGGATCTCCTCCCCGCCTCCATGTTCGTGCCGCTCGAACCGCGACGCCGGTGCATAGCGCACCAGGCTCGTCGCCCGCGCCACCTCACCGCCCACGCGATCGAGCATGCGCCGCGTCACGCCCGTCATCGGTGAGGCTGACCACTCCGCGGGACCGGGCGGCGGTAACACCACCCGCTGCTCGAACTCGGCATTGATCAGACTCACATTCACGCTGTCCTCCACATGCGGCGCCAGCAGGGCGTTGAAAGCGCCTTCCACGCATTTCGGTGGAACGCCGCTTCATTGGCCTTCGAAGGTACCGCAAACCCTCTCAGCTTGGGCACGAGCCGCAGCGAAGCATCATCAATCTCCTGCTCCGTCGCCGGCGGCTCGAAGTTGAACAGCGTCCGCATCTTTAGGCACAGGGCGATGCCCGCATTCGTCGGCTAGCATCCCGTCGGCAACGCCGCCAGCAGGAACAGCACCGTCGCCATCGCGCCCAGCACACTGCGCACCGCGTGCAGCCGCCCCCACCGCTCCAGCAGTGATCGAGTCACCGCATCGGCGGACTCCGGTGCGGTTGCCATGAGGCGCAGATTGGTCGGCATGATGACCAGAAGAGTGAACGGCCAGTTCGACACCAGCACCACGGCGCCGGCGAGCCAGAGGCCGTTCCCGCTCTTCCACCATGCCAGGGTACCCAACACGCCACCCAGCACCGCAAGGGTCGCCTGCATCGCGAACCCGCGCGAGTAACTCGGCTTCCACTGTGTCAGCAGGGGGCCGACGGGTAGCCTGAGCCGCGCGGGATGCTCCGCAGCGTTGATGTAGATCGCCGCGCCCGTGAACGCCGCGGCAGTAACCAGAGCCAGCAGTCCCCAGATCATTCGAACCTCCGCGCCCGCAAGCTTCCCTGTCCCAGCTTCGCTCTCGACCCAGCCGGCACGTCAGTGTGCCGGCGTTCGCGCGGGTCGGCTGATATCAAATCAGCCGTCGTCGACCCCGCGTTCACTCACTTGCACCACTTTGCCGGCAACTGCTGCAACTCGTCGCGTGGCGGCCTCAAAAGGCGTTTGTAATTGCGGCTTGGAACAGGTACCTTGTCTCAAAATGGTACCAGCTGAACAGGCCATGACCGACGAATCGAAGCTCGCGCCGCTCCGCAAGGGACTCCTGGAATTCCTGGTGCTGAAGATCGTGGGATCCAAGAGCGTGTACGTGCCCGACATCCTGCGCCGGCTCGCGGGAACCGAGTTCAGCACGCAGGAAGGCACGCTGTATCCGCTGCTCAGCAAGCTGCGCCGCGAGAATCTCGTTCACTATGAGTGGCAGGAGTCCGACGCAGGGCCGCCGCGGAAGTACTATCGACTCACCGAGACCGGCCGGGCACAGCTCACGGCGCTCGACGAGTACTGGAGCCTGATCAACCGCACGATCGCGACCATCGGGAACTGAGCCATGCAACGCATTTCCATCACCGTGCGCCTCAATCGCAGCACGCTTCAATTCGACGAAGCCGCGTTCGCGCGCCTCGCGCAGTATCTCGAGGAGTCGGCGAGCCTGCTGGAGGGCGACCCCGACCCGCAGGAGATCCTGGGCGACCTGGAGCAGGCAGTGGCCGACCAGTGCGCGCGTCGCCTGCCGCCGGACCGCAGCATGGTGACGCTCGCGGAACTCGAGCCGGCGCTCGCCGAGATCGGATCGGTACAGGTGCCGGGTGCGGCGCCTGCGGAACCACTGGCACCCGCTTCTGCGCGGCCGCTGCAGCAGATCAGCGAAGGTGCGCTCATCAGTGGGGTGTGCCTGGGGCTCGCGCGCTATTTCGGGCTCAACGCTACGGGGCTCCGGATCTTCGCAGTGCTTCTGCTGCTGCTGTCCGGTGGCGGCGTGATCCTCGTGTACTTCGCAATGATGCTGCTGATGCCGCTGGCACCGCTCACGCCCGGCGCGCGGCCGCTGAGCTGGCTGCCGGCCAGGTGCCGCGCGTCGGTCGAATTCCTGCGCGCAAAACTGCATCTCGCGACCAGCTGACTCGAGCTCCATCGCCAGCAAGAGATCGTCCTGCGGCTGGACTCGTGGACTCCGCGCACGCAGAATGCGTGCCGCGCGCGTCAACGATCGCGCGCAATCGCCTCGCTTCGTCGAATCTCACTCACCACGGGATTAGTCCAAGCGGCGGAGCGAGGCGAGACCACCTCTTGAAATACCGACAGCAACAGACAGAGGACGAGGTGATGCTCGAGCCCGAGGCTCCGGCACAAGCCTCGGTTATCTGGCTGCACGGCCTCGGGGCGGACGGATGGGACTTCGTGCCGGTGGTCGACGCGCTCAGGCTGACGGACGCCGTGCCGGTGCGATTCACGTTCCCGCATGCTGCGTACCGCCCGGTGACGGTCAACGCCGGCTATGTCATGCGAGCGTGGTACGACATCAGGTCGTTCACTCCCGAGGGTCGTGCCGACAGCGAGGGGCTCGCGGAGTCCGTTCGGCGTGTGAACGCGTATCTCGAAGCCGAGATTGCACGCGGCGTACCCGCCGCGCGGATCGTACTGGCGGGTTTCTCGCAGGGCGGAGCCGTGGCGCTTTCGGCCGCGCTGCGGTTCCCGAGGCAACTCGCCGGAGTTATGGCGCTCTCGGCCTACCTGCCCTTCCCTGCCCGTCTCGCATCCGAGAAATCGTCTGCGAATGCCGGCGTGCCGATCCTGATGTGCCACGGACGGCAGGACCCGGTGGTGCCGATCGAGATGGGACGCGAAGCGCGCGAGGTGCTCGGCGCAGCGGGCTACACGCTCGAGTGGCATGAGTACCCGATGCAGCACGAGGTGTGCGAAGAGGAACTCGATGAAATCAGTCGGTGGCTGCGGGCACGACTGACGGCCGCGGATCGCGTCCGATGAGCACGAGTCCTTTAATCTACGTCGATGGCGACGCCTGCCCGGTCAAGGCCGAGACCGTGAGGGTCGCGGAGCGGCACGGACTGCCGGTGGTGTTCGTGGCGAATGCATGGCTCGCCGTGCCGCGAGGTCCATTGGTCCGGGTGCAGGTGGTGCCAGGCTCCTTCGATGCGGCCGACGACTGGATTGCCGAGCATGTCGACAAGGACGATGTCGTGGTCACGACGGACATCCCGTTGGCTGCGCGCTGTCTCAAGCAGGGCGCGCGGGTCGTGAAGCCCACCGGGCAGCGGTTCACCGATGACAACATCGGGAATGCGCTGGCGGGCCGCGAGCTCATGTCGGAGCTGCGGGCCTACGGTGTGGGCGGTGGACCGCCGCCGTTTGGGCCGAAGGATCGTTCGCGATTCCTCGACGCCATGGAGAACGTGCTGAGGGAGGCCAAGAAAGCGCGGGGCTAGCCGACGCTCGTCACCAGTTCATCACGCCATCGACGACGGTCTGCGTCTTGCCCCCGATCCAGACCTCACCGTCTTCGTCCACCGCGCACTCGACG
>Ga0209254_10006518_pt1 | contig 10771 bp, 7 predicted proteins | sample FrelakmetDIP11DI_FD_187148 | JGI IMG/M metagenome (GOLD analysis project Ga0209254, IMG submission 187148) | Freshwater lake sediment microbial communities from the University of Notre Dame, USA, for methane emissions studies - DIP11 DI (SPAdes)... | ecosystem: Environmental > Aquatic >... | reverse complement strand
ACTCCATGATATTGCTCGAAAGCCGCGTCTCCTTGGACATCCGCTCGCGCTTATAACTGCGCAGGATCTCCAGGTCGCGCTTCATCAGGTTGATAACCTTGGTCTCGTACGCCACCGAGGCATCCGACAGGCGCCCGTTGTGAAAGTGAATCCCGAATTTTTCCAGGATGCCCACGTGCGTCAGCAGCTCGGGTCCACTGAACGCCAGCCTCAGGAACGTGCGCGCGAACAGCAGATTAACCGTCCACGGCTTCCCCCAGACCAGGCTGTACACAAACCACGCCAGTACTACGGCGATCAGGATCAGGATGAGTGCGATCCAGGTACCCATCAGGGCAGCTCCCACATCGTCAGGTTGTCAAAGTACACCGTGAACGGCTGCCCGTCCAGCGCCAGGATCGCCGTCCCAAACTTGCCCCGCTCCAGGAAGATATCGTCGTTGAGGCGCGTCTGCAGTACACCATTGATGTACAGGTGAAGGGTCTCGCCGTCCGCCATCACCCCGATGCGGTTCTCCTGGTTGGCGCCGGCCCGGATCTGGGCGCTGGCGGTCTTCTTTACCAGGAAGGTTCCATTTTCGCCGTCCCACGCCCACAGGTAGTACTCGCCTTCGCACGTCAAGGCATACACGTAGCCCTCGTTGTTATCGGGCGAGCGGAAAATCATCCCGTAGGCGTTGCCCTCCGGGCATTCGTCCACCGGCTCCACGCTGCTCTCCAGGTAAAAATTCTTCACCTTCGGCCACGTAAACTCCCAGCAGGCGTAACCGGCGCCATTACCGGTCATCACGTACTTCCCGTCGATAATCTCCGATTGGAAGCAGTCGTAATCAAACAGCGTCCAGTTCCCAGAATTCGTTGAGAAACTGTCCTTGAAGGTCGGCGTGCCCAACACCAGCGCCGGGTCGTCCGGCGGTGAGGTGGGCGCTGGCGCCTGCGTGGCCGTGGGCGGCAGCTCGGTCGCCGTCGGTTCGGATGTCGCCGTAAAGGTCGCCGTGGGCTCGACAACCTGCTCCACCCACACTTCGATCCCCGCCACCGGGTTGTCCTGGGTGATCACCGGGAAAGCATCCTGGCTGATGTACAGCAGCGTGCCGTCCGCCTGCAGCACCCGCGCCTTCACGCTGTACGTGCCTGCCGGGTCGATCGCATTGATGTCGTAGCCCAGATCGAACGCCAACGGCAGCTGCTGCCCGTTCAAGGGGATCACCTGCTGGTTGAGCACCGGCGCTGCTGCGTCCTGCTTGCTGGTATCCAGCAGGCTGACCTCCACCAGGGCGTCCGCCGGCAGCGCGCTTCGATCCTGCTTATTCACCGTTCCGCTGACCGTGGTCGGCTGCTGCGGAGTCACCGGCTGCACGCTGATCTCCAGCCCCGAGGTCGGGCTGTTCTGCGTGATCACCGGGTACAGTTCGGTGGTCACGAATAAGACACCGCTCTCCGGCGTCAGGATCGAGGCCTGCACCGTGTAAACGTGGTCGAAAGCGATGTCTGCAGGATTGTAGGCGATCTCGAATGCCTCCGGCAGCTGTTGGCCCTGCATGGCCAGGCTGAACGTCCCGATCGTCTTCGACTCGATGGGGCTGTCGGGCTGCGCATCCGCCTTCGCCCAATCCACCAGGGACACCTCCAACACCGCGCTCACCGGCAGGCTGACCTGGCCTGAGCTGACCACGTTCCCGCTGACCGTCGAGGCTTGCTCACTCCCGCCTCCCGAACACGCGCTCAGAACCAAAACGGCCAGTATAACCAAGGCAATTCCTTTGGCGAGGTTTTTCATGTTCATATTCCTTATCAACAACAAACTTCCCTCTTCAGTCACTGCAACAGATTTCCTTCGCGTCTCCGCCTCTCTGCGATAAACCTCCTGCCTGGGAAGTATCCATTCAATCGGCAATTTTTAACGCAAAGGCGCCAAGACGCAGAGTTTTTAACAAAAAAAACAAGAACTCCCTTCGCGTCTCTGCGTCTCTGCGTTAAAAGCCGCTGTTGGGAAAGTGCTTTATCAACGGCATTTTTATCGTAAAGGGCCAAGTCGCAGAGTTGCAGAGTCGCAGAGGTATATAAAATGTTACCCTTAGTATACCCTTAATTAAAACGTTATAATCAGACTCGACATGCCCCGCCACCTCCTCCTCATCGACGATGACGCCCTGATGCGCCGCAGCCTCTCCTTCAACCTCGAGCAGAACGGCTTTCGCACCACCACGGCCGCCAGCGCCGAGGACGGCATGCTCGCCGCCCAGGTCGAACCGCCGGACCTGGTCATCCTCGACATTGGCTTGCCGGGCATGGATGGTCTGCAAGCCCTGCGTGAATTTCGCGACCGCCTGGGCTTGCCCGTGATCCTCCTGACGGCGCGCCGCCGCGAGCTGGATGAGGTCCTCGGGCTCGAGCTAGGCGCTGACGATTACATCACCAAGCCCTATAACCTCGACGTCCTCCTCGCCCACGTCAAAGCCGTCTTGCGCCGCTCCTCAACCCCCGACTCCCCACCGGCCAGCCAGCCTTTGAGCATTGGCGACCTCGTAATTGACCCGGCTGCCCATTCGGTGTCACGTTCCGCTCAGCTCATCTCGCTTACCCCCCGCGAATTCGACCTGCTCCTGGTCCTCGCCCAGAACGCCGGGCGCGTCGTCGCCGCTGAAGACCTCTTGAAAGCGGTCTGGGGCGCCGAATACGTCGGCGAGCCCCAGGTCGTCTACGTCCACATGCGCGGCTTGCGTGAAAAAATCGAGGAGGACCCCGAAAACCCCCGCCGCATCCTCACCATGCGCGGCGTCGGCTACCGCCTGGTCCCACTCACGCCCGAAATCCCCGCGCACTCTTAACCACAATGGCTATGCGCTATTATCGCATCTTCCCGCACTCGCTCCCACCCTTCCCCCTATCGCCCTCTACTTAATATTGGCTATGCGCACACTCCGCTTCCGCCTGATCGTCTCTCACCTCCTCCCCATCCTCCTGGTCACCCCCCTCGTCGTCGCTGCCCTCTATTACATCGTCCAGTCCCAGCTCCTCATCGCCAGCGTCCGCAGCGAGCTCACCACCCAGGCCACCCTGCTCGCCCAGCTCGCTTACTCCGATCCCAGGGTCTTTACCGACACCACCCGCGCCCGCAGCTTCATCGACGGCATCAGCCCTTACCTCACCAGCCAGATCATGGTGATGACCCCCGATGGTCTGGTCATGGCTGCCTCCGAGAAAACTCCAAACACCACCCTCGACAATCTCATCACGGTCGAAGAGTTCGAGCAGGTCCAAAAAGGCAAGATCGTCGCTAAAACGACCGTCCGCCAGGGCTCGGTGGAGGAGATGGCGGACGTTTTTGTGCCTGTCCTCTCCGCCAATGGCGAGCTCCTCGGCGTCGTCCGCAGCACCTACGCCTATTCAGGCCTGGACGACCGCCTGGCACGCGTGCGCCAACTCGTCTGGATCGTGCTTGCTGGCGGACTGGGATTGGGCGCCGTCCTCGGGCTGCTCCTCGCCTGGCAGATTAACAAGCCGCTTGCCGGGGTCACCCGCGCCGTCACCTCCCTGACCCGCGGCGACAAGCTCGCAGCCCTCCCCGAAAAAGGCCCCCAGGAAATCCGCCAGCTCGAAAGCGCCTTCAACGACCTGGTCGAAAGGCTGCAGTCCCTCGAGGCTGCCCGCCGCCAGCTCCTGGCGAACCTGGTCCACGAGCTCGGTCGTCCGCTGGGCGCCCTGCGCTCCGCCATCACCGCCCTGCGCCACGGCGCCGTCGAGGAGCCCGCCCTGCGCAGCGAGCTCCTGGCCGGCATGGATGAGACCAGCGGTCGCCTGCAGCGCCTGCTCGACGAGCTGGCCTCCCTCCACGACCAGGTGCTGGGCAGCCTCGAGCTCCACCCCCAGCCGGTCGACCTTAAAGACTGGCTGCCGCTGCAGTTAGCCGCCTACCGCGAATCCGCCGAACAAAAAGGCCTGAAGTGGGAGCTGGAAATCTCCCCGGACCTGCCTCAAGTACAGATCGACTCCGACCGCATGGCCCAGGCCGTCCAGAACCTGGTGCTCAACGCCATCCAGTTCTCTCCCGCCGGGGAACGCGTCCAGGTCAAAGCCTTCGAGGAGGCCGGCAAGGTCGTCATCTCGATCAAGGACCACGGCCCTGGCATCCCCCAATCCGAGCAGGAGCAGGTCTGGAAACCCTTCTTCCGCGGCGTTAACCGCGGGCGCTTCCCCCAGGGCATGGGACTGGGTCTGGGCATCGCCCGCGACATCGTCCAGGCTCACGGCGGCGAGATCGAGCTCGAGAGTGAGGTCGGGAGGGGGAGTGAGTTTCGCATAAAAATCGCTAAATAAACGTCACACCCGGGATGCCGTCCTGCGGTGGGAAGGGCAGCCGGAAGAGTGATACCGCTTCCTGTGCATCCACCAGGTTGCGCAAGCGCGAGAACCGCGCATCGTACCCGGTCGGGGAGAACGCCTCCGGTTCCAGCCACAGCAGCAGCTGCTTCCAGGCAGATAACTCTTCCGCAGAGCCGGGCAAGACCACCTGGTAGTCGGGCGTGTCCACCCCGGGCTTGTCCGTGTGGGTCAATGCGTGCCCGATCGTCCTGGGCACGTAGTCCGGGATCGCCTGGGCCGAAGCCAGGTGGATGCGGATCAGGTAGGGGTGGCGCAAATTTGCAGCCATCCTCCGGTAATTTTCGACGGCGCAATCGATGTATGGTAAATACGCCGGGTGGACGGTTTCTTTATCGAGAGTCTCCGCATGATCGGCAATGCTCTTTAAAATGGCCACTTCGTAATCGTACAAGACCACCGGGCGCAGCAGGATATTGATCAGGATGAGCTGGTTGGCGCCGGCAAGCGTGCGCCAGATCTGCTCGTTCCCGATCATCGATTCCTTCCAGGAACCCAGCAGGTAGAGCATTTCCTGTCCGGTGCTCATCACGCCCTCGTAGCGATCGATCTCGAGAAATGAGTCCGTGTCGTTGGATTCGCAAATCCAATCCCAGCCGCTCGCCTTCAGAAACGCCGCCCGGTCCGGGACCGGCTCCAAGATGTAATCGTACGGGAAAATGGAAGTCATTTCCTGCCAGGTTTCGCTGGCCAGCTCAAGCGCAGCCTCTCGATCACCGGCCTGCACCTTGATAATCAGGTAAGGTCGAATCCGCCTGCCAATCGCATCGTGAATAAAGCGAAGGGAGAGCGTACGGTTTTCCGGCGGCTGCACCCGGGGTTCCCCGGGAAAGTGTTGAGACTCAATAAACAGGCGTTGGCGGTCAAGCACCTCATTCAACAAGGCGCTGAAATCAAAGCCCCATTTCCGCTTGACCAGCTCATCGAACTTGCGAATTTTGATCGCCAGGGCGAACTGGGCATGCCAGCCCGTACCCGACGGACGGATGCACTCGCCTGCTTCAGGTTCAACAGGCTCATCTTGAGCGGGACAGGTTTCGATGTAAATAGCAGGATCAGTCAAGAGTGCCGCTTTCAAGAACAGCGCCGGATGCCAGAGTGGACTCAAGCGACGCTGCTCCTCGGTGATTAAGGATATGCCTTCATGATCGACTTAAAAGCTTCCAGCAGATCATCAAAAATTTTGTTGAAATCCACGTTGGGCTGGTATCCAGGTGATAATGGTGCGGTGGCAGAAATTTTTGAAAGGTCGCTGAAGGCCTCCCCAACAATCTCCAGGAAGCGCGTAAACTGCTGCTGATCGAGCTTGTTGATTGCCCGGAATCGTTCCAATTCAGCCATCTCAATCTTGGCTTTCTGGAGATTCTTCCATACATCAGCCTCAACCTTCGCCATCTCGACCTGGAACCGTAATCTTTCGGCTCCCTCATTTACTTCTGCCCGCGCCATTTCAAGATTTGCCTGACCATGTTTTTGGGCATACAACAGCCGCTGACCCTGGACATCCAGCTCGCGTTTCAAGCGATCAATCTCAACATTCTGCGCCTGGGTAAGCTCGGTCTGGCGGAGGATGGCATCATGAATGGTCTGGTTCATCCTCGGATCTCCTGTCCGGTCGCGAATGGTCACCCCGATGATCTCATAAGCTTTCTGTAAGGATGGATCCCCTAACAGTAGGTCTAGAATTTCAGCGATCATAAAATGTTCCGATAATGGATGCCCCCCAGGCATGGGAACAAGCTGAACGAACGTTTTTGAATGAATGTAATGGGTGACTGCTGACCGCACTTGATCGGTTAAGCGTTGGACCGGATCTTTCATGGATGCAATCAGGTATGGATCGCCAACCTTCCAGGTGACATTGACATTCAAAGTGACCCGCCATCCATCTGCGGAGGTCGTTGTGATTGGCATGATCGGATGGGTAAATTCACATAAATCCACATAAACAACCGAGTACACCCCCTCATCGCGTTGATAGATCATTCCGCTACTTAATAACTTTTCCCTCTGTCCATTCGGGTGGTGCAGGATCTGGGCAGTATTGATAAAGGGGTAGACATAAGCGCCCCAGGAACGCATGACGACTTTTACCGGTTCCGAGACCACAAGGTCGTCGTGCAATGGATACGGAGTAGGAGGATGTGTCTGACCCTCGTTTTCCTCAATTTGAGATAGGACTGGGATATATCGGCTTAAAGCCATCTTTACCTCCCTGAATGAGTGTGCCTATTTTAAATTCAAAATTGCATTTAAATTCGTGTTAAATGGTCCAGGCGACTGACCTTATTTGATTATCCTGATTCAATCGATAGATTTTTGGATGGGACTGAATGGATGAATTATATTTCCGGATTGGAGAAGAGTCAACCTTCCCAGCCCCTCTCCACCACCGTCATCCCCGCCCTCAGATACCCCAGCGCGAAGGCCATCCCCGCGTGCCAGGGCGCCGGGCAGGTCATCTGCGGCGCATGGTCGGGGATGATCACACCCTGGAAGTTATTCCTATGCAGGATGCTCAAAATCCGTAAGATATCCGTATCGCCCTCGTCGATGAAGACCTCCGTGTAGTTCGGCACCTTGCCCCGTACATTGCGCAGGTGCACGTAGGCGATCTTGCCCATCATGGCATAGGTATCGATGGCTTCGTAAAAGCCTTCGTTGCTCATCTCAGCCAGGGTGCCCACGCACAATTCTGCCTGGTTGTTCGGGCTGGGCACCAGGTTGAAGAGCTTCTCGTAATAATCCGGCTGGTAGATCAATCGCTGCGTGCCGCGCAGCGCCGGCATCGGTGGGTCGTCCGGGTGCGCAGCCAGCACCACCCTGGCATCCTCCGCCACCGGCAGCAGGTTGCTCAGGTAGTAGTGCAGGCGCTCCCACATCTCAGCCCTTAAAACCGGTGCTAAAAATCCCGGTTCCGGGTTGCGGTCATAAACACTCCCCCAGACCCAACCCTTCGGGATCGGTGTCTGCTCCGGGTCCTGGTAAGCGGGTACTTCCGCCCCGCCGCGTGCAAACGGTCCCCAAACCCGCCCCCACACGCCGGCAATGCTGAAGTAATACCCAAAAATCGGGATGCCGGCTTTGCCCACATTGCGGATCAGGATTTTCAGGTTCTCCATCTGCTGCTGCTTCTTGGGTCCGTCCAACAGGATGTCGTACCAGAAGGCCGGGTTGTAGTTCTCCAGCGCCTCCAGAACCAGCCCTTCCTCGTTCACCACCCGTTTCAGCTCGAGCAAATCCTCCACCGTCCAGATGGCGCCCTCCCCCGTATAGCCGGGCGGATCCTTCGGGATAATCTCGTCCTTGCGCCTCAGCTCCGAGCTGTGCAAGGTAATGTGCGTCACCCCCGCCTGTTTCGCAAACCGCAAATTCTCGCGGCTCAGACTCATACTGCTCATTCCCAATCCCAGCTTCATCTTATTTCTCCTTTGAATTTTTCTTGAGCTTTGGTTTTCCTCTTAAAAACCTTGGTGCAACTCCGTGAATCCTTTGCGCTCTCGTGTTTCAGTCTCTGTTCTCACGGCTTCACCGTCACCACAAGATCCCTCTGCTCCACATCGCCCGAGGCATTCTCCGCCGTCAGCCGGTACGTCACCGGACCATCCCGCTGGTAGCAGTCCTGCGCCGTCGCCTCCCCGGGCGCCCCAACCAGGATCGCCTTCCCGCTCCTCCACAGCGTCACCACCACGCTCCCACCGCTGGTTTTCCACCTCAGCAGTGCACACTCCCCTACCTTCACCTCCAGCGGATCCGCGCTAAAGAAATCGATCACCGCCGGCGGTGCGCTCGTAAACGTCGCCGTCGGCTGTTGGGTCTGCGTGGCTGTTGCCGTCGGGACGGGAGCCGCAGTCCGGGTTGCAGTCGGCGCAGGCACGGGCGTCAGCGTAGGCTTCTCGTACACCCCCAGCGATTCCGTACGCACGCTCAAGCCTCCCGGGCTGACGGCCTCCAGCGTGTAGGTGATGGTTCCGATTTTCTGTGGGCAGTCCGTGTAGGTGCTGCTGATCATCGCCATCTTCCAGATTTCGACGTTGTCTCGCCTCAAGCGCACCTCACGCGCCATCGCGTCCACCCACCAGGTGATTGTCACGCACTGCCCGATGATGATCTGCCTGGGCGGGCTGATTGAAAATTCGTAAATCGCCGGCGCCCCCTCGCCACTCACCTTCACCTCGATGTGTGCCTGGCGAGTGACCATGCTGTTATCCTGCAGGATCGCCCTCAGCTCGTACGTGGCTGACTTCCCTGGGTATTCCACGCGTGTGCTGCTGGCTTCGACCGGGTATACCAGGTAGTCCTGCCCGACAACGTAGAAATAGACTTCCTTTGCCTGGTCGATGCTCCACACAAACGTCACTGCCTGGCCAGGGAACACGTTCATCGGTGTCGCCATGAAGTAAATATTCGAAGCCGGTGGATTTTCGGAGCCAGCCGGTGGCAGCGGTGTGAGTCCGGGCACCTGGTTCACTGGCATCGTCGCCACCAGCGAGGGATTGACTTCAATCGTCACCGGGAGGCGCTCCCCGAACGCCTGGTTTTTGGCATTGACCAGGTTCCAATATCCCCGGTAAACGCCTGCAGCGGTCGGAGCCACCAGGTTAGCGGAAATATCCGTTGCCTGCCCCGCGGCAATCACCCCGGGCAGGTTGGTTGGCTGCCCCCCCATGCGCGCCTGCGCCGAATCTCCAAAAGCGAATACCAGGTGGTACGAACCCGTCCAGGGACAGCTCCCATTGTTGAGAATCCGCCAGCTTTTCTGGAACACCTGCCCGGCCGCAAGCTGCACCGCTGTGTCGGAAGGTTGGCTCGGTAAGTTGATATCACCCACCAACTCACTTCCATCCAGGCAGGCTGGTGGCAGCGGTGGGATCGGTGTAGCCGCTCCAAGCGGTTTGGGTCTGGGCAGGTCCGCCAGGTCTTCCGAGGGACCCATCCCCAGGTAAAGCCTCGCCAGCTCGTCCAGCTTGCCTTCCCTCTCAAGTTCCTGCAGCGACTGGTTGATGCGCCCTTCCAGCTCGCTGGCTCCGTTTGGGAAGGCAATCGCATAAGCCGGCGAGGTCAGGTTCACCCCCTTCAGATCCAACCCGCCGCCCATGATGTACAGCCTGGCAGACTCCATTCCCATGTACACCAGGTCGATCGTGCCCTCGAGTAAGTCGTCCACCGCATCGTCCAGCTCCGGGTAGTGCAGCAAGCTGGCTTCGGGAAGCCTGCCCGTATCGACAAGCTGGTCCATCGCCACCGCCTCGTAGACCGAACCCGCCTTCACACCCACCCGGTAGGGGGCCATCTGCGCCAGGGCAATCAGGTTCGACATGTTCGTTCCCCGCCGCGCCAGCACCGCATCCTCGTTGGAATAATATGCCAGGCTGAAATCCGCCAGCGCCTGGTTCTCCGGGGTGGCGTTGAAAACCGCCAGGGCTGCATCGACCTGGCCCAGGGATACGGCTGCTGGTAATCCATCTGCAGCAATATCGGTAAATTCGATGGCAACCCCCAGCTTTTTTCCGATCTCAATCATCAAAGCCGGCTCAAAACCGTCAAATTGGACCGCCCCATTATAGTAGCTGAATGGGGCAAAATCCGGAGAGACCCCCACTTTCATCTTCCCAGCAGCCTGGATATTTTCCCAGGTTTTACTTGTAGATTCTCCCGCTTCTCCCCCCTGGTTTTGCCTTCCTTTTTCAACAATCACAGGATAATAGAAATACAGGGTGACCACGCATGCAACCATGCATCCGGCCAAAAGAAGCAAGACGGACCCCCACAGGATAGCACGCTCCCAAGGTCGCATGGTTTTCAACATCTAGCCAATTATACCCAATCCAGATGCCGAACTGTCATTTTTGTAATTTCGAGAAGCGAAAAAAATACCTTTACTACATGTTACAATGAGCCAAGATTAATCCATGCCTATGCGGCCTCAATTACCGATCCACCTCGTCAGTGCTGGTTCTTCTCACCCTGGTTTCGTGCGCCCGAACAACGAGGACGCTTATGGCATCCATGCCGACCTGGGGCTTTTTCTGGTTGCGGATGGCGTGGGCGGTCACGAGGCCGGTGAAGTCGCCAGCAAGCTGGCAGTCGATTCGACCAGCGCTTATCTCCAGGCTCATTCCATCCAGCCTGTTCCTGAAGTCGGGTCCGAACTTACCAATGAGAACGGAACCGTTACCCCTACTGCCGCTGTTTCCGCCCCGGTCGTCGAATCTCCTGCGGTTGAATCCGCGCTCGATTCACTGCTGGCAGCCGTCTACAACGCCCACCAAACCATCCAAAATGCCGCTGAAGCAGACGAAAACCTGCTGACCATGGGGACCACCCTGGTTGCTGCCTGGAAACCCAACGGTTCCCAGCGCATCTACCTGGCGCATATCGGTGATAGC
>Ga0209254_10006516_pt1 | contig 10773 bp, 11 predicted proteins | sample FrelakmetDIP11DI_FD_187148 | JGI IMG/M metagenome (GOLD analysis project Ga0209254, IMG submission 187148) | Freshwater lake sediment microbial communities from the University of Notre Dame, USA, for methane emissions studies - DIP11 DI (SPAdes)... | ecosystem: Environmental > Aquatic >... | reverse complement strand
GTGGCAGCAGTACCCAGGATGGCTGTGGCGATCATAATCACCCATTTTTGTAGGTTAAAGGCGAAGGTCACAATGATGAAGGCAACAGCAACGATGATGGCAACCAGCCAGGCCAGGAAGCCGGTTGACAAGCCGAGTGCCAGCCAGATAGCGATCGCGATGGCATAGCCAAGGGAGCCTGCGATGACTGCAACAGCTGCTATATAGAAAAAGTACGACAGAACGGCAAAGATCCCGCCAACGACGAACCCAACTACCCAACTAGTGGTGGTTGCCAGGAAGCCATACCCAAACAGATAATGCATAGTATCTGCTCCGAGGAATAAACCGAAAAAGAACCCCCAGATCGGAAGCAGGACGAGGAACAGCCGATAGCCGAAGAAGGCCAGCAGCAAGCCGAAAAATGCGCCAATCACCCCGGCGCAGGCTAGAGTTAAGAAACTTTCATTGACCATATTCATTCTCCTTTGAATGTGTGTTTTATTGCCTTGTAAGGCACTCTCATGGGTATATAACCCTAAATGAGGAAGATAGTTACACGTGATATGATAAGTACTTCTTATTTTGGACAAAACTGTCATCTGTCTTACCTGATCTTGAATATTATTCAATGTCAGGTTATCTGAAATTTTCACCCACTCCTTTCTTTAGGCTGAATTAATTTCAAAAACTATACGGTCTTGTGGATTTTCTGTGCAATGTATACATCCACTTCTGAAATAATGATTAGTGATGAAGGTTATGTGGATCATCCCTAAATATTCATTATTAAAATAACCGTGAATATCGTTGTTGCCCGATTGCATGATGGAGTGAATACGCTACGGAGTTGATTCAATCACTTTCTCGATACAGGCAAGGCAACGGTCTGTCTGACCATCACTTTTAAAGACCCAGGTTAAATTTCAGTAGAATGCCTCGAGCCATAGAGAACTGCATACACACGGCAACACACTGCACCGAGCAAGAAAATCTGGGCAATATAATAAAAACCAACCAGGAGAATGGTGAATGCGCCAGCGGCTTGCAAGGCTGAGTTATAAGAACTGTACTGGAAGAAAAGCCCAGCCAAGAACAATGCTGCCAGGATAAGCATCGTTGATAGTATTGCACCGAGCCAGACGTCTCTCCAGGCGACTTTTGTCTCGGGTAAAATCTTGTAAAATAAAGAAATGATAAGGATCAAGAGGATTGGAACCACAAATCTGGCTGCCAGTAACTGAAATCCAACCAAGCTTTCCATGATCGATCCAAGACCGGACAGCAAAACTTCGGCAAAGATCGCTATTACCCCCAGTAAACCAAAACCAATCACGATGATGAACGAAAAAAGCCGTTGGCGTATAAAGGAAGTCGTTTGACCTTTTTCTGGTGGTGGTACGTGCCAGATTTTATTCAGTGAAAACTGGAGCTGATAAAACAACCCGGAGGCGGTGTAAAGCAGCGCCAGGAAACTGATCACTGAGATAAGCCAAGATGTATTCGAAGAGGGTGTTGAAAGAGTGGTTATTGTACTTTGCACCAGGCTGCTGATTTCTGCTCCGAATCGGTCTTCCAAATTTTGCAATAACATTTCTGTCGGGTCAATTTTCTCGATGAATAACCCCACGATACTGACGGCAATAAAAATGATTGGCGCGAAGGAGAACATACCATAATAGGCAAGCGCTGCAGCCAACTGATTTGGCCGATCAGTAACCCAGGTTTTATACAACTCTTTTATAAATTGCTTTTTCATGGCGGATCACCTCGGCTCCATTATAATGATCAAATGGCTGGCCAAGACCTGACAGGATCACATCACCTGTCAGGTCTAAGAATAATTATTGGAGAATCATTTTGAAGCCGGATTCGAGTCCAATAAGGCAGCGAATGATTCTTCCGCAGCTCCTTGCTCGAACATGGATGCTGCTGCCAGAGTATCTATCGCCTGCCTGGTGGCTTCTTTCTTGATCAAGCGAGCTTCGATCAGAATTCTTAATGCTTCGAGGGTAGCAGCAGATTTGATCCTTTCGGCAGCCTGTATACCTTCTTTGACTTTTTGCCTGGCAATCTCCTCCCCGGCTTGCACTTCCGCTGCTGCCTGTTCCTTCGCTAAGGCTACGCTTTGGTCTGCTTCCTGTTTGCTTTGTTCCAGACGGTGATCGGCTTGTTGCAATTCTCCGGCAGCCGTGCGTACACTGGCAACAATGGCTGCAGCAGCTACAACCCTGGCTTGTTCCATTCTGGCGGCTGCCTCAGTTTCAGCTTCATCCAAAACATGCTGGGCCTCTGCGATTTTCGCCTCCGCTTCGGTTTTTGCCAGGGCTAATACCTGGTCTGCTTCAGCAATCTGCGCAGCTGTAGCTTGCTCTGCATCTGCCTCAATTATTTGCGCAGCAGCAATTGCTTCATTTAGCGTGGTGCCACCCAGCGCAAGGGCTTCTGGCGATAAAAGCCCCTGGGAGATAAGCTCACCACCTGCGTTCAATAAAGCCTCCTTGAAATTGATAGCCCAGACGTGCTCAAATAGGATCAACATGGCTGACCCCCCATTTGGCAGGTCTTTAGCGATATTCTGAACCTGCTCGCTGGAAATTCCTAAATCACCCGCTGATAGGGACATTGCCGCAGCAATTTTGTCGATATCTCCACTCGTCTTATGGGCGGCACGCATGCCCAGTAATCCCTGCAAGAGGACGCCATATTCAGCTTTGGTTGCACCAATCAGGTCACTTATTTCTTTTGATTGTAATATGCCATCCATATCTTTGTACACATAAAGTAAATCGACCAGCCGGATGATACCAGTCTTCCGCACAGCTTTTAAGGCTTCGGAAATGGGTTTCGTGCGCCGTTCATCAGAAAACTTGACCAACAGGATTTGTAATGGGCCAATGGTCATGGGATAATCCTCCTTATCATAGGTTCAGGCTAAATTAATATATTTTACATTAATTGCATATTTTATACTTACAATAATATTGGTATATTCCAATGCGTGCAGAACCGTTCTCAATACCACAATAATCAAGGCGGCAAAAGCAAGGCAGTTGATAACTTACTACAGATGAATGCATCTCCTGGACCATCTAATCGATCACATCCTGAATAAGAATGGGTATACAGGCATTATTGACCGTTTATCCCTCTCTCCACAGAAGCGTCTTCCATGGAAAGCGGATCATCGATCGGTTCGATATGGGTAATAATGTTTGTGTTTTTGATGGTCTCAAGCACCTTCGTTTCGAACTGTTCTGCCAACTTATGGCCTTTTCGGACGCTCCAATCACCGGGCACGAGCAGGTGTACAACCATGAAATTGCGGGCGGCAGCTTGTCTTGAGCGCAAGGCGTGATAACTAACCCCCTGGTCTTTGTAGGATTCAAGGATAGATTTTACCGAGGTCAGCTCTTCCGGCGGGACAGCTACGTCTAACAAGCCGCGACCTGAACGGACGAGGAGATGGTAGCCCGTGAACAAGATATTCACCGCCACTAGCAGAGCGACGATTGCATCCAGGCGTAACCAACCGGTGACCCATACCAGAGCAATGCCAACCAGCACTCCCGCGGTGGTGTATACATCAGTCATCAGGTGACGGGCGTCTGCTTCCAGTGTGATTGAGTTGTAGCGACGTCCAGCGCGCATCAAGATCTGGGCAACAATAAAGTTAATCAGAGAAGCTGCTACAGAAATCGCCAGGCCCAGGCCAAGCTGCTCCAGCGGCACCGGGTTAATAAGCCGTGGCAAGGCGGTGATGATGATTCCCGCGGCTGCTAATAAGATCATGCCACCTTCAAAACCACTTGAGAAATATTCTGCCTTGGAATAACCAAACGTAAACTCATCATTAGCCGGGCGGGTTATCACCGTGAGGACGATTAGAGCCACCACAGCTGCTGCCAGATTTACCAATGACTCAAGGGCGTCAGATAAGAGCCCAACTGAGCCAGTAAGGATATACGCTGCTGACTTCATGGTGATCGTCAGTATGGCTGCAAAAATTGATAACCAGGCATAGCGGGTGAGAGGGATGGGCTTCTCGCCAGTGATATTAATTGGATTTGCCATACTCGCAGTCTCTCTTCGTTTTAAAATTTACCCTGAACAAGTTCTGTGTCACATCTCACCAAGGTAAAACGCACCCCGAATCATCACTATCTGAAATGAAACCATCACCGGTGAAAAAATGTACTACTAGTGTAATGGCAGTTCCGTTCCACCAAGGCGCTAGTCTGGCTTTCCGCTTTTATAAGGCTTAAGTGACAAAGAAGTTTGTGATGCAATTCGCGGATCTGGTTTCCATGCCGATAGCCTCAATTGTAGTGAGCATGTGCAGCAAAACACTGGCATTGTCACCAACTGGCATGTATATAATGTCATAAGCCTTATCAAGAAGCTCAAGCTAAGATGTTGGCTTACTAATCAAGCACAACTCGCCATCAATAAGGTGAAATTTATGGCTGACCTAATTTTCGATTAAAAGTAGTCCCACTTGGTGCGCAGTAACCAACCGACTATGACTAACGGCAATGCAAAATAGAAAATCGAATACATGCCGAGGCCGGTGGTGATGAGACCTACGATGACAGCCAAAATTGTCGAACCGATATATATGTACACCCCCCATTTTTTCCAGTACCAGATACCGATGGCGGCTAATACATTAGCCAGGAAATGCACGACCATCAAGGTGATCAGCCAAGGCCTGTCCATGTAGGCAGAATCAACCTTGGCAGCAGAATAGTAAACAGCTGCTAAAAGACCATGAAGGACTATCACAACCAGAGCGATGGTCAACCAAGTACCCCTGATCTTCTTTGGTGTGTGCTGTGTTTTCTTTTGATAATTCTTTGAAGATTTGGTATTCTTTGAAGATTTGGACATTTTCTTTCCTCTCTGTGCTCAGGAATTCGCCTGAATTTATTTTTATGGAGCAACGCTCCGATTTCTATGAGTGCAAGTTGCCCGAGGACAGTTTACGCACTGTGGTGAAGATTGTTTCATTTTGCTCGTCCGATGATGGACGAGCAAATGGCATAGGGTTTGATGCGATAGTGCTATAAAAGCAAATCAACATCCTATCGCGGTTGTCTCGATTATTAAAACCTCTGCCAATAGCGGGTCTATCGTGGTGGTTCTTCCTCTGGCATATTCGTTTGTGAAGGTTTATTATACAGTCTAACTGCTCCTTGAAAATCGTGATCTCTCTATAATAATATATAGAACCGGCATATAGAAAAATTTCTAAGGCTCAAGCTCCTTTTTTTTATCCTCCCGCAGCTGGATGTTGTGTTGCAGATTTTCTAAGGCTGTCTTTCCGGCAATCTGAATGAAAATGCCCAACATTGCTACGCCCAAGATAATATAGAATATTGTAAAGAGCTTGCCATACGGCGTTAGCGGATGGAAATCGCCATAACCAACCGTCGCGGCTGTGACGACGCAGAAATATGCTGCATCCAACCAGCTCCAGCCTTCCACGCGATGGTAAAAGACCATACCGACCCCTAACAACACCATTTCCAGGAGGATGAGGGCGCGAAATGGAGGTTCGTGCCACATGCGGTGAAAAATCTTATATAATCCGAATATTGCAATCCACATATCGAGACCTCCAGATAATACATCTCATTCAGGTTGCTGATTCAAATTGAATGTAGTCCATTATATATGTCCAGGTGGACATGAAGCAACTTCACAAAGCTGGCTGAATTAGCGTGCCAGCTTGCCAGCAGCTTAGGCATGGAGCTCGTTGCCTTCGTGCTTGAGACAAAATAACATTGTACCCCAACAACTCCAGGTGGTTGTGTTATCCGCCTAAATAACTGGTAATATCTGCAGTAATTCTAAAGCCAGTACAGCGGTATCACATGCATTGGTCTGCCATGTGTTATGTTCAGTTCCTCTTATTATTACATAACCAGGTTTCTGGCAGATGGCTGATCTTTATTCTTTACGCTTGAGCGCATCCTGCAGTACTTCTACGGACTCTGTAGGTAAGGTGGTTTGGAGGATGGTTCCTTTGAAGGGGCGGAAGATGGCAGCAACAGCATCCGGATTACCGCTCCCAATCACGAAGAGCGCCGACGACCCCGGTTTCAATGATTCTGTGACTTCCTTGACAAACTTTTGATCCACGCCCATATTTAAAGACTTGCCAATCAGCCCGCCACCAATCACTCCGATCACCAAGCCGGCGATGGGGAAGAAGACACTGGCCAGAAGCAAACCGACCATACCTCCACCAACTGCGCCCCACTTCGTACCTTTATCCATCTGGTTTTTAATTTCTACTTTACCGGATTCTTGCTTGATGATAACAGCGGCATCGTCAATATTAACCAAATCACTACTTTGAGCCTTCTTGAGGGCATCGTAAGCTTGTTGTGCTTGTTCCGTGTCATCAAAGGTAAGTACAATTAATTGGGACATCTCATTTCTCCTGGTCTTTAAATTCTCGGGTCTTCTCGGTATACGATCACCGCATTCATTTAAAAATGAATAGAAACTGGAGTTGGCTTTGCATAAAACCCACTCCAATCCTTAAGATTACTCGCTTGCTAAGGCAGCTTTTAGCTCGTCTTCCTGTTCTTTGGTCAAGTTGGTTGAAATAAGCTCGAATTGCTCACCTTTTAGCCCTTCGATGACCTTGTTTTGCACTGCATCGCTCGTTAGCAGGAACAGCGCTGAGGTACCTTCGATGACCTGGTCGCGGGTTTTCTTGATGAAATCATCACTGATCCCGTAATCGGCCATCTTTGCTCCTAAGGCTCCGAAAGCGGCGCCAACTGCCAGACCGAAGAACGGAACGAAGAAGATCAGCCCGAACAACATGCCCCAAAAAGCACCTTGCATTGCGCTAACCCCAACCAGGTCGCCTAATTGTTTGGTCTTGGGACTCTTCTTGCCCGTTGGCCAGGTTACAATGGCTGCATCCTGGACCTTGATCAGCTCGGCGTTCTGCAGATCCTGGACCTTGTCGAGCAATTTCGCTGCTCCGTCTGGGGTGGGAAATTTGAGTACAGTTAATGTTGCCATAATCCCATTCCTACACCGCCTCGAAAGACTTTTTTACTCCAGGGAGCATGACGTAGAGCAGAATTATGGCGTTTAGAACGAAACTCACACTGACGTCTGACCATTCGCCTGCACCGAGCATAACCGTGAAATCTAGGATCAGGTTGAAAGTAGTAATCACAGCCAAGAACAGCCAGGCCTCTTTTTCGACCTTCCATAACATCTGCACCACCCAGACCCAGATCCAGACCATCAAAGCCCACATCAGGAACGACCAGAAGCTGAAGGCATGAACCGTAAATGGACCTAGGGCGAATGGCAGGATACCCAGAGCTTGTAACGCGTGGACACCTGCCAAGACTGCAGCTATCCCGGCCAGGATTGCTAATACAGTGACACCAAAAGGACGTTTCTTCATGTTAGTAAATCTCCTTTCCAGAATGAAAATCTGATATACGTTTTTGTAACCCTATCATTGGTTTGTTGTTCATGTTATCCCTCAATCCCTTTGGGCTGTGGGTGAGGGAATGAAGTGGTGTACCATAATTTATCGCCTTATTAAACACCTCCATCGGTGAGAAGATATTCAAGGCTTGGTGCGTTCCCATCCCACTTATCCTGATTGCATACGATCTGGAATGCATGTTTGATATTGGCGGATACTTTATGATATCTCTCCCGCCTGATAGACAGAGGAATGCTATCGGAGCGCTTTTGCATTGATACCAGACACGAGAGGAATAACGGGTATGGCTCAAACTTTGACAGGCGGGAATAAAGCTCATCATCATGACCAGTTAATTTGCTCTCATATTCAGCCAGTAAATCCAGAATCTCATCGGCAATCACCCCGCTTACCGAATCAGGCTCAGCTTCCATCATGAAAATTGGGGCATTCGTTGTATATTCACAATACAGGTCACCCATTTCGACTGTAGCTCGAAGGTTCCCACCAAAAGAGAAAGCCTGGATGGTTTCTCCCTGGTAGGTCTCCAACCTCAGCTCGCCCAGGCATGCCTGGAATGTCTCATCTGGTGCCAGCTCGTGGCGGGTTATCTGTGTGTGACGGAGAAACTGGCCATCGAATGTTGGTACACTGAGCAGCCTGACATCGAAAAACCGCTGAGTCGGATTGCCAGAAATGACGACTTTCAACCAAGAATAACCGAGCGCGGGGGAATATTTTGAAGATCCAAAATCATATCCGATAGAATTCAACTTAGCATCCATACTCGTCATCCATATTCTTTAGTTACAAAAAATGTATGAAAACTTAAAAACAATCAAACTTAGCGCCTGGAGGTGCGCAAAAGCAATAAAAACAGGTTGATAAAGTCAAGGTAGAGTGCCAACGCCCCAACGATTACCAACCCACCCATCCCCTGTTTGCCTTCCAACTGGCTCGAGAGCTGTTTTAACCGATTGGTATCCCATACCGTGAGCCCGGCAAAAAGCAGGATGCCAGTAAAGTTCATCGCCTGGTTCAAGCCGGGTGATAGTGGGAAGAATAAAATAAAGATCCAGCCAAACAACCAGCCCAATAAAGCTAGCATTAAAAACCTGCCTACCCCGCTCATATCGCCTTTGATAAATAAGCCAACGATGCTACCGAATAAAAACATCCCAGCGGTTACCCAGAACGTATAAGCGATGGTGGTCTGGCTGTAGTAGATAAAGATCGATGAGATTGCCAGGCCGGTCAAGGCTGAGTAGAACAGGAATAAAAGAAATGCCACACCTGCCGACAAACGCGTCACTGCTGCGCCCAGCAGGACAACCACGACGATCTGGAGTAAAAACAAACCAAAGGTGAACCATGGGTAATATAAGATGCGTTTCATCAAGTCCGGATTGTTACTCACCGATGTAGATACCAGGGCTGTGATGGTCATCCCAGCTGCCATGACCAGGTAAACAAGTGCCAGAAAGCGATTGAAACGTACTGCACTGGTTGCAGGTAGTGCCCTTGCTTGTGCCATAAAACCTCCAAAATATATATTATTTTATCCGTATATTTCAAGTATGCCAGCGCCATCAAACGCAATCATAATCATAGCGGTCTAGGCGCTGGCATACTTGTAAACGTTCCAAACTTCTACCGAGAGGTTATCCCGGCTATTTCAGTTGCTTATTATACCTGCACATTCTTGAAACAGTAGTACTCCAAAAGCGTCATCAGCATGCTATTTGCGACTTCTGCGCAGGAAGAACTTATATATCTCGTCCACCAGCAGTAAGGCGATGGCGAAACCGATGCAGCCCAGCCATTGATCTAATCTCATCTCTGTCAATCCCAGGAAACGCTGGAGAAAATCCAGGTTGAGGGGCAAGATGATCATCAACAGTGAAATTCCATAGAGCATAAGCTGGTGTCGATTCTTCAGGATCTCACGGTTGAAAGCGCTCCCGGTTTCACTGCGTGAGCTTAGTGCGAGTACGATTACGCACAAGGAGAAGACCACAAAGCCTATCGTTCTTGCAAGTGCGGCATCGGTTCCCTGATACGCTGCCTCAAGATAGACTGTAGCGATTGACATCAGGATCCCAATGAGGGCAATGCGTACCCATTGTGACCTTGAAAGGATGGGTTGCTTCAACGGGCGAGGTTTGTGCGCCATCAGGTCTGGGGCAGGATCATCGAAGCCCAGGGCTAACGCAACTGGGATCTGCACCAGGAAGTTGATCCACAAGACCACGAACGGTGTAAATGGCGCCCCTCCAAGTACTATAAAGAACGCTGCCAGCAGGTATGAAACGATGAAGGCCACCAGTGATTCCATCTGGAAACGGACGAAATTAAAAAGATTGTTGTAGATGGCTCGTCCGAACTCCACTGCCTTGACGATGGTAGCGAAGTTATCGTCCGTGAGGATCATCACCGCAGCACCCTTGGATACTTCGGTGCCGGTGATGCCCATGGCTACACCGATATCAGCTTTCTTTAATGCGGGGGCGTCATTCACGCCGTCTCCGGTCATGGCGACGACGTTGTCCAGCTGCTGGAGCATCGTCACCAGGCGGATCTTATCCTCCGGGGCAACGCGAGCCACCACACCAATCTCGGGAAGCTTTGCCTTCAGCTCGTCGTCACTCAAGGCTTTGAACTCCGCGCCGGTGAGGGCGGTTCCCGTGATGCCCAGCTCGCGGCCAATGGCAGCGGCTGTCACGGCATGGTCACCGGTGATCATGCGTACCTGGATGCCAGCGCTATGACACTTGGCGATGGCGTCCTTGGCCTCGTTACGTGGCGGATCCACAATGCCAACCATGGCCAGGAGGGTTAAATCTTGCATAAAATTGATTAGTTTTGCTTTTGGATCAAAGGTAGCCGGATCGAAGTCTTTACGTGCCACTACCATAATGCGCTCACCCGCTTTTGCAATACGCTCGTTTTCATCGAGGGCAAGTTTACGATTTTCATCCGTGACAGGCCGTTTCTCTTCACCGGGCATCCAGTAATAGCTGCTGCGGGCAATCAACACATCTGGAGCGCCTTTGACAAAGCAGCGCACCACTGGCTTGCCTTGCTCGTTGATCATATTGTGGAAAGTGGCCATGAACTTGTAATCCGAGTCGAATGGCACTTCTGCCACACGCGGATACATCTGGCGGGCACCATCCACACTGATACCACCCTTCTCCGCCAGTACGATCAGCGCCCCTTCGGTGGGGTCACCGATCAAAGCACCGCTGTCATCGAGACGTGCATCAGCGCATAATGCCATAGGCAGCATGATTTGTTCAAGATCGACCGTGGTGCCGCCTGCGCTT
>Ga0209254_10006515_pt1 | contig 10773 bp, 6 predicted proteins | sample FrelakmetDIP11DI_FD_187148 | JGI IMG/M metagenome (GOLD analysis project Ga0209254, IMG submission 187148) | Freshwater lake sediment microbial communities from the University of Notre Dame, USA, for methane emissions studies - DIP11 DI (SPAdes)... | ecosystem: Environmental > Aquatic >... | reverse complement strand
CCACCACCGACGGATTGGTCTGGCTGACCGACCTGGAAAGCGGCAAGCCTGTTCAGGGCGTGCCTGTCACAATCTATGATAAAAACTTCAATCCAATTGGCAGCGGGACTACTGGCGCCGATGGCAGCCTGTATTTGACGCTGCCTACTCCCGCAGACCCCTATGATGCTCGCTTCGCTATCGCCCAAAATGATAAAGTCTTCGGTTTTGCCTCCACCCAATGGGGCAGCGGTGCCTCGCTTTCGAACTTCGGTATTTGGAGCAGCTATTACGCGCCTTCCAACCAGCCAACCGCCTATATCTACACCGAACGCCCGCTCTATCGCCCGGGTCAGCCGGTCTACTTCAAAGGCATCCTGCGCCTGGATGATGACCTGGATTATAGCCTGCCCGAGGTGACCAAAGTGAAGGTCCGCATCTCTAGCTACAAAGAGAAGGTGTACGAAGAAGAGCTGGACCTCTCGAGTTTTGGCAGCTTCGATGGGAAACTGTTGCTCGATCCTGAAGCCGCTCTCGGTTATTACACCATCGAAACCAGCCTCCCTGGCAGCGACCAGGTGGTTGGCTCGCTGACTTTCAATGTCGCTGAATACCGTAAACCGGAGTTCCAGGTGAAGGTTACCGCCAGCCCGGCCAATATCCTGGGCGGCGAAAGCTTCTTGGCTGATGTGCAGGCTGACTATTATTCCGGAGGCGGCCTCGCCAGCTCTCAGGTCAATTGGACGCTGACGGCGGATCCGTTTTACTTCTACCCACCGGATGACTACAACAGTTACAGCTTTACGGATTCCTTTGAAGATGTTTATGAAAACCCGGATAACCAGGATACGGGCAGCAAATTGATCAGTGAAGGTCAGGGAACCACCGATGCCAGTGGTCACTTCAGCCTGAGCCTGCCGGCCGATTTGAGCGACTCAAAGACCGGGCGCCAGCTCACCTTCGAAGCGACGGTCACCGACCTGGCCCAGACTGCGGTCAGCGGTCGCGCTGCTGTCATCGCTCACCTGAGCGGCGTCTACCCCGGCATCAAACCCCGCTTCAATATCGGTCGTGAGGGCGAAGAACAGTTCTTCGACCTGCTCGCCCTGGATTGGGATGGCAATCCTCTACCCGGGCAAAAACTGAGCGTCGACATCGTCGAACGGCGCTGGTACAGCGTCCAACAACAAGACGCCTCCGGGAACATCACCTGGACTTCATCGGTTGAAGAGATTCCATTCGGTAGCTACACAGACCTGCAGACCGACGCCAAAGGCAAGACGGCTGTCAGTTTCACTCCCGCCAAAGGCGGCGTCTACCGCGCCCGGGTCACGGCTATCGATGCACACGGCAAGACCGGCAAAGCCAGCGCTTACCTTTGGGTTGCCGGCAAAGAATATATCCCCTGGCAACAGACCAACGACCGCAGCTTCGAGTTGATCACCGACAAAAAGAGCTACACCCCGGGTGAGAAAGCCCAGCTGTTGATCGCCTCTCCCTTCGAGGGGCAAACCTACGCCCTGCTGACCGTCGAGCGCGGTAAAATCCGCAGCCAGGACGTGATCCTGCTGACCAATAACAGCACGGTCTATGAGCTGCCGGTCACGCCCGATATGGCTCCCAACGTCTTTATTTCGGTCCTGGTGATCAAGGGCGTCGACGCCTCCAACCCGCGCCCGAGCTTCAGGATGGGCATCCAAGAGATCAAGGTCAACCCGGAACAGCAGGCTGTGCAAGTCCAGGTCGAGCCGGACCGCTCCGTCGCCGGGCCTGGCGAGCAGGTCAGCTTCAACGTTCGCACGCTGGATCATCGCGGTCGCCCGCTCATCGCCGAAGTGTCCCTTGGGCTGAGCGACCTGGCCACCCTCTCGCTGCTGCCTCCTAACTCCAAGCCAATCCTGGATTTCTTCTATTCCGAGCGCACGCTGGGGGTCTGGACTTCAGTCCCACTGGCGCTCAGCGTGGATGATTACAACGCCGAGATTCAAAAAAACCTTCCTTCTGGCGAATCTCAGGGCAGCGGTGGTGGGAAAGGCGAGGGCGACCTGGGTGTGGTCGAAGTACGCCAGGACTTCCCCGACACTGCCTTTTGGGATGCACGGGTGGTCACCGGCTCGAACGGCGAAGCCAATGTGACCGTCACGCTGCCAGATAACCTGACCACCTGGCGCCTGGATGCCCGTGCGGTCACCCAGGCTACCCAGGTCGGTCAGACTGAGCTGGATATCGTCAGCACGAAGCCGCTCTTGGTGCGACCCCAGACGCCCCGCTTTTTCGTCGTCAACGACCAGGCGCGCCTGGGCGCAGCCGTGCACAATAACACCGACCAATCCCTGAACGTAAATGTGGCGCTGCAAGCCCTGGGGCTTACTTTGCAGAGCCCGGTCACCCAGACGGTTGAAATCCCAGCCCACCAGCAAGCCTACGTAACCTGGGAGGTACTGGTTGATCCCCAGGCAGAGCGCGTCGATTTGATTTTCAGCGCGCAAAGCGGGCAATACACAGACGCCAGCCGTCCACCGCAGGGCAGCCTCGACAAACAAGGCCTCCCGGTCCTGCGCTATGAAGCGCCAGAGACCGTGGGCACTTCCGGGCAGATGACCGGCGAAGGCACGCGCGTCGAGGCGATCAACCTGCCGACTACCATGCAGGCCTCCTCTGGAGAGCTAAGGATACAGGTTTCGCCATCGCTGGCAGCCGGTATGACTGATAGCCTGACCTACCTGGAACATTTCCCCTACGAGTGTGTGGAACAGACCATCTCGCGCTTCCTTCCGAACGTAATCACCACCCATGCCCTGAAAGCGGCTGGCTTCCAGGACAAAACCCTGGAAACGAGCCTGTCCGAGCAGGTGTCCGTCGGCTTGCAGCGCCTGTACAAATGGCAGAATCCGGACGGCGGTTGGGGCTGGTGGAGTGGCGATAAGAGCGAGCCGTTGACATCCGCTTACGTGGTGTTGGGCTTGATCGAAGCGCAGGAAGCCGGTTATACGGTCGACCAGGCTGCCAGCGGGCGTGGTCTGAATTACCTGCGCACACAGGTGGTCTTCATCCGGGGGCTGACCGATCCACAGGTCGTCAACCGCCAGGCGTTTATTCTGTATGTGCTGGCGCGTAGCGGTGCGCCGGATGTGAGCAGCACGGTCCAGCTTTACGACCAGCGCCAGCGCATGGCGCTCTACTCGCGGGCTTTCCTGGCTCAGGCGCTCTACACCATCGATCCGAGCGATCCGCGGGTGTCTACCTTGCTGTCAGATTTTGCCAGCCAGGCGATCCTTTCCGCCAGCGGCGCGCACTGGGAAGAGAAAGATCTCGACCGTTGGAACTGGAACACCGATACGCGCACCACTGCGATCATCCTTGCAACGCTCAGCCTGCTCGATTCGAAAAATCCAATGAACGCCAACGCTGTCCGCTGGTTGATGAGCAACCGTGAGAATGGTCACTGGAACGGCACCCAAGAGACTGCCTGGACTCTGATGGCGCTGACCAACTGGATGGTCGCCAGCGGCGAGCTGAACGCCAACTACCAGTATGCCGTCGCATTGAACGACGAGAAGCTCGGCGAAGGCAGCGCTACCTCTGAAAACCTGCGCCAGTCGCTCGAGCTGAAAGTTGACATTACCCGGCTATTGAAAGACCAGGCCAACCGGTTGGCATTCGCCCGCGACAGCGGCCCCGGCAATCTATACTATACCGCCCACCTGAGCCTCTCGCTGCCAGTAGAGCAGACCCAGGCGCTTGAGCGCGGCATAGCAGTCTCGCGCAGTTACTACCCACTGGATGGCCCGGACACCCCGCTCGAATCAGCCAAAGTCGGTGATCTGCTGCTGGCTCGGGTGACCATCGTGGCGCCCTATGCCTTACATTACCTGGTGGTAGACGACCCACTTCCGGCTGGTCTGGAGGCCGTCGACCAGAGCTTGAGCACTAGCCCGCAGAGCGTAGAAGTGCCTGAGCAGTTTTCCCCGCAAGACCTCTTCTGGCGCGGCTGGGGCTGGTGGTTTTTCAGCCACGTCCAGCGGCGCGATGAAAAAGTCGTCCTCTCCACCAGCTATCTGCCCGCCGGGACGTATATCTACACCTACCTGGTGCGCGCTGGGACTGCCGGCGTCTTCCGGGTGATCCCGACCACCGCCCAGGAGTTTTACTTCCCCGAAGTCTACGGGCGTGGCGCAGGCAGCCTCTTTACAGTGACGCCTTAGAATAAACCTTATATTGACCAAACTGCGCACCGGCCGAGCCGGTGCGCAGTTTGATTTTATCTGCCAACTTAAACCACAAATCGATCATTTGGGATAAAATTAGGCAGGCGATTTCCATACCACGATCGTATTGCCCCGCATTTTGACTATCTGGAGGTCCTTATCATGTCAGCCTGGCTCGCTCTGATCATTTTCATCATTGTCGTATTGATTGTCTGGTGGGCATTGATCCGTAATGCAAAAGCATACAGACCAGATTTCGAAGTTCACTCGCACGAAGAAGGCCACGCAGTTGAAGCAGAGCACGCTCCTGCTGTCGCTGAAACCGAAACGGTTGTCCCGCCGGTTAAGCTGGTTGAAACCGCCCCGACCGAGCCGCTCAAATCCGATGACCTGACCTTGCTGGAGGGCATTGGACCGAAAATCAACCGGCTGCTGCATGAAGCCGGCATCCGCACTTTTGCCCAGCTGGCAGTCTCGGAAGTCAGTGAATTGCGAGCCATTCTCGACCCTGCCGGCCTGCAATTCATCGACCCGAGCAGCTGGGCAGCCCAGGCCTCGCTGGCTGCCGAAGGTAAGTTCGACGAGCTGAAGACGCTTACCGCTAGCCTTAAGGGCGGTCGAAAAGTCAAAGAACTGTAAATAAGATAATGGGGCTGGACAGCTTTTCCCCCTCCTGGGTGAGCGCTTCGGCCCACACACGGTGCTCGCCAGGAGTCAGCCTCCACCAGGTCTGGAAAGGCGCTGATTCCAGGCGGGCCACCTGCACCCCATCTACCCAAAAAGTAATTTTACTTAAACCCGGCTGACCGACCGCCTCCAAACGGATGCGCTGAGCGTCAGAGGCGAATTCTGGCGACAGGTGGAAGATGCTGCCTGCAGCCGGCGCGCTGATTTCCAGTCTGGCTGCCTCGAGCAGCGTAGCTGCGGGTGTCAGATTCGTCTCTTGCGCCTCACTGGTCGCCACCTGTCCATTTTCCTTTTGCACCAGCGCGTTATAAAGCTCCAGACCTTGAGATTGCGCCCACGGCTCCGCTTCGGGCGGCAGGTCGAGCACCACCTGGCTCTGGCGTTGCTCTGCAGGTGTGTTTTCATCCGCCAGCCGTCCGGTGAGTCTATCCAGGGTCACCCGCCGGTAGAGGCGATCGACCTGGGTGGGCTGCGTCCCCTGGATGAACCATTCCAGCCTGCGATATGGACAGGCCTCGCCGGGCAGCCTTCCCGACAAAGCGCAGATTTCCACCTGGGTCAGACCCGCTGGCTGGACAAATTCACGGCTGGGCTGTTCCGCCAGCACCATCCGCATGAACTGGTGCCAGATCGGTGCCGCCCCGCTCAGACCATTCACTGCGCGCATCGACTCATAATTCGTATTGCCCGACCAGACGCCCACCACCAGGTCGGTTGTATATCCCACCGTCCAGTTGTCGTGGAAGTTGGAGGTCGTCCCCGTCTTGACCGCCGCCGGGCGATCCAGCCGTAATAAACTGTTCGCTCCAAAACCCAGGCTGCGGGCGTCGTTGTCGCTCAGGATGTCGCTGATCAGCCACGCCACTCGCTCATCCATCACCCGCTGTTGCACTGCTCCTGGGGCGCTATAGAGCAGCACTCCCTGCAGGTTGCGCACTTCCTGGATCGAATATGGCTCCACCCGGTAGCCGCCATTGGCAAAAGCGCCGTAGGCAGCCGTCAGCTCGATTAAGCGTACTGCACCGCCGCCCAGCGCCAGCGACAGGTCGTAGCTCTTTGGGTCGCTCATTGTAGAAATACCCAATTTGGTCGCGAAGCTGAACAGGCTTTGCAGGCCGATATGCTCCAAAGTCAATACGGCTGGTATATTTAATGAAGAAGCCAGAGCGCTGCGCACCAACACCGGTCCGTGTTCGCGCAGGTCGTAGTTGGCAGGTGTATAAGCCTTGCCGTCCGCGGTCAGGAATGAGCTGCGCACGTCCAGCAGCATGCTCGCTGCAGTCCAGCCGCCGGTCGCGCTGGATGGGTCCAGCGCGGCCGCGTAAACCAGCGGCTTGAGCGCCGAACCGGGCTGGCGTGGCGCAAGCGCCATGTCAATCGCGCCGCTGCTCTCTACATTGAAATAGTCCGGGCTGCCCACCAGCGCCAGTATCTGCCCGCTGTGTGGATCCAAAGCCACCAGGGCGGCATTGTTGACGTTGTGCCCCAGGTCCTCCGGACTGCGCTGTAGTTCAGCCAGCTGGTGTTGGATGGTCGCCTCAGCCTGGTGTTGCCAATCCAGGTCCAAGGTGGTATGGACGACCAGTCCTCCCTGCTGGTAGATCTCTTCGGGTGAAAATAGCTTATCGATCTGGTTGCGCACCAGCATTACAAAATGCGGCGCTTCGATCGGATAAGGGCTTTCGGCAAGGACCAGCTCTTCACGCTCTGCCAGCTGTTGTTGCTCAGCCGAGATATACCCATTTGCTGCCATCAGGTTCAAGACTACTTGTTGGCGCTTGCGGGCCGCCGCGAGATCGGTGAATGGATTGTACACCGCCGGTGCTTGCGGCAGACCTGCCAGTAGCGCGCATTCAGCCAGGTCGAGCCGGCTGGCCGGTTTGCCGAAGAAAGTCTGTGCAGCAGCCTCGATCCCATACGCCATCCCGCCGTAATAGGTCTGGTTCAGGTATAGACCCAGGATCTCGTCCTTGCTCTTCTGTTGAGTAAGCTGCCAGGCCAGGATAGCCTCTCGCAGCTTGCGCCGCAGGCTGCGCTCCCCGCGCTCGCCGCTTTCCAGCATCAGGTTGCGCACCACCTGTTGGGTGATCGTGCTGCCGCCTGCAATCGTTTGGCCGCCCTGCACATTGATCCAGGCCGCCCGCAGCATGCCGCGCAGGTCGACGCCCGGGTTGCTATAAAAACTGCGGTCCTCGGTTGCAATGCTCGCCTGGCGGCAATCCAGCGGGATCGTCTCCAAATCCACTACGGTGTGCCGCCCCCCCTCCTGGTACAGCGCCTCATACAGGATGCGGTCGTTCCGGTCGACGATGCGCACGCTGGGGGTACGCAAACCACCCGCCAGGTCCGCCAGCCTGGGCAGGTCGCGCAGCAGCCAGGCCCAGGTCAGCCAGCCAATCGCCGCGACCAGCGCCAGGAGAAGAGCAAAGAACAAGCGTTTCGAACGAGATCTCACAGCCAATCAAACCATCCAGCAGATTATGGACGAATGCCGGTCTGCTTCAGTTCCCTGGTAACTCCTTTCCCAATTCGGCAAGCATCCCCATGCTTGACCACCAGATGTAGGACAAACTTTCTAGTTTGTCCGTAACTTACCGCCAAATCTACCGGTCAGCCTCGGCAATTCCTGATTAGCCAGATTGTAACAGAACCATGGATGCTTGTTACAATTTACCTGAACGCCAGCCTGACGGTCTGGGTATTGAAATGACGTAAGCCGTCCTACTTTCAGGACGGCTCCGCTTGCTCGTTCTGTGAGAGGGAAGTAAACTTATTTGCGCGGCAGCGCAGCCACAACCTGCGCCTGGTACGATCCGCTCCCCAGGTCTTTGGCGCCCACCAGCACCATCATCCCCGCCTTCAGATCTGCCAGCGACTTCACTTCACGACCCCGGAAGCGCGTATTTTCATCTACAGTGAAAGTCATCTCCTCGCCGGTGCGCCGCGTCTTCAGCGTGAAAGTCCCTGCAGATGAATTGACCCGGGTGATTTCGCCTGTGTAGCGGCTGGTTGGATTGCCCGCCCGCACAAGCCGCGCCTGCATCCCATCGCCTGCCGCCTCTTTGTTGACCACCCCGGCCAGCATCCCCACCTCTAAATCTGCCAGGCTGGTCACTTCGCCGCGGAAGACCGTCTCAGAGTTGGTCGTCACCACCGTCTTCTGACCCTCCCGGTTCTCGATTGTGAATTGGCTGGCAGCCGGGTTCACGTCGATCACCTTACCCCGCGCCCCTTCGAACTGGGTCGGGTCGAAGTCTTCCGGTAAGGTGACCACCAGGCGCGCCGTGCCGCGTTCACCCTGGCCGCGCTCAACCACCACCGCCACCCACTGGCCGGTCTTCAGGTCGGTAAAAGCCAGCTCGGTTTTTTCCTTGCTGCGATAGCGGGTGCGCTCGTCCACTTTGAATGTCAGCTCCGTCCCGTCCTTTTTCTCGACTGTAAATTCGCTCTTGCCAATGGCTGTTACCTGGCCCAGCACCGGGCGAGCCTTGAGCAGGCGTCCCAACGGGCCTCCACTTTGCGCCAGGGCCGTGCTGCTGGCTGCCAGACCAGCAATCAGGGCTAATACGATCGCTGCAACAACTGGGAAACCAATTTTCTTAGTCATTTCTGCATACCTCCGTTTTTCTAATCATGCCGTCGCAAGCATTTATCGCTCTTGATCGTTCGATTATAGGATACCCCCCACAGGTAAACAGGTCAGTACCGCGATGTAAAACGCTTGTAAAAACTACCCTTTCAATCGAAAACCACCTCTTCGCGCCCGGCCAGCTTTTCCTGGATGCGCTGGACGACGATATCCAGGTGCCCGGCTTTGTGGACGAAGTCCAGGTCGTCAGTGCGGATGGTCAGCACCGGGCAGATGTCGAAAGTGTCCATCCAGTCGTCGTAGAACGATTCGAGCTGCGCCAGGTACCCGGGCGAAATGCCCGCTTCGATCGCGCGGCCGCGGCGCTGGATGCGCTCGTAGATGACCGAAACCGGCGCCCGCAGGTAGATCAACAGGTCGGGCGGCGGCAGGCGCGAGACCACCAGGTCGAACACATTGCGGTAGGCGAAGTAATCCCGCTCGGTCAGGTTGCCCAGGTGGTGCAGGGCGCGCGCGAAGATATAGGCGTCCTCGTAGATGCTGCGGTCCAGGATGGCCGATTGAGGCGAGCCAGCCAGCAGCAGGTACTGCTGGGCGCGGTGTCCCAGGAAGAAGACCTGCAGGTGGAAGGACCAGGTGCGCATATCCGCATAGAAATCGGGCAGGTAGGGGTTATCCGAGACCGACTCAAAGGCGGTCTGCCAGCCCAGGCGCTCGCCCAGCCTCTCGGTGAGCGAGGTTTTCCCGGCGCCGATGTTGCCGGCTACAACCACTGTTCTCTTGACCATTTTCCATTCCTCGATGAGTGAGATAGTCCTGGAAAGCTGCCCAGGGTGGCGCAATCGACTTGCCTGCCCAATATAGCATAATCGGGCGGAAGGTTCAAGGCCCACATTTTCGGGTACAATTATGCCGTTGTGAAGATCATCAAAGCTATCTTATCGTTGCTGAAAGAGACCTTCCAGGGTTGGCAGGAAGCCAACGGCTCGCTGCTGGCTGCCGCGCTGGCCTATTACGCCATCACCTCGCTGGCGCCGCTGCTGGTCATCATCGTCTCGATCGCCGGGTTGGTTTATGATGAAGCCGTCGTCCGCGACCTGCTGGCAGATGAGATGGGTAAGGTGGTCGGATCGCAAGGCGCCAGCCTGACACTGTCGATCTTCGAGAGCGCCAGCCACATACCGGTGGGCGGGCTGGCAACCTTTCTGAGCCTGGTCGTGATGGCCATCATGGCCTCCATGCTGTTTGTGCGGCTTAAACAGGCCATCAACGCGCTGTGGGGCATCGCTCCGCACCCCGAGATGGGCTGGAGCGTCACCTTGCGCACGCATTTCCTTTCCATCCTGATGGTGCTGCTGATCGGTCTGCTGCTGCTGGTCTCGATGACGGTCAGCACCTTCCTGGTCTTCCTGAACCATTACCTGGCCGCCATGCCCCAGTTAGCCGTCTTCTTACAGCGTTTGCCCGAAGCCGACTTCGGGATAGTTTTCCTGCTCTTTACGCTGCTGTTTGCCATCGCTTTCAAGACCCTGCCGGAGGTGCAGATCGCCTGGCGGGATATTTGGCTGGGGGCCGCAGTGACCGGGCTGATCTTCACCCTGGGCGAGTTCCTGATCGGCTATTACCTGGCCCGGATTAACCCGGGCGGGGCGTTCGGGGCAGCTAGCTCGCTGATCGTCATCCTGATCTGGATCTATTACTCGATGCAGATCATCCTGCTGGGGGCCAAGTTCACCCAGGTGTATTCGAACCGCTACGGCTCGCGCGTCCTGCCCTCGACCAAGGCGGTGCGCATCATCCGGAATTTGGAGGATAACAGCAAGATACTATAGCCGGTAACCCCCATCTCTCGACCACTTTCAATCATATCACAACCATCTGTAGGGGGCATCGGCGATGCCCCACCCCTGCCTTGCTCGCCAGGTTACCGGTCCCAGATTCGTATCCGCTAGCGGCGTATTTTGCTGCCATTCGAATAAACCTGAGAATGGACATTGGATAAATGATAGAATACAGGGGGTAATGTTAAGGTGTGAAATGATGACTCAACAGGTTATTGTAACGACGAAATCGAATACCACCCTCAAAGCCGAGATCAACGCAGAAGCCTGGGCATCGCTCAACAGCGACACCTCCCGCCCATTCGACAAACCCGCCTCCGGCCGCATCGCGGTCAAAGTCATCAACCATCTCGGCGATGAGGTGATGAAAGTATTTCGAGTAAAGTAGATGAGCATTCTTTCTTCCGATACGCATCCCAAAATGGAAGCTTTGCAAATCCAGCTATGGCGGCAGGCAAGTCCCACGCGC
>Ga0209254_10006514_pt1 | contig 10774 bp, 8 predicted proteins | sample FrelakmetDIP11DI_FD_187148 | JGI IMG/M metagenome (GOLD analysis project Ga0209254, IMG submission 187148) | Freshwater lake sediment microbial communities from the University of Notre Dame, USA, for methane emissions studies - DIP11 DI (SPAdes)... | ecosystem: Environmental > Aquatic >... | reverse complement strand
GCAACCGCGTCTTGCGCCGATCCTATCGCGGGCGCAAGCACCAGCAGGGCGGTGCAGAGGAACTTGTAAAGGGGGTTGGCTCGTTGGAGTACGGTGAAGACCGGCACTATTGCTCCAGGCTCTGATGCGAACGAGGTGACCAAGGATCACGCCGTTCGGTGACTGTGCCGTGATGTCGGATGGCCGAGTCACCACGGTGCGCAGTTCCAGATCGCTGGTGGCGCCGCAAAAAGCTACCGGTGGTGCGTTGGAAGGGGTGACGGGAGAGGGGACGGGGCCCCGGCAAGTCACCGCTGGCAACACCGCTATCCTCGGGATAGACCCATTGAGGACCGGAAGCTTTGCGTCCCCGCCTCACGACGGGTTTGCCTTGATCAGCGTTTCGAAACCGCGGGGATTATGGCAACTGCGTCCGTCACCGCAATCCGCATGCTGTCGCCATCTGGAGACAGTTGGGGCGATGGCGACCGCCGCGAAACTGAGTTAGCCGCAAGCAGTGTCCCGCAGGTCCTTGTTCGGACTGACAGTTGGAGCCATCCGGCCACACGAATCGTCTGGCGACTTAACAATAATACCGTCTAGCGACTTAACAATAATCATGAGGACGCCTTCGCGCTCTCGACTCATGCGATAGAAATGTTCGGGCAACGCGTTGGTCACGGCAGTCCGGCGGAATCGCGGAGACCATGTCGCAGAAGCTGCGAGAGCGCTCCGCAGCAGTTCATCGCGCGCCATCGAGCAGCCCTTTGTTCACCAACTGACGCGACCGGGCGTCGTGGCGCGGCGGCAAGGCCACGGTCTCGCGTTCATCCAAGAGGTTGGCAAGCTGACTTTCGGCGGCGTCAGCGGGGCGGATCGGCGGGCCTGTCCATCAGCGGCTCGATCAACGCCTCTTCACCTTTTCCTTCACGCACCGGATCCGCCGAGTCGTTCCAGCCGAGGTCCTCGGTGTCGTGCGAAGGCACGGGCTCGCGCGACAGCCACACCACCAGCCGCATCCCATCGGTGAAGTACGGGTCGCCAGTCAGGTTGCGGCGTGGATCATCGATCGTCGCGGCTCCGACGCCCTTGACGAATGCAAACCTGCCAACCGCCTCGCTCTGCAACAGGCTGTGGAACAGGTATTCCCGCGATTCATCCACGACCGGGTCGATGATGTGGGTGGTCAGTGATGGCGACTTGCTCGTCATCTTCACGCCGATGTCGCGGCTGACCTGCCCGATCCACACAGGACTTCCTTCGCACCGGAAGGGCGCCAGCCACAGGCGCATGTGATTCCGTTGCGAGATCGTCGCCCGTCCGCGCGGCAGCGCGATGTCCTGCTTGCGCCCGAACGCGTACAGCGAGCTCACCGGCGCGGTATAGAAGGATTGATGAGCGATGGCGGCGCCCACCATGCGTCGGATGCTGTCGACGGTGATTGCCTCGGTGAAGGTCCAGCCACTCTCGACCAATGAGGCGACCGCGTCCTCCCCGCTCCCGACGATGACCACGTTGATCGGATCGCCCTCGCCGGTGCCGTCCTCCCGGCTCGGAACCGCTCGTCGCCGCGGCGGGTGTCCGACTCGGCTCGGTGGCGGCTGGAACGGTCCTTGGATCTCCCTGACGGGCACCCACGCGGTCCGGCAAGCATGCCCGGTCGCGCCCCCGGGGCGCTGCGTGATTCCCGGGCTCCCAGGCCGACCTCCAGCTGCCACAGTAGGCACATTCGATTGCTCGCTACAGCGCCTGCATTGGGCAGGCGGGCGACGCGCCCGCTTACAAGACGACACAGAGGTTTCCCGAATGAAGACCCGCATCACCGAACTCTTCGGCATCGAGCACCCGATCATCCAGGGCGGCATGCATTACGTGGGCCTCGCGCCGCTCGCCTCGGCCGTCGCGAACGCCGGCGGCCTCGGCATGATCACCGCCCTCACGCTCAAGACGCCGGAGCTGCTCGCCAGGGAGATCGCACGGTGCAAGGAACTGACCGACAAGCCATTCGGCGTGAATCTCACGTTCCTGCCGGCCTTCAAGGAACCACCGTATCCCGAGTACATCGCAGCAATCGTCGAAGCCGGCATCAAGGCCGTGGAGACAGCCGGGCGCAGTCCGGAGAAATACCTGCCGTCGCTCAAGGCAGCCGGCATCAAGGTCATCCACAAGTGCACCTCGGTGCGCCACTCGCTCAAGGCCCAGAAGATCGGCTGCGATGCAGTGAGCGTTGACGGCTTCGAGTGCGGCGGGCACCCGGGCGAGGACGACGTCCCCAACTTCATCCTGCTGCCGCGGGCGGCAGAAGAACTGAGCATCCCGTTCGTCGCCTCCGGTGGCATGGCGGATGGACGCAGCCTCGTGGCGGCGCTCGCGCTCGGGGCCGACGGGATCAACATGGGCACCCGCTTCATCGCCACGAAGGAGGCGCCGGTGCACCAAAACGTCAAGCAGGCGCTCGTCGACGCCACCGAGCTGGACACGCGCCTCATCATGCGCCAGCTCCGCAATACCGAGCGTGTGCTCAACAACGCTGGCGTCGCGCGGGTGCTCGAGATCGAGCGCGAGAAAGGCGACAAGCTCGCGATCGCCGACATCTTCGAGCAGGTGGCGGGCATCTATCCGAGCGTGATGATCGATGGAAAGGTCGATGCCGGAGCCTGGAGCTGCGGCATGGTCGCGGGTCTCATCCACGACATACCGTCGGTCAGGGAGCTCGTCGACCGGATCATGTCGCAGGCGGAGGAACTCATACGCGTGCGGCTCGAGGGTATGCTTGCGTGACTTGACGATCGCCAGACGGATCCAGACCCCACGACAGGAAGGCGTCTCATGACCATCGAAGTCGAACAGCGCGATCACCTCCTGGTGATGGGTGTGCGGCGGCCGCAGAAGATGAATGCCCTGAGCCGCGAGATGTACCACTCGCTGGCCCGCGCCCTTCACCGCCTCGAGCACGACCCGCAGCTCTGGGTCGGCGTGATCTGGGCCGAAGGGCCGCACTTCACCTCTGGCGTCGACCTGAGCGACTGGGCGGACGCCTTCGCATCCGGCGCGCCTTTTCCGGTCGGTGAGGGGGAGATCGATCCGTTCTCCATCACCGGGCCGCGCATGTCCAAGCCGCTGGTGATCGCCGTGCAGGGACGCTGCTACACATGGGGCTGGGAGCTTCTCCTCAATACCGACCTGCGGGTCGCCGCCACGGACACGCGCTTCGCGATGCTCGAGGTACGCCGGGGCTTCTACGCCTGTGGCGGCGCCACGTTGCGACTGCCACGCGAGATCGGCTGGGGCAATGCGCAGCGCTACCTGCTCACCGGCGACGAGCTGGGTGCGCAGGAAGCCCATCGACTGGGGTTGGTGCAGGAACTCAGCGAGCCCGGACAGCAGCTCGACGCCGCGCTGGCGCTCGCGGGTCGCGTGGCGAGGGCGGCGCCGCTCGGCGTGCAGGGCAGCCTGCGTTCGTCCCGGTTGTGCTTGCTCGAGGGTGAAGCCGTCGCCGTCGGACCGATGTTCGACGGCATGGCGGAGGTAATGCGCAGCGAGGACGCGGCCGAGGGCGTTCGATCTTTCGTCGAGCGGCGCGAGGCGAACTTCAAGGGCCGCTAGCGCCGCACGAGCCTGCTGCCCATCGGGCCTGGCCGCGCCGGCGATCGAGAGGACAGGCATGAGCTACTCGAGAATCGCGGGCACCGGCAGCTACCTGCCAGCCACGGTGCTGACGAACGAGGATATCGAGAAGCGAATCGATACCTCGGACGAGTGGATCTTCTCCCGGACCGGTATCCGCACGCGGCGCGTCGCAGCCGAGGGAGAGGTCACCTCCGATCTCGGCGCGAATGCGGCGCGCGCGTCGATGATGGCGGCGGGCGTTGCGGCCAGTGACATCGACCTGATCGTCGTCGCGACCACGACGCCCGACATGGTGTTCCCGTCCACCGCCTGCATCGTGCAGAAGAAGCTCGGTATCACACGCGGCGCGGCGCTCGATGTGCAGGCGGTCTGCACGGGCTTCGTCTACGCGCTTGCGATCGCCGACAAGTTCGTCGCGTCCGGTCAGCACCAGCGGGCGCTGGTGATCGGCACGGAGATCTTCTCGCGCCTGCTCGACTGGAGCGATCGACGCACCTGCGTGCTGTTCGGCGACGGTGCCGGCGCGGTCGTGCTCGAGCGCTCCGAGTCGCCGGGCATCCTCTCCACGCACCTGCATGCCGACGGCGAGTACGGAGACATACTCTGCGTACCGGGCGCGCTGCACGGTGGCGCCGTACAAGGCCGCGCGTTCCTGCACATGGATGGACAGGCCGTGTTCCGCTTTGCGGTGCGTGCACTGGAGGAAGTCTGCGAGGAGACGCTGGCGCACAACGGACTCACCGGGGCCGACATCGACTGGCTCGTGCCGCATCAGGCCAACGTGCGCATCATCGAGGCCACTGCGCAGAAGCTCGGCCTGCCGCCCGAGCGGGTCGTGATGACGCTGGAGCACCAGGGCAATACCTCGGCCGCGTCGGTACCCCTGGCACTTGACGCAGCGGTTCGCGACGGCCGCATCCAGCGAGGTCACCTCGTGATGCTGGAGGCGGTCGGCGGTGGCATGACCTGGGGCTCGGTGCTGCTTCGATGGTGAGTTCCCGGCATCCCAAGCGGCGTCGCGGCCTGGAAGAGCTGGATCGCGCCATGAGTCGGGCGGAGCGCTACGACGAGTGGCTGGAAATTGCCCAGGAGCACGATCGCCGCTCGGGAGCCGACGCATGGCGCAAGGATGACCAGTGCGAATGGATCCACGCGGGCGAGCTTCGCGCGAGCATCGCGCGCCTGCGACGGATGCGGAAGCGTGGTGAGACCTGGCAGCTCCTGAACGAATTCCAGGACACGCTGTTCCGGCACCAGGGCGAGTGCGCCCAGCCCGAGCTGTACCAGGTGGCCCGGGCCGGCACGAAACGCATCGTCGAGGAGTACCTCGGGGAGCTCGAAGCCTGCTTCGCATACCTGCTCGAGCTGGATGAGCCCGGTGTCGACGATGCCTATCGCCTGGCTCAGGTGAAGCGGGTCGGACGGGTCTATGGCAGGCCCGCCCTGATGCTTTCGGGCGGTGCGCTGCTCGGTCTGTTCCACTTCGGCGTCGTGAAGGCGCTGTTCGAGCAGGACCTGCTGCCGCGCACGATTTCGGGCTCCAGCATGGGCGCCATCATCGCGGCCTGGGCATGCGTGCACACCGACGACGAGTTGCGCGGGCTGTTCGCCGATCCCGCGCGCATCAACCGCGAAGCGCTGGCGCCCTTGCCGCTGTCCAGGATGCGGAGCGAGGCGGCGCTACTGGATCAGGACAAGCTGCGTCGCTTCCTGCCGACGGTACTGGGCAACAGGACGTTCTCACGGGCCATGCGGCATTCGAGGCGCATCCTCAACATCACCGTCTCACCGCTGCGGAAGCAGCAGATACCGCGCCTGCTCAATTACCTGTCGGCACCCGAGGTGCTGGTGAACAGCGCAGTGCTTGCTTCCTGTGCCATCCCGGTGGCGTTCCAGCCGGTGCAGCTCATGGCCCGGCGGCGCGGCCGAGTCGAGCCGTGGATGAAGAACGAACGGTGGATCGATGGCTCCGTTCGCAACGACCTGCCGTTCGACGCGCTTCGGCAGATGCTGAACATCAATCACTTCATCACCTCGCAGACCAATCCACACGTATTGCCGCTGCTCACCATGTCGCCAGCGGGTCCGGGCCTGGCGGCGGCACTGGTCCGGGCCGGCGGCAGCGTCTACCGGCACGCCTCGACGCAGGCGCTGGACGTGCTGCGCAGGCATGCGCCGGGCGATCGCCTGCGCGCCCAGTTCGACAAGGCGCATGGCGTGTACAGCCAGGACTACGCCGGTACGGACATGCACGTCCAGTTGCCGTTTCGCCCCCGGCTATTCGCCAAGATGCTCAGCAATCCCTCGCTGCAGGAGTTTCACGAGTACACCCGCATGGGCGAGCGGGCGACGTGGCCGCTGATCCCCATGATTCGCGATCGCACCCGTCTCTCGCGCATGTTCGGCAATGCGATCGGCATGCTGATGACGCGCATGGAGCAGGCGGCGACCAGCAAGGCGGGACGGAACCCGGCGCGCCGTCAGCGCACGGAGTTCACCGACGACTGATAGCGCAGTACCTTGAACGCGTCCACGGAGCCCATCGGCTCATCGGCGAACCAGACCTGGATCATCGGCCGATCGGCCGACTGCCATTGCTGCTGGGTCACGAGCCATTTCTTGACGAACTCCTCGACCGTCCGTCGTGCGGACTCGCGCTGCATCTGGATATAGGCCGGGCTCATCGCTTTCTCGGCGAGCTTCTTCGTAAGAGTGCGCTCCAGCGCGTCCACGTCGACGTCCCCGGTGAACGGCAGGAGCATCCACGTGCCCGCGACGTCCTTTTCCATCTTGCCGAGGTCGACGGCCACCGGAAGGGACGGCCGCACGGCGGGCACGACCACCATGAAGAGATCTCCGTTGCGCCACACCTTCCACTCGGGCGCGAGCTCGATGTGATAGCGGTAATGCGCCGGTACGCGGATGCGCGGCACCGTTTCGGCGACAGGCACCCCGAGCAGCGTGTACACATACTTCGTGTCGAACGATTCCTGCGCCCGGATCTGCGACACCTCGAGCAGGCCGCCGCGCGTGCGCATGACGAGAATCTCCTCGCCCAGCGCCGAGTGCGTCACGGTGCCGCGCGAGCCGAACGGCCAGTCGCCGGTCAGCCGTGGCAGCACGAGGGCAAGCAGGGCGCCGAACAAAGCAGCAGCGAGGGCGATCCAGAGGGTCTTCATGGCCGTGAGTCTAGCGCCCAGCCCTGATCACGACACCTGCCGGAACGCGCACCGCTCTGCGGTCGCGGCAGCTGGCCCTCGTTGCCACCGGACGGTACTCTTGGCCGCGAACGCAAAGAAGAACCGGACTCCGTGGACAGCCGCCGTCCAGGCGGCAGCCGATGGTCCCGCGAGTTCTGCCCGATCATTGCCAGGTGAGGAGTGCCAGCCATGAGTCGCATGCCTTATTCCCCGGTCACGAAGTTGCTGCGCCGGATCCATGGTGCCGTGCAGCGGTCGGAGCGGACGGGAACGTCGCCCCGCGAGATTCTCGAGCAGGACCGAGAGTTGCGGCGTCGACTCGCGCAGGAGTATTCGCAGCGACGGTCGAGGCGCGAGTTTCTCAGGCAGGCCGGCCTCGCCGGAGCTGCACTCGGTGCCGGCGGATTCGCACGGGCGGCCGCAGCTGCTGGCAGCGGCGCAAGCGGACGCGACCCGGGACGGGTGGCGATCATCGGCGCCGGGGCCGGCGGCCTGCGCACGGCGCATCGTCTGCATCAGTACGGCTGGAGGTCCACGATCTATGAAGCCAGCACCCGGATTGGCGGGCGCGTGTACTCCAACTCCGACTACTTCACGGGCGGGCGCGTCGTGGAGTGGGGCGGGGAGCTCATTTCGACCGAGCACACCAGCCTGCGCAACCTCGCGCACCAGCTGAACCTCGAGCTGGAGGACGCGAACAAGTCGTCGGTGGGCGAGGAAGAGGTGTACCTGATAGACGGCGTGCTGCGCAGCGAGGCCGATCTGCTGGCGGAGTGGCTGGGCGGGCTGTACGAACTCGTGAAGCGTGCCCAGCAGGAAGCGCCGTGGCAGCCGTTCTACAACGCCTACACGGAAGCGCACCGCAGGTACGACTGGATGGAGGCCGGCGACTGGCTGGCAGCCAACGGGATCGGCCGCGAGCACTGGGTGCACAAGCTGCTGATGAGCGACCTGGTCGCGGAGTACGGTCTCATCGACAACAACTCGGCGCTCAACCTGATTTATCTCCTCGGCTGGTCTACGCGCCGTTCCGGTGGCCTGCCACTCGCGGGCACCGACGAACGCTTCCATGTGGTGGGCGGCAATGATCGAGTCATCCACGCGATGGCCGCGCAGCTGCCGGCGGGCACCCTGCAACTCGGGAAGGCACTGGTCGCGGTGCGCGGTCACCGCGCCGGCCCGTACACGCTCTCGTTTGCCGATGGCAGCCAGGCCGAGTGCGACCAGCTGGTCTTCGCGATGCCGTATCACCTGATCCGGACCGTGGATATCGACGCTCGTCTCTGGGATGCGTTCAGCGCGCCGAAGCGCGCGGCCATCTCGAACATCAAGCCGGCCGACAACGGCAAGCTGCAGCTCGAGTTCGCCTCGCGCTATTACGACCGATCGCGGGTCGTGTCGGGTGAGGTCGTGCACCTGAGCGCCGTGACGTACTCGGATATCGGCACGGCGAGAGCGCCCGGCTTCATCTCGACCTGGGAGGGGAATCCGGGGAGTCCTTCCGAGCTCGGGATCATCGTCAATTACACGGGCGGTTATGCGGGCGAGACCCTGCGCGATGCGACCGCGATCCCGGGGGCGCAGGCGCCGCACTTCGGCCAGGCCGCCAGCAAGGACGTCGCCAGGGTGCTGGCCGATTTCGACAAGATCTGGCCGGGCATCAAGTCCCAGTACACGGGCCGGGCACTGGTCTCGAACTGGTGGGACAACCCTTACTCGCGCGGCGCGTTCATATCGCCGGACATCGGCGCGATGACGAGCTGGTGGGGTGCCCAGCTGGAGCGTGAGGGGAACATCCACTTCGCCGGCGAGGCGTGCGACGTCGAGTACTGGTCGTACATGAATGGCGCGATCCGTTCCGGAGAACGCGTGGCCAAGGAGATTGCGCAGGCCTGAGCTGGAATCGCGATGCGGGGCGGGGCCGGGGACGGATCCGGGCGAGTGGGACGAGAGCAGCGTGGTCAGCGGTTATCCGCTGCCACCTTCGACCGGGTGGCCCTCAGCCCGCCAGCGGAGCATGCCGCCGGCGAGGTTCGCGACGTCCCTGAAGCCCTCCTTCTGCAGCATCACGACCGCTTGCGCAGACCGGGCCCCGGCGCGGCAGACCGTCACCACCGGTCGGCCGGGATCGAGCTCCGCCTTGCGTGCCTTGAGCGTCCCGAGTGGTACGAGCGCAGCTTCCCGGATGTGACCCAGGGGACCAGCGAACTCGTCGGGCTCTCGAACGTCGACCACCTGCACGCGGTTGCGGATCTCCTCGAGGACGTGCGGCTGGATCTCCCAGATGCCGCCGAAGGTAAAGGTCAGCGGTGCCCACGCTGGATCCTCGTTGGCTGCGGCCGCGCCTGCCGCTGGCTGTCCGCAACGGAGGTTGGCGGGCACAGCGACGTCGATCTGCTTCGGATGCGGCAGCCCGAGGTTGTTCATGTATCCGGCGAAATCCGTGGCACTCACATCGCCGCCGAGCCTCGGGTTGAACCGGCGCTCCTCCTCGACGCTCGTGACCGTCAGCCCGCGATAGTCGTGCGCCGGGTACAGCAGGCAGGTTGAGGGCAGGCTGAAGATGCGCTCGCGCACCGAGCAGAACATGGTCGCGGGGCTGCCTTGCTGGAAGTCGGTGCGGCCGCTCCCGCGGATCAGCAGGCAGTCCCCCGTGAAGGCCATGGACTGATCGTCGAGCACATAGGTCACGCAACCGTTCGTGTGCCCGGGCGTCGCGCGCACCTCGAGCCAGCGCTCGCCGAACGCGACGCGCTCGCCGTCCTCGAGCAGGCGATCGGCCCCGTCGGCGTCGCTCGCGGACGAGAGCGCTATGCGGCTGCCAAGACGCTGCTTGAGCAGCCAGCCGCTGGTCACGTGATCAGCATGCACGTGAGTTTCCAGGGTCCAGACCAGCCGGACGCCCAGCTCGTGGACGAGTGCGGCGTCGCGCCGCGCCTGTTCGAAGACCGGATCGATGAGCACGGCTTCCCGGCTGCGGCTGTCCGCGAGCAGGTAGGTGTAGGTCGAAGACTGCGAATCGAACAGTTGTCTGAAGATCAGCATCTGCACTCCCTCGTTGCTCGGCTCGACCACAGAGGCGTACTCCAGGCCGCGATGCGCCACCGGTCGTGCCCGGGAAACTCCGTTGCGTGGCCAACGGTGTCGAGATTAACCACGTGACTACGCATTTCCTCTGAGTCCCGCCTTGACCCTGGCTCCCTTCGCCTCGAGCACGGGGCGCAGGATTTCCTGCACCCACGGCGCGTAGCCGATCAGCTTGGCAAGCAGCAAGGTCGAACTCGGCATCGCCCGTTCCCGTTGCCGGTCCCTGGTGCAGGCGAGGATCGCCCCGGCAACCTCCTCGGCCGAGAGGATCGGCTGCGAGAAGACCAGGTCCGGGACGTGGTCGAGGTCATCGAGCACGAACGGCGTCGCGATCGGACCCGGCGACACGACACAGAGCGCCACTCCCGCGTCGCGCAACTCCTCGTTCACCGCGAACGTGAATCCCCTCAGCCCCCACTTCGACGCGCAGTAGGGCGCCTCGCCGGGCAAGGGCACGTGCCCGGCGATGGAAGCCACGTTGACGACCACGCCCTTCGTCTTCTTGAGATGGGGGAGGGCGAATCGCGTCAGCAGCATCGGTGCCTTGAGGTTCGTATCGAGCACCGTCGCGATCGCCTCTGGTTCCAGCGTATCGAAGGCACCGCGTGCATTGGCCGCGGCATTGTTCACCAGGACGTCGATCCGCCCGTAGGCTTTGACCGTCTTCGCCACCAGTGCGCGGAGGTCCTCGATCCGGCTCACGTCCGTTCGTACCGCGAGTCCCTTCAGGGACTTTGCCAGCTTCTGGATCTTCTGTGCCGAGCGTGCTGCGAGCACGACGGTCGCGCCCGACCTTGCGAACGCCGCAGCTGCCGCTTCGCCGACGCCGGAGGAGGCGCCGGTGATGATTACGACTTTCCTGGTACGCGACTGAGTCA
>Ga0209254_10006513_pt1 | contig 10774 bp, 7 predicted proteins | sample FrelakmetDIP11DI_FD_187148 | JGI IMG/M metagenome (GOLD analysis project Ga0209254, IMG submission 187148) | Freshwater lake sediment microbial communities from the University of Notre Dame, USA, for methane emissions studies - DIP11 DI (SPAdes)... | ecosystem: Environmental > Aquatic >... | reverse complement strand
TAAAGATATCAGAGAATGGATATTAGATAATAGATAATGAGATAAAAAGATAATAGATAACGGATATTGAACGAACGATTAATAATGTTGACTTTCAGCAATTGGCTATTGACTCCTGGCTGCGCATCTCACTCAAGCGGGTGTAATTTTACCATCAGTTTTCTTAATGTTGTTGACTCCCAACTCCCTTCTCCTGCCTTTCGGCTGTTGACTCCCGACTCCCGACTCCCGACTCCAGACTCCCTTCTCCTGCCTTTCGGCTGTTGACTCCCGACTCCCGACTCCCAACTCCCAACTCCAGACTCTTTTCCTATCTTTGCCCACTTAATAATTCCCAAATGAGCAGGCACGGCAAAGTTATGGTGGCAATGAGCGGGGGTATCGACAGTACCGTCACGGCACTCATGCTCAAGGAGCAGGGGTACGAAGTGGTGGGTATTACCATGAAAACATGGGATTATGCCAGCTCCGGTGGCGGGAAAAAAGAAACCGGCTGCTGCAACCTGGACTCCTTTAATGATGCCCGGGCTGCTGCCGTACACCATGGTTTCCCGCATTTTATACTGGATATCCGGGAAGAGTTTGGCGATTTTGTGATCAATAATTTCGTGGAAGAATATATGGCGGGGAGGACCCCTAACCCCTGTGTGATGTGCAATACCCATATCAAATGGCGGGCCCTGCTCAAGCGGGCAGATGCCATGGACTGTGACTTCATTGCAACAGGCCATTATGCCAAAGTAAGATCAGAAAATGGTCGTTTTGTGCTCAGCAAAGGGATTGATGAGCTAAAGGACCAGAGTTATGTACTCTGGGGCCTGCAACAGGACCTGCTCAGCCGGACCCTGCTGCCCCTCGGCGATTACCGAAAACCTACCATTCGACAAATGGCCATTGATTACGGCTACCCCGAACTGGCAAAAAAGAATGAGAGTTACGAAATCTGCTTTGTCCCGGATAACGATTACCGCGGCTTCCTGAAACGCAATGTAGACGGTCTTGAAGGAAAGGTTGCAGGCGGAAATTTTGTAAACAAAGAAGGCAAGGTACTTGGCCAGCACAAAGGCTATCCATTCTATACAGTCGGTCAAAGGAAAGGGCTGGATATCACTTTTGGCAAACCCGTATATGTTACGGAGATCCTGCCGGAGACCAATACCGTGGTTTTGGGTGATGAAGAGGACCTGAACCGGGCAGAAATGACCGTAGCAAGGATCAATTATATCAAATACGCCCAATTGCCCGAAGGCATGGAGGCACATGTGAAGATCCGCTATAAGGATAAGGGCACCCCCGGCGAACTGCATAATACAGACCAGGGAAATATCATCGTACACTTCCGGGAAGACGCCAAAGGTGTGGCACCGGGTCAATCGGCCGTATTTTACGAAGGGGATGATGTTTTGGGCGGCGGAACCATACAACGTTATATTTCACCTTTTTAAGCAATAAAAAGGCCCGGAAATCGTTGATTGTGGTGTGAGCATGGCCGGTTTTTAAAGCCGGCAGGAAAGATTAAACAGGGTACAAATTTCTACAGAACAGGCGTTAATTTTATCATTTAAACTGACCTATGCGGAAAAGATCTGTCGCTCCGGTAATTTTCATAAGCCTGCTGGCACTCGCCTGGCAGGGATGTTCAAAATCAGAACAGTTGTCTACGGCTTTGATCAGCGAATACTATCCAATGCAGGTTGGCAAGTATATTACCTACAGGCTCGATTCCACCGTATATCTTTCTCTCAATACCGTCAAAGCCATAAAAACCTATATCGTACAGGACTGGGTTGATGCTGAGATCACTGATAACCTCGGACGCAAAGCATACAGGATCAGGCGCATGATCCGCAGTAATTTCGATACCACACAGTGGACAGACAATGCCACTTTTGTAGCCACTCCTTTGGGTAAATCGCTGGAGTACGTTGACAATAACCTCCGGTTCATCAGGTTACAGGAACCCATTCGCGATAATTTTACCTGGAAAGGAAACAGTTATATTAACAGTTTCACAGACCAGGACCTTCAATACCTCGACAACTGGGAGTATTTCTATGAGAATACAAACCAGCCCTTTACTGTTGGCGGAAAATCTTTTCCGGAAACAGTATTAGTAAACCAGCGCGATGAAGTGATCAATAACCCGGCTGATAAGACAACCATATTTTCTGTAAACAGATCTAGTGAAGTATTTGCCAAAGGCATTGGTTTGGTGTACAAAGATTTTCTGCACGAAACCTGGCAGCCACCAAATTCAACTTCACCCGGCGGGTTTTATGAACCGAACAGTTACGGAATACGCCTTACCTATCTGAACCATAATTAAGATCGTTCCTTATAACATTTACAACAATGAAAATCCTCCTGGGCATATTACTTTGTTTGTCAACTATTCCAGGGCAGGGACAGCTTACCCGTCATATTGTTGAACTAACTGATAAGAAGGGCACGGCATTTTCTTTCAACAATCCTTCCGCATACCTTTCAGAAAAAGCCATCGCAAGGAGGGCACGTTATAATATCTCACTCGACAGTACGGACCTGCCTGTTTCCAGGGCCTATATAGACAGTATCTCTGCCATTCCCAATGTAAAGATTATGAATACATCCCGCTGGCTCAACCAGGTGTTGATACAGACAACGGATGCCAGTGCGTTGCAGAAAATACAATCCTTTCCTTTTGTAAAGAAATCATCACCTGTAGCCAGCAGACCAACATTTGCCCAGGCTCCGGCCGATAAATTCAATGAGAACATAGGCGCGCTGACAAATGAATCAATCTATCAACAAACCGTAACCGATAATTTTTATAATTACGGAAATACTTTCGGTCAGGTACACATCCATGAAGGTGAATACCTGCACGACAATGGTTTCCGGGGCGAAGGCATGACCGTGGCGATTCTAGACGCCGGATACCTGAGTTACCTCACCAATCCTGCATTTGACAGTGTGCGCCAAAGCAACAGGGTTATGGGCACCTGGGACTTTGTAAAAAACGAAGCCTCCGTGAATGAAGATCATCCGCATGGGATGTATTGCTTCTCCATCATGGCTGCAAACCGCCCCGGCGTATTGGTAGGCACAGCGCCAAAAGCAAATTATTATCTCTTCAGAACAGAAGATGCGGCCACTGAATATCCTGTGGAAGAACAAAACTGGGCTGTGGCTGCCGAAGTATCAGACAGCCTGGGTGTTGACCTGATCACTTCCTCATTGGGTTATTACACATTTGATGATCCTTCACTGAACCATACTTATGCAGACATGAATGGCCGCAACACCATGATCACCCGTGCAGCAGATTTGGCGGTAAAGAAAGGGATGATCGTTACCAACAGTGTAGGCAATTCGGGCGCATCTGCATGGAAATACCTCATCGCGCCTGCTGACGGCGACAGTGTGCTGGCTGTTGGTGCTGTAAATGTAAGCGGGGCCATTGCCAGCTTTTCCAGTTACGGGCCCTCTGCCGATGGCCGCATAAAACCAGACATCGCTTCCGTAGGCTGGCGAACCGTGTTAGCGAATACACTCGGCAATCCTATACAGGGAAGCGGCACATCATTTTCCAATCCAAATATTGCCGGACTGATCATTTGCCTTTGGCAGGCATTTCCGGAATTCAGCAATATGCAAATCCTGGATGCCGTTAAGAAAAGTTCAAGCCGCTATACCAATCCGGATGACCGCATCGGATATGGCATCCCCAATATGAAAGCAGCATACGATTACCTGGCTGAAGAGAGAAGATTAATCCAGGTAAGGCTGGCTGAAGAGAGAAGATTAAACCAGGCAAGGAATGCACTGGGTGAAAACTATATCAAAGCATACCCCATACCATTCACCAACCACTTCACGGTTTTGTATAAATCTGCAGAGGCCGGCAAACTGTCAATGGAACTGATCGATGCCAGTGGAAGGATCATCAGCGTACAGTCAAGAACGGTAGGCAGCAACGAGATCAATTTCATTGAAATGACTCAACTGGACAGGCTGCCTGCAGGCCAGTATTTTCTCCGGTACCGGGATGGTTCAAGAAATGGAACACTTACGCTGGTAAAGTAAAAAGTGCTGCAAACATAGTATCCGCGCGGTTTTCATACCCTTTTATAAGGCCTTTTTTGCACAATGTCAATCCGCTGTTCGAAAGTATAAAATCAACCGCGCCTTCATTTTCCAGCGTATAAACAGAACAGGTAATATATAAGAGGAAACCACCCGCTTTAACCCTGGGCATAAGTTGTTGCAGAATATGCTGCTGCAGTTGCTGGTAATGCGCCATTTCTGATTCGGGAAACACGATCATTTCCCATGGGCTCCGGCCCCATGTACCGGATCCGGAACAGGGTACATCGGCAATCACCAGGTCAAAACCAGATGGCGGAAAGAATGCATCAGATGCTACATTTCGGGTAGCCGTTTCAGAAAGATCAGCAAGGAAAGTTTTATAGGAATGTATCCCCGCAGAAGCAAATCGTTTTCGGAGGTTGAAGAGGATGGTCTCCCGCTCGTCTGAAACATACAGTGAAGCTTGAGGAAACAAATCATGCGCCATGATCGATTTCCCCCCGCTGCCGGCACAGGCATCCCAGATGGCTGGTTTTACCGGAAGGTCATTTGATGAAGGAAAGAACGCAGCCGTTTCCTGTGAACTCAGGTCCTGGATCACAAATGCCTTATCCGGTTCACCCAGCAAATCAAGTTTTGTTGTATTTGGCAAAGCCAGCCCGGACTCACCTACAGGTATAAACGAAATGCTGGCCGCATCCAGTTTTTTTACAACCTCTCCGGACCTGCCCGGCCTGAGCCGGATAAAGAGATCCGGCTGAATAAAATGGGATAGCACGAATGTGCCTTTATCAAGACCCGGTCCAAGTTCTTTTTCAAACGGGAACACTGATGCAATGGTAAAATCCGGGAAGAATCTTTGAAGAAAAGTGATTTTCTCAGCAATTGATAAATCAAATGCCGGTTTCCACTCAGGTTTTATTTCCTCCAGTAAACTGTATTGGTCAGTGCTGCAAAGTAAATGCCCTATCAATATCCGCTCTCTGATGGGCAGATCAGTCATTGCTTTTCCCAACCGGAAAAAACTGTAGCAAAAGCCACTGATCTCCTTTCTATCACGTGACCCGAACTTCTTATTATCCCGGAAAAATGCTTTTATAAAAACAGGAAAAGGTTCCAATCCCTCATAATGTGCAAGGATCTGTTCCGCAGTGCTCAGGTGCGCAAGCACATACTTGTTACTTATCATTAATTTTATTTTCCTTTCGGCATATTTAGCGGTTAAGGCATTGGGCATTCCGGAAGCCCCGGTTTGTGTCTTCACGAACCGGAAAAAACACGATGTGGTTAGTGAAGACACGAACCACGGCACGAACCTAGAACTGTCTGACCTGGTACGGTAAATTATTTCTGCGCTTCTCTGCGACCTCTTTTCTCTGCGTTGAATGTATTAAAGCTCCAGCAAAGCCTTCACCGGATCTTTACCCATCAGCAAGAGTTCAGGGTTCTCCAGCAGTTCCTTCACCCTCACCAGGAAGCCAACACTCTCTCGGCCGTCGATGATACGGTGATCATAGCTTAATGCGAGGTACATCATGGGCCGGGCAACGATCTGCCCGTTAATTACCATGGCACGCTCTTCTATCTTGTGCATACCAAGTATCGCAGACTGTGGAATATTGATGATCGGCGTGCTCATGAGAGATCCAAATACGCCGCCATTGGTAATCGTGAATGTGCCACCCTGCATCTCTTCCAGGCTGAGTTTATTATCACGGGCCTTGCCGGCCAGTTCAACCACTTTCTTTTCAATTTCGGCCATGCTCAGGCTCTCTGCATTTCTGATAACCGGCACAACCAGTCCTTTTGGCGCAGATACAGCAATGGAAATATCGCAGTAATCATGGTAAATGATCTCTTCCGCATCAATATAGGCATTGACCGACGGCCACTCCTGCAAAGCAAAAGCACAGGCCTTGGTGAAGAAACTCATGAAGCCCAATCCAACACCATGAAATTCCTTGAACTTGTCCTTATGTTTTGTACGTATTTCCATGATGCGGCTCATATCCACTTCGTTGAAAGTGGTGAGCATCGCCGTAGTATTTTTTGCTTCCACAAGTCTGCGCGAAATAGTTTTGCGCAGATTGCTCATTTTCTCCCTGCGTTCGTTACGGGAGAACAACACCTGGCCGGGTTTACGACCCGGACTGGATAAGGCCTCCAGCACATCCTGCTTCATTATCTTTCCGCCACTGCCCGATGCAGTGATGGCTTTGGGATCCACTTTTTTATCTGCGATGATGGCCGCTGCCACCGGTGTTGCTTTCACATCCGCTGTGGCAACAGGCGCAGGCGCACTAACCACTACGCCTACTGGCTTTTTCTCTTCCGCAACCGGCGGGGCTGAAACCATTCCTTCCGGACGGGTTGCTTTATCATCAATCTGGCAGGCAATATCACCAATTTTCAAAGTATCCCCTTCAGCGGCGATGGTCTTCAAAATACCCGCTTGTTCTGCATTGATCTCAAAAGTGGCTTTTTCACTTTCAAGCTCGGCAACAATTTCATCACGATCCACCCAGTCACCATCTTTCTTCAGCCATTTGACGAGCGTCACTTCTGTGATGGACTCTCCTACTGTTGGAATCTTGATATCGATCATAATAATTTATTAGCGTTTGAGCGTATTCGTTAGTTAATGTCAGATGCGGAATGCGGTTTCGATCAGTTCGGCCTGTTCCTGCGCATGAACCTTGATGTAACCCGTAGCCGTAGACGCGCTTGGCTGGCGGCTGATCACACCATAGTTGAACGATTTCAGGTAAACCTGCAGGAAGGATGCGGCGCCCATATTCAGCGGTTCTTCCTGCACCCAGAACCAGGTTGCTTTGGCATATTTTGCATGGAGCGCATCCAGCTGTTTAGCCGGCAGCGGGTGAAGCTGTTCCACTCTTACCAGGGCCACATCCTGCTGGTTATGCTTTTGCTGGTAATCCAGGAGGTCGTAATAAATTTTACCGGTACAAAATAAAACCTTTCTGATCCTGGATGGTTCTGTTACGCCCGCGTCGTCGATCACTTCCTGGAAACCTTCCTGTGTAAATGCAGATTTCAGTGAATAGGCTGCCGGCAGGCGAAGGTTTGCCTTGGGTGAGAAATTCACCAATGGTTTACGGAATGGCCATATAAGCTGGCGGCGCAAAGCATGGAAGAAATTGGCGGCTGTGGTGATATTGGTAACCACCATATTCAGCTCCGCACACATCTGTAAATATCTTTCCATACGGCCGCTGCTGTGTTCCGGCCCCTGGCCTTCATAGCCATGCGGAAGCAGCATCACCAGACCGTTCATGCGGTTCCATTTTTGTTCGGCACTCACAATGAACTGATCTATCATCGTCTGTGCGCCATTGGAGAAATCGCCGAACTGGGCTTCCCACAAAACCAGCGTGTTAGGGGTGGAAAGTGCATATCCATATTCAAATCCAAGCACACCATATTCACTCAATAAAGAGTTATAGATCCTGAACTGGCCGGTTGCACCGGGGATCTCACTCAATCGATTATGTGCGGCGTCTGTTACTTCATCACGCAGCACTGCATGACGGTGAGAAAAAGTACCCCGACGAACATCCTGTCCACTCATCCGTACATCTTTGCCATCAAGCAGCAGGCTGCCGTAGGCCATCAGTTCTGCCGTTGCCCAGTCAACTTTCTGTTCTTCGTTGAATAATTTTATTTTATCCTGTAGCAGTTTTTCCACTTTCCGCAACGGCTTGAAATCAGCCGGCCACTTCATCAGGCTGTTGAAAATATTGGAAAAGGCCTCTTCCGAAATAGCGGTTGACGGCGACTTTTCAAAATCTGTTGCCGTTGCCCTCCGCAGGCTTTTCCACCAGAGTTCAGGCTGCTGGTAATGGTAAGGCAGTGGATTTTGTTTTACATCGTCTAATCGTTCCTGTAAGTCTGACCAGAATTTCTTCTCCATCTCCTTTGCCAGTTCCTTTGCATCGGGCTCGCCGTTTTCCAACAGGAAAGTGGAATACACTTCCCTCGGGTTTGGATGCTTTTCGATCAATTCATACAAGTGTGGCTGTGTGAACTTGGGATCATCACCTTCGTTGTGTCCGTGCTTGCGGTAACAAACCATGTCGATGAATACATCAGAATTGAATTGCTGGCGGTATTTGGTGGCGATCTCCACACACTTTACAACGGCTTCCGGATCGTCGCCATTTACATGCATAACCGGCGCCTGCACCATAGCGGCAAGAGAGGTACAATAATCCGCACTTCTTGCATCATCAAAATCGGTGGTGAAACCGATCTGGTTATTGATCACAAAATGCATGGTGCCCCCGGTGTAATATCCTTCGAGGTTGCACATCTGCAATATTTCATATACCACACCCTGGCCGGCAACAGAGGCATCACCATGTATCAGGATAGGAAGTATCTTATCATAATCACTGTTATATAAAACATCGGCCTTTGCACGGGAGAAGCCCAGTACAACCGGGTCAACCGCTTCCAGGTGAGAGGGGTTGGGCATGAGTTTCAGGTGCATGACCTTGCCATCGCCCAGATCGATCTCACTTCCATAGCCCATATGATATTTTACGTCGCCGCTGCCCATGGTCTGATCCGGGGTGGCGGTTCCTTCAAATTCACTGAAGATCTGCTCATAGGTCTTGCCCATGATATTGGCAAGTATATTTAACCGTCCACGGTGTGCCATGCCAATGACCACTTCATGAACATCGAACTCTGCAGCAGATCGAATGATGGCATCCAGTGCCGCAATGGTCGTTTCACCACCTTCCAGCGAGAACCTTTTCTGGCCGATATATTTGGTATGCAGGAATTTTTCGAACATGACCCCCTCGTTCAGTTTCTCCAGGATCCGCTTTCTCTTTTCCAGTGGTAGTGGATTAAGGAAATTCTTTTCCATTTCAGTGGTCAGGAAATCTACTTTCTCCTGGTTGCTGATGTATTTGAATTCTATACCTACGTGATGGGCATAGCACCTGTTAAGATGGTCCAGCATATTCCGCAGGCTGGTTGTGCCGAGGCCTATGAGGTTGCCGGCATAGAAGTTTTGGTCCATATCCGCCTCAGAAAGCCCGAAAAAATCAAGCTTAAGGTTGGCACCACGGTCCTTTCTTGGCCTGATTGGATTGGTTTTAGCGATCAAATGACCCTTATTCCGATAACCGAGGATCAACCTGTAAGCGCCTAATTCCTTTTTCCAGTCAGCGCCTGTCAATTCGGTCCCCGTACTTACCGGTGAAGCAATAGCTGGCGCAGGCTGCTCACCATTAATGCTTGATTTTCCGTGCATTATGGCAAAATCGAAGCCTTCGAAAAACTTCCGGAGCTCCGTGTCAACCGTGGCAGGGTCTTTGACAAAATCCTGGTATTGGTGTTCTATAAAAGAGGGATGGGCGTTTGTTATATAAGAAAAATCCTTCATCAGTCTGGCTAGTTGATTTTCACGTTCAAAGGATCACAAATATCGGTGTTTAAACCGAATTTGAAAGATGGCAGGGAACAAATAGCTATAGGTTTTAATTACCTGAGCCGGTATAAAGCCCTTACTAGTGTTCGTTTCCAGGGTTCCAGGATCATTTATACAGAAAAATAGAAATAATAATACCCCTACTGGCCAGATTTTTTGTAAATTGACTGAACAGATTTGGTATTTACACCCACCGGCCTTACCTTTGCCGTCCTAAATTTTAGTAAAGCATAGCATTATGGCAAATCACAAGGCAACGAAAAAAGATGTGCGTCAGGCTTCAAAACGCCGTGAGAGAAACAGGTACCAGGGTAAAACCACCCGCAATGCCATACGTGACCTCAAAGCGCTGACCGACCCAAAGGCAGCTGGAGAGTCAGTAAAGGTGGTGATCAGCCGTATTGATAAACTCGCTAAAAAGGGAGTTATTCATAAGAATAAAGCTGCAAACCTGAAGAGCAGCCTGACTAAAAGGGTACAATCGCTGGCTAAGTAAGCTGGAAATTTTAATATAATTGAGCCGTCTCCATACAGGGGACGGCTTTTTTTTTACCGCAATGAAACGAGAAGATACAATTGGCAGACTTAATTCCCTGGCGGTTATGGCTATAAATTCCAAATTAACCTTTACCTAACAAAATATTTTATAATTTAAACTTGATGAAATCAGGCTTCTCTTTATAAATTATCCCAAATGAGGTACACCAAACTAGCCCTTTTGCCAACCCTTTTTTTTGCATTTATTACAATTGCACAGGAACATGTAAATGGGTTATCATATCCTGTTAACAGGAGCGGTGATCTTCAATCTGCAATGAATGGCGGAGGTTATTGGAACGCAAATCCGGATTTCCCGGTTTCGACCCGCATTAATAATCCAAGTGGTGCCCTGACAAATTCATTTGGTACATGGAATAATTTTAATTTCCCTGCTGGTTCCGCCACCAAAAATGCCAGGCCTATGGAACAGTATAAATTTATAGCCTCCACCCAGCAGGAAGGCAATTATTGGAGCCTGATCCTCAAAGACAGTAACAATATAATCAGAATGAAAGGCTCTTACAGTGATCAGGAATTGACTACTCCCGAAGGCATGTTTTACTATTATCATTCTAACGGTAATATGTCCATGTCTGGATTATATAATCAAGGCCTGCGCAATGGTATTTGGATTAGCAATTATGCAAACGGAAAATTAAAAGATTCTATTTCATATGGGAATGGTCAAAAGAATGGTAAGTTTCT
>Ga0209254_10006512_pt1 | contig 10774 bp, 9 predicted proteins | sample FrelakmetDIP11DI_FD_187148 | JGI IMG/M metagenome (GOLD analysis project Ga0209254, IMG submission 187148) | Freshwater lake sediment microbial communities from the University of Notre Dame, USA, for methane emissions studies - DIP11 DI (SPAdes)... | ecosystem: Environmental > Aquatic >... | reverse complement strand
CCGTTCGGAGTGACCGAGTCCCTTGAGCACATCGACTGGGTCATTCTCACACGCGAGGCTAAGCGGTTGGGGATGGCGAGCAGCCCGGCGACCGTACGAAGCACGTTCTCCGGCGAGATTGACGTTAATGAGCTGTCTCGGGCGTTTAAGGTCAAGCCGGAACACATCTGGCAAGCCTTGGCGGAGTACGCCTCTATTCAACAGACCGCCACGGCGGTCGGAGGGGCCACGGCACCAAGCGAGGCGGAGATACTTACGTCCGCCAAGAAAGCGCTGGCCAAGGTCAAGATACAGGCTGCTTTGATCGACGCGACCGCCTTCGTCGACGAGGCCGCCGAGTTCACTGATGCGGAGATCCAGGCGCAGTTCGCGGCTCACCGTGAGAAGGAGCCGGGAAGCGGCTTGGCGTTCGGCTACTATGTTCCACCGGCCATCAAAGTGCAGCACATCAGGATCGACCGAAACACCATTGCGGACCGCGTCCGCGTAAGCGCGGACACGCTGCAGAAGAAGCTACGCCTCAACCCCATGGAGTTCATGAACACGGGGATGATGACTTTCGAGGGCGACCTCTCTTGCATGGACTATCTCCTCGTCCTCCTCGGCGAGATGCTCGGCAGCTTCAAGAAGAAACAGCCCACGCAGGTCAAGAGAGCCGAGTTGGGAAAGGGGCCGTCATGATCGCGCGAGAATACCTTCCCGGTATCGACGATACCCTCTGCAAGTTATGCCGGAAATGTGAGGAGATCTGCCCCGCCGGTGCCATCGCCCTCGTGAAGGACGACAAGAGAATGGCCGTCGATGCGAAGAGGTGCATCGACTGCCAGCGCTGCATGGACGCCTGCCCCGAGAACGCCATCGCCATGCTGCCGCGGACGGGGGACTATGCGTTATCGGTGGATGTCTCCGAACTCGATGGGGAGAAGATCGAGGAGATATGCCGCAAGGTCGGCCTGGCCCCGGGGGAGGCGGTCTGTGCCTGTACCTTCATAACCGCCCGGGAGCTGGCCGGGGCTGTCCTCCTGGGAGCGAAGACGCCGGAGGACGTATGCGCGATGACCGGAGTCAGGAGGGGCTGCGGCATCTACTGCCTGGTGAATATCTTCAAGATACTCGATGCCGGCGGTGTCAGGCCGGAGGAAAGGGCAGCGAGCCACCTCTATCACCACCCCCTGAGCTCGCTGGACATCCCCGAGGAACGATTGCGAAAGATCGACACCGAGTTCCCCCAGTACCGCCTGCTCGAGGACGTCTCCATGGTGAGAAAAGCCCGCGGGCTGGAAAAAGACGGGGGGGTGTGAAGACCATGTACCAGCAGGCTATACAGCCCAGGCCGTTGATGGAATCCGTATACCAGTCCCCACCCCGCAAACGCGCCGCCGCCCACCCCGGCTTCGTGTCCCTGGCGGTCGGCTCGCTCTTCCCGGAGATGTTGGAGAACATCTACTGCTACGGTGAGGATTATTCCGCGATACGTGAGAGCACCCTTAAGACCCTCAACAGCGTGGACATGGAAATGATCAAGCCCGGCAACCGCGTGCACCTGCTGGCCTCCGAGCACGGTTTCAGCATCCTCGGCGGCCTGCCTTACCGTGAGATGCTCGGCGCGATAAGAGACGTCATCGTGGAGAGGACGGGTTGCGAGAACGTCTATCTCGGTGTGGCGGCATACCGGGGGTTCAGGGAGACGGAAGAGGTGATCGCGGCTTTCCGCCTCGACGAGCTCTTTGAGGGCAAGCTCTTCGAATTCGGACCCTATGACGAGGGGGTCGCCATCGAGACGGAGGTGGGGACGCTCTACGGCGTCAAGAAAGCGTACGACACCGACTGGATCGTCCATTCCTACTATGACGACCCCAGGGAGATATATTTCCACCGTTTCCTGGGGAGGAGCTTCAAGGCCTTCATCATGTCCTACGCACGCCTGGAATCGCGCTCCGCCTACCACTACTCATATAAGAACCGCAGCTGCAACTTCCTGCCGGTGGCCATCTACAGGTCACCCTTCATACAGGAGAGATATGCCTTCAGCTGCATGATGAGGATGTCTCCGGCGGGGATCCTGGCCATCGACGCCGACAACGACCTCTTCGCCCTGGACCGGCGCATCACCGCGGGCCAGCTGGAGAGGTTTGGAAAGATACAGCAGCTCTTCGAATCGCTGGACGAATGCATCGCGGTGATCGACGGCGGGAGGTGGGGTTACTACGTGCATGCGGGGGGCGTCACCTTCGGCGTATTGATGTTCTCCAACTGCCGCGGCCGCAGCATCATCGATCTCGATACACCCTCGGCCTTGATGATGATAGACGAAGTGCCTTATGAGCAGAGAGCCAACCTTGCCGGCGGCATGCTCAGTGCAGGGATAAACCCCGCGCTCAAGGCCGTGGTCATCAACCAGCAATGGGCGGGAATACCCTTCCTGAACCTCTTCTCCAAGCCCATCTACATCGTGGGCGAGGACCAACTGGATTACCTGAGGCTGGACCGGGCCAACCCCATGTTCAAGGACATGGGAAACCTCGGCCTCATCAAGGCGGCACCCGATTTCGAGGCGGCCATGAAAAAGGCCCGCAGGGCGGCACACACCGACAAGGTGCTGATCTTCGACGGCAGTTACGGCCACTTCAATCTCAGCCCGTCCCTGGCGGACGAACTGGTTGAGAAAGCCCCCATGGTCAGCAAGAAGGTCAAAGAGGACCTATTGCCTTTATGGTTGAGCCAGAGGGGTCTGTCATAAAGGTAGGCCCATCCTCTGCAAGGCGGCACGTATGAGCGGCTACGACCTGCTACGTAAGACCGAATTGAAGATCGACGATATCCATTTGAGCAATGCTAACCTATCGGCCATTGCCGCTACTACAGCTGATGTACTCGGGCTTGAACCTGCGAAAGTGCTCGTAGTCGATTACCGCGATGGGACACTCGTTCTGGATATCCACAACACATATGTCGATGCGTTTGCCATCGTCGGGCAGCAGGAAGCACTGCTCGAGAGCTTGGGGGCTCTACCGGGTGTAGGGGTCACGGACAAGACGTCCGTTTACTCGCAAGGGATGCTCGGGTGGTTAGGCCTTGATAGAGATCGCACGATCGCAGCGCTCAAGCGGGGAGAGGAGATGGCCGCCGATATACTCCGTAACGTTGCGAAACGGGTGATCGTGTTCTCTTCTGGCGCGGAGGTGGAGAACGGTGAGATCGAAGACACAAATCTCCCCACCATAATGAAATACCTGACAAACGAGGGCTTTAAGGTCTCCAGGGGAGAGGTCCTGAAAGATGATAGGTTATCGATCGCCGCGAGATTACGGGAAGCTTCCGAAACAGGTGGTTATGGAGTCATCATCACAACAGGCGGGGTGGGAGCGGAAGATAAGGACCAGACCGTGGAAGCCGTATTGGAAGTAGATCCCGATGCGGCAACGCCTTATATCTGCCATTACAAGGTCGGGACCGGCAGGCACGCAAAGGACGGGGTAAGGATAGCGGTGGGAGAGTACAACGGCACGCTGATCATCTCCCTGCCCGGCCCCAATGATGAGGTAAAGGCAAGCCTTGAACCGATAGTCCATGGCTTGAAGGCAGGATTTGAAAAAGACGATCTGGCGGGGGCAATAGCCGAGAACTTGAGATCAGTACTACGCGAAAGACACGATTCCTCCACGGCATCAGAGTGATACTAAACGATTTACCCCAAAGAAAAAGGGCCACAAGGGCCCTGGTGATTGGTGGGCGTTAGGGGATTTGGAAGACCTTACCCCACTTATCAGCCTCAAGGAGGCGGTATAGAAGCCGTACGTTTCTGCGATCGAGCATGAAGTGGCCCTTGTAGAAGAGCGGCGGCCCAGCCAACCGTTAAGCCGAAAAGGACCGGGGATTCGAACCCATCTTCTGCCGACAATACCAGAGGTATCTCTTCAGATTACCTTTCCGCGCTTCTCGGAGGGCAGGTAATCGGAGATCAGGTTATCTGTCAACGCATCCAGGATCGAGGCAGGGTCATCGTGCAGGTAGTCCAATATCGTATTGTTGTAAAGGGCAACAATGCCATGAAGCCCCGTCAATAGCCGGATGAAATCCAGGCGCGCGTCTTCTTTACGCAGGTTCCCGTGGACATCGGCTATCTCCTCCATGACCCGGACGAAGAGTTCAGCGGATTTCAGTGCGGTCTGCAGTTCACGATATGCGATCGCTTCAAGGGGCGTACCGACATAGTCGTTATACTTCGGTACGTACCAGGTCATCATGATGTCGTAGTAGTTCGACCTGGTAACGGCGAAATCGACCACGGCATGGGACATGCCCCTCAGCCTGTCCAGGGGATCGTCGAATCTATCGTATACGGCTTTCAGGTCCTCATAAACGAGCTGGAATCCCTGGGTGAGAACGTGCAGATATATCTCGTCCTTGTTCGCGAAATAGTTGTAGGTGGTCTTCGCCGCCATGCCCATGCGGATCCCCAGCTTCCGCATGGTGAATCCCTCATAGCCGAATTCCGTAATAAGCGCGAGTGCTTCCTCCAGAATCCGGCTTTTTACCGCTTCTATCTCCTCCGGGGGCCTCTGTTTCCTGGGCACGATAGACCTCTTCTCCTCATCCGGGCTTCTCCCGAAATATCCTAACAGAAGCTCTTTACAAATAAAAGTAACTATGTTACTTTATATACGGCAACCATTCCCCCACTTCGGAAAGGCATCGGTAATAGGAGGAGGTGCAAATGAAATTCAAGCTTCTACTTCTAGCTCTGTACATGAAAATGAGCAAGGCCGCTAAGAAGGACATCCGTTTCAAGGACTTCATTCAAACAAAGCAGTTGAGGATCACCATCAAGACCAGTGAGGGGGAGAAAGGCAGGCAGTACATCTTCGACCGGGGGAAGATCTCGTCCTGCGGGGATATCCACAGCGGCTGCGACGCAGCCATGGTGTGGTGTGACGAGGACACGGCCTTCAGGGTGATGACCTCGGGAAACGACGAGGCGTCCATTGCCGCTCTGACGGAAGAGAAACTCCAGGTGGAGGGGGACCTCAAGGAGTTTCTGTGGTTCTCCAGGGCGCTGGACATCATGATGGGTAAGGCATAGCCGGAGATTCTATCGCAGAAGAGCAGGCGTTAGTAGAGGAGGTTAGAGATGGAAACAACGATTGCGGGGATCGATGAGCAGCCCATCGGTCTCGAGCCCTTTGACAAGGTCTGGGCGGTGGGCGAGTCAGGAATGAATGACAACCCGTCTCCCTTTCCGAGGGTGAACCGCTTTCGAAGGTATGCATGCGATACCGAGTTCACGATCGATCACGAACGGGCCTGCCTTGTGACGGAGGCCTACAAGGAATTCCGGGACAAGCCCCAGATCATCAAGGTCGCGGAAGCGTTGCGCCACGTCCTCGAGAACGTATCCATCCATATCTCCAGGGACGAACTCATAGTCGGCGAGATGGCCGCTCCCATCAAGTCTGCCCCCATCTTCCCCGAGTTCTCATTCAACTGGGTCGTCGATGAGATGAAGAACCACCCGTTCAAAGACAGGATCCACGACATTTACCTGTTATCCAAGGAATCCGAGAAGAAGCTGCAGTCAATCCATGAATCCTGGAAAGGCAACACCATCGAGGAAGCCATCGCCTCACGTCTTTCCGAGGACGAAACCAAGGGCAGCAACCTCGGCAAGGGACTTTATCTGCTCAATCTATATATGTTTGGAGGTGTCGGCCACCTTCAGGCCAACTACGAGAAGCTGTTTAAGCTTGGATACGGCGGGATGAAGAAGCTGGTAGAGGAGAAGCTGGAATCCCTGGACCCGACGTTGCCGGAGGACCTGAAGAAGAGGGAGTTCCACCAGGCCGAGCTTATCGCCGTTGACGCGGCCGGGATCTACCTGAAGCGCTATGCGGCCCTAGCCAGGGAGATGGCAGAACGCGAAACCGATCCTGGCTGGAAAGCGGACCTGTTTCAGATCGCCGAGAACTGCTCTTGGGTGTCTGAGAACCCGCCCCGCACCTTCTGGGAAGCGCTGCAGCTCTGGTTCATGGCGACGACGATCATCCTCATCGAGTCCAACGGCCACTCAGTCTCCTTCGGCCGATTCGACCAGTACATGTATCCCTTCTATTCCAACGACATCGCGGCCGGTCGGGCCACGAAGGAATCGATACAGGAGCTCATAGAGATCGCCTTCATCAAGGACTTGTGGTGGACCAAGCTCAGAGACCGCATGACGGTGATCCCCAACTCGGGCCGGGGCATGGGCGGCGACAGCCTGACGGTGGGGGGCGTAGACAAGGACGGAAACGATGCCACCAATGATCTGAGCTACATGGTGCTCGATGCCCATGCGCATACGAGGTTGGGGACCCCTTGGTTAGCCGTTCGCTTTCACAAGAACACCCCCTGGGAATTCAAAGTCAAGGCCATCAATACGATCCGCATAGGTACCGGCCAGCCCAAGCTGTTCAACGACGAAGCGGCGGTCCCCGCATCGCTTATCGCTGGCCGCACGGAGGAGGACTCCCGCAACTACCACGTGGTGGGCTGCGTGGAGATCGATGCCGGCGGCAAGGAATACGGCTGGCACGATTCGGCCTATTTCAGCATCGCGAAGGTCCTTGAGCTGGCGCTCAACAACGGCCGCTGCATCGGGTGCGGAGCTTACTGTGCACGCTGGGACGTCTGCGCCGGTGCGGGCAAGCGGCTCGGCCTGGAGACGGGCAGCCTGGCTGATTTCAAATCCTTCGAAGAGGTGCTTGAATCCTACGACAGACAGATGAAGTACTGGGTGGACCAGATGATCGCGGGAACCGAGATCATGGACCTGACGCACCAGGAGATGAAGCCGCTGCCCTATCTCTCATTGCTGATAGACGACTGTACCGAGAGGGGCATCGATGCCACCGCGGGCGGGGCCATCTACAATTTCACCGGGCCGCAGGCGGTCGGTGTGGGGACCGTCGCGGACGGGCTCTCCACTATCAAGCAACTCGTTTTCGAGGAGAAGAAGGCCACCGGAAAGGAACTGCTCGATGCCTGCGAGAACAACTGGAACGGCCATGAGGCCCTCTACGCCCTGGTGAACAGCGACAAGGTACACCATTACGGCAACGACGACGACTATGCAGACGAGCTGGCGAGGTTCGGCGCGGACACCTACTGCAAGTACGTGGAGAACCGGCCGAATGCCCGCGGAGGAAAGTACCTGCCCGGCGTATACTCGGTGTCCGCCAACGTCGCTCTCGGTTTGTTCCAGTGGGCCTCGATCGACGGGAGAAAAGCGCTGGAACCGGTATCGGACTGCATCGGACCGGTCCACACGAAGGCCGGTTCGCACGACATCAAGGGGCCGACCGCGATCGCCATGTCGGCGTCAAAGCTGGACCATGTCCGGGCGGGCAACGGCACGCTGCTCAACTGGAAATTCACGCCTGCCTGCGTCGCCGGTGATGCGGGGCGGGACAACCTCATCGCCCTGATGGACGTATACTTCGAGCGCAAGGGGATGCACAGCCAGTTCAATATTCTCAGCCGCGAGACCCTGGAAGATGCACTGGCCCACCCCGAGAACTACAAGGACCTTCTTGTGCGGGTGGCGGGCTACAGCGCCTATTTCGTAGAACTGAGCAAACCACTGCAATACGACATCATAGGCCGGACCGAGCTCTCCTTCTGATTGGGCAGCCTGTCGACGGGAGGCCCTGGTGGGCGGACATGAAGGCTTGCTGATGGTGACCGAAGGCATCGTCTCTAACATCCAGCATTTCACGATACACGACGGACCGGGGATAAGGACCGAGGTCTTCCTCAAAGGCTGTCCGTTGAGATGCAGGTGGTGCAGCAACCCGGAAAGTCTGAGCACCAAACCGGAAGTCGGCGTCTATTCGTCCCGTTGTATCGGCATCGACAAGTGCGGTTACTGCCTTGCGGCATGCCCGGTGTGCGACAAGGGCGTCTTCCTCCGAAAAGGAGGTCAGATCGCGGGCATTGAACGAGATATCTGCACCGGCTGTCTGGAATGCGCGGATGCCTGCCCGGCTAATGCCCTCATCGTCTGGGGAAAGCGGCTGTCGGTTGATGACGTCATGAAGGAAGTGCTGTCCGATGTCTCCTTCTACGAGAAATCAGGGGGAGGGGTGACCCTGTCCGGGGGCGAAGCGCTGCTGCAATGGCAGTTTGTACTGGAGATATTGAAGCAGTGCGGGAAACATGGGGTTCACAGATGCCTGGAGTCAACGCTGCTCTGCCAGACCGATGTCCTGGAGCTTGTCTATCCGTATACGGACCTGGTTATAGCGGACATCAAGCACATGGACGTTACCAGGCACCGCGGATGCACCGGCGTCGGCAACGACCGTATTCTGGGAAACATTGAGGCAACGATATCGATGGGAAAGCCGCTCATACTCCGGATTCCGGTCGTCCCCGGATTCAACGACGATGAGCCCAACATAAGGTCTACCGCCGAGTTCATCGTCAACAGGCTCCACAACAAGGTCTTACAGGTACAGTTGCTGCCCTACCGCCGTCTGGGGGAGGAGAAGTATGTTTCCCTGGGCATGGATTATCAGATGCCGGAATACGCCATGTTAAGCAGTTCGCAATGGGAAGAAAAGATGGCATCATTGCTTTCCATAATGGGGTCTTACAATATCCCGGTTGATGCAATTACATAATCGGCGCATTTTTACATAACAGAGCGACAACAAGCGATCCAATCCAAATTAGAAAGCGGTCCGCGGGGGCCCTTGTTTCTGGTGGGCGTTATGGCCCTTGGAAGACCTTACCCCACTTATCAGCTTCAAGGAGGCGGTATAGATGCTGCCTGGAGAAGCATCGCGTAGTCGGTTGCGAAAGCCTTGACTTCAGGAAAGGGGCGGCTCGTATTATGCTAATATCGTCGAACAGGCAAATCCCTTTTCTCCAAGTTAAGACGGGGGCCTTTTCTCGTGGAAAGATCTGCGAAGAAATGCTTTTTGATCCTGGCGGGCTCCATCTCGCTCGTCTTGGGTATTATCGGAATCGTGATCCCCGTGCTTCCGACCACGCCGTTCCTTTTACTGGCTTCGTTCTGTTTCCTCCGCAGTTCGAGACGCTTATACCATTGGATGCTCAACAATAGGGTTTTCGGCCCCTACGTATACAACTACCTTACTTACCGTGCCATCAAGAGAAGCGTAAAGGTCGTGACCCTGATATTCCTGTGGCTTACCCTTACGGTTTCAATAGTGCTGGTCTCCAATGTCTACCTGAGGATATTCCTTGTCGCTGTCGGTGCAGGGGTCAGCATTCACGTGTTGAGCCTGAAGACACTTCGCAAAGATCATCCCTATGACATAACGGACCCCAAGGCTTTGCGTTAAGGCCCCTGGAAGACCTATCCCCACTTATTGTCCTCGGGGAAGCAATATGACATCATTCCTTTAACAATCTGAAATGGGGGAATCATGAAGCAGGTAACCATCGTTGGTGCCGGTCTTTCAGGCCTGACCGCGGCCATTATCCTGGCCCGCGAGGGTCATGACGTCACCGTCCTGGAGCAGGAGAAAGCCATCGGCGGCGCCTCGTTGGTCGCTTCAGAGGTCAGCGGACACGAGATCAGCGTCGCGGACATGACCCCGCTGGACGTCGATGCGATGAGTAAGTATCTGGGATTTCCCCTCTCCCTTCCGGAGGATTCCCAGCCTGCTCCTTTTTACAATCCCCTGCCGTCCCTGCGCTTTCGGGCATTCGGCAGGCTCATCGAACTACCGCTTCCCTCGAACGTCCACATGAAGATGGTCGAACGCGGGCCTCGCCCGTCGTCCATCGACATGTACCTGCATCGTCTGGCAACCGATAGCGGGGTGAGTTTTTCCTTCAACACACCGGTGCTCACGCGTAAGGATTTCGGCGAGCTTCCGCCCGGCTCGATCGTGGCCACGGGTATGTTCCGGGAGGCGTTCGAGGCCCTCGGCATCCCATACACACGGGCTTATGGGCATTTCGCCGGAGGGCCGGCACCCGAGGGCCGCAGCCCGTTTTGCGTGGCCTACTACCATGAAAACACACGCGACTATGCCTACTACGCCGCGGCTAACCATGTTGGAGCCGCCGTACTGTTTCAACGGGGCAAGCCTCTGTCTGCCGCAGCCAAGGAGTGGTTTCCGAAACAGTTGCTGGAGGACGAGGGTATCGAGTTTCCCCACTGGCATACGATCGAGAACCTGGTGGGCACCCCTACCGGTTCTCTTTACAACCCCCGGCTTTTTTACGGCCAGCTGATCCTTACGGGAACCCTCTCCGGCATGCAGGACCCCTCCATGGTCCTGGGCGTACATGGCGCCCTCGTCTCCGGCAAGATCGCGGCTATAGCCGTCCATGACCGAGAGGGGGCAACCTCGGAATTCCACCGCATGAACCGGTGGTGGAAGGAGGCATACCTGCTGCGGCGGCTGCTGTGGGCTACGCACCCCTGGGGCCCCCGCATTGCGATCCCGACTGTGCTGAGGCTCGTGCCGCACGTGGACCAGCGGCTCCTGTGGCTGCTCAACCCGGCCGTACCTGGATGGATGCGCTTATCGTCGTAGCGTAGCAAACATCCTCCAGGGCTGTATCCAAAGAAGCTTTTGGTCCCTCACGTTCAGTTGAACGACAAACGAGAAAGGGCCGTTTAAGCCCCTTATTCCTGGTGGGCGTTAAGGCCTTTGGAAGACCTTACCCAACATATCGTCTTCAAGGACGCGATATGAAAAGGGCCGCGAGGGCCCTGGTGATTGGTGGGCGTTAAGGGATTTGAACCCATGACCTC
>Ga0209254_10006511_pt1 | contig 10774 bp, 18 predicted proteins | sample FrelakmetDIP11DI_FD_187148 | JGI IMG/M metagenome (GOLD analysis project Ga0209254, IMG submission 187148) | Freshwater lake sediment microbial communities from the University of Notre Dame, USA, for methane emissions studies - DIP11 DI (SPAdes)... | ecosystem: Environmental > Aquatic >... | reverse complement strand
GGTGAATAGCTGTGCAGGGCTGGTCCAACAAGTGGCTGGAGCGGACGAGTCGTCGGCGGCATGGCTCTTGCGGACATGCGAGGGCAACAGCCCCGCCGCCTCATCCCGCCGCTCAGCCACAGCGTGAGGCAGCCGAGGGAAACGCAGGATCAGCCGAGGGGGGAATAGAAATGAGGAAGTTCTTTGAGTCAGGCCTTGCCTTCATGGTAGTTGCCCTAGTTTCGATCGCGGTCGGCCTGCTTTCTGGCAGACCGGGTTTGGGAGCTCTGGGAGTGATTTGGATAGTACTAGCGATAGCCGTGAGAGCGAGGAGCACCAAGAAGCAGCGCCCCACACCTGAGTCCCAGAGGAAGGACGACGCTACCTAACAACGGCATGCAGCGGGTGGCGCTTTCGCGCCGCCGCTGATGCCGAGCGTTAGATTTCAGAAGACAGGAGAAGATGATGAATGTGCCAGAGTACGTGTCAAAGGACGAAGTGAAGAGAGTGTGCACAGAGCTAAAGCTTCGGGATTGGTCAAGAATATCGGAACCCGTCGTCACAAGAGAGGAAGCATCGACAATCCTGCAGGCTGTAAATGCCAAGCACATGGAGATTGCCATCGATGATTTTCGGCAGGGATTGGAAGTTGAACTTGAGCATGGCACGATGTATGAAGATGCCAACGTGACCAACAACCACCCTCTTCTAACGGGCAAGATTGTGTTGGCACATCTGAAAGAGACTGGTGATTACTACAAGAGGGTTCTTGTGGCTGAGCTGGAAGGAGATCTGTTGAAAGCGATCACTTCCCGAGATATTGAATCAGTTGTGTCCAAGTATCAGAAACTCATTGGGGCTCAACAAACGTTAGCCGCAGAAGTCGAGAAACAACTGAGATTCAACCAGGCGTTGTAGCCTACGGATCACGCTTGCATCTCGGCCCTTTGAAGCTAAGGCCAGTTTGAAGGAGAACGTGCCAGGGCGGGCCGGCAAGCGCGCCCGCGGCTGAACGCTACGTTGGGCCGCAAGAAAGCCATGCGGTCGTCGTTGACAACGGCTATAATACTCAGGGCAACGGACTTCTTAAGGAGGTGACGATGTCAAGTGCAACATGGCGTGTCCTCAGCAACATCTGCTTTGTTGCGGGCTTTGTCTCGATAGTCGCGTCCATGGCGGTCTGGCTTCTGACCAAAGAGCCGGACCCCGGCCACGGCGAGCGCTTCGCGATTTTTGTCGGCTTGTGGGCTCCCACGTTCTTCGCGCTTTCCAGCCGGCTCGATCAATACGCGGCTGCGAAGGTCACGGGGAGTTGAGTTGGTTCGTACTATAGTTGGTACACACGCCGAACAAGTGGCTCGAGCGGACATCGCTACGGCGGCATGGCTCTTGCGAGTGTGGCGATCAACAGCCCCGCCGCCTCCGCCCACCGCTTAGCCATACCGTTAGGCAGCCAAGGAAAACGCAGTATCAGCGGAGGGGGGGATAATGAGGAAGTTCTTTGAGTCAGGCCTTGCCTTCATGCTAGTTGCCCTGGTTTGGATCGCGGTTAGCCTGCTTTCTGGCAGACCGGGTTGGGGAGCTCTGGGAGTGTTTTGGCTGGTACTAGCGATAGCCGTGAGAGCGAGGAGCACCAGGAAGCAGCGCCCCACACCTGAGTCCCAGAGGAAGGACGACGCTACCTAACAACGGCATGCAGCGGCCGCCGCCTCCGGTCGCCGCTCAGCCACACCGTTCGGCAGGATGGAGATGAGGTCGACGTTGGCCATCTGCGGAAAGGGGGTCTTCCTATGTACCATACTGCTATCCGTAGGGGCCTGAGCGCGAGTCTCACAGGGTGGTTTATTCGAGGGCGTGTCCTCACCTTGGTGGGGGTCGCCGCGGTGTTAACTCTGACCCTGGTTGTGCCGTGCGGCCAGACCTGTTGGGCCAGCCCGTGCCCGGTAGACGTCGGAGACCACATCTCAGATGTCTCAGCGGTGAGTTTGCCCGATAACAACTACTGGACGTTCTGGGTATCACGCGCAGGTAAGCTCAGCATACATGCCTCACTCGATCAGCAGTGGTCATGCCTCACACAGTTCCCGACCACCGACGGGCCACTTGTGGCACTGTCGGTAGTGCTTCTCAGCAGCAACAACTACTGGGCATACGCCCTCGCCGAGAACGGGGCACTCTGGTGCTACGCGTCTTTCGATGGGAGCGTCGCTCGAATCCCCGGGCAGCCATCATCGAGCGAGTTATTCTCCGACCTCGACGTAATCCTGTATCCTAGTGATAATACTATCAGAGCGTTTGTGACTTCCCGTTGCGGTGAGTTTTGGCTGTACAAGTCAGGGGACAACACATGGAACCTCCTGTGGGAGGGGTACGCGGTGGTTCGCGCTGGAACATCACACCCCGTCACATCCGAGCGGATTCTCGATCTGGACGTTTCTAGTCATCGCAGCGGAGAGAAGGAAATGAAAACGAAAGCATTAGTCATCTTTTACCCAGAATGCATCGAATTCGAGGCCATATTGGCAGCACAAGTGCTTCATGAAGAACATATGACGATAGATGTAGCTACACCTGATGGAACTGACTATCATGGCCCTAGCGGTATCGCTCTGCGGGCAACGCACAGTTACTGCGAAGTTCATCCCGAAGAATATCGGGTGGTTATCGTTCCGGGCGGCGACACCAAATCGGTGTTAGAGAATGAGGCACTGGTTGGGATTCTCAATGCTGCCAATGATGCAGGCGCATCCTTCGGGGCCATCTGCGGAGGACCTCTGCTTCTTGCCAAGGCTGGTCTTTTGAAAGGTCGACGCTTCACACATGGTTATGGACCAGATTCATCATTGCCTTACTGGAGAGATGGCACTTATGAGAATCGGCCTGTCGTAGTAGATGGGAATATCGTCACAGCGCAACCCCAGGCATACATAGATTTCGCAATCGAAGTCTTGTATGCGGCAGGTTTACGCGACAATTGGGCTGTCGAATCCATGCGCAAATCAGGAAAGATTGCAGAGGATAGAAAATCCGAAATCGAGGGTGTAAAGGCTCATTACAAATCTATTTGGGGTGGTTCTTAGCGCACGGTGATGACCTTTGATTTACCAGTAAGATTACGAACCGGGAACTGCTCAACACCGGCTCCACCGGACGCTCGCTGCGCTCACGCCGGTGAGACAAACCGTTCGGCAACACGATGACGAGCCAACACGATGACGATTCGCAACACAATCGCAGTTTGGGGATGGCTGATATGTAGCGCGTTCCTCTTCGGTTGCGCCGTCATGTCATGGCTGCTGCTGAATGAACGCGTCCCAGATGGGACTTCTCCGGCGCTTTTGGGAGCCTTCAATCTTGCCTTGTGGGTTGTAGGCATGTTTGCCGCCCACAGGGTTTTTGCAAAACCAGTGACGGTTCTTCGTTGCCATGCGGAGGGCATCACCGTCGATTCGTACTGGCTGTGGAAGAACGCGCGCGCTTACCACGCTAAGGACTCTATTCGAGAAACGAGAATCCAGGAATCAGAAGATTCAGAGGGAGCCCCGTATTTCACTGCATCTGTCGTGCTAAATAACGGCACAACAATTCTGCTTGCTGAAGGACATTCTCGAGAGCTATGTGAACAAGCCGTAAACAAACTTGATAGGGCTCTGCACAATGCATAAGAGAGCCGAACAAGGCGCTGCACCGGACGGGAATTCCGCTACGCTCCATTGCCGCCGGTGGGCTTGGTCGTTCGGCGACCCATCCGGGGGTAGAAATGAAGCGCGTGCGTGTCGTGGTCAATGACCTGATGCAAAAAGGTTACGTCTACTTTCTGACCGAGCCGATGGGCCAGAAGTTCCCTCCGGATTTTCGTCCAGACCTAACACCGCAAGAGATGCTTGAGCTTGGCGTGTTCGGCGGGAAGTACATGACGGACTGCAAGGACGAATTCCCCACCGAGTGGTTCGTTCGCGCCAGACTCTGTCACGAACGCCACGATCCTGGATTGGACTACTTCGGCGTGAGCGCGTCCCAGCCACTCTCTTACTGGCGGGAGAAGGGATGGATTTATCACGAAGATCCGCGCGGTTGGTTTCAGTGGTATTGCCGATATTACATGGGACGGCGTTGTCCGGACGACGATCGTCAGATCAAACGCTGGCGCGCATTTCGGCGGCATGTCGCGCAAGTGAAGAAGCACTGCCGCCGCGGCGACCGGAATTGCCGCCCCCGGCAGCGCCAAGCGTTGCTGCAGTGGGCGTATGATTCCCGGAACATATAAGTCCTCGCCGAACAAGACGCTGCAGCCGACCGGGGCCGCAATTGCGGTTTTGCGCGAGATGGCGTCTCTTCCGGCGGCACCGGCATGTGGCTGTGCCGCTTCAAAGGTGGAACAGGAATGGCATCCCGAGTGTTTGTCGTTGGCTCGGTGGAATACACGGTAAGCATGCTCGTTATGGATCAGTCATAGCCATCGTTATGAGAGATCTATGGCCGTCATGAAGAAGTGTAACCGCATTAAGTGAGGCGGCCACGAAGAGTATGATGGGAAGAGATAGAGTGTACGCCTAACTCCGCATGCAGCTGACGGCCGCTGGAGTCACGCCTCCTGCGGAGCACGCGGCGCACCGGCCCGCGAGGGCCTCGGACGCGGCTGCAGCTGATGCCGGCGTTAGTTGGCGGGGTGGATATCACGCATGGCAGGGCTGTAGCCGAGGGTTGTAAGGCTGATCACGATCAGCTTTGGAGGAATGATGAGTCAGCGCGGGAAAGGGCCAGACGAGGCTATCTCGGCAGAGGTCATTGCACTGGAGTGTGCAGCTCTAGATCGTTGGGGCAAGGGCGACCCATCCGGGTTTCTGGAGATCAGCGCTCCCGATGTAGTGTATTTCGACCCTACTCTGGAGAGGCGAATCGATGGGCGGGAGGTACTCTCGCGGTACTACGAAGCTATTCGGGGGAAGGTGTCCATTGAGCGGTTCGAGCTGCTGAATCCGGTGGTGCAACTGGTGGGTGATGCGGCGGTACTTACGTTCAACTATGTGTCATACGGTCGGGGAGGCGACGCCCACCCATGGAACTGCACCGAGGTCTATCGCAGAGCGGACGGCAAATGGCAGATTATTCAGACGCATTGGTCATACACGAGGTCGGTGAGGGCCTAAGTGGGCCACCTAACCAGTGGCTCGAGCGAACGATTGCCACGGCGTCACGCCGCTTGCAGAGAGCAAGTGCCCTGCCGCCTCCGCCGAGCCGGTGAGGGGCACCGTTAGGCCTCGTAATGAGTGGGGGGAACAGTATGAGTTTACTTGATACGCGGAGCCTGGCTGGCACGATTGACGCTGTTAGTGATGCATTGTTCTTTGGCAGAAGCATCCCGAGGGGTGAGGTCAGGCGCGTCGCGACGTGGCTCGCGAGCAGACAAGGCCTGCCTGGATCCTATGCCGGAATGTTTGCCCCTACATCGAGAGATTGCGCACGGGGTATCAGGCTGTTCACAGGGGAGTGTATCTCATCAGGCGCCGCCACAGGGCATATACTCGGGGAGGAAGCCTGTCGTGCGCTCCTTTTGCTGGATGCAGATGTTCCGGGGGCGAGATTGGCGCTGGCTCGGGCAACTCGCTCGATGGACAGTCGTCTGAGCGAGTCGGAATCGGGCCGAGGTCGGCGTGGCTTTTTCTGATGCGGAGCGTGCACGGCGTCAGTCTGGCGCCATTTGTCGGCGGGGGGGCTGTCCAAGAGGCGAGAGCGGCTCGCGGGAGGAGTAGAGTTCCTCAGGGAGCATCGGGACGGAGAGGGCAGGTGGCATCGTTTCCCGTTCCATTATACGTTGCTGGCGCTCAGTGAGATGAGCGGCAATGGCATTTCCCGGGAGATCGAGTATGCAGCTCCAGTACTTGAGCGTATTCTCAAGAGGCGGAGCCGAGGAGGGAAGTTCGAGGCGAGACGCCGAGCGGTGGCGGAGCGTATCTTGGCAAGGATTCAGGATCGGCCTCAGGACGAGGCCTAACAAGCCGCTCCACGCGGACTTGGTTGCGGCGGCATGGCTCTTGCGAGATGGTAGAGCAAGCGCCCCGCCTCCTCCCGCCGCTCAGCCACACCGTTGGATGAGCGGTTATGTTAAGATCTCACAACGGTCCCGTGGGACCAAGAACAATTGAAAGGAGAAGCAATGTGAGTAGGTCGTCGCATCACATCGGTAGAGTGCTTGGAATCATCGGCATTTCATGTGTGGGCCTTTTTCTGCTTGTGAATCTTCTGACTTCTGGCAATGTTCCGCTTTGGCTTTGGATAAGCATACTCCTTGTTTTCATTGGTGGCGAAATAGTTACCGCTGTCGGTTCCATCTTGACCGCACGGGCAAAAGGAAGAAGTGGTCTTGGTGTGGTAGCTGCTCTATTTGGTTTGTTTGGTCTCGGCTGGATTTTCTTCCTACGGCCAGGCCTGTACCCTTCAATCCTAATGTCGCTTTTCGGCCCGGTTGGTTTCCTTGTGGTATTCTTCTTGATTGCTGAAGACAAAGGGGAAGATGCCCAATCATAGAGGAGGGGCAGTTCAAGGAGTTGGAGGCGCGTCTGAGCGCCTTCCCCGATCTGGTTTTGGAGCCGGAGGACCACGTGACGGCTGCTCGGTTCTTCAACCTTTCTCGGCGCAAAGGCGTGCAGGGATCGAACACCGACTTTCTGATTTGCGCTGTCGCTGTTCGTCACCGTCTTGCCATCTTCAGCACGGACAAGGACTTTGCCCAGTACGCCAAGTACTTACCGATAGTGTTGCATAGGCAAACGCGCGTCGAACAAGTGGCTCAAGCGGACTCCGCCGAGTGTCACGCCGCCCTGCGGCTACGCCGCTTAGCCAGAGTGTTAGACACGGTGCAGCATCCACCATCGCCTGGGAGGCAACCATGATTTGCCCATCGAAGACGCATGGCGCGTTCCTCCTCATCGCCCTGTCGCTTCTGGCTCTGATCGGGTGCTCACCCGCTCGGAGCCCGTTGGACGGAACGCAGTGGAGGCTCACGGAGTGGACCCTGAGTTCGCTGAATCCTGCCGACTTCACGATCACGGCGCAGTTCGCCAACGGTCAGGTCTCCGGCAACAGCGGCGTCAACACCTATGGCGGGCCGTACAAGCTCGGGCGGGGCGCTGCCTTCTCGGCGGGACCGCTCGCCGGTACGGAGATGGGCGGCCCGGAAGCGGCGATGCGCGCCGAGACCGCGTATTTGACACTGCTGGGCCAAGCCAAGTCATGCAAGATGGCTGATCGCAAGATGACGCTCTACGACAAGAGCGGAAACGAGTCGCTGATCTTCGAAGCCGCAAGCAAGTAGCTGAGGATTCTGCTCGGGTGTTTGCGGCGTCGAACAAGCGGATGGAGTAGACAGCCGCCTTCGGCGTCCGCCGCTCGTCCGCATCACGTTTGTCGGATCGAGGATCGGGATGACAGTTCCAGAGATCGTCGAGGAGTCGATTCGGATCCTGCCTGGATATAGTGGAATGCCCATCTCGTTCGAGGTTCAATCGATCTTTGAGGTAGGGCTGGCCGACCGAGGACTCAAGGGGCTAAGGAACTGTGAGACCGACGAACAAGCTGGTGGAGCGGACTTAACTGCGGCGGTATGGCTATTGCGGTGACACGGAGGCAACAGCCGCGCCGTTAGGGTCCAGGGGGACAGAATGCATCTGACAATTCCGCCAGTATGATATGTTATCATACTTGGAGGCGCGATATGAGTAGATCGAAAGTTGCCATAACCATCGATGAGAAACTGCTGGCAAGACTGGACCGGCTTGTCAAGAGGGCGGTGTTTCGCAGTCGCAGCCAAGCGATCCAGATAGCGGTGAAGGAGAAGTTGGAACGCCTTGACCAGAGCCGGCTGGCTAGGGAGTGCAGCAAACTCGATCCAGGGTTTGAGAAGGTGTTGGCGGAGGAGGGGCTCTCGGAGGAGTTGGGGCGATGGCCGGGATACTGAGGGGTGAGATCCGTTGGGCCGATCTGAACCCAGTTCGCGGAAGCGAGCAGGCTGGGCAGCGGCCCGTTCTCGTTCTCAGTCAGGATGTTTTCAACGAGCGTTCAGGGACAGTGATAGCAGTAGCGATCACAAGCCAGCCTCAGCAGGCAGGATTCCCGTTGACGCTTGAGATAGAGTCAAAGGGGCTGCCGAAGCGGTTGTGGGTGAAGATCAGTCAGATAAGGACCCTGGCCGTGGAGAGGATCGACAAGCGGATCGGGCGGGCGAGCCCGGAAGAGATGGCCCAGGTCATAGAGGGGCTTAACGAGATAGTTGGACCCTGACAAGTGGCTCGATCGGACGTGGCTTTGGCGTCATGTCGCCTGCAGGCGCAAGCGCCGTGCCGCCTCCGCCCGCCGCTCAGCCGCACCGTTATGCGCGAGGGTGATCGCATGAGCAGTTGAAGCATAGGGGGTTTGACCATGAAGATCTTCATCACAGGGGGAACGGGCTTCATCGGCACCCATCTTGTTAGACGATTGGCAAAGGATGGGCATCAGATGTACTGCCTCGCGAGGCCAACGAGCCGCACAGAAACACTGCGGGAAATCGGCGCTAGAGTCATTCCCGGGGACGCCACCGACAAGGAGTCTGTAGCGGAGGGAATGAGAGGGTGCGATTCGGTTGTGAACCTTGCGAACTTCTTCGACTTCTGGACTCGTGATCCCCGGATCTATAGCGATGTCAATATCCTCGGGACGCGGAACGTCATGGAGGCAGCGATCGCGGCACGGGTCTTCAAAGTCATCCACGTCAGTACCGTGGCGATATATGGCAACGCGAAGTGGCCCATAACCGAGGCGAGTGAGGTTGGAGCGCGATGCCCGAGTAAGTATGCCCAGACGAAACGTGCGGGTGATCTCGTCGCCTGGGAGTTGTACCACAAAGGAGATCTTCCTCTCGTGATGATTTACCCCGGTGGCGTACTCGGACCAGATGATCACAAGGCCGCCGGGCGATATGTCAGCAACCTCATTCGTGGAAAGATGCCTGCTCAGGTTCTCACGAGCAGTCTCTTCGCATGGGTACACGTGCGGGACGTGGCGGAGGCCATCGTCCTGGCCTTAGAGAAGCCAGGAAACATCGGAGAGAAATACCTGATCGTCGCCGAGAATCATACATTCGGCGCTATCAATCGAATGGTGCGTGACCTTTCCGGTGGGAGACTGCCAAGGCTCACTTTGCCCGACTCACTTACGGTAGCGTTGGCACATGTTCTTACTCGGCTTGCCGACCTCACGAAGAAACCACCCATGCTCGATCTGGCTATAGATCAGATCATGCTAATGAAGCAGGGCTTCCAAGCAGACGGGACCAAGGCCACGAGGGATCTCGGTCTCTCGTACACGCCTATCCGCCTGGCGCTGGAGGACGAAATCATGACGGTGCGAAGTGAAGGGTTGTGCTCTGGCGGGGTATGACCAGCCGCTGCACCCGACACCCCGCCGTGCGGGGTGTGGGTAAGCGGCACTGTTAGACGTCAGAGCCCCAAAGATGAGACAGGAGCATTCATGCGAGTACGAGTATTGTTAGCGCTTCTTCTAATATTGTCCGTGATTGGCACACCGGCGCAGGAGAAGGCCAGTCCGGCAAAGGCCCGAGCGAGAGATCTTGGAATCCCGTTCGACGGGACTCCGGGGAAACTCAATGCTATCACCGATGTGCCCGGCGTGGAAGTTGGGATGGCGACCATCATCCGTGGAAATGGTAAGTGGGTGATCGGAAACGGGCCCGTCCGCACAGGAGTCACTGTTGTCCTCCCGAAAGGGAAGACCGACGAGTCATATCCAGCCGCGTGGTTCTCGCTCAACGGCGACGGCGAACTGACCGGCACGACCTACATTGAAGACTATGGAACGGGGTCCGGGCCCATCGGTATCACCAACACGAACAGTGTGGGCATTGTGCGGGATGCAATCGGTGAATGGGGGTTCAGGCATTTTGGCAATGGTCAGTGCGTCGACTTTTCTTTCGGCCTGCCCGTCGTCGGCGAAACATGGGACGGCTATCTTAATGATATCAATGGTTACCACGTGAAAAGAGAACACGTCTTCGAAGCGCTTGACAGCGCGAAGTCGGGTGCGGTCCCCGAAGGCAATGTCGGTGGTGGGACCGGTATGTGGCTATACCGCTTCAAAGGGGGAACAGGAACGGCATCGCGGGTCATTGCCATTGACTCGGTGGAATACACGGTCGGGGTGGTCGTTCAGGCTAACTTCGGCCTGAGACAGGATCTGATGATCGCTGGCGTCCCCGTTGGGAAGGAGATCACCGACCTGCAGCCGATTCTTGATGAGCCGCGAGAAAAGGACGGATCTGTCATAGTGATCGTAGGAACTGATGCACCTTTGCTTCCCAATGAGCTCAAGCTCGTCGCCAAAAGAGTAGCCATCGGCATCGGTCGAACGGGAACATACTCGAGCGATGGTTCAGGTGACATCTTTCTCGCATTTTCAACAGCCACACCCGGTCATAACGGCACAGAAACAATGGAGACTTGGAAAGTGCTGCCCAAAGCGCTTCTGAATCCGGTGTTCAAGGCGACGGTAGAGGCGACCGAGGAGGCCATCATCAACGCTCTCGTGGCGGCAGAGACTATGGAAGGCATCAATGGCAACACGCTCTTCGCCATTCCACATGAAAGACTCAGGGACGTCATGAAGAAGTATAACCGTGGTAAGTGAGGCGGCCACGAAGCGTATGACGTAAAGAGATGGAATGTGCGGCTAACTCCGCAGGCAGAGCGCTCCGGCGGGGCGGCGGACGTGTCCGCAGCTGATGCCGACGTTAGCCTGCTGG
>Ga0209254_10006510_pt1 | contig 10776 bp, 9 predicted proteins | sample FrelakmetDIP11DI_FD_187148 | JGI IMG/M metagenome (GOLD analysis project Ga0209254, IMG submission 187148) | Freshwater lake sediment microbial communities from the University of Notre Dame, USA, for methane emissions studies - DIP11 DI (SPAdes)... | ecosystem: Environmental > Aquatic >... | reverse complement strand
ATGAAAACGTGTACGGCGCGGCCCGCGCCGACATGTATGCACCGCGTACCGCGCTCCCGCTGAATGACGCGTACGAAAAATACGAGCAGTACAGCCAAGAGCTGCGCGTCACTTCGCCGGTGGACGCAACGATTACATACGTCGCGGGCCTCTACTTTTTTTACAAGGATTTCACCGACGACTTCACCCGTTACATCGATCTCTACGGAATCGATCTCGCGCCCCAGCCAGACTCCGGCGCAATCTCCGTACTCAATGATACCGACGCCAGCAACCAGAGTACCGCGGTTTTCGGCCAGATGACGTGGCACGTATCGGACAAAAGCCGCCTGGTGCTGGGCGCACGCTACAACGACGACCAGCTGACACACAAACAAACCGTCAGTGCCATACCGGGCACCCTGGCGGAAGCCCCGCCCGGCAGCGTCGATGCGAAAACCGACGACCAGGGCGGTTCCGGGCGTGTGATCGGCGAGTACGACATCGCGCAGGACGCGATGGTGTACGCTAGTTTCGCGCGCGGTTACAAGGGCCCCGGCTCAAACTCGCTGCCTTCCGGGCCGACCAGTGAAACGGTGTTTGTCGACCCGGAAATTCCCACCAGCTACGAAGCCGGCATCAAGTCGCAGTGGTTGGATAACCGGTTGCGCCTCAACAGCGCCGTATATTACAGCACGTTCAAGGACTTCCAGGCCTCCGCCCAGGTACCTGATGCCTTCCCGCCGATCTTTTTTCTGACAAACGCAGGCGAACTGGAAACGCAGGGGGTGGAAATCGAGATGAACGCCAACGTGCTGGAGAACTTCGACGTGCAGGCCTCACTGGCCTACACCGACGCGATTTTCTCTGATTGGAACGACGCTCCCTGTTACGCGAACCAGACACCCCGGCGCAGGGCTGCTTGAACGGCGTGCAGGATCTCTCCGGGGCGGACATGCCCTTCTCCCCGGACTGGGCGGTGTTCCTCGCCGGCACCTACTACATCCCCGTACCGTCGCAGCCCTTCGACGGCTTCGTGAACCTGAATTTCTTCTGGCGTGACGAGGTGCAGTTCGACACGGCGAATAATCCACTGCTGACCGGCGACCCGTATAACACCTTCGACCTGTACACTGGCGTGGCGGCCCGCAATGGCCGCTACCGCGTGCAGTTCTACGTGCAGAACCTGTTCGACCAGTTCTACCCCTCTTCCATTGGCGGCCAGGAGGTGGTCGGAGTGGAAGCGGCGCAAATCCTCGAATACACCTACAAGCGGCGCTTCGGCATATCGCTGCAAATGGACTGGTAGCATGGCTTTGGCTAGGGAGCACTGGTACTTCCTCTGCGGCGTCCTGCTGGTGCTGATACCACTGATCGCTTTCGTAGCGATCAAGAAGCTGCGCCTGCTGGAGGTAAGGCCAGCAGAAAAAATTGTCTATGCGCACAGCGGTAAACAAGCACTTTCCCTGCACGCGTTCCCAGCGCAAGATGTCGGCAACACACCCGCGCCTGCGCTGCTGTTCTTTCACGGTGGCGGATGGTTGTACGGCGGCCCCGAGGACCTCTATACCCAGTGCCAGTTCTTTTCCGCCCGGGGTTTCACGTGTTTCTCCGCGCAATACCATCTCGGCGCGAATAACCGGCCCGATGTGCGTGAAGCAGTGACCAATGCCCGAGCCGCGCTCGACTACCTGATAGCCCACGCCACAGAACTGCACATAGATCCCAACAGGATCACGGTCGGAGGTGGTTCCGCCGGCGGACAGCTGGCCGCCGCGCTCGGGTCGGGCCTGCCGCTAACATCTGGTGCGAAATCGTCCGGTGCGCGCAGACCTGCCGCCCAGATTCTCTACAACCCGGTGCTGGATCTGTCGCCGGGGACACCCAACCATCATCTGGTCAAGGAGTACTGGGAGGAAGTTTCACCGTATCATCATATCGACGGCGCTACGCCACACTCCCTGATTCTTGTGGGAAAGCAAGATCTCGAAGTACCGGTAACAACCGCGCAAGCGTTTTGTGCGGCCGTGCTGGAAGCGGGCGGGCACTGTGAGCTGGCGCTTTACGAGGGCCAGGGGCACGGGTTTTTCCACACCCGGGAGTATCGCGAGAAAACCAATACGCGTATTTTGGAATTCCTGATCGCTCGGCCGGGCTAACTGTAGCTATCATCACCATGTCTGCCACACAGTGTATCTAGCGATGTGCGGGTAGAATTTTGACAGGTTTTCGACAATACTGCCTAAACTTTAAATACTGTACGTTTTATCCCGCCTATCCCGCTGCAGGAGATGTTATGTCCGACTCAGTCATCCACGTTCCGGAAGAGTTGCGACGCGGTGGAAAAAAGGAAAACGAGAAGGCATCGGTCGCTTCAGGATTTGCCCTACTTGACCTCATGTGCAAAAAACTCGGTATCACTGATCTGGCGGGCAAAGATCTGTTGGACATGGGCTGTGGTAATAAATTTACGCAGGCAATCCTGGAAGGCGGATTGCCGATCAGGCGCTACGTCGGCATAGATATTCATCCGGAGCTCATCCAATTCCTGCAATCGAATGTCACTGACGATCGCTTTACGTACTACACCTCAAATACACAAAACGCCATGTACAATCCTGAAGGCGAGCCGCTCTCAGAAAAGACGAGGCTACCTCTGGACGAAGCGAGTTTCGACGTTGTTAGTCTATTTTCGGTGTTTACTCATCTGGCCCCGAATGACTATGTGGCAATGCTGAAGCTGCTGCGGCGCTACATCAAGCCCGAGGGCAGAATATTTTTTAGCCTTATAGTCAATGAGCAGACAGCGGGCGGCCATGGCTTTCTGGACAGAATGGCGCCCTACATTGCGTCCGCCCTGACTGAGGAACACCTGCAATCCGGACCGCAGGGACCCAAGGACTTTGTCGACTGGGTTCCAGAGAGGCCACTATGGCGCGCCGTGTACTCCAGGGAGAATGCAATTCGGCTTGTTGCGGGTACCGGATGGGAAATTGAATCCCTAAACGATCCCGAAGAACATATTCAGCACTATATGATCTGCAGGCCAGTCTGATTTTTTGATTGCTCGACTATGTGGCGCTCGCGGCGCGTCTACAAGTCAGGCAAGGTCCTGCCGCACTATGGCAGCCACATTAAAACCAGAATCAACCGCCTGATGGGTGCCAGCGCCACGTCCGCCGGCGTCACAACCCACGATGTACAGGCCGGGCAAGGGTGTGCGCGCATCGGGCTTGCTGCTGCCACACTGCCCCACCACCTGGGCAATTCCCACGGCCTCGCCACCGCAACCCGGCACCGCCACATCGCGGCTCATACTCGAAATCTGTTTTGCGCCATAGGGCTCTTTGCGCACGATATGGTTCTTCAAGTCTGGCCATAGCTCGTCGATCACTACCTCACAGCGCGCAATCGCCTCATCCACCAGGGCTGACTCGGTGTCCGCCGGCATAAACACCTGGCAATTTGCCAGCTGGTGGCCGGGAATGTCGGACAGGCCGGGGTCGAACTCAGAGGGCACATCGATGGCGATCAGCGGCACGTTGGGCCATTTTCCCTGCAGCATGTCCTGGTAGCGTTGCTCGTTGAGCCAGCTCTCGTCGGAAAACACCGGAATCAGGGCGGCATCGAAAATGCGCTTGTCCAGCACATAGCGAAAACCGCAGATGGCCCAGCTAGGCTCCAGGGCGGTGATGCGCGCAATATACTCTGTGGGAAAGTGCGCGGCGCCCGCCAGCTGCAATACCGTGGGCTGGATGCCTGCGCTGGAAATCACGGCACGGGCCCGAATGTCGCGCCCATCGACCCGCACGCCAACGGCGCGACCGTCCTCGATCAGAATATTCTGCACGCGGGTCTTGGTCAGGTACAGGCCGCCGTGTTCCACCACATAGTCGGCGCACACTTCAGCCACACGGCCGTAGCCGCCGATATGGTAGCGTCCGGCGCCGCCCAGCACCTGGTCGCGCAAGGCAAATATCATTTCGGAGGCTGGCAACTTGTCCACGGCGACCACAAATAAGGTATTCAGATTCATGCAGATCTGGCTCACCAGCGGGGTGGCCAGGTTAAAGCGTTCCATCCAGGCGTAAGCACCGGTGTCGTCCAGGGCATTGATGTCCGCATCGCTTAAACTGAGAATCTCGCCATAAAAAACGCCCAAAGCTTCCAGCTCCGCATCGGTCACCCCCAGGGTGTCCTTCAGGGTCGTCATTTCCTGCGCCGAACCGGTTGCCATCAGCGGGTTGTAACTGACCTTCCACTGACCGTCCTTGTTCAGGTAGCGCATCGAGGCAGCATTACCCTCGGGAACCACAAACGGTGTGCGCGCGGCAATGCCCAGTGTGTCCACCAGTTCGTGAAAGCGGGAATTGAACGCGGGAATGCCCACGGCGCCGAACATTTCGAAACGATAACCCTTGCGCTCCGTGGTCTGGGTTTTACCGCCGGCGCGCGCGGTTTTCTCCAGCAGGGCGACTTTGTAGCCAGCTTTCGCCAGTAGCGCGGCAACAGTGGCGCCACCATATCCGGCGCCGATTACACAGACGTCATACTCTTCCATTACTCAACTCCAATGTTTCGTTAGTTCTGTATTCCAGTGTCAATCCAGCGCCGAACATCTTTCCACAGGGGGATCGCGGTAATCCATACCAAAAATAGCATCCTTACTCCCTACGTGGCACTAACGGTAGTAGTTATTGCTGATGACAGTTGGCGCGAGAGCGTTGTTTTCGTGCAGTGCTATAGCGGCAGGCCCGGCGACCGTTTTGAACAGCGTACAACGGAATTTCCGGAAAATAGTCGTACCACTTTTTACCAGACAAAAACGCAGTGTAGCCCGAGCAGCGCCGCTTGGGTATTTCCAATTGGGGCGGCGGGTGCTTTCCCGCGTCTGCGCTGCTATTCTTGCCAACCATAATAAGCAGAGGACTTTTATCATGCCTGAATCCACGGTACTGCGACCACTGGACACTATTCATCACCTGGCGCTGCGCTGTCGCGACGCCGAGCAAACGCGCTGGTTTTACGAGGACATCCTGGGCTTCAAACTGGCCGCGGCCCTGTTCCTGGAAAAATCTCCCGGAACAGAGCAGGAGCGGCCGTTTTTGCATCTTTTCCTGGAACTTGGCGATGGCAATTACATCGCGTTCTTTGACGAGCCGGGCCACGCAAAACCCGAGCACTTTGAACTGAAGGACAGCTTCGATATTCACATCGCCTTTGAAACAGACAGCGCCGCATCAATGTTGGCCTGGAAAGAAAAAATCGCTGCAGCCGGCGATTTTATTTTTGGCCCCATCGATCACGATTTTGTGGAGTCGGTGTATTTCTTTGATCCCAATGGCTATGCCCTGGAGATCACGCACAAGACCGCAAAGCACGATGCAGTGCTAATGGATGAGGAACGAGCCGCGCGGCAGCGAATCGCCGAGTGGACCGCGCGCACACGGCCGCGAAAGATCGAGCTGTTTGGCGCTGACGCCATCGATTCACGCTGTACCGCTCTCCGGGCCCCGCGCCACTCCGCCAGGAATTCGCGGGCGGAGACCACCTGATGTTTGTCGATGTCGACAAGGGTATCGAAAGAACGCCGTATTTGCTGCTATTCGAGGAAAAATCCGCAGGATTCAAGGATGTCTACGGCGGCGTCGATAGGGTGGTGTTGCGCTCACACCTGCTGCGGCCACCGGGATCAAAATCCAGCACCGTGATTATTTTTATGCACCCTATCGGCGGCGGCGAGTACCTGCCCCTGCCGATGGCTCTGGCGAAAACGGGCCATCACGTCATTTATTGCCAGAGCCGCTACCCCAATAACGATACCGCACTGATCATGGAAAAAGTGGCAGTGGATCTGGGCGAGTGCATCAGGGATGCGAAGGAGCGCATGGGATATGAGAAGGTGATCCTGGGGGGCTGGAGTGGCGGTGGCTCCCTGGCACTTTTTTACCAGCGCCAGGCCGAGTGTGCCACGGTGACCTGCACGCCCGCTGGCGATCCGCCGAATTTGCAGGAGGAAAATCTCATTCCTGCTGACGGCATGCTACTGCTGGCCGCCCATGTGAGCCGCGCTCTGACACTAACGGAGTGGATGGACGCCTCCATCATGGACGAGTCGAATCCACAGGTCCGCGATCCCGAGCTCGATCTGTACAACCCGCGCAATCCTAACCAGGCGCCCTACAGCAAGGAATTCCAGGCGCGCTACCACGCAGCGCAGATCGCCCGCAATCGACGTATTACCGCATGGGTCAGGGACAAGCTGGCCGCGCTGCGTGCGCAGGGCCGTCCCAATGACGAATTCGCCTTTACGGTTCACGGCACCATGGCAGCACCGGTGTGGCTGGACAAGACGATCGATCCCAACGAACGCCAACCCAACAGCTGTTTTCTCGGCGACCCGCAGGTCGTAAACAACGGACCGGTCGGCCTCGCGCGCTTCACCACACTGCGCAGCTGGTTGTCACAGTGGAGTTATGACGAGAGCAATGCCAATGGCATTGTTGATGCCGCCAATATGAGCCTGCCCACACTGGTTATCAGCAATGGCGCCGACGACGCCTGCACGCCGAGCCACGCACGCCGGCTGTTTGAGGCGGTGGCTCATGGCAACAAGGAATTCGTCGAGATCACCGGTGCCACTCATTACTACCTCGGCCAGCACGAGCAACTGCGTGCGGCGGAGCAAACCTGCACGCAATGGTTGCGCAGGCAGGGATTGACCGATGTATGATGGGACGCAGCATTCTGGCGTGAGATCCGCTTTCATCTACAGGTAAACTAATTATGCCCCTTCGCAGAATCCTGACCCTGGCCGCAGCGCTGGCAGTGTGCAGCACCATCCTGGCCGGTGAACCCATAACCCCCGTCCAGACTGCCGAAGTTCTGTCTTCGCCACCGCCGTTTACCCGCACGGAAGAACACGAACCGTGCAGCAACTACACCCCCGAGCGTCGCCCGCTGTTCGGCGACCTCCATGTACACACCGCCTGGTCGTTTGACGCCAGTAGCCAGGACACCCGCAACACTCCTGCCGACGCCTACCGCTTTGCCCAGGGCGCACCCATGGGTATCCAGCCCTACGACGAAAATGACCGCGCCACCCGCACCATACTGCTGGATCGCCCGCTGGATTTTACTGCGGTCACCGATCACGCGGAGTTTTTGGGTGAAGTGCATATGTGCACGACACCGGGCGAGCCCGGGTACTGGCATCCTGTATGTTTGATCCAACGCCATATTCCAAGGTACACATTCTGGACGTTTGGGGCCGCAGGGCTGAGCTATAAGCACCGTTGGGGACTGTGTGGTGACAATAATGCAATCTGCACTGAGAAGGCAGCAGACATGTGGAGGCAAATCCAGCAGGCAGCCGAAGACGCCTATGATCGCAGCAGCAACTGCAGCTTCACCAGTTTCGTGGGCTATGAGTGGACCGCGGGCGGCGAAACCGGCGAGAACCTGCACCACAACGTCATATTTCGCAATCAACAGGTACCGGAGCGCGCCATGAGCTGGCTGGAAACGCCGTCCCAGGTGCAGCTCTGGGACTATCTGGAGCAGGAGTGTGTGGCCGGCAAACCCGGCTGTGACGCTGTGGCCATTCCGCACAACTCCAACCTGTCGGGCGGCCTGATGTTCGAAACCGCCCGCATCGCCAACAAGGACATACCCGGGGAGCCGGTGACTGCGGCGGAAGCAGCGCGGCGCGCGCGCTGGAACCCGCTGTTTGAAGTCATGCAGCACAAGGGTGCCTCCGAATGTGACAGCCGCCTGTCGACCTGGTCGGAGGATGAGTACTGCAACTTTGAGCTGTTGGGCTATGACCGCTTCGGCGGCAAGAATACCGGGGCCATGAAATTTGACGCGCTGAGCTGGCTGAGTCCCGTGCTGGGTAAGGATGTGGTACCGGTAACGGAGCCACCGGTAGAGGCCAACTTCCTGCGCTACGCTCTGAAGAAAGGTTTGCAACAGCAGGCCGAATTGGGTGTAAACAGCTTCAAGTACGGCCTGATTTCCAGCACCGATACTCACATTGCCGCGCCCGGACTCACCATGGAGAAAAATCATCCCGGCCACGGTGGCGCCGGCATGGGCGCGCGGGAGGGCGTACCGGCGGGACTGCCGGATGAACTGGAATTCGGCCCCGGTGGCCTCGCTGTACTGTACGCGGAAGAGAACAGTCGCGATGCGCTGTTTGCCGCGATGCAGCGGCGCGAGGCCTACGCCACCAGTGGCACCCGTCCGGTACTGCGGTTTTTCGGCGGCTGGGATTATCCGGATACGCTGTGCGCGGCGGGCGACATGGTCGCGCAGGGCTATGCGGGCGGCGTGCCCATGGGCGGGGATCTGCCTGCTGCCAGCACTGCCGGTCGCGCCCCGCGCTTCGTGATTTCCGCCAGCATGGACAATGGCACAGTGGAGTACCCGGGCAGCCCGCTGCAGCGCATCCAGATCATCAAGGGCTGGTATGAAGACGGCGTGTTACGCGAGCAGGTACTGGATGTAGCCGGCGGCGATAATGACGCCAGCGTGGATATCAACACCTGCGATCCCTCCGGTAGCGGCCACCACCAGTTGTGCAGTGTATGGCAGGACAACAACTTCAACCCCCAGGCCCCTGCCTTCTACTACACCCGTGTACTGGAGAACCCTAGCTGTCGCTGGAGCCAGCGCATCTGCGCCGCTGCCGGCGTGCGCTGCGACAATCCGCAGAGTATTCCTAAAGGCATGGAAAACTGCTGCGCTGTCGAGCACCAGAAGGTCATTCAGGAGCGCGCGTGGAGCTCACCGATCTGGTATGTTCCGCCAGCATGAATCTTCCAGGTAACTGGCGATGATAACGAGAGACATCGGCCACAGCGGTGAGATCGCCTGCCACAGCTGTGACCTGCTGGTCCACGTAGGAACGTTGCGGCACGGCGAAAGCGCGTCCTGCCCGCGTTGTGGGTGTTTCCTGACGCGCTATCGCGATGACGCCTACCACCGGATACTGGCCTTTGCCAGCGCCGGCCTGCTATTCTTGGTATTGGCCAACAGCTATTCCTTTCTTTCTTTCTCCAGCACCGGTCTGGAAAGCGTGATGACGCTGCGTGAGACCCCCGGTGCGCTGTGGAACAATGATATGCCGGGGGTTGCCATGCTGGTGACCGCTTTTATCATCGTGATACCTGCGGGAGTGCTACTGCTGATGCTCGCGCTTAGCAGTGCCCTTATTCAAGGCATCTATCATCCCTGGCTTGCGCCCATCGCAAAAAGTGTATTTCTCGCCCAAAACTGGTCCATGGTGGAAGTGTTCATCATTGGCGTCATCGTGTCACTGGTTAAGATCGCGGCGATGGCCACGGTAGTCGTGGGCGCCTCCTTCTGGGCGTATACAGCATTTGCCATCTGCTTCACTGCAGCAGTGGCGAACCTCGACCGCTACCAGTGCTGGGAACGCATTGAAGCATTGGGGGCCGGATGACGGCACTCACGACGGCTGCCAATCGCGGCCTGGCATCCTGCCATGTGTGTTACAAACTGGCGCCCACCACAGTGCATCAGTGCCCTCGCTGTGGGTCGACAATGCACCTGCGTAAGAACGACAGCATACAGCGCACCCTGGCGCTGCTGGTGACTGCCTGCTTGCTTTATATACCAGCCAATCTCTATCCGATCATGTACACCGATCAACTCGGCAGCACCGAGGCCAGTACTATCATGGGCGGCGTGATCCTGCTGATTGAATTGGGCTCGGCGCCGATCGCCATGGTCATTTTTATTTTCAGTGTGATGGTGCCATCAGGTAAACTGATGGCGATGTTTTACCTCGTGTGGACCGTGAAGCGACACTCGCCACTGGATCCGCGCCAGCGCTCCATCATGTACCGCGTAACCGAATTCATCGGCAAGTGGTCGATGGTGGACGTATTCGTGGTGTCCATACTGGTCGCGCTCGTACACCTCGGTGGACTGCTGGTCATTCGACCGGGTGTTGCGGCCCTGTCATTCGCCGGCGTGGTGATAGTCACCATGATCGCAGCGGAGAGTTTCGACTCCCGCCTCATCTGGGACAATATGGAAGAGAAAAACAGTGACAACTGAACAAGCAAAGATCAGTCGGGGCCGCACTTTTTCCGGTATTTGGTTAATACCCCTGCTGGCACTGGTGCTGGGTATTTATCTGGTCGCACACACCTGGCTGAACGAGGGTCCGGAAATCGAAATCAGCTTTATGACTGCGGATGGACTGGAACAAGGCAAGACCAAGGTCAAGTATCGCAATGTCGATATGGGAGTCGTCGAGGAAGTACGCCTGAACGACGCTTTCGACGGCGTGATAGCCAAAGTCAAACTGGATCGCCAGGCCCTGCCGTTGTTGCGTGAGGATACGCGCTTCTGGGTCGTCACCGCACGGGTGGGCGCTGATAACGTCTCCGGTCTTGATACGCTGCTGTCCGGCGCTTATCTGCAGCTGACGCCGGGCACTGGGGCCAAAGAGGCACGGAGCTTTGTCGGGCTGGAGCAGCCACCGGAGACCCCCGCGGGCGCTCCAGGATTGCGCCTGCAGCTGACCAGTGACCGCGCATCCTCTGTGAGCACTGGCGACGCGGTACTGTTCAAGGGCTATAAGGTCGGGCGCGTTGAAAGCATGCAGTTCAATCCTGTCGACCAGCACGTACACTACGAGATATTCATTGATGCTCCCTATCACGAACTGGTCAATAGCAGCGTACGCTTCTGGGATGTCAGCGGCGTATCCATTAGCGCCGATGCTAGTGGTTTTAAAGTCGAAACTGGCGCCATGGATACAAT
>Ga0209254_10006509_pt1 | contig 10776 bp, 7 predicted proteins | sample FrelakmetDIP11DI_FD_187148 | JGI IMG/M metagenome (GOLD analysis project Ga0209254, IMG submission 187148) | Freshwater lake sediment microbial communities from the University of Notre Dame, USA, for methane emissions studies - DIP11 DI (SPAdes)... | ecosystem: Environmental > Aquatic >... | reverse complement strand
CTGGAGGTGGACCTGGCCGAACGCCTCGGCGTTGACCATGGCCTGGGCGGCGAACCCGGCAAAGATCTCCAGCATCCGCTCGTCGTCGTCACCGAACTGGTCGTAGCCGGCCTTGGACACGACGATCACGCCCAGGACGCGCGACTCCCACGCCATCGGGACGAGGAGCATCGATTCGGCGACGCGGCGGCCGCCCACCTGGACGGCCCGCGGATCGGCGGTCGCATCGCCAAGGCGCATGGTCTGGTTCTTGAGGGCGACCCATCCGGTCAGCCCCTCGCCGATCCGGACCCGGAGCTGCTCCGTGGACGGGCGGCCGATGTCCATGAACTCGCCCTGGAACGCGATGGGCTCGCAGGTCTGGGTCAACTGGTCCACGCGGTAGACGCGGATCGTGTCGTGGGCGATCAGGCGATCCGCCTCCGCGACGATCGCCTCGCCGATCCCCTCGACCTCCTGGATCCGGTTGAGGCGGGACGAGAGCTCCTGGATGGCCCGCAACCGGTCGCCGCCCTCCCGGACCGAGGTGAACAGGCGCGCGTTCGCGACGGCCGTCGCCATCCCGTCCGCGAACGAGGAGCACAGCCCCAGCTCGTCCGATGACCAGTCGTACGGCGCCCGGTGGTAGAGCACGAGCAGGCCGACCGGCTCGTCCCGGAACACGAGCGGGACGAAGTTGATCGTGCGGAAGCCCAGGCGCGAGTAGATTGCTGCAAAGCGGAGCGCGGTCTCCGGGCGCGTGACGACGATCGGCCGGCGCTCGGTCACCGCCCGCATCCCGATGGTGTCGTCGTCACGCTGGACAGCCGCCACCACGTCGATCAACTCGGGATCCAGGTCGCGGTGGGCCGCCAGGCGGAATGGGTGACGGCCGGGCGTCATCAGCCACAGGCCCGCCACGTCCGCCCCGAACAGCGCCTGGGACGAATCGAGGACGTCCTCGAAGACCTCGGTCAGCTCGAGGTTGGCGCTGACCTCCGCCACGACGCGGCGCAGCGCAAAGGCCCGGGCCTCGCGGGTCCGGGCGCTGGTCGCGCGGGATCGGGCCGGCGCGTCGCGCCGGCGCCGGACGGGTGTGCAGTCTTCGAGCGCAAGCGCCATGCGACGGGTACTCAACCCCCGGCCCCGCCGATCGGATCCCGGGTGCGCGAACCCGCAGCGAGGTGTCTCCGGGCACCGTATCGGCCGCGGCTCCCACCCACGATAGGCCGGAGGTACCCCGTCCGGGCATGACCCGCCGCCTCCGCGATACCCATCCGGCCCTGCCCGAGGTCGCCCCCGCCCCCGAGCATGGCGGCAGACGGGCAGTCCCGGGCCATTCACAGGGAGGATGACGCGATGAAGGTGCTGGTGACCGCCGCCTCACGGCACGGCGCCACCACGGAGGTGGCCGCGTCCATCGGCGCCATCCTGCAGGCAGCCGGCCACGAGGTGCACGTGCTGCGTCCCGCCGAGGTCACGGGTCTGGACGGCTTCGACGCCGCCGTCATCGGCAGCGCGGTCTACGTCGGTCGGTGGCTGGAACCTGCGCGGGACCTGGTGGAGCGCGAGAAGGTCGCCCTGTGCAGGATCCCGGTGTGGCTGTTCTCCAGTGGGCCGATCGGGGACCCGCTCAAGCCGGTGGAGGAGCCGCTGGACGATTCGCCGCTGGCGGCGCTGGTGGGTGCCCGGGAGCATCGGACGTTTGCGGGCTGCGTGGACCGGAAGCGGTTGGGCTTCGGCGAGCGGGCGATCATGGCCGCGGTGCGGGCGCCAGAGGGCGACTTCCGGCCGTGGCCGGAGATCGAGGCCTGGGCGCGGGGGATCTCCGCGGCGCTGTTGGGGGATTCCCGGGCGGCGGTCTGATCTCGGCGCCGCCATCTGATCCGGCCAGGTGACCCTCGCTGGCGCCCAGCGCGGGCATCTGGCCATGCAACCACCCGGCGTGTCGTAACCGATCCGCCGGGACCCACACTTGGCCACGCAGTCATTGGGCGTTTCGTATCGTCCGGCGAGCGTCGGCATCCGGGCCACATAGTCGCCCCATGTGTCATCGGCCATCCATACCTGGCCCATGACACGCCCTGGCGCTGCCTGGCCACCTTCCCCGCCGCCGACGAGTCGGGCGATGCGGCGGCAGGGGCCGCGCCGGGGTTCACGGGCAGGCCGATGTGGGGACTCCGCAGATACGACCCACGCCACCGATGGTTGGCCGGATGCCGGCGAGCGGTACGATGACCCCACCTCCATCACGCCGCGTACCAGACGTCGCCCCCGCAACCAGCGGCAAAGTGGCCCGCCGAGACGGGCCCAACGGCCGTTCGGCGGACGGCGGACGATGCGCAAGATGGAGCCTCGTCAAACCTGTCGCCGCGCCTAGACGGCGACCGACCGAGGGCCCAGCAACCATGAGCCTCGACGCCACCGTGGGGCACCAGCCCGACCCGTTCCTCCCGCTGCCGCAGCTGACGGCGGGCGCTGCCCGGACCGAGGCGGAGCGCTGCCTCTACTGTTACGAGGCCGCGTGCACCAGCGCCTGCCCGACCGGGATCGACGTCCCCTCGTTCATCCGCAAGATCGCGACCGGCAACCTCGAGGGCAGCGCGCGGACGATCCTCGCGGCCAACCCGCTCGGCGGGACGTGCGGCGCGGCCTGCCCGGTCGAGCGCCTGTGCGAGGGCGCCTGCGTCCGGACGGCCCTCGACCGGCCGATCGAGATCGGTCGCTTGCAGCGGTACGCCGTCGAGACGTACGCGGCAGCGGGTGGCGCCTTCTTTGCCCCCGGCCCGGAGGCCGGTGTCAGCGCGGCGATCATCGGCGCCGGCCCCGCAGGCCTCGCCTGTGCCGCGGAGTTGCGCAAGGCCGGTGTCGGGGTCACGGTCTACGACGCGAAGGCGCGGGCCGGCGGCCTGGGCGACCACGGGATCGTGCCCTGGCGCCTGCCGCGCGAGACGGTCGCGACCGAGGTCGCGCAAGTGGAGCGGGCCGGGGCGCGGCTCGTGCTGGGCTCGATGGTCGGGCGGGACGTGGAGGCACAGGCGCTGCTCGCGGGCAACGACGCGGTCGTGGTCGCCGTGGGCCTCGGCCACGGCAAGCGGCTGGGCGTCCCCGGCGAGGACCTGGATGGCGTCGTGGACGCGCTCCACCTCATCGGGCAGGCGATCGACGGGCAGGCGGAAGGCGCCCTGGTCGGTCGCCGGGTGGGCGTCATCGGCGGCGGCAGCACGGCGTTCGACGCCGCGGCCGCGGCCGTCCGCCTCGGAGCCTCGGAGGTCACCCTGTTCTACCGCCGCGGCGTGGTGGAGTGCCCGGCGTACCCGCACGCGATCGACCTCGCGCGCTCGCTGGGCGTCAGCATCCACTGGCTCACGGCGCCGGTGGAGATCCACGGCAGCGGCGGCCACGTGAGGAGCGTCGCCTTCGAGGCGATGACCCTCGGCGAGCCGGATGCGTCGGGCCGTCGTCGCCCGCAGCCGGTCGAGGACTCCCGGTTCGAGATCGCGCTGGACACCGTCGTGCGGGCGGTGGGGCAGGAGGGCCCGACCGGCGTCGCACCGGTGCTCGCCGCGCTCGGTGTCGCGGTTCGCGACGGGGTCGCGGCCGCGGACCCCGCCACGGGGCGGACGGGGAACCCGAAGGTCTGGGCGATCGGCGACATCGCCAGTGGCGGCGCGGAGGTCGTCAACGCGGTCCAGGCCGGCAAGCTGGCCGCGCGGTCGATCGTGGATGCGCTCGGCCTCGGCGGCCCGCATATCGTGCCCGTGCGCCCGATGGACGCCACCGTCCCGGGCGTGGACCTGTTTACGGACATGGCCGGCATCCGGAGCCCGAACCCGTTCTGGCTGGCCAGCTGCCCGATCACGAACAACGGCGAGATGGTCGCCCGGGCGTTCGACGAGGGCTGGGGCGGCGTCGTCTGGAAGACCATCGGCGACCCGATCCGGAACGTCACCGCGCGCCTCGGCACGTTCGAGCACGCCGGCCGTCGCCTCGTGGGCATCAACAACATCGAGCTCATCAGCGACCGCCCGACCGAGGTCAACATCGCCGAGATCCGCGAGGTGAAGAAGCGCTACCCCGACAACGCGGTCGTGATCAGCCTGATGGTCGAGGCGAAGCGCGAGGCCTGGCACGAGATCATCGCCAAGTGCAACGACACCGGCGCGGACGGCTACGAGCTCAACTTCGGCTGTCCGCACGGCATGAGCGAGCGCGGCATGGGTGCGGCGGTCGGCCAGGTTCCCGAGTACGTCCAGATGATCACCGAGTGGGTGATGGAGAAGGCCGAACTGCCGGTCCTCGTCAAGCTGACGCCGAACATCACCGACATCCGCTACCCGGCTCGCGCGGCCAGGGCGGCCAACGCCGACGGTGTCGCGCTGATCAACACGATCAGCAGCCTGATCGGCGTCAACCTCGACACGTGGGCGATCATGCCCGACGTCCGGGGCAAGGGTTCCCACGGCGGCTACGCGGGTCCGGCGGTCAAGCCCATCGCGCTCAACATGGTGTCGCAGGTTGCCTCCGACCCGGACGTCGGGCTGCCGGTCTCCGGCGTCGGCGGCATCGAGACCTGGCGCGACGCCGTGGACTTCCTGCTCCTCGGCGCCACCACCGTCCAGGTCGGCACCAGTGTCATGCACTACGGGTTCCGGCTGATCGACGACCTGGTTGACGGCCTGTCGACCTACCTCCGGGCGAAGGGTCTCCACAGCCCCGCGGAGCTGGTGGGCAAGGCGCTGCCGACGATCACCGACTGGGGCCACCTGGACCAGGAGTTCCGGCTGCTGGCCAGGATCGACGAGTCGAAGTGCATCCGCTGCAACCTGTGCTACGTGGCGTGCAACGACGGAGCCCACCAGGCGATCACTTTCGAGGGCTCGAAGGGCGCCTCGAAACTGGTGGTGGAGGACGACCACTGCGTGGGCTGCCGCCTGTGCCAGTACGTGTGCCCGGTGGAGAACTGCATCACGTTCGAGGAGCTGGAGGGCGCGGCCTCCATCCACTGAGGCTGTTCCTGGCCCGGGCGGGCGGGGGGGCGCGCCCGGGCCAGGCGCCGGGAACGCCGCGCCTGCGCCGGGAGCGAGCCGGGCCGCGAGCCGGGAACGCCGCGCCTGCGCCGGGAGCGAGCCGGGCCGCGAGCCGGGAACGCCGCGCCTGCGCCGGGAGCGAGCCGGGCCGCGAGCCGGGAACGCCGTCAGACCGGTTCGATCGGGCGCCCCACCATCCTCGGCTCGACGGGGATCTCGTACGACCCCCCGAGCGGCTGGTCCATCATCGGCACGCCGGCTATCGACGGCATCGACATCCCGTGCGTGGCAAACGTGCCCGGCACGGTGGCGGCCAGGTGCATCCGGAGGTAGCGCCAGCCCATGTGATCGAACGGGCCGGCCACCTGTGGCGGGACCAGCCCGGTCTCCGCGACCGTGATCAGCTCCGGCCGGTCCAGCTCGTAGAGCATCTCGTGGAACTGGAGGCGGGCGCGACCCGCCTCCAGGACGTTGCGCGCCCACTGCGAGCCAACGCCCAGCGGCGCCGGGATCAGCACCTCCCCCGCTCGGATCGTCGGGTGCACGGGGGTGAAGAACGTCGTGCCGGACTTGCGGCCGACGTGCTCCAGACAGGCGACCTCGGCCGTCGCGCTGCCCGGGATGTTGTGCTCCATCAGCCATGGGTTGACCGTGTCGTTCATCCGCGCACGGAGCCACGGGAACTGGTCCGGGGCGGGCTTCTGGAACTCCCTCCAGACCCGGTTCGCCGTGAATCCGATCGCGCCGCCGACCACCAGCAGGGAAATTGCCTTGCGCACCATCGCGTGACCTCCTTCAGTCTGTCGCTCGCGATGGTGGGCGGGCTGCCCGCCGGCGCCAAGTGCCGAAGGAACGTGCGCGGACGGCTGCTCGTCAAGGGACAGCAGGTCCCTGGCGTCGCACACCTGTCCAGTCAGCGCTGGGGTGCGTCGTATCGCGCACGGCGAATGCCGCAACTGGCCAGTCAGCGATGGAGTGCGTCGTATCGCGCCGTGCCGGGCCGGAACCCTGCCAACCAGCAATGCGGAGTGTGTTCGGCCATACGTATATGGCCGAACACGCACCCGATGGATCCGTGGCCAAGTCCGTCGCGTCTGGGCTCGCCCAACGTGTCAACACGGGCGTGATCACGGGCGGGAACGGTTGAAGGGGACGCGACCGATTGGCCGTGCCCGACGACAGGACTCGCGCTGTGGTTGCGTGGCCAACTGGGTGACGTCACTTCGCTTTGCGGTGAACCCACCGTTCGACATTCCCCCCAACCCACCGTTGACGCGTTTCGCGGAGAGGGTCTAGACTCAATCCCGAGGAAATCGGTCGGAATTCCCCGGCGCGGCGGCTCCCTCGCCGCGGGCGTCCCCCTGGGGAACTCCGGCCGCCTCCGCCACGAGGCCCCACGAGGCCCCACGAGGACCGAGCCCTGACCAACCGCGCGAGCTTCCACGGATCCGGCGCCGTCTCCTTCAGCTCGAAGGGCGAGTACGGCGTGCGCCTGATGGTCCAGCTCGGGCGCCGGTTCGGCACCGGGCCCGCCAGCCTGGCCGAGATCGCGACCGACGAGGACCTGCCGCGTGCCTACCTGGAGCAGCTGGTGACCAGCCTCCGGGATGCCGGGCTCGTCGTGTCAACTCGCGGCGCCCACGGCGGCTACGAGCTGGCCGCGCCGCCCGCAACCATCCGCATGAGCGAGATCCTCCGCGCCCTGGAGGGGCCGATCGCGCCCATGATGTGCGCCTCGGACGAACCCGAGCACGACGCGTGCAGCAGGTCGGCGCGCTGCACCGTGAACCTGCTCTGGATCAGGGTGCGTGACGCGATCTCGGGCACCCTCGAGGCCATGACCCTCGCGGACCTCGTCCCGGCCCGCCACATCACGCTCGACCCGCGCGAGCCGGCCGCGGTCCCGTCGCCGGCCGTCGTCGCCTGACCCCGCCCTACGATCCAACCCTCGATCCACCCTTCGACCCCGACCCACCTGACGCAGACTCACCCGACCCCTCGACCCCGCCCCACCCGAAGCCCGATCCCGCCAGCCAACCAGGAGCCAACCTCGTGACCGACGCGAACGACCGCGAGCTCGTCATCCGCGACCTGTGGGTCGCCCCCGCCGCCAAGCCGGACCTGGACATCCTCCAGGGGATCAACCTCACGATCCGCAAGGGCGAGACGCACGCGATCATGGGCCCCAACGGCTCGGGCAAGACCACGCTCGCGTACGCGCTGGCCGGCCACCCGGCCTACCTCATCAAGGGCGGTGAGGTCCTCTGGAAGGGCCACAACCTGCTGACGCTGTCCGCGGACAAGCGCTCCCGCCTGGGCCTCTTCCTAGCCTTCCAGTACCCGACCGCAGTCCCGGGCCTGAGCGTGGCGAGCTTCATCCGGAGCGCGCTCAACGCCAAGCTCCAGGGCCTGGAGAAGAACCCGGACATCGACCCGACCGACATCACCCGCGGTGGCGTCTCGATGCTGGAGTTCCGGCGCAAGATGCGCGAGAAGATGGCCATGCTCAAGATGGAGGACGGCTTCGCCGCTCGCTACGTGAACGACGGGTTCTCGGGAGGCGAGAAGAAGCGCCTCGAGATGCTCCAGATGGCGATGCTGGAGCCGGAGTTCGCGATCCTCGACGAGACGGACTCGGGGCTGGACATCGACGCGCTGCGGATCGTTGCCGAGGGCGTCAACGCGATGCTCAACCCGGACATGGGCGTCCTGCTGATCACGCACTACCAGCGACTGCTCAACTACATCACGCCGGACTTCGTGCACGTGCTCGCGGCCGGCAGGATCGTCACGTCGGGCGGCAAGGACCTGGCGCTGCGCCTGGAGGAGGAGGGCTACGGCCCGATCCTGCGCGAGAACGGCCTGGACATCGGCGTCCCGGACGAGGCCCTGGCGCTGCCGAAGGAGCCCGAGGTTGCCGGCGCCGGCCGGTAGGACGACGAAGACGAGCGCGACGAAGACGAATCCGAGCACGACGAAGACGAATCCGAGCACGACGAAGACGAATCCGAGCACGACGCGGACGACGAGGGCAACGAGACGACGATGACGACCGAGGTGCAGCCCGACGTGGACGCGACCCCGCTCGACGTGGGCGCGACCCCGCTCGACCCGGTCGCCCTGCGCGCGGACTTCCCGATCCTGGACCAGCAGGTCCACGGGCACCAGCTGGTCTACCTCGATTCCGCGGCCACCTCCCAGAAGCCGCGGGTCGTGATCGAGACGATCGACGCCTACTACCGCCGGGACAACGCGAACGTCCACCGCGGGATCTACCAGCTCTCCGAGCGGGCCACCGCAGCCTACGAGGGCGCGCGGGCGAAGGTCGCGAAGCTGATCGGGGTCTCCGACGCGCGCGAGATCATCTGGACCCGCAACGCGACCGAGGCGATCAACCTCGTGGCGTACTCGTGGGGCCGGCGGAACATCGCCCGCGGGGACGTGATCGTCCTGACGGAGATGGAGCACCACGCGAACCTCGTCCCGTGGCAGATCCTCGCCCAGGAGAAGGACGCGGACCTCGAGTTCATCCCGATCACCGATGACGGGGTGTTGCGCCAGGACGTGTACGACGTCCTGCTCCGCCTCAAGCCCAAGCTGGTCGCCTTCACCCACGTCTCGAACACGCTGGGCACGATCAACCCGGTGGAGGAGATGACCCGGCTCGCGCACGAGGCCGGCGCCCTGGTGCTGGTCGACGGGGCCCAGGCGGTCCCGCACCTGCCGGTGGACGTGGCCGACATCGGCTGCGACCTTTACGTGTTCTCCGGCCATAAGGCGCTGGCGCCCACCGGCTCCGGGGTCCTGTGGGGCCGCCGGGAGCTGCTGGAGTCGATGCCCCCGTTCATGGGCGGCGGCGACATGATCCGCGAGGTCCACCTCCGCCGCTCCGAGTGGAACGAGATCCCCTGGAAGTTCGAGGCGGGCACGCCGGACATCTCCGCGCAGATCGGCCTCGGCGCCGCGGCGGACTACCTGCTGGACATCGGCATGGACCGCGTCCAGACGCACGAGCAGGACCTGGTCGCCTACGCGCTGGACATGCTGCCGCGCGAGGTGCCGGGGATCGAGCTGTACGGGCCGGCCTCGGAGCTGCGTGGCGGCGTGGTGCCCTTCAACCTGCCGGGCATCCACCCGCACGACGTGGCGCAGGTGCTCGACCGCTTCGGCGTGGCGGTGCGGGCAGGACACCACTGCACGATGCCGCTCCACGAGCGGCTGGACCTCGCGGCCACGGCCCGGGCCTCGTTCGGGGTCTACACGACGAAGGGCGACATCGACGCCCTCGCCGCGGGCCTGCGCGAGGTGCAGAAGCTCTTCGGCAGCTGACCTCCGGGACCCTCGGCGGTCGCGCGGCACCCTCGGCACCCACGCGGCACCCCCCGGATGGGCGACAATCCGGCCGTGAAGACGATTGTCGAGACCGTCGACGTCCTCGTTGCCGGCGGCGGCACGGCCGGCCACGTCGCAGCCATCCAGGCGGCGCGCGCCGGGGTGACCACATCCGTCATCGAGGCGGGCTCGATGCTGGGTGGGACGATGACCGTCGGCGGCGTGTGGATGCCCAACCACTTCTTCACGACGACGGGGCCGGTGGTCCAGGGGATCCCCTGGGAGCTGTACACGAAGTCCAAGGAGATCGAGGGCCTTCCGGTGCCGGACTACCGGCAGCGGCGCCCGGTCGAGACGCCCGGCTACTACAGCTACATCAACGTCCCGGTGTACGCGTCGCTGGCGGAGGCCGAGGCGATCCGGGCCGGCGTCGTCCTCCACTACCACGAGTTCGTCTCGGAGGTCCGCGCCGATGGCGACGCATGGGAGGTCATCTCCCTCGGGCGCGGCGTCAGGCGCGTGACCCGCGCGAAGGAGATCATCGACTGCTCGGGCGATTCCGACGTCGTCCGGCTCCTGGGCCTCAAGGTCCTGCGGTCGAAGGTGCCCCAGCCCGGCACGCTCCAGTACAAGATCGAGGGGATCGACCACGAGCAGGTCTGGAGGGGGGAGGTCCAGGCCATCTACGAGGAGGCGATGCGGGACGGCGTCCTGCACAAGGGCGACTGGGCGTACGCCAACATGGAGCCGTTCGCGTACTACCTCCAGCACGGCGGCCACAACGCGACCCATGTCTACGGCGCCGACACCTCGGACGCCGACGGCCAGACGCGGGCGAACATCGAGGGTCGCGAGCGGATGCTCCGGATGTTCCGGTTCGTCCGCGAGTCCGTCCCCGGGGCCGAGCGGGCATCGATCCGGTACATGGCGCCGTTCGCCCTCGCCCGGGAGACCTACCACCCGGTCGGCGAGTACGTCGTGGTCAAGGACGACTTCGTCAAGGCGACGGACTTCCCCGACAGGGTGTGCAACGCGTTCAACTACATCGACCTCCACAGCCAGGCGATCGGCTGCGAGGTCAGCTTCATCGAGAACCCGGACGCCATCCCGACGGTCCCGTTCCGGGCGCTGATCCCCAAGGGCTCGCGGCGGATCACGGTCGCCGGCCGCAACGTCTCTGCGAACAAGATCGCCTTCGCCGGGATCCGCGCCCAGTGCACCTGCATGGCGATGGGCCAGGCGATGGGCGCCGCGGCCGCGCTGGCGGTGCAGCGTGGCGTGGCGTCACGCGACGTCGCCAGCCGGGACATCGTGGCACTGACGGTCGAGCACGGGGCCGTCCCGGTCTAGGTCCATCTCCGAGCCTCTGGCCGCTCCGGGGACCCACGAGGCTGCCGGCGTGGTCTGCTGGGCAACGACTTCGCCGCTGCACCCG
>Ga0209254_10006508_pt1 | contig 10777 bp, 9 predicted proteins | sample FrelakmetDIP11DI_FD_187148 | JGI IMG/M metagenome (GOLD analysis project Ga0209254, IMG submission 187148) | Freshwater lake sediment microbial communities from the University of Notre Dame, USA, for methane emissions studies - DIP11 DI (SPAdes)... | ecosystem: Environmental > Aquatic >... | reverse complement strand
CTCTTCAAATGCAAAAACCTCTTCGCCGAGAATGAACCGCCCCTTCTCAAAAACCCGCCTCGTCGCAGAGAGGATCTCCTCTTCAATTGCTTTGTACTGTCTGGTTAAATCGATGAAAGGAACCATCTCTACCTCAAATGCGGATTGCGGAATTCGGATTTCGGAATTTGAAAACCAATCTTTTAATCTTTGCTTTCAACAATCCGCATTCCGCAATCTACATTCCGAAATCGTCATCCCCAGTATTCCTTCTTATATTTTCTGTAGAATGCGATCGTCTTCTTGATCCCTTCCTTCAGGTCGGTCTGGGGCGCCCACCCCACCACTTTCCTGACTTTAGAAATGTCCGTGTAATAATCCCCCGGTTCAACCTCTTTCCGCTCTTTCGTAAATTCGGCGAAGGTCGCCTTTCCGGTCCCTGCGACCTCCACAATCTTCTTTGCCAGGTCGATGAAGCTGATGGGAATGCCTGTTCCAACATTAAAGACTTCCCCGTAAGCCGCTGGACAGGTCGCAACCTGCAGAAAACAGCGGATGAGATCGTCCACATAGAGGAAGTCCCTCAATATATGACCATCCCCGAAAACGGGAAGAACCTCGTCGTCGATCGCCTTCCGGATAAACCAGTTGAGCACACCATATTCATCGTGGGCCATCTGATGCCGGGGCCCATAGGTATTCGTAATCCTGAGACAGGTCCCTGAAATCTTGTGGACATCGTCGTAGACCAGAACCATCTTTTCCGCAGAGAGATTGGTCACCGCATAGATGCCTTTGGGATTGGTGGGATGGTCTTCTCCGACGGGAAGTTTTACACTGGCCCCGTATTCCCCTCTTGTCCCAGAAAAGATGACTTTCACCTCCTGATTATATTTTCGACAGGATTCAAGAAGGACAAGTGTTCCCCGGCAGTTGATGTCCAGATCCTGGATGGGGTTCCGAATGCTATCCACATGGTTCACCTGACCGGCCAGATGAAAAATGAAATCCTGGTTTTTGACCAGATAGTCCATCGAATGTTCATCCCGGACATCGCTGAAGTTGATCTGGATGTGATCCATGATCTCCTTCACATTGAAAAGATTTCCTCCCAGACGGGGCATCATATTATCAACGATCGTCACTTTGGCTCCTAACTCCACCAACCGTGCGGAGAGATTCGACCCGATGAAACCCAATCCCCCTGTCACCAGCACCCTCTTTCCTTGAAAGGCTTCCTCATAAGGAGTCATCTTCTCTCTCCTTTTTCGAAATACTGATCTCCCAGAGTTTGGCATATTTGATGAAGACATAGAACATCGTCGAAACGGTGATGATCAATCCGGGCAGTCCGTCCCGAAATCCGGACTTAAAAAGGTACTCTTTGATAAAACGAAAAGGCGGATGAAAGAGGAGTTTGAAAAAGCTGAATTTCTCTCCCCTCTGAGCCATATCTTCAGCTGCAATCCGGGAGTATTTATCAATCGTCTGAATCTGATCGGAGATATCCCGATAGGTATAATGGAGATACTTGTTTTTTAAAACGGATACCTTCCCACCCACCACAATCTTGGCATGGAGCCCGCCTTCCCACCTTCCTTTATCCCTTCGATAGAGTCGTATTTCCCCGTCCGGATACCATCCCCCATATCGAATCCACTTTCCAAGATAGTAGGTCCGGCGATAGACAAAAAAACCATCTACACCCTTAGCATCGTCCTTTAACATCCCTCCAATCTCTTCGACCAATTCCTGAGGGACCTCCTCATCCGCATCGACGAACATGATCCATTGGTGTGTGGTCAGGTCGGCCGCATATTGATACTGATCGCGATGGCCTTTCCAGGCAACCTGATAAGCTTTGTCCGTATATCGTTTGCAGACCTCAAATGTCCCGTCCGTGCTGAACGAGTCAATGATCACCAGCTCTTCAGCCCAACGAAGACTTTTCAGACATCGCTCAATCGTTCTGAGGTTGTTAAAGGTCAAAACATAGACTGAGATGGGGAGTTTATCGGCCATTCTTCTATCCTACATTGTTCTTCGTTCATTGTTCATGGTTCATCGTTCTCTATCTAAGTTCCTTCAATTTCCTATTGACCACCTCTTCCACCTCATCAACGGTGATCAGTTCCATACACCGATGGTCAGTAGGGCAGACTCTTTTAAAACAGGGACTGCATGAAACCTCCTTCTTCACGACCACATGGCCATCTCCCCAGGGTCCTGTAGCAACAGGATCCGTCGAGCCGAAGATGGCCACAACCGGAGTCCCCACTGCTGAAGCCACATGCATCGTTCCGGTATCATTCGTCACCAAAAGGCGGCATCGTTCCAGAAGAGCGGCCAGTTGAAGGAGACCGGTCTTACCCGTGAGATCGACTCCTCCACCTCCTAAATTTTTCAAGATTTTTTCAGCCATGCCCCGCTCTTCCTCTCTCCCAAAAATAAGTGCAGTAGCCTTCCATTTATCGGAAAGCCTTCTTCCCAGTTCAGCAAACCGATCGGGATGCCAGCATTTCGCCAACCCGTAAGCGGCTCCCGGATTGATGCCGATGATAGGCCTCCCGTCCAGAAGACCCAATTCCTCAAGCCTCTTTTGAGCCCATCCTCGCTCCTCCTCCCTGAGAAAGAGTCGGGGAGAAGGAACGCTTTCTAAATGACCTAAAGGCTCCATCAGCCTTCGATAATAATGGACACGATGGAGATGAAGAACTTCTCCCTTCCGTCGAATTTTATGGGTGAGAAAGAGGGATCGTCCTTCATCTTGATAACCAATCCGGATCGGAATCCCGGCCAGATAGATCTGAAATGCGGAGCGGAAAGATTTAGGAAAAATAACCGCCAGATCAAAATTCCTCTCTTTTAAGGAGGCGCTGAGATTGAGATCTCCCCAGAAAGATCTTAACCCGCCTTCTTTCTCAAAAGGGATGATTTCATCCACATAAGGATTGGTCTTCCATAAATCGATGAGATGGTTCGGCACAAGGATAGCTAAATGGGATTGAGGAAAAAAGGTTTTTAATTGTTGAACCGCTGGATAAGTAAGAATGGTATCCCCCACCCAATTGACGCCTCTAACCAGTATACTATCGCATTGGCTAAAATCATATTTCAAGGAGTCTACTCCCTCTTAAAAGGTTAAGATTATTATATCAATCTCTTCGAGTCAAACCATTCGACTTTAACCCTTCTCTCTTCATTCTGTTTTATCACGATGGATGAGGTCGTCTGGCATAGACATATCCACCCTTAGGGTCCCTTTCTACTTCAAAACCAAATTCTTTAAGTTTACCAGGAATATCGATGGAAAGTTCTGGCGGAATAGGATGCACCTCCATAGCAATACCCATTATTTTATCGACCGTTTCAAAACTAATGTTTTTCAAGATATCATGCTCAGCCCCTTCGCAATCCAATTTTAAAAAGTCGATTCGAGGTAAATTCTCTTTCTTAATTATATCCTCAAGGGAAATCGTAAGAACACATCCTGACTTCACGGTTGTGATACCCCCTTTGTATAATGAATAGTCAGCCGTCGAACCAGTTTTATAGGCATAAATATCTTGACATCCACTGACCCCAGAAACAGCCATTTCAAAGATAGCCATATTTTCTAAGTTGTTGAGTTCCATATTTTTCTTGAGCAATTGGTAATTATTTGGCTCCGGCTCAAAAGCAAGTACCTTACGTACATTTCTTGCAACCATTAAAGAAAAAGATCCAATATGGGCTCCTACATCAACGACGATTGATTCTTTAGTTATTGGAATAAAACCTTTTGTATAGTTTTTTTTAACAAAATTTGATTTTACAATTCTCAAATCATCGGTATTAGGACGCAACCTAACTCTTATACCGCTTCGATGGGTTATCTCACACTCTTTACGTAAAAGCCCATAACGCCCTGCATAAAACATATACCAATTTTTAAACGCAGCGATATTCTTGATTATTGACATCCACAGCCCCTTTCCTTTTCCTCAATCGTTTTTGAGTTCAAGGAGATCCATAAAATCTCTTTGATTGCTTTAAAAACATCGTCAACCGTAATTTCCTCCAGACACTTGAGTTTCTTGCAGGAGCGATCCCTGCAAGGATTACATCCCACATTCTTAATCACCTTTCTATGGGGTCCGAAAGGCTCGTTCAACACCGGATCTGTCGGACCATAAATGACCACTACGGGAACCCCCATCAGGGAGGCGATATGCATTGGACCCGTATCTCCCCCAATATAGAGATCGCAGTGCCGGTATACCTCCCCCAATTGTGTGAGGGAGATGGTATGGGGGCCGAGAATGGAAGATTCTTTCATCCTCCTCTGAATCATCTTGACCCATTCCAGTTCACCCGGACCCCAGGTGAAGAGCACCGTTGCCTCCAGTTCCCGGACCAGTCGATCTGCCAGTTGAGCATATTGGTCGGGCAGCCACCTTTTATAGAAGGTCTTCGGGCTTGTTCCTGGATGGATCGCAATGGAAGGGCTCTGAAGTGGAGGGAAGAGTTGGTCAAAAAATGATTGCACACGCTCCCTGTCCTCGGCTGGAATAAGGAGTGGATAGTCCTTAGGCTGAACCTCCAACCCTATTCCCTTCAGAAGATTAAAATTCCTTTCAAATCGACTAATCCTTTCTTTCGGAAGTTTCACTTTGATATTCGAAAACAGGAAATTTCCTTCTTTGCTCGACCTTCGCTCAAATCCGATCCGTTGAGGAGAGCCGGAAAGAAAAGAAAGGAGGCCGCTCTTCAGAATACCGTGAAAATCGAGGACCAGATCAAATTTCTTTTTTCGAAGGGATTGAATAAATGTTCGAATCTCTCCGATCGTCTTCCACCACCCTTTAAGAGACTTGATCCCCTCTGACCACCTTCGTCTTGGAAAAAGAATGACCTCGTCAATTTCCGGCTGGCTTTCTATAAGGGCTTTCGAGGGTTCTTCAACAATCCAGGTGATCGAGGCGGCTGGGAAATTTGTCTTGATAGCCTTTACCGCAGGGAGTGTCCGTATTACATCCCCAACCGCACTCAGCCTCAAAATTAAAATTCTCTTGTAATCCATTACGGAAACATTACCCCATTCACATCCAATTTTCAATAGAAAAAACAAGGAGATGCCCATTTAAATGTCTAAATCGCTTATTCATAAGCAATCCGTCATGACGGAGCGACACCCTCGAGCCATGAAAATAGTTTTTGGGTAAGGGTTAAGGTTACGAAGCCCGTTTGATGTATCATTGGTCTTATAGTCTTATGGTCGTATAGTCGTATAGTTTAGGACAAAAAGGCTAATTGACTATAAGACTATCTGACTATAAGACTGACTGACTGACTGACAATACGGGCCTCATTACCCTTACCGTCAGACTTTTATTTTCTTTACCATGCAATGGAGAAATAGGATGGGTCACAAAGATGATCTATAACTATCCGGCGAGACAATTTAAAAACTTTTCGGGAAGGCTTTTTGTTTTTCCCTTCGAATCGACACAGATATGCTGGGTCTCTCCTTCGGCGATCACTTCCTCCCTGTCTTCACGGAGGACCTGGTACCCGAAAGTGATCATCCGTTTATTTAGGTGCTTTAGTCGGGTCCGGATGACAATGGTTTCATCATATTTAGCGGAATTTCGGTATTTGCAATGGACATCGGAGACAACCAGCCGATACCCCAATGCCTCCAGGTCGGCATACCGGAATCCTTTTTTCCGACAGAACTCTGACCTTCCAACCTCAAACCAGACCAGGTAATTGGCATAATAGGCCACCCCCATCTGGTCCGTCTCAGCATACCTCACCCGAATCTCAACATCCACGACATCCTTCATCTTCAACAACTCCTCTCTTCTTTTATCTATACTGCTTACTGCCTATTGCCTTCTACTTATCTCGTGTCCGTTCGTTTCTTGCCCCCTATCTCCCTACCTCCCCATCTCCTCATCCACCCTCTTTAGAGACCCCTTAAATATTCTGGCCGTAATAGAGTCGGATCTTTTCTTTGTAAGACGGTTCGGATCCGCCGTAGGGCCTCTTCCTTCTCGTCCGGAAGCTGGATGCGGAGGGGAAGGTAGTTTGAGGCGTGATTGGATGCAAAAAAGCAGTGGGTCATATGACTATTCTCTATCATCGTCTCAAGTTCCTGAATCAGCCCAAAGGGCGTGGGCAGGATCAATTTCCCTGCTTCGATCTCCCTCTCGATGGGAGTTCCGGGAACGATCATCAGTGAAAGCGCTCCTACATAGTCGGGGTCCATCTCGGAAAGGACCTTTGCCGTCTCTTTCGCATGGATTTGGCTGCCCTCCACACCTCCAAGGCCTAAAATAACCGTCACGGAGAGAAGGATCCCGGACCCCTTCACTCTCCGTGCTGCCTGGATCACCTGATCCACTGTACCATTCTTTTTAATCCGTTTTAAAACTTCCGGATCTCCAGATTCCAACCCCAGATAGATGATTCCTACCCCTAACTCTTTAAGGGCTTTCAGTTCCTCTACGCTCTTTCGAAGAATATCTTTTGCATTGGCGTAGATCCCTATTCTTTCAAGCCCCCTCAATTTTGCTTTTAGATAGGATAGAATCCGAATGAGTTCTTTCTGGGGAATGATCAGGGCATCTCCATCGGCCAGAAAGACCCTCTCGATCCGGGGAGAATAGGAGCTGACTTCATCAATATCCTCTTTTATCTCCTCAAATCTTTTGATTCGGAAGGTCTTCTCTCGATAGGCCCCACAGAAGGTGCACCGATTATAAGAACAGCCCACGGTCACCTGGAGGATCAGGCTCTCTGCCTCACTGGGTGGCCGGAAGATCATGCCTTCATATTTCATTTGGAATACCTCTGGTATTCACGAATGACTCGAATGTAAACGAATGTCACGAACTGAACAATCTCCATTGATGGTAATATTAGTGTAATTCGTTATCATTCGTCTTATTCGTTTTTATCCTTAGGAAGATCGAACTGATAAATGATCTCCCCCTCTTTGACCATTCCAAGCTCTTTCCGGGCAATTTCTTCGATGTAGCGTTTTTCATATTGAAGCCGCCTCACCTCTTCCTTCAGCCTCTGGTTCTCCTCCCCCATTTTTATATTCATCTCTTTAATCCTCGCCAGTTCCTTTTGCAACCGGAGAAGGTGAAGGATGCCCTTATCTCCGAAGAAGGTAAAGAACCCGAAAATGAGGAAGAGGCAGAGGAGCAAAAGAAAGAGATGCTTCTTGCGTACTTTGATGGCCATGGGTTCTACTGAAGTTTAAATTTGATGGGGATCGTCCCCCACTGTTCTGATTGGGCCTCATCTCTTGGGAGAGGAGCAAATCGCCACTGTTTCAGGTACTGGCTCGCAATCCGTTCCAGCTCCGAATCCCCTTTAAGCGCAGGGATGACCCGGTCCACCATCCCATTCGGTAAAACCCAGAGGGTCATCTCAATTTCCGCTTCCACCTTTACCTTTACCTGGGGAGGTGGCGGCCTTTCTAAAATTTTTCGTGCCACCAGGGGTCCTTTGATTCCCAGTTGAAGGTTTTCATCCAGGGCTTTCTCCGGCAGGGGCTTCTCTTTTGCAACAAGTAACCTCTCAATAATCTTCTCAGCGCCTCTGTCTTTCATTTTCTCTATTTTAGAAGCCTCTTTTATCGATGGGACAGGAGGTTCCGGAAGCAACTGGTCCTCTTTCTTTCTTAAATATTCTTTTAACTCTCTTTCCAGTTCCTTAAACTCCGGAGAATTCCTGAGAGCCTTCATTCTCTCTTCATCTGTGGCGGCTTCTATCTTTTTCGGTCTGGGATATTCAGGGGCAAGAGACCTCCAGTCCTGTTGCGCGCTGGCCTCCTCCATCTTCTTCAGGATCACTTCCTCCCGGATCCTCTTCTCTTCCGGGGGGACATCATCCCTCCTTTTCAATCCCAGAAACCTTCCGGCCTCTTTGGTCAGGACTCGCCATCCCTGTTCGAGAGGAAATTGCACAGAAGGGATGAAAAGGAACGCCCACACAAAAATCCCCATTGCAAGGGTCAGGAGGCCGATCAGAAAGGTGAGTCGTTTTTTTCGGGCTCGCTTCATCTCTTTTTTCATGGACGAGCCGCTCCTTCCCGAATCTGATCGAGCATCGTTCTGGCCACCCGGCGCCTTTCCTCCCTGCTCGTTTTCTCTAAGAGTTTCTGATAGACCTGCCTCGCCTCAGCCCATCTCTTCTCCTCCATATAGAGCGCCCCCAATTTCAGCAGAGCTTCTTCCACCAACTCCGGGAGATGAGGATAGAGGTAGAGGATCTTTGAAAATTGAAGGATGGCCGAATCCCTATTGCCTGCCTCCGCATAGGCCTCTCCTAACTTGAACTGCGCTTGGCTGGCGATCCTTTCTTCGGGGCTTCGCAAGGCGGTCGAGAGAGAGGAGATGGCATCCGGAAATCTCTTAAGGGTCAGGTAGAGAAGTCCCGCTCTCAAATAGGCTTCAAACCGGGTCTCATCGTGAGGAAATTTTTCGATATACTCCTTCAAAATCTTTTCCGCCTCATCAACCTTTCCAAGGCTCCGATAGGCCTCCTCCATCCCCAGATAGCTTCTCTTCACCGGCGGAATTTGAGGATGATTCCTCACCACCCATTCGAATCGTTCCAGCGCCTTCGGGTACGCCTTGAGAAGAAGATGGAGTTCCCCCGCTTCCAGATGGGCCTCTATGAGGAGACGGCTTTTCGGATGGTTTTTAATGAATCTCTCCATCTCGTCTGACGCTTCGAGCCATCGTCTCTCCGACTTCAAAAGAAGGGCGATCCGAAATTGTGCCTCCTCCCCCCATTCGCTGTTAGGGTAGAGTCGAACCGCTTCCTGATAAGTTCTTAAGGCCCTCTCTGTCATCCGGGATTGCTGGTAATAGTCTCCCAATTGCATCAGCGCCTGGCCCGTTAGGGAATGCTGGGGATATCGCTTCAGGAAGGCCTCCACCCGTGCGATGAAGGGTTCATACCTCTTCTCCTGAAAAAGGGAGAGGAGGATTCCATAATCAGCCTCCGGGGCCTCCTTTGATTTGCCATGCTCCTTGATGAGTCGTTGATAGGCCTGGATCGCATTCCCGTATTGTTTGAGATTATAGAAACCATCGCCTATTTTTAACAGCGAGGAGACGACGAAAGGGCTTTCGGGGTATTGCTGAATGAGCCGATGGAACTCTTCGATGGCCTTGTGAAAATCCTTTTTCCGGAAGTGGGACCACCCGGTCCAGTACTGAGCTTCGTCACGATAGGGACTCGAGGGGAAAGCCTCCCTCAACCCTTGGAAATGATTCAATGCCTCATCGAACCGCTCTTCCCTGTAAGCGATCCATCCCAAAAGATAATAACCCTTCTCCTTCCCCTCTTCTTCAGGCGAGTGAATCAGGCTCATCAAATGGGTTTTTGCCTGATCATAATTGTTCTGGTTTAAATAACACTGGCCGATCAAAAGGGAGATGGGAGGGGTGGATCGATGATGGGGGAATTCGGCCGCAATTTTGAGAAAGTAATGATTGGCCTCCTTCCACTCCCGCCTCTGAAAGTGGTACCACCCCAGATTGGTCAATCCCCGGGGGTAGAGGGCAGGATCTCCTTTTAATTGATCCACATATCTGACGCCATTGCGGTAATCCTCTTTCAGCAGGTGGCTCTCCGCCAGCCAATACAAGACCTCGTTCTTCTCCGGGTGGTCGGGAAATTCCCTGAGAAGTCTTTCCCAGTATCCGGTGGCTTCACCGTAATTTTTCAATAAGAAATGGACATATCCCAGCCTCGAATAGACCCGTTCTTCAAAATGCGCTCTCCTCTTCGACCAAAACACCTGCTGATAGGCGCCGATGGCGCCCGCATAATCCTTCTGATTGAAAAGGGATTCCCCTAACATAAAATAGACCCACTCTTGAAGGTCATTCTCAGGAAACGTCATCAGGAACTGCCGGAAGGTGGAAACGGCGTAGATATATTCTTTCTTCTTAAAGTGGTATCGCCCGATATCGAAGAGGCTTTGCTCGGTCCAGGGCGAGGGAAGAAACTGGGAGAGGAATCTCTGATAGAATTGAATCGCCTTTTCTATCTCATCACTCCCAAGGTAACTCCTCAAAATTCCCCAGAAGATGGGATCAGACAGTTTTGTGCGAGGGAAGTTTAAAAGGATCTCTTCGAACGTCTTCCTTCCCCCGGTATAATCTCCAAGAGAGACCTGGCTCCAGGCCAGGGCATATCGGCCGCTCTCCTCTAACGGATGCCGGGGATAGCGCCTTAAAAAGTTCCTGAAAAGAGTAACGGCCTCTTCATACTTCTGGAGCCTGAAGGTGTTGACGCCCATCAGATACTCTGCCTCCGGTCGCCATATCCCTTCAGGATGTTTCTGGAGATGAGTTTCTATTTCCTTGATCGACTCTGAATATCGCCCCAGGTGGTAAAGGCAGTATCCCGACCAGAAGAGAGAGGACTGGGCAATGGAGAGAGCGGGATTCTTTTCGTAAGCCAAACGGAAGAATCGATTTCCCTCCTCATAGACTCCCTTCATCAGCTGAATCCACCCGCAGGAATAGAAGGCATAGGGGCTGAATTCACTGTCAGGATATTCTTCGACCACCTTCTTAAATAAGGAGAAAGCCTCTTCTGTCTTCTCCTGATGAAACTTTGCCTCTCCCATCCAGTAAATCGCAGAGCCTTTCAATAAGCTCTCCGGGTGTTCATCGACCAACCGCCTAAAAAGTTGTATGGCATCCTCATAATTCCCCTGGAGATAGTGATGCCTTCCCCTTTCGTAAAAGGCTATCTCTCCGCTGGTCATCCCTCTCGTGAG
>Ga0209254_10006507_pt1 | contig 10777 bp, 14 predicted proteins | sample FrelakmetDIP11DI_FD_187148 | JGI IMG/M metagenome (GOLD analysis project Ga0209254, IMG submission 187148) | Freshwater lake sediment microbial communities from the University of Notre Dame, USA, for methane emissions studies - DIP11 DI (SPAdes)... | ecosystem: Environmental > Aquatic >... | reverse complement strand
CCAAACTGATGCCCTTAACCCGCCGGGAAACTGCCTGGATGGCCGATAGTATTTTCCCTTGGGAAAATCCATTAATTTCCAGCCTGCCCCCAATTACTGCTCTTGAATTATGGGAACAAATCCTGCGTGGTTCTTATCCTGAACCCGTTTCTCATCCAGAACGAGATGCACGCCTTTGGCAGGCCAGTTACATCCAAACCTATCTGGAACGCGATGTAAGAAATCTGCGTGCCCTAGGCGATTTGACTCAATTTCAGGTTTTCCTACGTGCCCTGGCTGCCCGAAGCGCTCAAATCCTGAACTTGAGCGACCTAGCAAGAGATGTAGGTGTTGCGGTCAATACAGCTAAAGATTGGATTTCTATATTAGAAGCAAGTTTTCAAGTAATCATTCTGCGTCCTTATTATGCCAACATTGGTAAACGCCTGATTAAATCCCCAAAGGTGTATTTTACCGATACCGGGCTGTTATGCTATCTGGTAGGGTTGCGGGATACTGAGCATGCTGCAGCAGGCCCAATGGGTGGGTCTATCTTTGAGAATCTGGTGATCTCGGATCTTTATAAAACCTATTTGCACCGCGGCGAAGATCCTGCAATTTATTACTGGCGGACGGCAGCAGGTTCGGAAGTGGATGTGATCATCGAAACGCAATCTGGCCTGGTCCCGCTTGAAATAAAACTATCGCAGACCCCACGACTGGAAATGGCAAAAGAACTGCGTGCCTTCCAGCGCGATTTCAAGGAAAAAGCCTTGCCAGGATATGTGATTCATCCAGGTAACGCAGCCCTTCCTCTTGGAGAGAGAGTCACCGCATTACCATTGAGCAGGCTATAACTGATGGATTGAAAGAGACCTTATGTGTAATCGCTTCCCAACACCTTCCTCAACCCTCCACAATATCACATAGCGCAAGCATTTTACTGGACCTGAGAAGGACATCAAAGGATCACTTTTACCTTCCCCGCGCGGACCGAGCCCGATGTGCGGGTATAATTTTAGACCGGTGCTTGCCGGTCCGCGGTAGACACGTTTCAATAGAAGAATATAAAAAGCGTTCTCCAGACCTGGAGAACGCTTTTTTGATTAATTCTTAGAACCGTCTGTCAATCCAACGGGATGCGGCTCATGATTGAACATGTGCGTATAATTAAAAGCAAGCCCTCAAGATAGTCACTGCATTGAGGATTTGAATGCTATTGGAGAATCTAAAGAATGAAGAACGTTAATAGCAATTTAAAAGAAGTGTCACCAGAACAAGGTGAAAACCTATTCGTAACTCTAAAAGACCGTTTTGAGAAAAATGTGAACCGCCACAAAGGTCTTGAATGGACTGAAGTTCAAGCAAAGTTGGAAGCTAATCCTGAAAAACTGTGGTCACTCAATGAAATGGAGAGAACTGGCGGTGAACCGGATGTTGTTGGTTATGATAATAAGACGGATGAAACCACTTTTTATGATTGTTCAGCGGAAAGTCCTAAAGGCCGCAGAAATGTTTGTTACGACCGTGAAGCCCTGGAGTCAAGGAAGGAATTTAAACCAAAAGATACAGCCATGGATATGGCAGCTGCCATGGGAATCGAGATTTTAACGGAAGAACAATATCGAGAACAGCAGAAACTTGGAAATTTCGATACGAAAACGTCGAGCTGGCTGAAAACACCTTCTGAAATTAGAAAACTCGGCGGCGCCATCTTTGCCGATCGCCGCTACGACCATGTCTTTGTGTATCACAATGGTGCGGATTCTTACTATGGCGCCAGGGGGTTCCGCGGCTCGCTAAGGGTCTAGTACCATGACGAAAAAAATTTAGTGAGGGCGAATAAAGTAATCACTGGACGGCGGTGACTTCCGCTTCGCGGCGTACGGCACACTTGGCGTCAGGTTTTTTTCCCAGGACAGTCCGCCAATTTTGGCAGGCTGGCTTTGGGATTATTCTGCTCCCACAAATGCCTGCGACACCTTGCGTGCAAGCAGCGTACATTCCTGCCCCACTGTCTGCCAGCGTGAACCTATGGGCGAATATCAAGGAGAAAAATGGATGAATGACTCAAGGATTTCCAAAACGCTAGAACCCTTCTATTTCGCACTTGGGCTAGCGAACAGTGTTTTTCTGATTTTCATCTTTCTTATGCGTGTGAATCATCTTGATCTTGTGCAAAGAATTGGATGGGTTTATTTTTTATTAGCGATTCCAGCCATTTATGCGATTTTCCTTGTCCAAAAGGAGCATAAGACACCACGATACACCATCTTTCTGGGAATCTTTTTGGCATTTCTGGCGATCGAAGCTCTGTATGACTGGATATTGAAGATTCCGTTCCGGGAGACAATGGATTGGAAACAATTGGTGCCATATGTCGCGCTCTACATCTCGATGAATTATGGATTTGTGGTAATGACATGGAAATATTATTCCGTGAGAGGCGGGATCATCCTGCTTGTTCTTTTTGTTATCCAAATCATCGCAAATATCGCCACGCATTTTTAAGTCACAATCGTGTATGTAGAGGGAGACCATGTGTTCGTTGTAGTTCAAAAGCGCCCAACACCGCGTGCACACCTTTGCTGCGCATCGGCAAGTAGGACTACCCTTCGGACGAGGAGCATTATTGAGCAGTTTTCTGGCTTCGAATTTTTTCTGCTCGCACGTATACCTGCGGCACCGTGCAGGCAAGCATAGTCCACGCCTGCCCATGCGCCATGCTCCGCGAACGCAAGCCGTCAGGCGGACAGACCGAGTCAATTATCCAATAAACAGGAACAGCACAGTTGGAAACCTTCACGGAACCTAAAGAATTGGTAGAAAACCCGCATTACCAGGACCAAAGGCAAAAAAGCCTGGCCGGTCTCCACGATGGTATGATCGATAGACCCATAATCGAAGTGATCAACGCATTTAACAAACTGCCTCATTGTTTCACGCTACAGTGCTGCTATGGACATTTTATTTGCGGCGGCCAGGATGATCCTGATAACCTGGAACCCTTGCCACTGACGGATACTCATGCCAGAGTGGAGTACAGGATAGCCTACATCGCCCTCTGCATCGAAAACAGTGATTTGGGAAGGATGCTGTATGATTCTTTGAAGGGAATTGCGGATATTGACCCAGAGAACATCCAGTTCTGTTGTGTAGAATGGTTTTGGGAAAGACAGGTCAATTCTTATGCGTTACAGGTTGAACCAGACAGGTTCAAGTTTGAAGATAAGGCTATCCTCGATTTGCAAGAGGCTTTAAAAATTGAAAATATACGAAATGAATTCTTTGTTCAGCTAAAGGTGTTGCTTCAAAAACAGCAATGGAGAGATAATTCAGGCTAACAACGGGTCAACCGAAACGCTCCGCTCCGCCAACGGCTGAACCCGACCGTTAGTCAGAACGATCAGGTAGTTTCCATTAGAACAGGATTAAGGTGAAATAATGTCATCGGATGAAGACTATGTAAAATATATAGTTGACCAAATTGAGAACGCAGGCGAAATTATTTATAAAAAAATGTTTGGCGAATACGCAATTTATAGCGACGGGAAAATAGTCGCTTTGGTATGTGACAACCAATTCTTTGTGAAACAAACAGATAGTGGAAGGTTATTTATAGGCGATGTTGTTGAAGCGTCGCCATATCCTGGTGCAAAATTAAGTTTTCTAATTGAAGATAAGGTAGAGGACAAAGAGTGGTTTAGCAACTTGATAAGAATTACCGCAAAGGAACTCCCCTCCCCCAAACCAAAAAAGGAAGGGAAAAGAAAATGAAGATGAATTACGTGATTATTTATATAGAGAGTGTCAAATATGACCAATACTGAAATCAAGCCCCCTCGCGGTTGGCTAAGAATATTATTCAAAATACCGGTCTATGTGGCTCGTATGGGTTTTTCCGGTTGGGAAACCCTGTTCGGACTGGAATGGATGTTGCTGATTACAACCGGTCGCAAGTCCGGTAAAAAGCGTTACGCCATGGTGGATGTGCTTTTGTTTGATTGCGAAACGGACACTTATGTCATTGAGGTGGGTTTTGGTAAAAGTTCAGATTGGTATCGGAACATCCAAGCTGCCCCCTCTTTTGAAGGCCAGGTAAGACGGCGGAGATTCAGGGCTGTGGCTGAAGAACTGTCCCCTGACAAGACCGGTGATGTGATGATCAACTTTGTCCGACGGCGACCAGCGTATGCAAAATCGGTCATGAAGATGGTTGGGGTCGTTTTCACAACTGAGGAGGAATTGCGCAGGATAGCACCTAAGTGGACTTTGTTAGCGATCCATCCGCAGAATTAATTGAAGAAGCTCTGGAGTTTGCAGGTTGATGAAAACAGCAAGGCACCCAAAAACCGCTTGTGCCCAACACCGGTTTTACCGGATAGGAGAAAAGACCTCGCCTAAGGGAATTCAACAACAAAGATAGATTTCACTTTTGGGTATTTCCTACCAATCCAGCGGGCATTGGTTCACTGTATAAAGCAAAAGGGCTTATGCTGACCTTTTGGATCCCGTTTCAAGATAGTAATCATTGAGCTTAAATAATTATAAGAAGTATGGGTTGACAGTCGATCATTCAATGTATTATCCTTGGTTCAACAAACCAATATTTCTGATGTTCTCAGGACTCTTTAAGTGAAAGACTCCAGATACATCCAATGAAGCAAAAAAGCTTGAAAGTGCCGAGGAATTTTTATTCAAATCCTATCACCCAAGATACAGTCGGGCAGTCGAAATACGATGAAACACTTTCAAAATTTAATATTATTGTTATTACTTGCATGTACCACGCAGAGTTGTGATCATCCTTCGTTTGGGAGCACCACTGCACAACCCGTTCCAATCATTGCTACTTCTAAATTATTACCTGCTGCCACTGCAACGATTATTGCACCTACTCCAAAAGTGATATCCGCTACAACCTTGATAACAACCTCTCCTGTTCGGCGCACAGTCGATAAGGTTTCTGTAGAAGAATGGGAATCCCTCCGGGATGAACTACGGACCAGTTACAATAACCTACTGAACTTGATCAAGTCCGCCCCAGAATGGACAGGGGAGGATGAAATTGCCAGTATGGTTGCTGTTGTAGCCCATACTGCTTACCATCTGGGTGAAATTCGCCAGGCATTGTGCTCCCTTCGGCCTTAGAAACCATGCTTCCTTGATCTATGGCCTAAAAAAGGTGCGACGGTTGGATGGAATTTCTTATGAAGATCATAAAGATAAATTGGAGTTAAAGATGGAATCCTTTTATGAATACATGAATGAATACAGAACACAACTGGAGAAGGGGGAAATTCAAAAGGCATACAAAGGGTTGATGGGATATATCATGGATTTAAGAGCGTATTTTAAAAACAAATATCCCGATTATTTTGTATCCGGCAGTATTTATTATGGATATATGGATATGACCTATTTTGCCCTCATTCCAAAATCCTTTAAAAACCGCAATTTAAAAATCGCCATCATTTTTAATCATGAAGCCTTTCGATTTGAAGCCTGGTTAGCAGGTTATAACAAACAGGTTCAAGCAAAATTCTGGAAATTGTTTAAAGAAAGCACTTGGAATAAATTTCCCGTAGTAAATAGTACAAAAGGAGTAGTTTCAATCATCGAAACCATCCTGGTAGAAAATCCGGATTTCAGTGATTTAGAACCATTAACAAAACAAATAGAGAGTGAGACCTTGGAATTTATTGCATATGTTGAGAACTTCCTGTCTGAACACGACAAGTTGCTCTGCGTCTAAAACCCTTACACGGAAAAGACTGCATTTGTCAAAACCCTTTGCTTTTCAAGAGATCGATTAAAACCCGAACGAGATAATCCATTTGTTTGTGGCTGGTGCGCTGATCAATCACCAGCGTTAGAATTTTGCTGGCCATGTTTACCGCAGTCCGATTCCCGTTGAGGCGTGAGTCGCTCAACAGTTCATCCCAATGAATCGTTATTCCGATCCCGGCATTTCCCAATTCATCGATAAGCCAATCACGCGAAACCCCGGAGACATAAACCGGTAATCCAAGGGGCATATTTTCCTCCTGGAGGGCAGGGAAAATTGGGGTCAATTCCGAGATCCCAGATATTAGATCAAGCAAATAGATGTAATTTTCCCGGCGAACCTGCTTAATTCCTTCCCAATCCAACTGTTCGATGTGCTGCTGCTCCTGCGGATCACCTTCGACAACAAAGTCTGAGTCATAATAGTATTCTGCGAGATTGACCATTTGTTGCAGCTCATCATGATTACCCATTCCTTGAAAAAGATAATCTGCCAATTGTTTCCGATATTCCCGGATCACTGGTAAACGTCGGTTTGAGCGGCCCTGGTATTTTTTAACATAAACGGCAACATCCAATGGGGTAATCAAATATCCACCATCATAGGGTGATAGTTTTCGCATACTATTAAAGATGAACTCGCCTGTAGTTTGGTCCATGAAACCAGCCTGAGCATTATCTTCCACCACAATAACCCCTTTTTGGCGGAGACTTGCCAGGTAATTTCGAACTGCCGTTGGGTGTAAAAAGCCGAAATAATTGATGAAATAAACTGCCTGGTGGACAGATACTTTTTGAGCCAGATCATCCAGGTTAATGGACAAATCCGGGTTGATTTGATAGTAATCACAGGTCAGCCCGCAGCGCTCCAGTGTGGTTACGATTGACGGACATAAATAGGATGGCAGCAGGATCTTATTAATTCCATGATCAAGCAAATAATCACAAATCACGATAAGGCAGGCTTTTCCCCCATTGAGAAAAGTCATGCCTTCGGTTGAAATCGCTGGCCTATCTAATTGCCAGCGTTGGTGATAATAAAATTCACCGCCAACAAACATGGTTGGTTTTCCATCCTCCGCAGTAAATTTCCTAATGCCAGGGCGTTTTAAGCACTCTTTCTAATTTGTGATTTAAAGGATTCACTGTGTTAAGGATCTCGCAGGTATGATTTAACCCAGGAGTACTATTTCAATCATTTTCCATCGGTATAAACATATAGGTGAACATACGCCGCTGCCTGCCAGCTGCCGGCTGATTTTTTGCTGCCTCGAGCATCCATTCCATCATTTTTGAATTCATTAGGTCAAATTCATCATCGGTTAAGAATAACTGGACTTTACTGATGTGTACACCGTCGTCCAGGGGATTAATTTCGTTGGAGCCTGCCTTGCTGTCCAGGTAACGCTGGGCATCGCTCATCAATGTAGAGAGGTATATGGTGAAGGCCTGTTCGCACTCCTCCCTGGACATGCCGTTCAGGTCATCAGCAGTCAGGGATGGCGGCGCAGTGAGGGCATACACGCGCTCCACTGTGCCGCGGACCGGTCTCTCCTCGACAACGGTGAGCAGACCACCATCCATCAAGGCATTGATGTGCCGGTAAAGTGTGGTCAGGGGGATTTCCGCCATAGCATCCGAGATTTCGGTGGCTGTCATACGGTAGGTGGAAATCGCTGTAAGAATCCGTAATCGAACCGGGTGCAGGATCAGATTTGCTTTATTTCCAGGCATGTTTTTATCCTCTTGACATCACTTCCATATATGGTTATAATACCAAATATGGAAATATAACCAATAGTGAATATGTTCTTATCATACCCTTCTTGAGAAATTTTTACAAGCATGAAATTGAAAATATAGGAGGGAAAACGGAAATCCCGTGATGAATTTAAAAGGAGGTGGAAATGTGCAGCAAATATCGATTCGTACGGTTCCTATGCTGGCTGTTGGGGTGCTGCCAGTCCGAGAAAGCACCTGAGGAGAATAAATGAAAAAGCATTGGGCATTCCGGGTTTGGGATTTCATCGCAGCCATTTATTTCGTGAGTGGTATTCTTTGGGTACCAATATTACTCTCCGGGGAGGGGACGGATTCAGCGATCAACATGATCTTAATGGCTTTGATCGCTTTTGTCCCGTCAATGATGGGCATCCTGTTTACCTACCTGGTTAAAGAATCCCAAGAAAGGCGTGATTTCTGGCGCCGAAACTATCACTGGCCGGATGCAAAACCACCGCTCATCATTGCAGGCCTGTTAATTTTACCGGCATTGAATATCAGCGCTTATATTCTTTCATGCACCTTTTCCGGACAACCGATTTCCATGGAATATGCAAGGCAGCTTGTCACCAGCATTCCTATACTGCTTCAATTCCTGGTGGTGGAGATCACCTTTGGGGCTATTTCAGAAGAATTAGGCTGGAGGGGTTATCTGCTGGGTGAGATGCAAAACAGATGGAATGCACTCCATTCAGCCCTGGTCCTGGGAGTATTCTGGGGATTGTGGCACACGCCCACATTTATTGTGCCCGGATTAGCCCAGCATGAAATGAATGGGATTTTTTCCCCAGCATATTGGTCATTTGTCCTGACGGCAGTGATGATCAGTGTGCTACAAACCTGGCTATTTAACAACACCGAACGCAGCACGCTTGTGGCTGGAATCATCATGCATTTCCTCGCAAATGCGTCACTGGTAATGATGGCCGGAATTTTTGATAAATATTCCATGCCTGAGGTATATTGGTGGGTATCGATCCTGCTTTATTGCCTTGCAACCGCATTTATCGTGATCCTGTTTGGACCAAAAACACTTGCCAGAAAACTGCCCTGGTTGAAACAACAAGATAAGGCAAGGTCAACAACGCTGCAGATGTCTTCAACTTTGAATGAATCTTGATTTTGCCGTTCGATGGACTTATTGCTGAAGATCAGGTTTCTGTATAATTAATTGTCAGTCCAATTTTGAATATAATAATTTCTTAAATGATCATGAAAAAGATCCTTCTACTACTGGCGGATGGCTACGAAACTTATGAAGCCAGCGTTTTTATTGACGTGTTTGGATGGAACCTGGTTGATGGCGATCATTCGACACAGCTATTTACCTGCGGCTTAAAAAAGGAAGTGTGCAGTAGTTTTAACCAAAATAGCTTAGTCAATTATCTGGTTGGTGAAATCAATGTAAATGATTTTGATGCCCTGGCAATTCCCGGCGGATTTGAGGAATATAATTATTATAAAGATGCCTATGATGAACAATTTTTGAATATCATCCGGCAATTTAAGAAACACAACAAAATTATTGCATCCGTATGTGTTGCGGCCTTACCTTTAGGTAAAAGTGGAATTTTAGCCGGGAAAAGGGCAACCACCTACAATAAAAATTCAAGCCGGCAGGGAGCGTTAAAATCCTTTGGCGTAACTGTGATCAACCAACCAGTTGTAATGGATGACGACATCATTACTTGCTGGAACCCAGCAACGGCAATGGATGCTGCCTTCCTGCTACTCGAAATTCTCACATCTAAAGACAACGCAGACTATATAAAGGGTATCATGGGATTTGAAGAGAAAATTGTGTAAATACTTTTTCCCATTTTTGAGTGGAGATGATGAAACTCACCTGGTGATAATGGAAGAATAAGTTGTATGATTGATTGGCAGCTGGATAATCATCCGATGTCATCCGGCGAAATAGATACGAATCCAAAGAGCGGCAGGTATACCTTTTGAAAACAACCCATTCCAGACCGTTTATCATTTGGGTGTTGATTATGCTGCTTGCACTGGAGGGTTTCGCTGGCATCATCTGCGGACTACTTCTCATGATTAAGCCGGACGGCAGCTTAATGCAGATGCCCCTTTCCCTCATACAAGGATCACCATTCCCAAACTTCTTAATCCCCGGCCTGGTCATGCTGCTATTCCTGGGGATTTATCCAACGTTGATCGCTTACGGTGTGTGGAAAAAACCGGCCTGGCACTGGCCGAATCGATTCAATCCTTATAAGACATACCACTGGAGCTGGGCAGGATCCCTGGCAGAAGGAGTGGTTTTGTTTGTCTGGCTAACGGTAGAATTGATCTGGGTGGAGTATTTTATCCTGCACACGATCTATTATGTCTGGAGCGGATTACTGATTCTTTTGACACTTCTGCCTGCAGCACGCAATTACCAGGAGATACAAGGTGATGACCCGATATAATCCTGAACATAAAAGGATCCTGGATGACCTGTTATCAGGCTACTCCATTGTACGGCCTGGAAAAATGTTTGGCTTTCCAGCCTATTACGTGGGTAAGAGGCTATGCATCTGCCTTTATGAGGAAGGAGTTGGCGTTAAGCTCCCGGAACAAACCGTGGCCAGGTTGTTGGGGACGGACCGGAACACGGTTCCATTCCAACCCCTGGGAAAGCCGAAAATGCGTGAATGGATCCAAATCAACCTGGAAAGTTCGGAAGATTACCGGGAATACCTGCCTGTTTTTGAAGAATCTATCGAATACTTGCTGCAAAAGCAGGCCATTCACCCGGCTTGAAAGTAAAAAAAGGAATTCAGCCGATTAAGGCATTTTTCTCCGATTGCTATTGATCCGGCTGCTGGAAATCTTGGTCCTGTCATGGATGATAATTCCCCCGTGATTTCAAGGTACCAATATGGTTATGGTTGCACATCGGTATGGGGCTTCAAAAGGGGAAATGTTCCACGTTACTCATCGGTTACGCGCTACGGTTATATTGGTGTTGGTCCTGGTGCCGGTTCATAATTACCTGATGGCTTTGTGCTGAATACATTCGATCTAAACAGCTGGATGGAGGCGATGAACACCGGGCGTATAGTAATCGCTCTGATTATGCCGTTTTCCGGCGAAATGCCTGGGTGGTGGTGGCTTTATTGGCGATTTAATGAACGCGTATACCATTGGAAAACCTCAATGCAACCCTGGGAGTAGATGCCAGTAAAGCACGCTGGTGGCTAAAAATCGTTGAACAAACCGGATTGGC
>Ga0209254_10006506_pt1 | contig 10777 bp, 8 predicted proteins | sample FrelakmetDIP11DI_FD_187148 | JGI IMG/M metagenome (GOLD analysis project Ga0209254, IMG submission 187148) | Freshwater lake sediment microbial communities from the University of Notre Dame, USA, for methane emissions studies - DIP11 DI (SPAdes)... | ecosystem: Environmental > Aquatic >... | reverse complement strand
AGCGCACGCCGAACCTGGTGCGCGAAGCGGCCGGCAACTTCTCACTCGTCCTGGCGCAGACGGCGGCGGACGCCGAGCGCATGCGGCAGGTCGGCGCCGAGCGGGTGGAGGTGGTCGGCAACCTGAAGTTCGACTTCACGCCGTCGCCGGAACTCGTCGCGGCGGGGCATCGCCTTCGCGCAGCACTCGGTCCGCGCCCGCTGCTGCTGTGTGCCAGCACACGCGAGGGTGAGGAGCCGCTGATCCTCGACGCGCTGCAGGCGCTCGACGCGCGCACCGCAGTGCTCATCGTTCCCAGGCATCCGCAGCGCTTCGACGACGTCGCGCGCCTGCTGGCCTCCCGCGGCCTGAAATTCGCCCGCCGCTCGGCGCTGAAATCGGGGTCAGACCCCGATTTTCGGGCACCCCCGTCACTCGTCGGGGAGAAATCGGGGTCTGACCCCGATTTTCTGCTCGGCGACTCGATGGGGGAGATGGCGATGTACTACGCGGCGGCCGACGTCGCGCTCATCGGCGGCAGCCTGCTGCCGCTCGGCGGGCAGAACCTGATCGAGGCCTGCGCCGTCGGGACGCCGGTCGTGGTCGGTCCCCACACGTTCAACTTCGAGCAGGCGACGCACGACGCGATCGAGGCCGGCGCTGCCGAGCGCGCGGCGTCGCCGGCGGAGGCGATCGCCCGGATGTGCGCGATCGCCGAGGACGGCGTGAAGCGTCAGGCGATGAGCGAGGCCGCGCAGCGCTTCGCCGCACAGCACCGCGGTGCCACGCAGCGCACGCTCGACCGGCTCAAGCCGTTCGTTTCGGCGCGCTAGCGGTCTTCTTGGTGGCCGGCTTCCTGGCCGCGGATTTCTTCGCTGCGGGTTTCTTCGTCGCTGCCGTGTTCTCTGCCTTCGCCGGCGGCGCTGCTGTCTTCACGGCAGCCGGCGTCGTCGCCGGTGCCGCCGTCGAAGCGATCACGGGCGCCAGGCGCGAACTGCGCGGCGCCGGCGGCGCGGTCAGCACGGTCGGGACCTCGATCGGCTGCTCCGGGTCGAGCAGTCCGTTGACCGCGGCGAGGTCCTCCTCGTTGAGCGCGCCGGAGGAGGCCTTCAGCTGCAATGCCGACAACAGGAAGTCGTAGCGCGCCCGCTTCAGGTCGCGCTGGGTCTGCACCAGCTGCGTCGTCGCGTTCAGCACGTCGAGCTGGATCCGCACGCCGACCTGGTAGCCGAGCTGGGTGGACTCCAGCTGGGTGCGCGCCGACACTTCAGCCGACTCCAGCGCCTGCACCTGCGACAGGCCGAAGTTGACGCCCGTGTAGGCCTGGCGCGCAGAGTTCGCGGCGGTCCGGCGCGCTCCTTCGAGATCCGACGAGAAGCGATCCTGCTGCGCGAGCGCTTCGCGAACCCGGCTCTGTGTCAGGCCGCCCTGGTAGATGGGCCAGTTCAGCTGCAGCCCGACGCTGCCGGCACCGATGCGCGGATTGAAGTCGCTCGACTGGGTGCCGTTGAACTTGTTCACGTTGTAGCCCGCGACGACGTCGACCGTCGGCTTGAATCCGTCCCTGGCGCGCTGGATCTCGCGCGAGGCGATCTCGAAGTTCGCGCGCGCCACCTGCACGCCGAAGCTGTTCTGCTCGGCGGCGCTGACCCAAGTGCTGATTTCGGCCGGGGTGGGCAACTGCAGGTTGGGGCGGTCGCGCAACGGCGACAGCGTGTCGACCTCGCGCCCGATGATCGTCTGCAATTCGCTGCGTCGGACGATCAGGGTGCCGATGGCCACCTGCTGCTGCGCCACGATCTGGTCGTAGCGCGCCTGCGCTTCGTTGGTGTCGATGATGGTCTTGGTGCCGACTTCGAACTCGCGCTTGGCCTGCTGCAGCTGTTCCAGGGTCGCCAGCCTGGCGGCCTCGAGGGCGATCAGCTGGTCGCGCGCGCCGAGCGCGTTGAAGTACGCCGTGGCGACCCGCAGCACGAGGTCCTGCTGCGCCTGGGCCAGCTGGGCTTCGCTCTGGATCACCGCCAGCCGGGCCTGCTCGAGGGCTTCCCAGTTCTGCGGGCGATACACCGGGACGGCCAGGTTCACGCCGCCGCCATAGACCTGGAAGTTGCTGCTGACATCCGGGACCGTCGAGCTGTAGTAATTCTGGTCGACCCGGCCCGTGAGCCCGACATTCGGCAGCAGCGTCGAACGCGCCTGCGGCACGCGCTCCTGCGTGGCCAGCTGCTGCGAGCGCGCGGAGGCGTAGGCCGTGTCGTTCTTCAGCGCCTCGCGGTACAGCTGCAACACGTCATTGCGCGCGCTGGTCGCCGCTCGCTCCTTCAGGGACTGCACGGTCGCGTTGGTCGGCGTCTGCGCCGTCGCCGGCGGCAGCACGGCGACAGACGCCGCGCCGAGCAGGAGTGCCGCGATCGGCTTCAGTGAAAACCGGCCAGTTCGTGTCGTCATCCGAATCCCCACCCTCTTCAGTAAGTCGGCATTGCCGTGTCGACCTGGCGCGCCCACGCATCGACGCCGCCGGTCAGGTTGTAGACGCTCGCGAAGCCCTGTCGCTCGAGGAACATCGCCACGTGCATGCTGCGCCCGCCGTGATGGCACACGCAGACGATCTCGCGATCCGGGTCGAGCTCGTTGATCCTTGCCGGCACGGCGCGCATCGGCATCAGCTCGGAGCCCTCGATCCCGCAGATCTGCTGCTCCCACGGTTCCCGCACATCGAGCAGCAGCGGTTTCGCACGCTCATCATCGGCCAGCCAGCCGGCCAGCTCGCGGACAGACAACGTCTTCATCAGAAACGGAAGCTCGATGGGCGTTCAGCATTCTTCAGCGCCTTGACGCTCGTCTCGAACAGCTTGACCACGTCGCAGCTCGTCTCGGCGGCGCGGGTGTGGAGCTCGGCGGTCATCACGGGCTCCTCGCCCACGATCGCGGCCATGCGGCCGCCGATGCGCAGCTGGTTCCGCAGCGACTCCGGCATGACCGGCAGCGATCCGGTCACCACGATCACGTCGTAGGGAGCCTTGCCCGGCCAGCCGTGGCTGCCGTCGCCCGGCTCGACCTTGACGTTGTGCACGCCGGCGCGCGCGAGATTCGCTTCCGCAAAGGCCTTCAGCCTCGGATCGATCTCGATCGAGAGGACGTGCTGCGCCTTGTGCGCGAGCAGGGCCGAGAGGTAGCCCGAGCCGGTGCCGATCTCCAGCACCGTGTCGTGCGGCTTGATCGACAGCTCCTGCACGATCCGCGCCTCGAGCTTCGGCGACCACATGCACTCGCCGGTCTCCACGCCGTCGATCTTCAGCGGGATCTCCATGTCGGTGAAGGCCAGCGCGCGGTACGGCTCCGGCACGAAGGCCTCGCGCTTGACCACGAAGAGCAGGTCGAGCACGGACTGATCGAGCACGTCCCATGGCCGGACCTGCTGCTCGACCATGTTGAAGCGCGCCTTCTCGAAGTCCAGACCGGCTCCCATTCGTGTTCCCGTTCCCGTTGCGTCCCGCAACACAGCGCGAAAGTCTATCAGCGGGTCGTGCGTGTCCCGCTGCGCTTGGCGACGCGATTCGCGCGCTCCGTCGCATCGTTCCCGCCCTGCGACGCTCCGTGCTTCAGGGACGTGACGAACGTGTCGATCGTCGCGTCGATGTAGGCCGCCGCGTCGACGGGCTTCTGGCTGCACGGCCCGAACGAGCACTTCCACAGCGACAGCATCACCAGCGACGCCGCGAGCGCGTGGACGTTCATCTCGATGTCGACCTTCCTGAACTCGCCCCGCTCGATGCCCCGGCGGATCGCGGTGGCGAGCAGTTCATGCCAGGGCTCGATCACTTCCTCGAGGAAGAAGCGGGCGATCTCGGGAAAGTTGCTGCTCTCGGCCATCATCAGCTTGCTGATGCCGCCGGCCGTCTTGTCGCCGTACTCGCTCCACCAGCGGCGCACCACGTGCTCGAGCAGGGCATCGCTGGGCCCGTCGAAGCGCTCGATCTGGTCGGCGGTCTCGCTGATGCGCGCGACGACGCTTTCGCGCACGACCGCCTTGAAGAGGTCTTCCTTGTTCTCGAAGTACAGGTAGAGCGTGCCCTTCGAAACGCCGGCACGCTGCGCGACGTCGTCCAGGCGGGTGCCCGCGTAGCCCTTTTCGACGAAGAGTTCGAGCGCGGCGGCGAGGAGCTCGGCGGGCCGGGCCTCCTTGCGGCGCTCCCAGCGCGGACGCGCCGCGGGGTGGGTCGCTGGACTGCTCATGTGATCAGGCCGGAGGCGCGACGGCCTTCCGGGAACTAAGTGACTGACCGGTCAGCAATATAGGCGGGCGTATCGGTGTGTCAAGCTAACCGCCTCATTTTGTGACAGAAAACACATCGTGAAGACGATTCCAACCGCGCTGACGATCGCCGGGGTCGACCCGTCCGGCGGGGCCGGCGTGCTCGCGGACGTCAAGGCCTTCAGCGCGCTCGGCGCCTATGCCTGTGCCGTGATCGCGGCGCTCACCGCCCAGAACACGCGCACGGTCGCGGGGGTGCTTCCGATCGCTCCCGACTTCATCGCCCGCCAGATCGACACCCTGTTCGCCGACGTTCGCGTCGACGCGATCAAGATCGGCATGGTCGGCGAAGCGCCCGCGATCTTCACCGTCGCCGACCGCCTGGCCGCCTGGAAAGCGGAGCGGGTCGTGCTCGACCCGGTGATGGTCGCGAAGAGCGGCGATGCGTTGCTCGCCAGCGCCGCCGTCGGTGCGTTGCGTGAAGCGCTGGTTCCGCTGGCGCTCGTGATCACGCCCAACCTGCCGGAAGCCGGCGTGCTGCTGGAAAGCCGCGCGCCCGAGAGCGTGAAGGAGATGACGCGTGCCGCCGAGCGCCTGCACCGCCTGATGGGAAGCGGCGAGCGCTGGGTCTGGCTGAAGGGAGGCCACCTGCCGGGCGGCGACGCGACGGACCTGCTCTTCAACGGCGATCGCATGACCGAGATTTCGCGACCGCGGGTGGAGACGAAGAACACGCACGGAACCGGTTGCACGCTGTCGGCGGCGCTCGCGGCGCTGCTGCCGCAGCGGCCCGACGTGCCGACGGCCGCGCAGGACGCGAAGGACTACCTGACCGAGGCGTTGCGGCAGGCGGACGCGCTGCAGATCGGGCACGGGCACGGACCGGTGCATCACTTCCACGCACTCTGGCCCGCCGAGAAAGACCACCGGCGCTGAGACTCAATTTGACCGGGTGGGGCCTTAGCGAAGATAATTCGCGCCCGCGGCGGATTAGCTCAGCTGGTTAGAGCAGAGGAATCATAATCCTTGTGTCCGGGGTTCGAGTCCCTGATCCGCCACCAGACAACTCCTCATCGATGCGCAGGCTCCTCGCCCTCTTCTTCGTCGCTGTGCTCGCCGCCTGCGGTTCCTCGCCGCAGCGCTTTTCCGACGGCTCGGTGGCCGGCACGATGACCGCCGGCCAGATGTCGAACGTCACCATCGACGGCAAGCCAATGCGCCTCGCGCCCGGCGCGCGCATCCTGACCACGTCGAACACGTCGATCACACCCGACCACCTGCCACCGAACAGCCGCGTCCGCTACAAGCTGGACCAGAGCGGGCAGGTGAGCCAGGTCTGGCTGCTGCCGCCCGAGAAGTAGCCCTTCGTTTCGCGGCCTGCGCAGCCGTACAATCGCGCGCCTCGCCACCGGCTCTACACCGAGATCGCGACCCATGAGCGTCCGCAAGCTCTACATCCGCACGTTCGGGTGCCAGATGAACGAGTACGACTCGGACAAGATGGCCGACGTGCTCAATGCCTCCGGCGGCGTCGTCACGACGGACCGCCCCGAGGACGCCGACGTGATCCTCTTCAACACCTGCTCCGTGCGCGAAAAGGCGCAGGACAAGGTGTTTTCCGACCTCGGCCGCGTCAAGCACCTGAAGCAACTGAACCCGAACCTCGTGATCGGGGTCGGTGGCTGCGTCGCGAGCCAGGAAGGCGCAGCGATCGTCGAGCGGGCGCCGTATGTCGACATCGTGTTCGGACCGCAGACGCTGCACCGGCTCCCCGACCTGATCCGCCGGCGGCAGAGCACCGGGCTGGCGCAGGTCGACATCTCGTTTCCCGAGATCGAGAAGTTCGACCACCTGCCGCCGCCGCGCGTCGAAGGCCCGAGCGCCTTCGTGTCGATCATGGAAGGGTGCAGCAAGTACTGCAGCTTCTGCGTCGTCCCGTACACGCGCGGCGAGGAGATCTCGCGCGGCGTCGACGACGTGCTGACCGAGATCGCCGACCTGGCCGACCACGGGGTCAGGGAGGTCACGCTGCTCGGCCAGAACGTGAACGCCTACCGCGGCCGACTGGCGGCGGGCGAGACCGCCGACTTCGCGCTGCTGCTCGAGTACGTCGCCGAGGTTCCCGGGGTCGAACGCATCCGCTACACGACGTCGCATCCCAAGGAGTTCACGCAGCGCCTGATCGACGTCTACGACCGCGTGCCCAAGCTCGTCGATCACCTGCACCTGCCGGTGCAGTCCGGCAGCGACCGGGTCCTGGCGGCCATGAAGCGCGGCTACACGGTGCTGGAGTTCAAGTCCATCGTTCGCCGGCTGCGGCAGGTCCGCCCCGGCATCTCGCTGTCCTCGGACTTCATCGTCGGCTTCCCCGGCGAAACCGCGGACGACTTCGAGCGGACGATGGCGCTCGTCGAGGACGTCGGTTTCGATGGCAGCTTCTCGTTCGTCTACAGCAAGCGGCCCGGGACCCCGGCCGCCGACCTGGCCGACGACACGCCGCAGGCGGTGAAGCTCGAGCGCCTCGCGCGGCTGCAGGCGGCCATCGACGCGAACGCCGCGCGCATCAGCGAAGCGATGGTGGGATCGGTGCAGCGCATCCTCGTCGAGGGACCGTCGAAGAAGGACGCGTCCGAACTGATGGGCCGCACCGAGGACAACCGCGTCGTGAACTTCCCCGGCGGGCTCGACCCTGCGCGACTGGTCGGGCAACTGCTCGATGTGAAGATCACGCAGGCGCTGCCGCATTCGTTGCGGGGTTCCGCGGTCCTGCGCGACGAAACGGAGAAAGACCGGCGTGAGTAAAGGGATCGTGCGACGAACTTGAGTCCGAAGCCGGGGTCGAATCGCTACGATTCGCCCCTTTGAAATCGAGCGCGTCCCCGGGGCTGGATACAGCGGGGCGCCAGTACCACCAGGAGTGATTGATGAAGGTGTCTCTGCGTGTGGCTGCGACGGCGCTCGTCGCCGCGGCTCTGTGTGCCTGCGCGACGACCTCGGCGCCGGGCGCGGCCGGGAAGGCCGCCACTGCCGCGCCAGCGGGCGGTCCGAACGCCGGGACGTCGGCGCCTGTGGCTGCGTCGGGTAGTGCGACCGCCGGGAAGGCCGGCTCGCCAGCCAACGCGAGCGGTGCCGCTCCGGCGGGCGCGACTCCGGCGGCAGCGCCCTCCGGCGCACCCGCGACGGCGCCGGGCGCGCCGCGCCCGTTCGCGGACGTCATCAAGGATGCGAAGGAACTGAAAGGCTTCCTGACGCTCTGGCAGAAGGACGAGAAGACCTGGTTGGAGATCCGCAACGACCAGCTGGACCGGCCGTTCTTCTTCGTGCCGTCGCTGGCGCAGGGACTCGGCGAGAAGTTCTTCTGGCCCGGCCTGATGGGCGGCGAGCAGGTGGTCGTGCTGAAGCGCGTGGGCAACACCGTGCAGTTGCTGGCGAAGAACCTGGCCGTGCGCGCGCCGGCCGGCACGCCGCTCGAGGTCGCCCTGCGCGAGAGCTATTCGGACAGCCTGCTCGCGGCCACCGCGGTCGCGTCGGCGCCGCACCCCGAGCGCAAGTCCATCCTCGTCGACGCGGCGGCGCTTTTCAGCGGCGATCTCGCCAGCGCGACGACGGAACTGGATGCGGCCTATCGCGTCGGGTACACGCTCGACCGTGCCAACACGTCCATAGAGCGGGTGAGGGCGACGGAGCAGGGGACCTTCATCACCGTGCGCCAGCACTTCGCCGTACCCAAGCTGCCGGCGCCGCCGGTCACGCCGCCTCCGCCGGGAACGCCGACGCCGTCGACGCCGGTTGCGCTGCCGGACGGCCGCAGCCTGTTCCTCACGTACACGTACACGCTCGCGCCGCTTCCGGCTGACCCGATGCGGCCGCGCGTGGCCGACCAGCGCGTCGGCCACTTCACGACCGCGTTCTGGGACTTCGCCAACAGCGACAAGGGCGACGCCCGCACGCACTTCATCGAACGCTGGCGGCTCGAGAAGAAGATTCCGGGCGCGGAGGCTTCCGAGCCGAAGGAACCGATCCTCGTGTGGATGGACAAGAACATCCCGGAGCAGTACCGCGAGGCGGTCAAAAGCGGGATCCTCGAGTGGAACAAGGGTTTCGAGCGCGCCGGATTTCGTAACGCGATCGAGGTGCGCCAGCAGCCGGCCGACGCCGAGTGGACCACGCTGGAAGGCACGCGCCACCTGGCCGTGCGCTGGTTCGCCCAGCAGGGGCCGGGCGCGACGGCCGTGGGTCCCAGGGTGTCGGACCCGCGCACTGGCGAAATCCTGCTCGGCGCGGCGATCATCCCCCAGAACTGGCTGCGCTTCTCGAACGGGTTCCTGCGCGACCAGCAGCCGCGTCTGAACAGCCTCCAGGAGACCGGGCTGGAGGGTTTCAACCCGCCGCCGCTGACCGCAGCCTCCCTTGCGCAACTCCTCGATGGGCAACAGTGCAGCTACGGGCTCGACGCCCTCGAGCAGTCGGCGTTCGCGTTCGAGCTGATGGCCGCGCGTGGCGACATCCGTCCGGGCAGCCCCGAGGCGAAGCAGTTCGTTTCGGACTCACTCAAGGACGTGGTGATGCACGAAGTCGGACATGCGCTCGGCCTGCGCCACAACTTCCGCGGGTCGACCGGCATCAAGTTCGAACAGCTGAGGGACGCGGCGTTCACCCGCCAGCGCGGCATCTCCAACTCGGTGATGGACTACAACGCCCGCAACATCCCGCTCGAGAACGAAGCGGTTGCCGACTACCACCAGACGACCCTCGGCAACTACGACCATTGGGCGATCGAGTACGCGTACCGCGAGATCGCGCCCGAGAACGAGGCCGCCGAGCTCGCACGGATCGCGGCGCGCTCCGCCACCGACTCGAGCCTGGCGTACGCGACCGACGAAGACGTGATCGCCGCACTGGGCGGCGCGATCGACCCGCTCGTCAACCAGTGGGACCTCGGCGAGGAGCCGCTGGCGTACTACAAGCGCAGCATGCTGCTGGCGCGCGAGCTCTGGACCCGCACCAAGCAGCGCGAACTCGCGCCGGGCGACGACTTCACGGTCTTCCGCCGCAACCTCCAGCGCGGACTGGGCCAGTTCGCCGGGGTGGTGGCTCCGCTTTCGCGGTACGTGGGCGGCGTCCACACCTCGCGCCAGCTCGCGGGCTATTCCTCGGGCGGCCTGTTCACGCCGGTGTCCGTGGCGCAGCAGCGCGAGGCGCTGAACCTGCTGACGCGAGAAGTCTTCAGCTCCGACAGCTTTCGTTTCGACCCCGCCTTCATGAGCAAGCTCGGCGTCGATCACCTCGACCGCTTGATGAGCGGGAGAACCCCGATGCTGAACCCGGACTTCAGCCTGGCGAGCAGCGTGCTCGCGATCCAGCGCACCGCGCTCGACCAGCTGATGGGCGACGGCGTGGCGGTGCGGCTGGCCGACGCCGAGTCGAAGGTCACTGACAAGCGGCAGCTGCTGTCGCTCGCGGAAGTGCACGCGCGCATCGCCGACAGCGTCTGGAGCGAACTGAAGACGGGCGCCGAGATCGACAGCCTGCGCCGCAACCTGCAGCGCGAACACGCCCGCCGCGTGGCGACCGGGCTGGTGCGGCCGTCGTCGGCCATCGCGGCTGACATCCGCGCGGTGAACCGCCAGGTCGCGGTGAAGCTGCAGGCCGACCTGCAGCGCGTGCTGGGCAATTCGAATCTGTCTGCAACGACGCGCGCGCACCTCGCGGAGAGCGCGAGCCTGCTGTCGGACGCGCTGAAGGCGCCGATGGTTCGCTCCGGCGTCTGATCACTTCCCGGAGTCTCGCGCAACGTCGCGGGACTCCGGATGGCTACACTCCGGGCGTGCCCAGTCGCAAATCCCCTGCAAAGAAGGTCCTGAAGTTCGCCGCCGACGCGGACAACGCGGAACTGGCGAACCTGACCGGGGCGCTCGACGCGAACCTGCGCCAGATCGAGACCGAACTCGACGTCTCGATCGCGCGCCGCGGACACCAGTTCCGGATTGACGGCGAGCAGTCCAACGCGCAGTCGGCGATCGACGTCCTCGAGCACTTCCTCGATCGCACCCGTCGCAGCAGGCGCGCTTTGTCGGTGGACGACATCCAGCTTTACTTCGTCGAGCTGCGCGGTCGCAAGGGTGCGCGCGCGAAGGTCGACGTCGACGACGGCGAGACGCTGCCGCAGCTGCACACGCGTCGTCCCGACCTGCACGGTCGCACGCCCCGGCAGCGCGACTACATCCAGGCGATCCTCGGCCACGACATCACGTTCGGCATCGGGCCGGCGGGCACGGGCAAGACCTACCTCGCGGTCGCGGCCGCGGTCGACGCGCTGGAACGCGACCTCGTCAAGCGCATCGTGCTCACGCGCCCGGCGGTCGAGGCCGGCGAGCGCCTCGGGTTCCTGCCGGGCGACCTCGCGCAGAAGGTCGATCCGTACCTGCGGCCCCTGTACGACGCGCTGTTCGACCTGCTGGGATTCGACAAGACGCAGAAGCTGCTCGAACGGCACACGATCGAGATCGCGCCGCTCGCGTACATGCGCGGCCGCACGCTGAA
>Ga0209254_10006505_pt1 | contig 10777 bp, 10 predicted proteins | sample FrelakmetDIP11DI_FD_187148 | JGI IMG/M metagenome (GOLD analysis project Ga0209254, IMG submission 187148) | Freshwater lake sediment microbial communities from the University of Notre Dame, USA, for methane emissions studies - DIP11 DI (SPAdes)... | ecosystem: Environmental > Aquatic >... | reverse complement strand
CGGCTTCTCGTTCTCGTCTCTTGTCTTTTGCCATTTCGGCGTAAGCTGCTTCGAGGTTAGGACGAACCACGTGAGGACGGACTATTTCCTGCACGAACCTGCTGATCTTTCGGGGACCGATGATCCTGTGAAGGCCCTCGTAGACTTCTTCATCAATTGTGATGGTCAATTTTTTCTGCATGTTGCACCTCGCTATACGTGTACTATACGTATAAAAGCAGGGATATGTCAATAGCGAAAAAAGCGCCTGAGATCTCCGTAAATCGTGATCTATTCTTTTGGGCCAACGCGGAGTTGTGCGGCGCGGCACACCGCTCGATTCGGCACGCCGGCTCGCGGCGGATCCGCACCAACGCCATGTTTATTTGTTCGAACGCGCTCTCATCGAGGACTCCCGATGAAGAAGTGAGGAGGAAAGGCCGAGAATGCCGGGTATCAACCCGATGTATGGAAAGCTAGATCGCGCAGGTCGTTTCAGCGGTGGCGTTCTCATCTCATGCCGGCGAGCACATCCGTCAACGCCTGCTCGGCATGGTCCAGCCGAATAAGGCCGACGCTCGGATGATCGAGGTCGAAAATGACGTACATCATGACCGTCACGACCAGCGCGAACCCGAAAGTGTAGACGGATACACCAACGCTGCGCTTCCGCGCCAGCCCGACGCCGATCAGCACGGAACACACCAGGGTCAGTACGAGGAGCGCGGCCACGATGATCGCCGGCGTGTGGGTTCTCAGCATGATGGCCCGCGTCGTCGTGATGTCGATCATTTCGTTGAGCGCCGGCAGGAGGAGCTGGGACGATACGGTAGGGGCATCCTTCAGCGCCGTGACCGCGCCGGACCAGATCTCGCCCTGCAGGGCGACGGCGCGCGCCGCGTGGGAGTTCGAGGCTTCGAGATCGGGCAGCACCCGGTAGACCGCAATCCGCGCCTCGGTGTACCGCCGGAACTTCTCGCGCAGCGGCGGTTGAGCCGAGGCAGGCAGCAGGTCGAGTCGCAGGTAGGCCGTGCCGATTGCGTTGGCTTCCTGCACGGTCTGGGTACGCCTGGCGTCGAATCGCGAAGCCGCGCCGGCAAACGTGAAGGCGACCATCAGTCCAAACAAGGCATAGATGGCGGCCTCGATCGTGTTCGGGACGCCGTTCTCCCGCTCGGGCTCTGCCGCGACGCGCCGTTCGCCTATCCGGCGTCCAAGCTTGACGAGCAGCACGATGCCGAGGAACAAGCCCGGAATCAGGAGGTACACGGTGGCCGAATCAGTCATGCAGGATCGCCCTCAGAGCGGGATGGCGAGCAGGGTGTCGAAGCGCCGGTTAGAGTATCTACAAGTTGGCTTATACTATTCGCTTAGGCCGTGACAAGCTCTTTTTGAATTTATTCGGGACGAACCGGCCCCGATAGGATGTTGCCAGCCGCTTTTCTTCCGTGAGGCATTGTTTTAAGCAAGCCATGGCGCGCGGCGCCACTTTATCGGCAAGAAAGTATTGTTGTGGGAGGCTTCGAGCCTCGATTGTCGCGGTAAGATGCCGCTCCCACAAAAGGAAATCGGATTCCTCTGGAGAATCCAACCCTTGAACCACTGAACCTGAGTTTTAGCAATGGATGGATGGAGCGAACTAAAAACCGGTGCTTGGCCGCTTGCGGAATCTATGCTAGAAGTCGAGCATATGTCGAACCCGAGCACCCAATCGGTTCCGTCCATGGCTCCGCTTCCCATCGATGCTGTTCTGGACAAGCTTAAGCTGGCGTTAAGGTCGGGCCTCGGCGCGGTGCTGCAGGCACCGCCGGGTGCCGGCAAGACCACGCGGGTGCCGCTTGCCTTGCTGGAGGAGCCCTGGCTCGAAGGACGCAAGATCGTAATGCTCGAGCCGCGGCGGCTGGCGGCGCGGGCGGCGGCGCGGCACATGGCCGGGCTGCTGGGCGAACCGGTCGGGGCGACCGTGGGCTACCGGGTGCGCATGGACACGCAGGTCGGGCCGGCGACGCGCATCGAGGTGGTGACGGAAGGGGTGCTGACGCGCATGTTGCAGAGCGATCCCGGCCTGAGCGGCGTCGGCCTGGTGATCTTCGATGAATTCCACGAGCGGCATCTCGAGTCCGATCTCGGCCTGGCGCTGTGCCTCGACCTGCAGGGGGTCCTGAATGCCGAGCTGCGGCTGCTGGTGATGTCCGCGACCCTGGAGCCGGCACCGGTGGCCGGGCTGCTGGGCGGCGCGCCGGTGATCGCCTGCGAGGGCCGGCTCTTCGCGGTGGAAACCCGGTACGTCGGCCGGCCGGGCGAACGCGCGTCCGAGGCGGCCGTGACCGCGGCCGTCCTCAACGCCGCGCACCGCGAGGAGGGCAGTTTGCTGGTGTTCCTGCCCGGGGCGGCCGAGATCCGGCGGGTGCTGGCGATGCTCGCCTCCGCCGGCCTCGGCCCCGAATGGATTCTGGCGCCGCTCTTCGGCAACCTCTCCAGGGAGGAGCAGGACCAAGCCATCGCGCCGGCTCCGGCCGGCCGCCGCAAGATCGTGCTGGCCACCAACATCGCCGAGACCAGCCTGACCATCGAGGGCATCCGCGTGGTGGTGGACGGCGGGTTCATGCGGACCCCGTGCTTCGACGTGCGCAGCGGCATGGCCCGGCTCGTGACCGTGCCCGTCTCCAAGTCCGCGGCCGACCAGCGCCGGGGGCGGGCCGGCCGCACCGGGCCGGGGGTGTGCTATCGCCTCTGGCCCCCCGAGGGCCACGCCGCGCTGGCGGAGCGCAACCGGCCCGAGATCCTGCAGACCGATCTGGCCCCGCTGGTGCTGGAGATCACCCTCTGGGGCGTCCCGGATGCGGCCCGCCTCAAATGGCTCGACCCGCCGCCGGAAGCGGCCTGCCGGCAGGCGCGGGCGCTCTTGGAGAGCCTCGGGGCGTTGGATGCAGCCGGGCAGGCCACGGACCACGGCCGCCGCATGGCCGCGCTGCCCCTGCACCCGCGTCTGGCCCACATGGTGTTGGCGGGCCGGCGCCATGGCCTGGGAGCGGACGCCTGCCTGCTCGCCGCCGTCCTGAGCGAGCGTGACTTTGTGAAGTTTCCTGCGGGCGAATACGATTCCGACCTGAGTTTGCGCCTGGACGTCATGGCCGGTCAGAATGACGTCCAGGGCAGGGGAGCGGGCCGGTTCACGGTCGAGCGGCCGACCCTGCGCCGCTGCCTGCGCGTGGCCGAAGCGCTTCGGGCCCGGCTAGGGCTGAAGCCGAATCAGGGGTCGCAGCGGGCAGCCGGCCGCTTGCTGGCCTGGGCCTACCCGGACCGGATCGGCCAGCGGCGGCCGGGGGCCTCCGGCCGCTTCCTGTTGGCGAACGGGCGCGGCGCCATTTTCGCAACCCCCGAGCCGCTGTCATCCGCGGATTGCATCGTCGCCGCCGAGCTCGACGGCGAGCGGCAGGAGGCCCGTATTTTTCTGGCCGCCGCCTGCGATCTTCAAACGATCCGGGAGGATTTTCAGCCCGGGCTCCGGCGCGAGGACACCATCCAGTGGGACCGCCGCACCCAATCCGTACGCGTGGAGCGGGCGTTGAAGCTGGGAGCCCTGACCTTGAAGTCCTTTCCGGCCGCGGATGCGGACCCGTTGAAAATAAGCGCCGCGCTGATCGCCGGCATCCGCGAGGCCGGCCTGGAGTGCCTGCCCTGGACGCCGGGACTGCGGCGCTGGCGGGAGCGGGTGCTCTTCGTCAAGCGGATCATGGGAGAGGAATCCTGGCCGGACGTGTCGGACGCGGCCCTGCTGGCCGCCCTCGAAGACTGGCTGGGACCGCATCTCGACGGAATCACCCGCCTGACCGGCCTGAAGGGGATCGATCTGGGAAAGGCTCTGGGCGGGTTTCTCACGTGGGAACAACGCCGGCTGATAGATGACCTGGCGCCCACCCACATCGAAGTCCCGTCCGGATCGCGCATCCGGGTGGACTACTCCGGCGAGATTCCGGTCCTGGCCGTGCGCGTGCAGGAGATGTTCGGGTGCACGGACACCCCGCGGGTCGCCTGCGGCCGGCAACCGATCACGCTGCGGCTGCTCTCCCCGGCCGGCCGCCCGGTGCAGGTGACCCAGGACCTGGCCGGCTTCTGGGCCGGCAGCTACCAACAGGTTAGAAAGGAAATGCGCGGGCGCTATCCGAAACATCCCTGGCCGGAGGACCCCCTGCACGCGCCGCCCACCCGGAGGGCCAAAAAAGCCGGGGGTCACGGTTGACTGGTTCAAAGTTCACGGTTCGAAAAACAGGGCAGGTTCAGAGTTTAGGTTCAGGGTTCAGGGTTCGGGGTTCAGGAAATACAAAACAGGTGCCATGAACCACTGAACCACTGAACCCTGGTAATATCCAAACACCAAACACCAAACACTCCATCCCCCAACCACCCCGAAAGGAGCCCTGCATGGACACTCCCGAAAAGACCGTCGACGGTTTCCGCTTCCTCCCGCCGGCCCTGGCGGCCTGGATCCGGCGCAAACACATCCCTGAAAGCGAATTCCGGGGCGAGATCCCCTGGACCCCCATGGCCGCGCCCCTGAGCCGCTCCGTTCTATCCCTGGTGACATCGGCGGGGATCAGCCTGAAATCGGACCCGCCCTTCGACATGGAGCGCGAAAAGCGCGAACCCCTCTGGGGCGACCGCTCCTTTCGGACGATCCCCCGCAGGGCCACGGCCCGGGACATCGACGTCAACCACCTGCACATCAACACCGGCTACATCCTCGAGGATATCAACGTCATGCTTCCGCTGGCGCGCATGGCGGAATTCGAGCAGGAAGGGGTGATAGGCCGGCTGGCGCCGACATCGTATTCTTTCTATGGATACCAGTGGAAGAACGACGAATTCATAGGCAAGGCGATTGCGCCCATGGCGAACCGCATGCGCGAGGAGGAGGTTACCGCCGTCTTGCTGACCCCGGCCTGACCGTTCTGCTGCCAGTCCGTGGGACTGGCCGCGAGGTATCTCGAGGAAAAGGGTTTTTCGACCCTGCTGCTGACGCCCACGCACGAATTCCACCGCGCGGTCGGCATTCCGCGCTCGGCCGCCATCGAATTCCCCTATGGCCGGCCGGTCGGACAGGTGGGGGATCGGGACGGGCAGCGGCGGGTGCTCTCGGCCGCGCTTTCTGTTTTTGAAAAAGCCCGCACGCCGGGCGAGGTGCATCACCTCCCATTCGCCTGGCCGGAGACGCCAAAAGAAACCCGCTGGCAGCCACCGGAAATGAGCCCTCTCATCAAGTTCTACCTGGATGAGATCAAGGCGGCGCGGAGATAGTTTTCAGAGGAATCATTCAAGCTGAAGATGCTCTGGGCTCCGGCTTTCGCCGGGGTGACGGCTTGTTGCGAGCCCATCAGGTTTGCCTGATCAGGAACCCTTACGCCGTTATTAAAATTCCCCGCAGAATCACGCGGGGAATTTTATTTGCACAAACAGCACAAATTGCTCTTGACAATCAAATTGGGCTTGGCATAAATTGCACAACATGCTCAAGCCGGTTTGCGAGTATGACTGCCTGGTGCTTGGATGTGGAAACCCCCTGATCGGAGACGACGGTTTTGGTCCGGCCGTAGTCCAGCATCTTGAGAATCACTACTCCCTGCCAAGTTCCGTAGCCGCGATTGACTGCGGCACGTCCATTCGCGACATCCTGTTCGATATTCTCCTGTCGCCGCGGAAACCGCGCAAGATGATCATCGTCGATGTCACCGACAGCCCCGGCCTGGCGCCCGGAGAGGTCCGGGAGATCGACATAGACCAGATCCGGCCCGAAAAGATCAGCGACTTCTCCCTGCATCAGTTTCCCACCACCAACATGCTCAAGGAGATCAAGCAGGAGACGCTCGTCGACGTCAAGGTGTTCGTGGCTCAAGTCGCCGGCATGCCGACCGAGGTGAGGCCGGGCCTGTCGGAACCCGTGGCCGCGGCCATAGCGCCCATGTGCGAGCGCGTTCTGCAGGAGATCGGACCAACGCTAATTGAACGGAGGACGGAATGATTGAAATCCGCGTCGGTCAGCTGGCCGACAAGCTCGGCGTCCATCGCAACACGGTCACCAACTGGATCCGCGGCGGAAAGCTGCGGGCCACGGCGACGGTCGGCAAGAAATATCTGATCGCAAAGGAGGTGTTGCTGAAGTTCTGCCGCGCGCAGGGAATTCCGGACACCGTCCTGCAGGCGGCGGCGTTGATTCACACAGGGCCATCGACGGGAGATGCACGCATCGCCCCGGTCCTTTCCCCCCATACCATCAGCCAAGAGGTGACTATGTCAGCAAAACCCATCGGATCCGTGCTGGTCGTCGGCGGCGGCATCGCCGGCATGCAGGCGACCCTCGACCTGGCGAACTCGGGGTACTTCGTCCACATGGTCGAAAAGAGCGCCGGCATCGGCGGCGTCATGTCCCAGCTCGACAAGACCTTCCCCACCAACGACTGCGCCATGTGAATCATCTCGCCCAAACTGGTCGAGGTCGGCCGGCATCTGAACGTCAATCTGCTCACTCTGTCGGAAGTGGTCGCGGTTTCCGGAGACGCCGGGAACTTCAGCGTCAAGGTCAAGAAGAGCCCCCGCTACATCGACATGGACAAGTGCATCGCCTGCGGCCTGTGCGCCCAGAAATGCCCGCGCAAGGTCGACGACGAGTTCAACATGGGGTTGAACCAGCGCAAGTCCGCCTTCATCAAGTACGGCCAGTCCGTGCCTTTGAAATACGCCATCGACGGCGCGACCTGCATTTACCTGACGCGCGGCAAGTGCAAAGCCTGCGAAAAATTCTGCCCCACCTCGGCGATCAACTTCGAGGACAAGGAGGAGATCGTCACGCTCAACGTCGGCGCCGTGATCCTTTCCCCCGGGTTCAAGCCCTTCGACCCGTCCGGGTTCGACTTCTACGGGTACGGCAAGATCCGGGACGTGGTCACCAGCCTGGAGTACGAGCGGCTGCTGTCATCGAGCGGGCCCTGCATGGGGCATCTCGTGCGGCCCTCGGACCAGAAGGAGCCGCACCGCATCGCCTGGATCCAGTGCGTGGGCTCGCGCAACACCAACCGCTGCGACAACGGCTACTGCTCGAGCGTCTGCTGCATGTACGCCATCAAGGAGGCGCTGGTGACCGCCGAGCACACCTCGGGCGGCGCGCTCGAACAGGCCATCTTCTACATGGACATCCGCAGCCACGGCAAGGAGTTCGACCGCTTCTACGAGGGTGCCAAGGCCAAGGGCGTGCGCTTCGTCCGGGCGCGGCCGCATTCCATCGACCCGGGCCAGGACAACTGCGGGGTCACCCTGCGCTACACCACCGAGGAGGGCCGCATGCAGGTCGAGGATTTCGACCTGGCGGTGCTCTCCATCGGTATGGAGCCGCCCGCCGACTCACAGCGTCTGGCCGAGATCTTCGGCCTGGAGCTGGATCATTACCGCTTCGCCAAGACCACCGACTTCGCGCCGGTGTCGACCAGCCGGCCGGGCGTGTTCGTGGCCGGCGCCTTCCAGGCCCCCAAGGCGATCCCGCGCGCGGTGGCCGAGGCCTCCACCGCGGCCTGCGAGGCGGCGGTGGCGCTCATGCCGGCCCGCGGCGAGCTGACGCGGGCGAAGACCTATCCGGCCGAGCGCAGCGTCGCCGACGAGGTGCGCATCGGCGTGTTCGTATGCTCCTGCGGCATCAACATCGCCGGCATCATCAACGTGGAGGAAGTCACTCGCTACGCCCGCAGCCTGCCCCACGTGGTGCTGGCCGAAAACAACCTCTTCAGCTGCTCGGCGGACACGCAGGAGCTCATGGCCAAGAAGATCGGCGAGCACCGCCTCAACCGGGTCGTGATCGCGGCCTGCACCCCGCGGACGCACGAGCCCTTGTTCCAGGACACCCTCATGGTGTCGGCGCTGAATCCTTACCTGGTCGAGATGGCCAACATCCGCAACCAGAACGCCTGGGTGCACCAGCGCGAGCCGGAGCGAGCCACCGCCAAGGCCAAGGACCAGGTGCGCATGGCGGTGGCCAAGGCCGCCCTCAGCGTGCCCATCCAGCGCGCCAAGGTCAGCGTGGTGTCGAAGGCGCTGGTCATCGGCGGCGGAATGGCCGGGATGCAGGCCGCCCTTAGCCTGGCCGACCAGGATTTCCAGACCGTGCTGCTCGAAAAATCCGACCGCCTGGGCGGCAACGGCTGGAAGGTCAATACCACCGACCGCGGGCTGGCCGTGCGTCCCTTCCTGGAAAGCGTCATCGATCGGGTCGAAAACCATCCCAAAATCAAGGTGCTCAAAAACGCCGAGCTCAAGAGCGCCGTCGGCTCGGTGGGCAGTTTCGTGAGCGCGGTGCAGGTCGACGGCGAGGAGCGGGCCGTCACCTACGGAGTGGCCGTGATCGCGACGGGCGGCAAGGAAAGCCGGCCGGACGAGTACCTCTACGGCGAGGACCCGCGCGTCATGACCCATCTGGAGCTCGACGCCATGATCCGGGACAACCCCGGCGCGCTGAGGAAAGCCCAGAGCGTGGTGTTCATCCAGTGCGTGGGCTCGCGCGACGAGCGCCGGCCCTACTGCAGCCGGGTGTGCTGCACCCATTCCGTGAAGGCCGCCATCGCGCTCAAGGAACTCAACTCGCAGATGAACATCTACGTGCTCAACCGCGACATCCGCACCTATGGCGAGCGCGAAGACCTCTACCGCAAGGCGCGCGACCTGGGCGTGATTTTCATCCGCTACGACCTCGACCGCAAGCCGGTGGTGGGCAAAGCGGGCGACGACCTGACGGTCGACGCGTTCGACCCGATCCTGCAGATGCCGGTCCGCATCAGCGCCGACCACCTGGTCCTGGCCGCGGCCATCGAGCCCAACGCCCACAAGGATCTGGTGGAGCTTTACAAGTGTGCGGCCAACGCGGACGGCTTCCTGAACGAGGCCCACCCGAAGCTGCGGCCGGTGGACATGGCGGTCGACGGCCTGTTCGTGGCCGGCCTGTGCAATTATCCCAAGCCGCTCAACGAAAGCATCGCCCAGGCCAAGGCCGCCGCCGCCCGGGCGGCGACCATCCTGTCACAGACCGAGATGACGCTCGACGCCATCAAGAGTTTCGTGACGGATAAATGCGACGGCTGCGCGCTGTGCCTGGATGTCTGTCCGTACCGCGCCATCAAGCTCGAAGACTATCAGGCCGAAGACGGACGCACGCACCGGCGGATCGTCACTGAAAAGGCTTTGTGCAAAGGCTGCGGCCTGTGCGCCGCCACCTGCCCCAAGGGCGGGGTTTACGTGCACGGCTTCACGCTGGAACAGCTGAAGGCCCAGGTCGCCGCGGCCCTCGAGGCCGCCTGACGGCGTTGCCGAAAGCCCATTAACAGAAGGCCAAAGGGAAAGAAGGAGCGAAAAAATGAGTGATAAATTTGAGCCAGTCATTTTGGGGTTTCTCTGCAACTGGTGCGCCTATGCCGGCGGCGACCTGGCGGGGGTGTCCCGGCTGCAGTACCCGGCCAACCTGCGCGCCGTGCGCGTGATGTGCACCGGCATGGTCCACCCGGACCTCGTGCTCGAGGCCTTCAACCGGGGGGCCGACGGCGTCCTGGTGATGGGCTGACACCTCGGGGAATGCCATTACCTGGAAGGTAATCACAAGGCATTGGACCGCGGCGAAGCGACCCGCATGGTGTTGGAAGTGCAAGGCATCGACCCCGAGCGGTTCGGGATCGAATGGGTGTCCTCGGCCGAAGCGCCGCGGTTCGCCGAAGTGGTGACGAAATTCACGGAGAAGATCCGCAGCATCGGACCCAATCCCATCCCCCGCCGCAAGGCCGCCGCCGTCCCGGCGGCGCACGCGAACTGAAAGCGCGAGGTGAGCCATGACGACCGAACCGATCAAGATCGGCAAAGAGAAGAAGAGCCTCTTCAAGGACAAGGTCATGCAGCTGCTGCCGGACGGCGGCAACCTGAACGCCTGCCTGACCTGCGGCGCCTGCTCCTCCGGCTGCCCGGCCACCGGGCTGGCCGGGATGGACCCGCGCAAGTTCCTGCGCATGGCCTCGATGGGGCTGGACGAACAGATCCTCAAAACCGAGTGGGTGTGGAACTGCACGCTGTGCTGGCGCTGCCTCTACGTCTGCCCGATGAAGATCGACATCCCCCAGCTGGTCTACCACGCGCGCAAGAGCTGGCCGCGGGAGGAGCGCCCCAAGGGCATCCGCGGCTCCTGCGACATGGCGCTCAAGCATGAGACCTGCAGCGCCATGGGCGCCTCGGAGGAGGATTTCCGCTTCGTAGTCGAGGACGTGGTGGAGGAGGTGCGCGCCAACCAGCCCGGCTGGGAGAACCTGGAGGCGCCGATCAACAAGCCGGGCGCCATGTATTACGTCAACCAGAACTCGCGCGAGCCCGTCACCGAGCCGGACGAGATGGTGCCGCTGTGGAAGATCCTGCACGCGGTGGGCGCCGACTGGACCTACGGAACCAAGGGCTGGGCCGCCGAAAACTACTGCATGTTCCTGGCCGACGACGAAAGCTGGGAGCGCATCGTGCGCATCAAGGCCAAGGCCGTGGACGACCTGGGCTGCAAGTACTGGGTCAACACGGAGTGAGGGCACGAACTCTTCGCAGTCCGGGCCGGACTGAAAAAGTACAACATCCCCCACAAGTTCGAGATCACTACCATCGTGCAGCTTTACGCCCAATGGATCCGCGAGGGCAGGCTCAAGGTCAACTCCGACTGGAACAAGGACCTCAAGGTCAAATTCACGGTCCAGGACCCCTGCAACCAGGTGCGCAAGACCTTCGGCGACGCCTACGC
>Ga0209254_10006504_pt1 | contig 10779 bp, 12 predicted proteins | sample FrelakmetDIP11DI_FD_187148 | JGI IMG/M metagenome (GOLD analysis project Ga0209254, IMG submission 187148) | Freshwater lake sediment microbial communities from the University of Notre Dame, USA, for methane emissions studies - DIP11 DI (SPAdes)... | ecosystem: Environmental > Aquatic >... | reverse complement strand
CTTCTGTGAATCCTGAATTGCTCGCAATCTACGATGCAAAAATCCCAAAGAAGTATATTGTTGCCGGAATCAAAGTCACGGGAAACATCAAATTTGATGCGTCTATTGTGATCTCTGTTTCTGGCCTGGCTATTGGCGATGAAGTTACCATTCCGGGAGGCGATCAGTTTGCGAAAGCAATTACCAGGCTCTGGTCCCAAAATATGTTCACGAATATCAACATCTTTATCAGCAAACTGGAAGACCGCAATATCTGGTTGGAAATTGAAGCTGTTGAGCGACCCATGTTATCTGATTTCAAATTTAAAGGAATTAAGAAAAGCGAAGCTGATGACCTCAACGATAAGGTAGGATTATTTAAGAGTCGTGTGGTTACTGATAACATGCGTATATCTGCTGTCGAGGCGATTCAAAAATATTATGTTGAAAAGGGCTTTCAGAAAGCGGAAATTGTTATCAATGAGTTCCCTGATCCTAATTCACCCGGGCGTGTAATACTTGAATTCAATATTGTGAAAGGGAGAAAAGTTCGTGTGGACCAGTTGCACTTTGTAGGCAATAATTCTATTGATGAATTAAAGCTGAAAAAGAAGATGAAAGGAACGAAGGAAATGACTAAGATCACTCTCTTTCCCGACACCCTTTATAGCCCATATGGTGAAATAAGAAGAATCTCTAAAAAGGAATACCTTGATAACAAAGGATATTTAAAGCCAACTGAAACGCTTAAGTATTTAGAGCCCTGGTTCCGCTTTAAATTTTTCGCTTCTGCTAAATTTAATGAAAAGAAATATGCCGAGGATAAAGAGAAAGTACTTGACTACTACAACTCGATTGGATACAGGGACGCTACGTTTGCCGCAGATACACAATTTTTAAATGATAAAGGCAACATGAACATTGCCATCAAAGTTGATGAAGGGCGGCGTTACTATTTTGGTAATACTACCTGGAAAGGAAATACAAAATACCCGGACTCCATCCTGACTCTTTTATTGGGTATCCGAAAAGGCGATATTTACAATTTTGATGCACTTAATAAAAAGTTGGGAAAGCAATTGTCGCCAGAAGGCGGGGATATCAGTTCCCTTTACATGGATAACGGTTACCTGTTCTTCCAGATTGATGCCGTTGAAGCGTCTGTATATAACGATACGATTGATCATGAGATTCGCATCATGGAAGGTCCGCAGGCCAGCATTAAAAACATCAATATTTCGGGAAACGATAAGACCAAAGAATATGTGATCCGCCGTGAAATCAGGACAGTGCCAGGTGAAAAATTCAGCCGGGCAGACCTGATCCGGACACAACGTGAATTGTCTAACCTTGGCTATTTCAACCAGGAAAAAATTGGTATACAGCCAGTACCCAACCAGGAAGACGGAACAGTTGATATTAATTATTCGGTCGAAGAAAAATCTTCCGATCAGCTTGAACTCAGTGCTGGCTGGGGTGGTGGTATCGGGCTTACGGGCACACTTGGGGTAACATTTAATAACTTCTCTATAAAAAATATTTTCCGTAAGGAAGCTTGGGATCCCCTGCCTGCCGGTGACGGACAAAAGCTAAGCCTTCGTTTTCAATCTAACGGACGGTTCTTCCGCTCCATTAATTTCTCTTTCACTGAACCATGGCTCGGAGGTAAAAAAAGAAATTCCCTGACCTTCAGTATTTTCAATACTAAGTTTTCTAATGCATATAATCCTCAAACCGGACAATTCGATAAAAGATTTTCCGATTCATCTTATTTGCGAACTACAGGAATATCCTTGTCGTTGGGAAGACAACTGAAATGGCCTGACGACTTTTTTACCCTTGTTTATACACTGAGTTATATCAATTATAATTCCAGGAACTACCCGATCTTCCCAGGCGTCAATTCCGGTAAATCAACAAACTTCAACCTGAAGATCGCTCTGGCCAGGAATTCAGTAGATCAGCCGATCTTCCCGCGCAGCGGCTCCAACTTTTTATTGAGTGGTGCATTCACACCGCCATGGTCTGCCATTAAGGGTGTTAATACAGACGATATTTACAGGCTTGTGGAATACCATAAATGGCGCTTTTCGGCTGAGTGGTTTGTGCCAATCGGAAAGCCGCATGGCTCTGACAAGAGCAGACAATTTGTAATGCGAATCAAAGCAAATTTTGGATTCCTCGGAAGATATAACAAAGACCTTACAATTTCTCCATTTGAACGTTTCCAGGTGGGTGATGCAGGTCTTACAAACAACTTTGGTGTTTTGGGATATGATATCATTGCACACAGGGGGTACCCGGTTTATCAGACATCAAATGTCAATATTAACCCGGATATTCAGCAAGCCTCTAAGTTTTTTACCATCTTCAATAAATATACCATGGAGATGCGATATCCGTTTGTGACTAATCCAAGTAGTACCATTTATGGACTCACATTCTTTGAAGCAGCCAATGGATGGTTCAGTTTCAAAGATTGGAACCCCTTCCTGCTGCGCCGTTCAGTTGGTGTTGGTGTACGTTTCTTTCTCCCCATGTTTGGATTGCTTGGATTCGACTATGGTATCGGGTTAGACAGGATGACGCCTAACAACAGGTTGCGGGATGCCAGTAAATTTACATTCATGCTGGGTTTCGAACCGGAATAAATTCAATACCTGTTAAACATCACTCATTCATAAATATTTCAGCCATGAAAAAAATCATCGTATCGGCCTTAGTGCTGGTGTTTTTTGTGCTGACCACAGCAGCGCAACGTTATGCTGTGATTGATACCAAGTACATCCTGGATAAAATGCCGGAATACAAGGAAGCACAGAAAAAACTTGATCAATTTAGTGAACAATGGCAGCGGGAAATTGAAATCCGGCAGTCGGAATTGGATGTGATGTACCGTAATTATGAGGCCGAACAGGTTATGTTGAGCGAAGAATTGAGGAAAAAACGGGAAGATGAGCTTTTTAACAAAGAGAAGGAACTCAGGGATATGCAGAAAAAACGCTTTGGTTTTGAGGGAGATCTCTTTAAAAAGCGCAAGGAACTGATAAAGCCCATACAGGATAAGGTTTACAATGCAGTTCAGAAACTGGCAGTTGCCCGCCAATATGATTTTATTTTGGATAAAAGTGAAGGAATAACCGTTATCTTTGCCGACCCAAAACTGGATAAGAGTGATGACGTTCTGAAGGAAATTGGTGTTAAATAACTGTCAAAACACTTTGGGTTGACCAACCGAATTTGTCATAAAAACAACTTACATAACAAAACAACAAAACCGAAATGAAAAGAGTATTTATTGTGGGAATATTATTCCTGGGGCTGATAGCAGCCGGACAGGTTTCTGCTCAGAACAAGGTGGCATATGTCAGTTTAGATGAAGTGGTTCAGATGATGCCCGAATATAAGAAAGCCATGTCTGAAATGTCGCAGTATGATAGTGCTTTGCAGATTAATTACGGTGAAACCGTAAAAGAACTCAATCGTCAGGACAGCATGTATAAAATCGATTCTTCAAAATGGTCTAATGCAATTCGTACTGCCAACCGTGAAAAAATGAAAAAACTCCTGGGTGACCTCCAGAATTTTGAGCAAACTTATCAGCAGCAAATGCAACAAAAACAAGAAGAGGTAATGACTCCCGTTGCACAAAAAGCAAATGGGCTGATTTCTGAAGTTGCAAAAACCAACGGATATAATTATGTTTTCCGGAAGGAAGCCCTATTGGTTTATCCCGAAACTGATGATCTCTTGCCCCTGGTTAAGAAGAAACTAGGTCCGACGGCAGTAACGCCCTCGAAACCGCCGATCAAATAAGTAAAAAAATGACTTTTGATAAATGAAAAGGTTGCTGAAAAGCGACCTTTTTTTTAAATAAATTGTAGTAAGCAAAGGCATTTGATGCAAAATGAGGTATGGGGTCCAATTTTCGAATAAAACATCTAAATGCAGAAAAGAAGAGATAAAAAAGCATTAAGACGCAGATTCCTTGAAAGTGCAGAGTTGTTTGTATCACTGCATCTGAGAAGCTGATCAGCGGGACAATTTAATGTAGTGATATCGGGGTGAAATATAGAGGAGAAAGCCAAAAGCAAATATATTCCCCACAAAAAAGTCGCCTTTAATTGCTTCAGCTGGAGAAAAAGTCGCAAAGATGTATCTTTAAAATATGTCAGCAAAAGGTCCCATTGGTATTTTTGACTCCGGTTATGGCGGACTCACGGTAATGAAAGAAATCGTTAAATTGCTGCCACAGTATGACTATTGCTATCTTGGTGATAATGCCCGTGCCCCGTATGGCCCACGATCATTTGAAACAGTTTACAAGTATACTTTGGAAGCCGTGGAATGGTTTTTCAGTAAGGGTTGTCCGCTTGTGATTCTGGCATGTAATACCGCTTCTGCAAAGGCGTTACGTACTATTCAACAACAAGCCCTTCCAGATCTGGCACCTGAAAACAGGGTGCTTGGTGTAATCAGGCCTACAGCCGAAGTGATCGGAAACTTCACAAAAAGTCGTAAGGTCGGCATCCTCGGTACCAGCGGAACGGTAAACTCGTCTTCTTATGTGATAGAAATTGCACATTTTTTCCCTGATATACAGGTTTTTCAACAAGCATGCCCAATGTGGGTTCCGCTGATAGAAAATAGGGAATATGAAACTGAAGGTGCCGATTATTTTATAAGGAAATGCCTGGATGATTTATTGAAACAATCACCGGACATGGATACAGTTTTATTGGCCTGTACTCATTACCCTTTACTGATACAAAAGATCCGGCAGTTTTTACCAGCCGGAATAAGGGTTTTATCACAGGGTGATATTGTGGCAGCCAGCCTTGCCGATTACCTGGAAAGGCACCCCGAAATGGAAACCAGGATCAGTAGGGGTAGAGAGGAAGGTAGGCGTTTATTTTTCACCACAGATTCCACAGAAGACTTTGATAATCATGCCAGTATCTTTTTCGGTCGGGCTTTGAGTTCCATTTTTATAAAACTAAAGGCCTAGAAAGCAACACTAAAAACCTTTTTCCCTTACCTTTGCCGTCCTTTCACAAATCCTCGGGTGTGGTGACCTGGGAAATGACGGAAACAATGGATCGTTCTCCCGGTCTGCATTTCAGTAAAGTGAAAAAGAAAAAATATTATGAAACGTACATATCAACCGCATCGTCGTCGTCGTAAATCTGTTCATGGATTCCGTAAACGGATGCAATCTGCAAACGGACGCAAAGTATTAGCCAGCCGCCGTGCGAAAGGAAGGCATAAGCTTTCTGTTTCTGACGAGACCAGGCAGAAGTAGGCAACCTATTCAAGTTAAAGGAATTGGTTTCCAAAATAATTGATAGCTCCGGTTAAAAAACCGGGGCTATTTTTGTTAGAATCAAGAGTATTATGAATTTCTCGTAAAGTCAGCAAAGAGGAAAAAAGGCGCAAATGAGCAACCATCCAATTTGCGACTTTTTTTTAAGGTATTTTTTAATAAAGTGGATTTAGATTCTTTGCGGCTTTGCGTGAAATATTTTTTTGAAATCATACTCAATTTATTATTCATTGACCAGGCAATTCACATTGGGCAAGAAGGAGCGGCTCAAGAGCCGGAAGAAGATTGAAATGTTGTTCGAGAGCGGGCAGCGGTTCACAATCGTTCCGTTCCTGGTTTATTATCGGTTACATAAAGAAGTTGAACTTCCAACATTACAAGTAGGTGTAAGCGCCAGTAAGAAAAATTTCAAGAAGGCAGTTGACAGGAACAGGGTAAAAAGGATCATCCGCGAAGCCTACAGGCTGCAGAACCAGGCGTTGAAGGAAAATATAAAATCACACTCCAATAGCCTTGACCTTTTTATCATTTATACAGGAAAGAACATCCCTGAGTATAATGAGGTTTCAGAAAAGCTAAAACCTGTATTAAAAAAGCTGGAGGAATTATATGCTAAAGGCTGATCAGAAGAATGAAATTACAGTTATAGGTATGTTTAAAAGTGTACTCTCTTTCCCATTCATTTTACTGATCAAATTGTATCAATGGATTATTTCTCCCTGGATCGGCCCGGCTTGCAGGTTTACGCCCACCTGTTCCCATTATGGCATTGAAGCCTTAAAAAAACATGGACCAATAAAAGGGTTATGGCTTACGGTGAAGCGAATTTCAAAATGCCATCCCTGGGGTGGGAGTGGTTATGATCCGGTCCCTTAGCGCTCCTTTGTGAGATTATTTTACAGGATACTGAGCATATAATAATACATCGGTATGCCAACAACAATATTAAAAGGGAAGGTAATGGCCAATGCCATTGGAATATAAATTCCGGGATCTGCTTCGGGTATGGCTAAACGCAAAGCTGCCGGTACAGCGATATAGGAAGCACTGGACGCAAGAATGGAGAGAAGAAAAGCATTTCCATCAGAAATACCGAGGCTATGAGCCAGGAAAATAGCCAGGCCAGCATTTATAACGGGAATCAATATTCCAAAAATCGGTAGAAACCATCCTGCCTTACCAAAGCTTCGAATCCTTTTAGCTGCAAGAATCCCCATGTCAAGAAGGAAGACAGCCAGGAACCCTTTAAAAATATCACTCGTAAAAGGCTTGATACCTTCTGCCTGTTTTTCGTCTGAGACAATACCTATAACCAGGCTGCCAATTATCATTAGTACTGAGCCATTGCTGAAAGCTTCACGGAGGATATTTCCTATCCTATGCCCCTGTTGTTTTTCACCACCACTAAACAACCGGATCAGCGTAACGCCAATGATGATTGCAGGCGATTCCATCAGGGCCATGGCAGCAACCATATGACCACCAAATGGAATTTGTTTATCGGCAAGGAAAGAACTCGCTGAAATAAAAGTAACTGCACTTACAGAACCATAGGTAGCTGCTAATGCGCCTGCATTATAGACATCCAGTTTCCGCCGCAGGATGAAATAGGTATATAATGGAACAATTAAAGCAAGTGCCACAGCCAGGCCAAGGGTCACCACAACTTCTTTTGTCAATCCGCTGTGGGAAAGTTCCATGCCACCCTTGAAGCCAATCGAAAAGAGCAGGTAGAGCGAAAGAAATTTAGAGATTTGCGGAGGTATTTCCAGATCAGATTTAATTAAAACCGCAATGATACCCAATACAAAAAAAAGCAGTGTTGGGTTGGTGAGGTTACTTATTATGATCTCAGGGTTCAAATGATAATGGTTAAAAGATAAAAAGCTAATTAGTTAAAAAATAGAAAACAGATTTCTAATATTTCATTTTCTAAATGGATATTAGACAAAATCTAAAATTCCTTATTAACCTTTTATCTTTCTATCTTCTCTAATTTGATCCTTCTATTTTGCAGTAAAGCGTTCTGAAACTTTATTCCAGTTTACCACATTCCAGAAAGCAGCAAGATATTCAGCCCTTCTGTTTTGATATTTCAGGTAGTAAGCATGCTCCCAAACATCCGCTCCCAGGATTGGGCGGCCTTTCACTTCGGCCACATCCATCAGGGGATTATCCTGGTTAGGGGTAGAAGAAACTTCCAGTTTTCCGTCTTTTACAATTAGCCAGGCCCATCCGCTACCAAAGCGGGTCATACCGGCGTTATTGAATTTTTCTTTAAAAGCTTCGAAGGAACCAAATGCGCTGTTGATGGCATCAGCGAGGGCACCGGTTGGTGTGCCACCTGCATTCGGAGCCAGGCTTTCCCAGAAAAAAGTATGGTTCCAATGGCCGCCGCCATTATTTCTTACGGCAGGAGAAATAGTGCCGGCTACGGCAACCAGTTCTTCTATAGATTTACTTTCGTTTGGCGTGCCTGCGAGTGCTTTGTTAAGGTTGTCCACATAAGCCTGGTGGTGCTTGCCATGGTGTATCTGCATAGTTTGTGTGTCGATATGCGGTTCCAGTGCATCATGTGAATATGGGAGCGGCGCTAATGTAAATGGCATAATATAAATTTTAATGGTTCAACAATCCTGCTGGGATTAGGTTTAAAATTAAATATAAGATAGCTAAGGTAACGAAGATAATTATCGTTTTGATTTGAAAAAGGTTTTCATCAGGGCGGCAGCCTCCTCTTTCAATATCCCTTTTTCAATTGTTGTTTTTGGATGGAATGGCCATTCCTTACCGGTGATTCGCAGGTATCCGTTTTTTTCATCATCAGCGCCCCATACCACCCTGCTGATCTTGCTCCAGTATAAGGCACCGGTGCACATTAGACAGGGTTCCAAAGTTACATAAAGGGTCGCTTCTGGTAGATATTTAGCGCCTAAATGGTTGAAGGCCGAGGTAAGGGCAATGATTTCCGCATGAGCTGTGGAGTCATTCAGTTTTTCAACCATATTATAACCACGGGAAATTATACGGTCGCCGATGGTTATAATGGCGCCAACAGGAACTTCATCAGCAGTGAAAGCTCTTTCGGCTTCCTTTAAGGCCAGTTTCATGAAATATTCATCGAGCATAATACAATTAGCGAATTAGCGGATTAGTGAATTAGCGAATTAAACAGCCAAATACAATAGAGGGTGTAAAAATAATTGGTTTTCTAAAATAAACGAATTAGTGGATTTGCATTTGAGCCAATAAATATATTGCCAGGAATTGGTTAATTTTGGTTTGATGTATTGGCTGTTAATTCGCTAATCCGTTAATTCGCTAATCCGTAATTTGTACCATGTGTTTCTATAATGGAATCAACATAAACCGGGCTGAGCATATCAAACTCAAAAAGATCGAAAAAGAGATAAGCCAGTATCGAGCTTTATTGAGGCGCCCCCTGCAAAGTGGCTTTGCCTTTGGTAGCTGGCCGGTGATCAGGCCCAAAGATGGTGGCAAGGATTTTGACCTAGTGATGATGCACTGGGAGTTGATTCCTTTTTATATCAAAACATTGTCTGAACTGGAGCATTTCCGGAAAGGCGGACTAAACCCAAAAACCGGTAAAAAAGATCCTCCACGTAATACCCTGAATGCGATCGGCGAAGAAATGCTTGATAAGGTTTCCTACAAGCAAGCAGCGCTAAAACGGCGTTGCCTGGTATTATCTTCAGGATTTTATGAATGGCGGCATTTTACGCCACCGGGAACGAAGAAAGATATTGCCTATCCTTATCATATTACCCTTCCGGGGAAGGATTATTTTTTCATGGGAGGCATTTGGCAGCCCTGGACCGACCAGGAAACGGGCGAAACCATGGAGACTTTTTCCATCGTAACAACAAAGGCTAACAGTCTTATGGCCCAGGTCCATAACAAGAAAAAAAGGATGCCCCTCATCCTGCCCGATGAACTCGCCTGGGAATGGATTCAGGACGGGCTGACACCTGAACGAATAACCGAAATAACGCATTATTCATTTCCGGCAGAAAAGATGGATGCGTATACCATTGAAAAGGATTTCCGGATCTCGGAGAATCCAGCTGAACCCTGTGAATATGCTGAATTACCAAAGCTTAACCGCTAATCCACAAAGAACGCTATACACGTACATATTTCTTGTTCCTGTCCATCCACCATCCAACCAGCCAGCAAAAAAACATCACAGACAAGGCAAAAAGCAGCGACCCGATTGGCCCCGGTGCGATCTTCTGGTAAAGACCCAGGTTAAGGGCTTCATAAATCGACTGTCCTTTTCCGCTAGTGAAGGTGTAAAGCAGTATCACCAGCACTTCCGAGAGCAGGTATATGAACAAAGGATTTTTACCGAATACTTCAAAGAAATAGGTCCAGTTTCTTTTTCCGGCTAGTTCGATATAGTAAATGAGTATTCCAAGGATGATCATTGCAAGTCCGCATGTATAGAGCACAAAGGAACTTGTCCAAAGTTTTTTATTAATGGGGAATTCAATATTCCAGAAATAAGCTATTGCCACCAACACAGCCCCGGCAATCATCAGTTTGGCGACTGTTTCATATGTGTTACCTTTTTCCCGGATAAATACGCCTGCATAGTAACCAATGATCACATTCACTACAGCCGGAATGGTACTTAAGATACCTTCCGGATCAAAGGCAATCCCTTCGCCATGATACATATGATTTTCGCCCAACAGCAGTTTGTCGATGTATATTCCAAGGTTGCCTGTCATTGTATAATCACCACCCATGTACATAAGCAGCCAGTAGCCCAGCAGGAATATGATACTGGTCGCCCAGACTATTCTTTTGGGCAGGAAATAAATCATCATTGCTGCAATTCCATAACAAACACCTATGCGTTGCAGAACGCCTGGTATCCGGGTAAGGCTGAATGGCGAAAATTCCAAACCACCGGATACCGACTGCCTGAAAAAGGGAAACCAGTACATGAGGTATCCCAGCATAAAGATGATCAGTGTTCGTTTAAGAATCTTCCAGATCACCTGGCTGTTACTCATGTTTGTGAACTTTTTCATGGCAAAAGCCATAGCGTTTCCAACGACAAACAGAAATGTTGGAAAGACGAGATCGGTGGGAGTGAAACCATGCCATGATGCGTGTTCCAATGGCGAGAAGGGGCTTGCTCCGGACCCCGGGGTATTTACAATGATCATGAAGCATACCGTCATGCCCCGGAGTACATCCAGGGCAAGGAAACGTTGGGTGGTTTGTGCAGTCATGATGCTAATATATAAAAACCGGCTGATTCCTTGCAGTCTTTGTTACAGTGTTTGTTTGAACGGGGATATGGGAGGGTTTAATTGATTTATGGGATTCACAGTCAATCGAATTTAACACGAGGAAACAATGGTCACGAAGAATGCATGAAAATAAATGCCGAAGATGGAATGCTCGTCAATGGTCAACCCTCTGCTGTAGCAAATTGTTTCGGG
>Ga0209254_10006503_pt1 | contig 10779 bp, 8 predicted proteins | sample FrelakmetDIP11DI_FD_187148 | JGI IMG/M metagenome (GOLD analysis project Ga0209254, IMG submission 187148) | Freshwater lake sediment microbial communities from the University of Notre Dame, USA, for methane emissions studies - DIP11 DI (SPAdes)... | ecosystem: Environmental > Aquatic >... | reverse complement strand
GGGATGACCAGGGTGACATCGGCCAGCCGCGCGATCGGCGAATTGCCATCAATTGTGACCAGCGCGAGGCGGCCGTGGATCTGTTGCTTGGCCTTCTGCGCCATGACGACCAGGCTTTCGGTGGCGCCCGATCCCGATGCCACCAACAACAGGTCGCCTTGGGCAAAGGCGGGGGTCACAGTTTCACCGGCCACGTAGCATTTCAGGCCCAAATGCATCAGCCGCATGCAGAACGCCCGGGCCATCAAGCCGGATCGTCCTGCGCCCGCGACAAAGATACGCTCTGCCTTCTCAATCTCCTGAACCAGCGCCGCCGCGCGTTCCCCGGAAACACCGGAAAGCGTTGTCTCCAGCTCGCTGATCGCGGTCATCGCTAACTCGGCAAACCGCTCCACCCCATCGCCTCCCTGATGCGCAAAGTGGCGTCACGTTTGTTGCTCGCTTGCATGATCCCGGCGCCCACAACGATGATGGCCGGATTCAGGGTCGTGAAGCGTGCCACGGTCTTTGCGTTGATGCCGCCCGCGACGGCCGCTTGCGCTTGCCGCAGCACCCGGCTCACGACCGCCAGATCATTGGCGGGATCATCCCCCGTTCGCTGCTGGTCAAAAGCGGCATGCACGCAGACATAATGGGCACCCAAGCGATCGATTTCAGCGGCGCGCTCCGCCAGATTCCGCACCCCGATCATGTCAACCATCACCTTGCGGCCACAGTGACTGGCAGCCGTAAGCGCGCCACGGTGCGTCGCATCGTGCGCCACGCCAAGGACCGTGACGATATCCGCGCCCGCCTCAAAAGCGAGGGTAGCTTCGTGTTCCCCCGCATCCATAATCTTGAGATCGGCCAGAAGGGCCAGCGTTGGGAACGCCCGCCGCAGTTCTCGAATTGGGCGCACGCCATCCCGGATGATGAAGGGGGTGCCGATCTCAGCGATATCAATGAGGTCGGTGACCTCGTTGAGAACCCGGATTGCCTCGGGAAGGGTCACTAAGTCGAGCGAAAGCTGCAGCTTCATCTATAACTACTACTATCATCCTGGACGATTACATGTTTGCCGTCAAGCAGCCGGACCATATACTCCCAGGCGCTTGGCAGCGCGGAGCATCGTCAAAACGTTCCCATACGGGACGTCACTCTGGATATTGTGCGCGGCGGAAAAGATGTAGCCGCCGCCCGGCTTCATGGCAGCCATGACGCGTTGCACCTCGGCCTCGATCTGCGCCGGGGTACCGAAAGGCAAGACACCTTGGGTGTCGAAGCCGCCATGGAAGACCAGGCGGTCGCCGTAGTCGGCTTTGAGCCGCTCAGGCTCCATCTTGTGCGCGCCGGGCTGGATGGGGTTGAGGATGTTCACGCCAATTTCGATCAGGTCAGGTATCAGCGTATGGACGGACCCGCAGGTGTGGTGCCAATAATAGGCCGACGTTAACTCGCGGGTGTAGGCGATGCGTTCAGCGAAGTAGGGCTTGATAAGTTCGCGGAAGGCGCGCGGGGACATGAAGGTCCCAGTCTGCATGCCAAAATCATCGCCACTGGTGGTGAGGTGGATGTATGGCCCAACGGCCTGATAGTAAGGCTGGATGTACGCCTTCTGCAGAGTCAGCAGTTTCTTGAACAGCGCATGCACGAAGGGGCGGTCGCTGACCAGGCGGGCCAGCATGTCGTCAAAGCCGCACATCCAGCAGGCCAACTCGAAGACGCCGAACACGGGGTGTTCAGCGACGACTACGTAGTCCGTCTCCTCCCAAAGCCGTCGCGCCTCACAACGGAACTGCTCGAGGCGCGCCTGGTCGATCGTCGCGGCCGGATCGGGCCATGGGAAGGACGCCAGGTCGTCGAGGGTCGCGCCCCGGAGCGGCGAATGAACGATATCCCAGTATTGGCCCGTCCAGGCGCGCTCGACTCCCCAGATATCAACTTGGCGGTCAGTCCGGCCCGGCATGAGCCAACTGGCAGTGCCGATCAGATCACCGATGTGGCGGAAGTCCACGTCCAGTGCACACATGAGAGGCTCGTCAAAACCCGACTCCTGCGAAGCAGGCAAGTCGAGCAGTTGGCGCAGTCCCGCGACGACCTGCGGATCGGCCGATGTCAGCGCGGTGCCGGCCAGGTCGAGCGGAACGCGGTCGGCCTCCTGATGGGCCATGATGGCGGCGAAACGCGCGCGCGGGCTCCATTCTTCTGCCAAGTTTGTCGTCATCTACACAACTCCAGAGCCGTTTTCAGCGGTTCACGTGCGCATACGGCTGCCGAAGCTCAAGCACGAGTGCCCAGCCACCGCATCATGAGACTTGGCATTGCTTGACCAACGTTCTATCGCCCGACGGCGACCGGGTCGAACGGCCGCGGGAGGGCCGCAATGGCTTTGAGCCAGGCCTGGTACGTCGCCAGCGCAAAGGGTGGGCGCCCGACCAGGTAGTGATTGCCGTAGGCCTGACCGTCGACCTCCCAGGTCAGCAGATACAGGCGCTGATCGCTGGTGAAGGTGCGCAGCCGCGCCACCTGCCAGTTCTGATTAGCCGGCACGTGCGCGGCGCCGGAGGCCAGAACCTCGCCGCTGTCGGCATCGCGGACTTCGTAGCGTACATCGACGGACTGCAGGGTGTCGTTACAGATGACCACCGGCAGGTGTAGACCGGTACCTGGCTCGCCGATGATCAGCGCCACCGGCCGCTGGCTACGCCAGATGTACTCATAGGCCAGTTTCTTGCCGAAGTAGTAGTCCACGATGGCGTCCGAAAACTGCGGCCAGCCGTCAATAACGTTCCACCACAGCACCCCGCTGGTGCGCCACTTGCGCAGCCGTGTCGACTCGATGAAAAATTTCTTGGCCTCAGCCTGCGAAATCTGGCTGGCCAGGGCAAAGCTATCGAGATCCTCGGGGACGTGCCCGAAGATCTCGCGCACCTGGTTGGCCATCAATTGGATACGGTCGCGGGCGATGCGGTTGTGTCGCCAGTGATAGACCGAGTGGAGCTGCCATTCGTCATTGTGCTGATCCCCGTCATGCCAGGGCCAGACGTGCTCGGGCGAGATGAACCGCCGGATCGAGGTCACGTTGTTGCAGCCGTGATAGCCAATCTCGCCGATGAAATGCGCGCTGTGCTGGACGTAGAACGGGCTCTTGAAGTAACCGCGCGGCCCCCACAGGTGTTGCTCGGGCGTCTCGCCCCAGACATTGATCGTGCTCTTGAGCACCGGTGGCACATAGGGCGAACTGGGGACAAAGGCGCGGAAGGGATCGCTGCGGTGCAGAACCTGCGGGATGACCTCACGCGTCAGGCGGTTGTGTTCCGGCGACAGGCCGCGCATCGCGTAGAAGCCGTCGATCTCGTTGTCGCCGCACCAGAGAGCCAGCGAGGCATGGTTGCGCAGCTTCTCCGCGACCGACTGGGCCTCGATCCGCACCTGCGCCAGGAAATCCTCGGTCTGCGGATAGATGCAACAGGCAAAGGCCATATCCTGCCAGACCATGATGCCGTTTTCATCGCACAGATCAAAAAAACGATGGTCCTCGTAAACGTTCCCGCCCCAACAGCGGATCATGTTGCAGCCCAGGTCGGCGAAGAGCCCGACAGCTTGTTCGTACCGCCCGGCATCGCGGCTGTGGAAAGCATCGAGCGGCACCCAGTTGGACCCCTTAACCATGATCGGCTCGCCGTTGACATAGATCATGAAATGGCTATCGGGCTCCGGCGGGACGTCGATGCGAGAAGCGTCTCCGGCTGGCTCGTATGACCACGCCTTACCGGCCGTGGGGGTGCGATCGACCACTACGGTGCGGAAGCCAATCCGCTCCGTGCGTGCGTCAAGCACCTGCCCGTCCTTCCGCAGTTGTGCGGTCACCGTGTAGAGGTTGGGAGCGCCATACCCCTGCGGCCACCATAGCCGCGCGCCTGGCACAGGGATGCGGCAGCCCCCGGCCAGGAACTCGACCGGCCACTCGAAGTCAAAAGCGTGGTCGCCGCAGGCGCCATGGAAACGCATGCTAAAGCCATCCAGCTCGCGGGACGCGGTTCGGAACTGGAAACGCACACCCAACGACGCGCCGGCCGCATCGGTATGGAGGGTCCAGTAGTAGACCTGGGTGATCGCATCGGCGCGGTACGGCTCCAACCATACCGATCGCCACAAGCCGGCGGAAACTGCACGCGGCATAATGTCCCAGCCCCATGCCGAAGACGGCTTTCGGGTGAAAAGCGATTCCTCCCGCTCCTCCGCACCGATCACGACGGCATCGTAGTGTCGCCGCCGCGCATCATTGACGACCGAACGCAGCCGCACGGCCAAGCGATTGGCGCCAGGCCGCAGGGCTGCGGCGACAGGGAAGCGGTGTTCGATCAACGCGTTGGCAGCCTCACCGATTTGCACCCCGTTGAGCCAGACGGTAGCCAGTGTGTCGAGGCCACCGAACACCAGGTCATAGGGCTGCTCGGCATCGCCTGCAGGCAGCTCGAAGTCGCGGGTGTACCACCACTCGTAGAACTCATACGGGCGCAGCAGGCGGATGTTGGTGCCGTAGAAGATTTCCGGCAGAATACCGGCCCGTTCAAGGTCTAGCTCGACGTTGCCCGGCACCTGGGCCGAGACAACGCGCAGGTCCGCCGACGCAAGCTCGTCAGGATGTGCAATCGCCTTCTCCCCTTCAGGGAAATAGACCAGTTGCCACTGGCCGTCCAGCGCGATGCGTGTCATACGGTTCCCACTCCTTCGTCGGTGGCGTTCCATGCCGCCAGGAGCGCCTCGATGTTGGCGAGCGGCACGTCGGGCATGGCGGTGCCCAGGCCGATGATGCCTCCGCTGGGGCGCGCGAGGCTGTTTACCAGCCGGCGCACCTCCGCATGCACGTCCGCCGGTGTGCCGTAAGGCAGCGTGTGCTGGCGGTCGGGTTCGCCCCAGAAGCAGACTCGACCGGCGAAGCGCTGCGCCAACCAGGTGGTGTTCATGCAGGTTACCTGGCAGTTGAGCGCGTCAACCCCCAACGCCACCAAGTCCTCGACGATCGGCTCGATGAAGCCGTCGGTGTGAAAGAACACGAGCTTGCCGGCTGTGTGGACGGCCGCAAACATCTCGCGGTAGCACGGCGCAAAGATGCGCCGCCAATCCTGTGGGCTGATCAGCAGCGAACGCTGACTGCCCCAGTCGTCCATGAGCTGGATACCGTCTACATCGTGCCGCAATAGGGCGGCCAGGTTTAGCATGTTGAATTCATGCACGCGGTCGCGCAGCGCATACAGAGCCGGGTGATCTTCGGCCACGTCAAACATCAGCCGTTCCGTGCCGCGCAGCCACTGCAGGCGCTCAAAAAGGCGCACGCAGCCAGCCAGCGCGAAGCGCTCGTGATCTTCACGTAGGGTCGCGTCCATCTCGACACAGCCGGCCTCGGCCAGTTCCCAGGGCGGCCGATAGCTCAACGCCTGCGCATCCGCCGCTGCCGGGAAGCCGCAGGCATAGCCGAAGAGACCCGGGTGTGAGTTGTGCCAGACGACACCCCATGGGTCGCGCCACTCGCCGGCGAAAAACTGGACAGGATCCTCCCAGGGTATGCGGTAACCCGTCGGTCCCATGTCAAGCGGGTAGCAGCGCAGGAGAGTAGCCAGATCCTCGCCGTAGCGTTCCCAAGTGCCCGGGAGATGCCACAGATCGAGGGGAATGCGATCCGGCTGTCCGAAGGTGACAGCGCGCCAGACACGCTCGCGGCTGTTCATAAGGGGGGCTGATGTTGCGGTAGCATAGTGCTATATTCCTCGAACGCATGACGCATGATGGCGAGACGCTCAGGGGACACGCTGCCGTGGCCCCAACCTTCGTCCCCGCAGGCGACAAAACCACCTTCGTAACAACCCAGGCGCTCAACCAGCCGGCGCGCTTGGTCGCGGATCTCCTCGGGGCTGCCATGGATCAACGTGCTTTGGGTGTCCACCGGGCAGTGCAGGCACACCCGCCCTCCGAGTTCGTTGGCTAGCCGGTCGATCCCCAGAAGCTTCGGCTGGTTCAAGTGCAGCATGTCGGCGCCGATTCCAACCAGATCATCCAGGATCGCGGCGACATTGCCGCAGGAGTGGAATACCACGTGCATGCCGAGCTCATGGGCAAGGGTGAACTGGCGAGCGTAATGGGGTTTGAACTGGGCTCGCCAGGCCTTGAGCGAGACCATCAGGCCGCGCTGCATCCCCCAGTCGTCCCAGAACCACACCGCGTCGACGCCCAGGAGCGCAAAGCGGCGGATGATTTCGGTCTCAAACCCAAATACCTGCTCGGCCAGCCACGCCACGCGTTCGGGCGCCAGGACCATGTCGGTCAGCAACTCGGAGAAGCCACGCAAAAAGGTCATGCGGTTGAAGCCCGAGATGCCGATTGAGCCGGCGACATACCGATCGGGGTACGCGGCGCGCACCGCACCCGCCGCTTCCATGCGACCGGGAGCCAGAGCGTCGGGGAAGCGATAGCTGGTGCAAGCGGCCGGGTCAGCCAGGGGGTGCCGCTTCACCTGGCCGAGTGTGTCATCGAGTGAGCTCCAGAGGCAACCCCACTCATCGACGTCAGGCTCGGGCGCGGTCCAGCCCGCTGGCGGCAGGTAGGAAGCGAAGACGATGTCTGACGCGGGCAGGTCGTCGTAGTAACGAACGGGGATGCGATCGGGCCCGCGAAACTCAATGGCGCGTCGCACGCGCTCTCGCGAATTCATGGTCATCTACGCAGGTCCTAATAGCGTCCGTAGGTCTTGGCGACCTCGACGAGCTTGAACATATTCGCATCCGGCGTGTCGCGGCCGCACTGGTCACCGGTAGAGAGGATGAACCCCCCACCCGCCGCGGCATCATCAATGGCCTGACGCGCCGCCCTTTCAACGTCGTCAGGGGTCCCGAACAGCATCACCGAGGTGGTCGGGATATTGCCGAAGAGCGCCAACCGGCCCCCAAGGCTGCGCTTGACCTCGGCCAGATCGCAGTCGCCCTGCGGTGCGGCCTCAAGGGGGTTAATGCAGTCGAGGTCCGTTTCGTTGGCGAGGATCTCGGCCAGCTTGCGTTCTTTGCCGCAGCAGTGCAACATGGTTGGCACGCCAGCCTGCTTGGCCATGCGGGTCACCTTCTGCAGTGTGGGCAGGGTCAGGTCGCGCACGGCAGCCGGCGTGCTGAGGGTCCACAGGCCCGAGGCGCCGATCATGATGAACTCAGGCTTGAGGTCGATGAGCAGTTCGGCCTGCCGCAGGACGTTCGCTTCTTGCCAGCTCACAAACTCGCGCAAGAGGTCATAGTGATCGTAGTAGGCGTACGTGACGCCCTGCAGGGTGTCGTCGAACCAGCCGAAGAGGTCGTGGAAGCCGGGCAGCCCGACGATGGGACCCACGATACCATCCTGGTCGATCAGGCGAGCTTGTTCGCGCAGCACACTGTCATCGCGGCCGACAATTTCGGGGAAGAAATAGCGCAGCTTCGGCATGTCCTCGACCAGGTTCTTGATCCACTTGCGGGTGACCGTAGGCGGGTCGGCCACGTAGTAGACCGTCTCCGAGGTCAGGTCGCCTGCGGGCGTGTGGCAGATGGTCTCGACGGTGATGCGCTCGTCGGTGCGGGAAAGCAAGCGCGTGTCGAAGGTGCGCTGATCGCCGCGCGTCTGGTAGGACACGCTGCCCCCGTATTGCACCCAGCCATCAAAGCCGAAGTAGTGCACAGCCTCGATATAAGCCCGCCAGAGTGGCGGATCATCGTGCATGTAGATGTCCCAGAAGGGCTTGCCGGTGAGGCGGGCAGGGATCATATTCGAGATGTCCGGGGAAACAGGTACCCGGTCGGGTTGCTGGTTGCGCATGGCGGTCAGCATGCGTTCCTTGGAGGTCATACGTTCCGGCATTTCACACTCGCTAGGCCTTAAGCGCGCCAGCGGTCAGGCCTTTTATGAACTGTTTCTGCAGCACGATGTAGATGATTAATACCGGGATGGTGGCCCAGACCAAGGCGGCCGCCATCTGGCCGTATTCGATTTTGTATTGGCCGCTGAAGTGCACCATGCCCAGGGGAACCGTTTTGCGCCCGTCATTCTGGATGAAGGTCAGGGCCAGGATCAGTTCATTCCAATAGCTCAGAAAGAGGAATATGGTGACCGTGGCGATGGCCGGCCGCGCCAGGGGCATCATGATACGCGCATAGATATCCCAATGTGAACAACCGTCAATCTTGGCCTGATCCAACAGTTCCTGCGGCACACCGCGGAAGAAGCCGGTCAAGATGAAAGTCGCAGTGATCATACCGAACGCGGTGTAACAGAGGATCAGCGAGTACAGGGTGTCAAGCAGGTGCAGCGCTTTCATGTTGAGGAACAGCGGGATAAGCAGCGTCTGCCCGGGGACCATGATCGCCAGCAGCAGAACGTTGAGGATGATGGCACTCCCGCGGAATTTCAGCCGGGCAAAGCCGTAGGCTGCCAGCGAACTGATCAGCAGGGTCAACAGAAGGGCATTGATGGTTACGGCCAGGCTGTTGCGAAAGAGCACGGTCAGGTTGGCCTTGTTCCAGGCGACGATGTAGTTGCTCCACTGGAAGCTCTTTGGCAGCAGCAGCACGACGAAGGTATCCTGCTGGCGAGTCAGGGACATCACAAGCAGGTACCAGAACGGGATCAGGCATACGATCGCGACCACAGCAACGACCAGGAAGCCAAGTACCCGGCGGGCGACGCGGCCAGGTTTATGGGCAGGACGCGCGGCTGCGCGGACGCCAGCTTGCGATGAGATGCTCATGCGAGGGCCTCGCTTTCCATCAGCCGACGCTGCACCAGCGATATGACTACCGTGCCGATTAGCAGGAACACGGCAGTGGCGCTAGCCATCCCCATGCGGTTGAAGCGAAAGGCTTCGTAATAGAGTAGCGTCGAGACGCTCTCGGTGGCATGGTTGGGGCCGCCGCTGGTCATCACGTAGATAATTTCAAACACTTTGAGCCCACCGATCAGGGTTAGCGTCAAAACCAGGGCGATAACTGGGCGCAGCAGCGGAATGGTGATGAAGCGAATCACGCCCAGGTCGGTGGCGCCGTCGATCTTGGCGGCATCTTTGAAGTCCTCGCCGATGTCTTGCAATCCGGCAAGCAACAGGACCATGCTGTAGCCGAAGCCGGTCCACGCACTCACGGCGACCACGGCATACAAGGCAACGCTGCTATCGCCCAGCCACGCGCGAGTCAGGGAAGAAAGACCCAGGCTATTAAGGATGCCGTTCAGCAGACCGAAGTTAGGCTCGAAAATGCGGCCCCAGAGCAGCGAGACGACCGCGATCGAGACCAAAACCGGAGTGAAAAAAATGACCTTGAAGACCTCACGCCCGAACAGCTTTGAATCCAGGACGATGGCCAGGATCAAGGCGATGGATGTCTGTACTAGCGCTAACGCCAGCGCAAAGATCAACGTATTCTTCACTGTCGTCCAGAAAACCCAATTGGCGATCACGTCGGTGTAGTTGCGGAATCCGACAAAGAGCATGTCTTTCGTGTACCCTGTCCACTCAAAGAGACTCAGACGAATCGAGTAGACGAGCGGGTAAAGGATGAAGGCGCAGAAGAACACGACCACAGGCAGGATGAAGAGATAGCCCACCAGATCCTGCTTGCTTCGACGTCGCGCCGGTCGCGCTGCCAAGCCCTGCGCTTTGCCCACCGCCCCGTACAGGTTCCTTGCTTCCATAAAAATGTCCTTACGTGATCAAAACAGGGGCGCTCAGTGTGTGCTCCCCTCAGCATGGCAGGTGGCCGGGGTTGCCTGGCCACCTGCCTGTAAGCGGTCCAGTGGCCGGCCTAATCCTTCATGAAAGGCAGTTGACCGGTTCGCGCCGATTTCTCGGTTGTTTCCATGACCTGTTCTGGTGTGAGCTTGCCTTCAAGCATGCCCTGGATGCCCGACAGGAGCGCGTTGTTCGCTTGCGAGTCGTAAATCATGCGCGTGAACGCCGTGCCTTGCCCTTCGACGAATGCCTTCATCACCTCGTCGGTGATATTGGCTGTGTCCCACGGTATGACGGGCATCTCCCCCAACGGCAACCAGATACTCTGCGCCTCCTTGTCGAGGGACAGGAAGCGGTACATGGCCAGGGCCGGTGCCAGGTTCTTCGATTCCGTCCAGAGACCACCGTTCTGTGAGTAATCACCGACGGCCACCGGTGTGGCGCCGCTCTTCACTTGCGGGAAGAGCATAACGCCGGTCTTCTGGTAGAGCCCTTCCGGCCACTGGTCCAACGCGGAAAGTGCCCAGGAACCGTTCATCCAGATGGCCGCCTTCTCGGCAAAGAAGAGATTCTGGGCGTCAGCGTAACCCATGCCGTTGATGCCATCCGCCAGAACGCCGCTGTCCTGCAAGTCCTTGAACAGCGTCATCGCCTCCACGAGGCTAGGGTTGGTCCATTTGTCCTGCCGCATGTCGGCCTTACGCAGGGTATCGCCGGCTACCTGACCCGCAAGGGTCAAGAACATGTCGCCGGCCTGCCACTGATCTTTCACGCCGAAAACCAACGGTTGAACGCCAATGGCTCGCAGTGCCTTGGCCGCTTGCTTCAGCTCGTCCAGCGTCTTCGGCACCTGCACCCCGGCCTTGGCGAACAAGTCCTTGTTGTAGTAGAACTGGACGTTGTTCACACTGATGGGCATGGAGAAGAAGTGCTGGCCCTGGTCCCAACTGTCTGCCTTGAGCGCGGAAGGGAGCAGGGCGTTCTTCCATTCGGGATCGCTATCCAGATACGTCTTCAGGTCAAAGATCTGTCCGGCTGCCGCCAGGTCCATGGTCGACACT
>Ga0209254_10006502_pt1 | contig 10780 bp, 8 predicted proteins | sample FrelakmetDIP11DI_FD_187148 | JGI IMG/M metagenome (GOLD analysis project Ga0209254, IMG submission 187148) | Freshwater lake sediment microbial communities from the University of Notre Dame, USA, for methane emissions studies - DIP11 DI (SPAdes)... | ecosystem: Environmental > Aquatic >... | reverse complement strand
GGTATAAATAAGCGCAAGCCCCCTTATTACTGCCAGTGAAGCAAGAGTTATTATTACAGAATTCGCATTGAATTTAGTTACAATAAAACCATTTACAAGGCCGATAATAACAGCTAAGACTATAGGTACAAAAATAGCAAGCCAGATACTTTGATATGATAGGCTCAGGGCCACAACACCGCATAGAGAAACAATAGAACCTACTGAAAGGTCAATATTGCCTGCTATAACAGGAAATGTAAGCCCGCAAGCTACAATCCCAAGAATTGATGACTGTTTTAATATGTTTATCAGGTTTCTTGCAGTAAAGAATGACGGAACAAATATTGTAAACATGATAAATAGGAAGATAAACACAAGGAGCACTGCCTGTTTTTTTACTATATTTTTTAGGAAAACATTACTCATCTTTTTTTACTGATAAACTGTTCTTATAAATTATATGTTCTGATAAATAATATTAATTATCTTTAACTATCTTTTTACATCTGTTTTTGAAGCGGCTGTAAGAATATTGTCAACATTAACATCTTCACCGCTGAACTGGTTTATAAGTTTACCTCTTGATAAAACAAGGACCCTGTTTGATACATTGCAGACCTCGGGTATTTCAGAGGACGAAAATATGACAGAAGCCCCGTTTTTTGCGAGTTCGTATATTATGTTATGGATTTCTTCCTTGCTGCCCACATCAACGCCCCGGGTTGGATCGTTTAAAATCATGATTCCGGGAGAAATCATCAGTAATCTTGAAATTATTGCTTTCTGCTGGTTCCCTCCGCTAAGGCTGGAAATCGGGTAATCCATATTTGATACTTTGACTCTTAATTTTTTTATATACTCCTCTACAACCTTTTTTTCTTTACGACCGTCAATAAAGAATTTTTTCAGGACCCTGTGAATCCATAATACTGAAAAATTTGACCTTATAGGCAGCTCTAAAAATAGGGATTGCAGTTTTCTTTCTTCAGGTAAATAAGCCACATGCTGTTTTAGGGCATCTTTGGGGCTTTTAATTTTTGCTGCTTTACCGTTGATCATTATTTCATCTGCCTTACCTGGCCAAAGACCGAAGAAAGCCCTCATAAGTTCCTCTTTACCCGAACCCGCAAGCCCGGATATTCCAAGTATTTCACCCTTATAAAGGTCAAGGTCAAAATTAAAAATCCTCCGGTTTATGTTAAAATTTTTAATACTCAACACTTTTTCTGAAGTTGAATAATCCTGCTTGCTTGCTGTCTTTAGAGTTTTTCCAATCATAAGCTTTATTATTTCATCTTCATCAAAATCTTTTTTCTCAAAAGTGCCTACATTTTTTCCATCGCGAAGAATGCTTATCCTGTCAGAAACATTGATGACTTCTTTTAATCTGTGGGAAATATAAATTATGCTGATTCCTTCTTTTTTTAACTGTTCAATGATTGTAAAAAGCTGCTCGGTTTCCTTCTGGTTCAATGAAGAAGTCGGTTCATCCATAATCAGTATCTTTAGATCGGCAGATAATGCTTTTGCTACCTCAACAAGCTGCTGTACCCCTACCGACAAATTGCTCAACTTTTCTGAAGGGTTAATATCCAGGCTTAATCTCTTCAGGATTTTTCTTGATTCATTCTTAAGGTTTCCAGAATTCAACCAAAAAGGGGCTTTTTTATATTTTGGCAATTTCCCCAGAAATATATTTTCTGCAACAGATAATTTCTGGAGATTTTCAAGTTCCTGGTATATCATCCTTATTCCCAAACCAAGGGAGTCTGAGGGGGATTTTATATCTGTTTCTTTTCCGTCAATAAAGATTTTACCTGAGGTTTTTATGTAGTCTCCACAGATTATTTTCATTAAAGTGCTCTTACCTGCACCGTTCTCTCCGATCACTGCATGGACTTCTCCCTTTACAAGGTTAAAGTCAACATCATTTAACGCTCTTGTCCCAGGGAAATCTTTAATTATATTTCTAACCTCAAGTATTATATGAGACATAAGTTTTTAGAATTGGCATCGTTATCAATCAGCATATTAAAACAATAACTTTTAAAAACTAAACGACCAAATTATTTAAAATGAACTTACGAAATAGAGTTATTTAATTCTGTGATTTTATATTAATAATTAAATATATGTCAATATATGCCCAGTATTGTTCCAGTATTGCCAATCATCCGACCAACTCTCCGGACACCTTACTTAATTGTTTGCTTATATTACTTCTATTTATATTACTTTATTTATATGTCTCCTTCAGACATATTCAACCTGCAGTTTCGGATGCCAGAATGCTTCAGGGCTTTTTTTAGCTTGACATTATTTTTTTATTGTAATATAAAATTGGTAACGTTGCCAGATAAATTTTTTAAATCCTGAAGATTATAAAACTACAGCTCCTGGGGGTGATAAAATGGACGTTATCTGCGAAATGATGAAACTTAAACCCGAGAGAGTAAAAGACTATATAGAACTTCATGATAATACCTGGCCCGAACTTGTAAAGGCGCTCAGGCAGTCAGGTTTTATTGAGGAATATATTTATATCCTTGATAATCTTGTTATAGTTATTATGAAGTGTGAAAACTTTAAAGTTGCAAGTGCAGAAGTAGAAAAAACAGAGGTTTTTAAGAATTGGGACATTGAGGTAAGAGATATGATCATCAGTGATGAGATTTTTTTTCACACAAAAGATGTCTTACTGGATCTTGAGCCTATCTGGAGGCTCGACAAATTTGATAATAATGGTGTTTTGAAGTTGTGAATTTAAAATAACAGGAAGAAATTTTATAGAAATATTACAAAAATATATTTTAAAGAAAGGAACTATTATGTCACTTCCGGACAATGAATTCAAAACGAGGATTAAAAAGGTACAGGATCTTGCACAAAAGCATAATGTGGATTTCATCTTTGTTTATTTTGATGAATACAACGTTATGAACGGCCGGTATCTTACAGGATGGTGCCCTACGGTTGAAAGAGGGGCAGTTATTGTATCGAATTATTGCGAACCATTTTTAATCGGCGGCCCTGAAGCCGGACCCTATGCCGAGATGGAATCCAAAATAAAAACCACGGAGTCAAGCCTTGTGTTTATGGTGCCTGAGGAAGAATACCCTGGAGCAGAAATCCTAAGTTTTTCCCAGATCGCTAAAAAATTCTTTGGAGGCAGGCAGATAAAAAAAATAGGACTGGTTGGTACACAATTTCTGCCTTTACAGATTTATAACCAGCTTTCTGATGAGATAAAAGGTGCTGAGTTTATTGACATTACAAAAGAGTTTGAAACCTTAAGATATGTAAAGTCCCAGTGGGAAATCGAGATGACTGCCAGGGCCTATGAAATCGCTGATGCAGGATTTAAGAAACTGATGGAATCAATCGCTGAGGGCAAGAGAGAATACGAAGCCGCTGCCGAGGCAGAATATGTCCAGAGGAAAATGGGCGGAGAAGGACTTGGGTACAGGACAATTGTGGGAACGGCAGAAAGGGCAGTTGGGATTATATCTCCTGCAAGCGACAGGATATTTAGAAATGGAGAGATTGTGCTGTCTGGCTTTTCCCCAAGATTCAATGGCTATAATGCAACAGCCTGCTACCCCATCGTAGTCGGGGGAAAACCAAATAATATCCAGGATAAATTTATTAAGGATATTTGCCAGGCCCTTTACCTGACAAAAGAAGCGCTCAAACCCGGACTGTCAGGCAGGGAAATTGATTCAGTCCCGAGGAAATACTTGCTCTCAAAGGGGTATGAAAAATACATGGTTATGCCTTTTGTGCACAGCTCAGGGCTTTGTGAATTTGAAAGGCCGTTTTTTGGACCGGGAAGCGATGACGTAATCCAGGAAAACCAGGTCATTTGTATAGATGTCCCGCTGTTTGGCCATGAAGAGATACCCGGAATAAGAGTTGAGACAGGGTACAGGACCACCGGCAATGGTTCTTTACCATTTTCAAATTATATGGAAAAGCTGTTTGGATTTTAAAGACCTCCAATTAGCAGATAAAAGAGTTGATGCAGAAAAAATAAATTAGAATGGAGTTATAAATGGAAGTACTTAAAGTAAGACCATACCAGCTGTTATGCTTGATATGCTCCTTTGGTGAAAACGACAAAGGGCCTGAAGATGAGAAACTGAAAAAAATACTGGCAAAAATAAGAGAGTTTCCGTTGACTCCAGTCATGCTTACATGTAATGCCGGTGATGTGTTTTCCTACCAGGACCCCGGAGTTGAAGATGATACAATAAAAGGAAGTGATTTTGACAGGATGAGGGATCTGGAAATCCTGCATAAGCTCGATTTGATGCCGGGCGCAATACTTCCTGCCAGGCTTCTTCTTTTCAGGATATTCAATCAGATTCAAAATGTATCCGGCATATGCGGGTTCAGTGAAACAGGCACCGGCAAATGGACAGGCTGTGAAAAGGCTGAAAAAGGATACTATGAAAAAGCTATCCGGGAGGTACTTCCGGGAAACCCGGATTGTTTCAGGGATTTTTATAAAATTTTTAAAGAAAAAAAGGTTTCTATTCTTCCTGAAAGAACCGAAAGAGAGCTTGACGAAGAAAAGAAACGGTCACTGGAAACAATGCTTAATGCAGAGGAAATAAAGGTCAGGCCACATATACTGATATGCGCAGTAGAGCAATATTCCGAGGGTATAAGGCCCCCTTTTGAAAATGACAACCTCCCCGAAATGCTGCAGCACATTATTAAAAATCCGGATATAAAAATAAAACTTGTCGAGGGCGCAGACTGGATGATGTGCGCTCCATGCCCGGTACTGGATAAAGAGTTGGGCGCCTGTGCGCTTGCAGTTAAAGGAGGAGGCGGGCTTGCAAACCAGCTCAGGGATTTAAGGACGCTTAAAAAACTTGGCCTGAAATTCGGCGACTCCCTGCCTGCTAAAAAGATGTATAAACTAATTTTTGAAAAAATAAAAACAACCGATGAAATTTGCACTTTTAATGGCCTATACCCTTCAGTATGGGAAGATAGGTGCGGAGCAGACAACAGGAGATGGACAAGCGGGGGCAAGGAAAATGAGTTATATAAAAAAGGCCGTGAAATGCTTATGGATGCCTTCGGAATCCAGGAATAAACATATTATAATTATCGTAATAGCATGTCAGGTTTTTTAAGCGCCAGATAATAAATAAGGCTTTAATACTTCCGGTTTAAATATTTTAAGCACTCAAGTTTCTATCCTTTTAAAGCACCCAGCGTCATTCCTGAAATAAACCATCTCTGGAAGATTATGAATATTATAAGCACAGGAATAATCGTTATCATTATTGCGGCGCTGTAAGTTCCAATTGGAACTATGTATTTACCCCCTGCAATCTGGGCAATAGCAACCGGTATAGTCTGCAATTTAGGATTTTGCAGAAACACCAGCGCAAATATGAATTCATTCCAGGTTTCCAGGAAAAGCAGGATTATACATGTGGCAATAGCCGGTTTTGAAAGGGGTAATACAATTTGAGCAAATATCCTGAAATCCGAAGCGCCATCTATTTTTGCAGATTCTTTTATTTCTTTGGGAATTTGTTCAAAAAACGACCTTAAAATAAGAACAGCTATGGGCACCAGGAATCCAATGTATGGAATTATAATTGCAAAATAAGTGTTTATCACTCCTATTTTCCTTAAAATAAAAAATAAAGGAATTAATAGTACCTGGGCCGGGATTACAAAACTGACAATTATTGCAGTGAAGGTGAATTCCTTTCCCCTGAATTTATAATTGCTGAAACTGAAAGAAGCAAGGGCTCCAATTATCAAAGCAAAAACAATAGACACGGAAGTTGCAATAATACTGTTCCTGAACATCTCTAAAAATGAGACATTAAGGTGGATTTTCGCATATTCCGCAGCATCAGCATAATTCTGGAGGGTAAATTCTTTCGGTATAAGAAACATGAAGTCCTGGTAAATTGTTTCCTTGGTCCGCAGTGATAAGGAAAATATGTATAAAATAGGTACCAGTATAATGATAATGGAAATAATTATTAATATTCGGGAAAATATATAAAAACCTTTATCTTTTTTCCAGTGAATGCCATATTCCTGTTCAATATGGCCTTTTTTCAGGTTAATGCCAAAAAATGCCATTTCCCCTATACTCCTTCACTTTTAATAAGCCTTATTCTTAAAATGCCGAAAATAATCATAATAAAGAACATGACAAATGCTATTGACGAACCAACACCCATTTTATTGGGCCCATTGGCAGAAAATGAATAGTAATACATAAGCGTCGTTAAAACTTCAGATTGATGGACAGGGCCTCCCCTGGTAAGTACATATACGATATCAAATACCCTGAAGCTGCCTATCAGGTTTAGGATCACGTTCAGGATTATTGCCGGAACCAGTACCGGGATCACTATCCTGAATATTTTTCCCCACCAGTTGGCGCCATCCACATCTGAAGCTTCCAATATTGTCCTGTCTACTGATTGAAGAGCGGCATAAAAAATTACAAGGTTATAACCCGTCCACTGCCATATGCTGACAGAGATCACTATCCAGATGGCAAGCTGGATGCTTGAAAGCCAGGAGAAATCTATGTTCAATATTGCGTTTATGAGGCCATCCTGTTGAAGTATCCTTCTCCATGCCAGGCTGATAGAAACAGGGGCAAGGACGGCGGGGAAAAAAATTATAGTCCTTATCAGTACACTATTCCTGAATCTTCCAAAATATATGACTATTGCCAGAAACAATGCAAAAGCGATCTGGACAGTAATATTTGCAGCTAAAAAATAAAAATTATTCCTGAATGCTATCCAGAAGTACTTGTCATTGAATAATATCCTGAAATTATCAAAGCCGGTAAAATTTTTAAAAACATTTGCATCAAAGCCGGTAAATTTATAAAAACTCAATATAAGAGACATTACTACAGGCGAGAGGACTACTGCGGCAAAGACTATCAATGCAGGAAGAAGGAATAGATAGGGTTGTCCTGTATTGCTCCAAAAATGTTGAAAAGAACTCGGGTTATTTCTGTAATCTAATTTCATTTGAGTTGACCCATCTTTTAAATGACATAAAAATTGGTATTTATTAAAAATATAATTTTAATCGATTTATGAAATCAGTCAAATTATTATTTTTATTTATCTTATTTAATCCCGGTCTTACTTTTAATTATTATTACGCTGGCAGCATCAGATGCTGCCAGCGCCAACTTATCTGTAAAAAATCCATTTATGGTTAAAAATTATATTTATTAACCCTGGAAACCGCAGACTTCATCAAGATTTTTTAATACATCATCAATAGTTTCAACACCAAACACTACATTTGCAATTCCGTCACCCAGGGCTTTTACTCCGTCAGGATAAGTGTAGATTATTTCACTGATTCTCCCCGGAGAATTATAGAGTGTTATGCAATCATCAAATACCGGATTTTCAGTCTTGGGTATATTATTGGTATCAAGACCGCATGCCGGATTGACCCCATTGGCAACAAAGATGCTTGCAGCCGTTGGGCTATTTGCCAGCCTTGCAAATGCAACTGCGAGATCCTGGTGTGCGCCCTGTGCATATACTCCAATACTGCTGCCGAAATTTTTATTATAGGCTACTGTAGAATCTGCATTTATCAGGGGATACTGGGTGATGCCTATATTCGGGTTGTCATAACTATTTTCTTCCGGTGGCATTGCACTGGCAAACCAGTCCCCCTGGGGGAACATAAAGATACTTTTTCTTTCCAGCCAGCCTCCAAATGCCTGTACCTGGTAGTCCATTGATAGTGCATCTTCAGGCCATACACCGGCTTCATTTAGTTTTACAAAAATTTCAAAAGCATTTTTGAATATCGGCTGTTGCCATGTAATTTCGCCTGCAAATGCCTGTTCCACCATATCAGGTGTTTCACCAGGCTGCTGCTGATGAACAAAATTGAAGAACGGGTTATAAAAACACCACGGTTCCAAAAATCCTGCCAGCATAACCTCATATCCTTTAGCTTTTGCAGGCTCAACCATAGCTATAAAATCTTCAGGGCTATAAGCAGCTGTCATTTCTGGAATGTCCCAGCCTATTTCCTGCAACATGTCTTTATGATACCAGACACATTCTGTTAAAGCATCTACCGGTACATGCACAATCATGCCTTCATTATATATGCCTTTAAAATTGTATCCGCTGCCCATCCAGCCTTTCCATTCATCGTCTATATCTGGCGTAAGATCCCTGAGCGCTCCTGCAGAAGCAATATCAACAACATCAGGGCCTGCATAGATTGCAAACATATCCGGTGCGCTTCCTCCTGAAATTGCAGGTTTTAGATATTCGTTGTAGGTTGTAACAGTATATTGCTTGTACTCTACTTTTACTCCTGGATTTGCTTCTTCAAATATCTTTATTATTTCATTGAATGAAGCTAACATACCATTATTTCCGCCCTGATAGTCGTAGTATCTCAATAAAATCTCTTCTGCTGCTGCTGTTTCTTCTACTGCTTCAGTGGCTTCCGCTTCAGTTGCTGCTTCAGTGGCTTCCGCTTCAGTTGCTGCTTCAGTGGCTTCCGCTGCCTCTTCCTTGCAGCCTGAAAGTGAAAACATGGATAACATTGCTACGCTGACTAAAATCACCACAAGAAATATTATTGCTTTTTTCATTTCTTCACCTCTTCATTTCTTCCTAAAAACTTTAATGATTTTTCAGCTTAACTTGACCATCCAGGTTAAGCTATTTATCGTTTTTCTATAAACAACACCTCCAATCATGTTAATGTAATAATTGATTATCCTTTATATTTAAAAAGTTTTTACAGCTCATAATAATTTAGTATTTATCCCTGGCAATATACCGAAAATACTGATTTTTATATTTATTCTTATATTTATTACATTATAGCCCTGTTTTACTGATAGTAATAAAAATTTTTTAATTAAAGTTCAATTATCTGCTGCCACTTATTAGAAAATTCTTCAACCCCTGTTTTTGTGACTCTAAAGCCGTCTTCCCACCTGAACCCGTATTCGGGAGTGCTGACAAAAGTATCGGCCATAAATGTCATATTTTCCTGCAGCGCATAATCGGAATTTGTCTCCATCCAGGGTTTTTCTACTTCAAATATGCCGGTCCCATGACACGGTCCATAAAGAAAATATTGTCCGTAACCTTTTTTATTATAGAATTCCACGAATTTCTTTGCTACGTCGCCACTGATTACGCCTTCTTTTATCCACTCATATGTCTTGCGGTGCGCTTCCAGTCCAAACTCCACAAGCTCTCTCATGCTGTCCGGCATTTTTCCTATAACCACGGGCCTCCCTATCGCAGATGTATATCCGCCATACTGGGCGCCTATATTTATCTGTATCATCTCATTAGCCTTAAGTTTTTTATAAGTTGTGTTTGATATAGCGTTTCTTGTGCTGATTCCACTGAAAATATATTGCGGGAAAGCTTCACACTCTGCACCATTTCTATATATTGATTCCAGCACCATCCCTACAACCTCTTTTTCAGTTAGGCCGGGTTTTATTTTACCCAGTATTTCATCAAGCACAACCTCAGTTATCCTGTGGGATTGCTTGAGTAATGCTATTTCATTTTCACTTTTAATGGTCCGCAGGTTTGAGATTATATCGTCTGCCCTTATAATTTCTCCATCCGGCAGCAATGCTTTTTTTACGGAGTCATAAACCGGCAGGGGCGTAATAGCATAATCTCCAAGGCCCAGCCTTTTTATGCCTTTGCCGCCGCTGATTTGGTCAAACAGGTCCTTGAAGTTGCCGACAGGTATCCCGGGATAATCAGGTTCTGCTGATTCCCGATACTCTATCATTTTCACTATTTTCTTAATCGTGCTCCTGTTCTGGGCAAAAGGTTCAGCTTCAGGACCGATAAGTAAAATTGCCTCTCCTTCTTTTGGGATTAAAACACCCAAAGTCTCCCATACAGGACTATGGTTGCTAAGGTATAATACGCTGGCAAAATCTGATTGCGTTGAATGCACAAGGTATGCATCCAGGTCCCTTTTTGCCAGTTCTGCCTGGATTTTTTTTATTCTCTCCTGCCTTTCTTCTGGTTTAATCTCTGGCACCATTTAAAATCTCCTTTCCTTGCATCCGCAAACAGGTAATTTAATATTTTCCAATGCTTCGGCTTCAAAAGTCCCGCCAGCAAAAACCCTTATCCCTTCTTATAATTCAAAAAGCTTTATGGTATTTTCTCTAGCGATTTTATTAAAGACTGTTTCACTGATTTTTTTTGTTTCCAACCAATTCATTAAAAGATCAGCCATTCCAACCTGATCTGAGGTAGTGATAAGGTCCGTTCCAAAAAGAAGCCGGTCCTGGAACTCTTCAAGGAATTTTGGCCCATATTCAGGATCACGTGATAATGCATTAACCGGGGTAAAATCAGACAAGTCTCCATACAGGTTGGGATATCTTCTTAAGAGTTTCGGCACTATGCCTTCTTCCTTTATTGGACCGCTTGGGAGCCTGCCAATCTGTTCTCCGTCATAACGGTATATATATCCTCTTTCGCCTGGAGTTTCCAATTTTCCAATTTCTGACCAAAAGATGGGGCCATGCCCAAATATTATCAGGTTTGGATACCTTTGGAGAGTATGTTCAAGTTGGGGCAATCCCGGATCATCATAAAGCCCAAAATCACCGTCCAGCTGATCCGAACCATCAAATATAACTGGAAGCCCTGCAGCTTCTGCATGTCTAAATAAATTCTGGACTTTAGGATGCATTAAAGGCATATTTGGCATTACCTCGCCAAGTCCTTTGCATCCTTTATCACGATAATAC
>Ga0209254_10006501_pt1 | contig 10781 bp, 10 predicted proteins | sample FrelakmetDIP11DI_FD_187148 | JGI IMG/M metagenome (GOLD analysis project Ga0209254, IMG submission 187148) | Freshwater lake sediment microbial communities from the University of Notre Dame, USA, for methane emissions studies - DIP11 DI (SPAdes)... | ecosystem: Environmental > Aquatic >... | reverse complement strand
GTTCTGGCGTTTCATGCATATACACCGTGATTTCTTTTTATCAAATCCAAGATCAGGCATGCTGGTGTCTACCTTTGAAAAAATGGCGCCGGAGAAAAAATCAGCCCACCTCAAAACTGCCGAAGAATTTCTGCAACTATTGGAAAAGTAAGCGGATCAAAAATGTACAATGAAAAAACCCTGGAACAGAATCAATATCCCCGTATACAGTGTAAGCAGCCAGTATGGTGAAAAACAAAACATGCATATCTGCACTTATGTATCCGCGGTAAGTATGCAACCCAAACGATTTATGGTAGCCCTCTTCAAAGGAAGCCTTACGCTTGAATTAGTTGAAAAAAATAAGCATTTTGTTTTACAGCTGTTGGAAGAAAAACAATACCGGCTGGTTGATTTACTGGGACGCAAAAGCGGCAGGGATATCGATAAGATTGCGTTGCTGGAAAAAAGAAAGGTAACCACTGATTGGAAAAATTTCATATTACTGAAGGATGCACTCGCCTGGATGGAATTAAAGGTCATCTCATCCATCGATGCAGGTGATCATATAATGATGCTTTGCGATCTTGTTTCATCTAAAAATGTCCGTGAGGGAAATCCATTAACGCTGGATACTTTGCGTGACAAGAAACTGATCCGGATTTGAAACTGTTCTTTGCTACTTTGCGGTAAAACAAAAACCGTTCCTTTGCAGAAACGGTTTTGTCTTCAACAGGGAATGAAAAATTATTTAGGCAACAATACACTGTCAATTACATGTACCACACCATTGCTTCCTTTCAGATCAGCAGCCACAACATGAGCTGAATTACCATTTGCATCAGTGATCATAACTTTATCGCCCATCAGGGTAATAGTTAATTTACCACCATTTACAGTTACAACCTCAGCTTTGCCATTTCCTTTTTTAATGGCAGCAACAACGTCTGCAGCCATAAGATTACCAGCAATTACGTGATAAGTAAGTACGCCGGCAAGTTTAGCTTTGTTTTCAGGTTTCAGGAGAGTCTCAACTGTACCTGCAGGCAGTTTTGCAAATGCATCATTGGTTGGTGCGAATACGGTGAAAGGACCTTTGGATTTTAACGTAGCAACAAGGTCAGCAGCTTTAACTGCAGCAACCAGTGTGGTATGCGCAGGAGATCCTATGGCAATATCAACAACATCATTGGTTTGAGCAGATACAGAACCTGCACTGATAAGCATAACTACTGACAAAAATAATCCGGATAGCATCTTTTTCATAAAATTGTTTGTTTGGGTATAAGAACATGGAATCAAGAGAAGAGTTTAAAAAAACCTATGGCTTAGAATAGTTTTAACAGTCGTAGAAACAAACCCCATTGTTATGCATTAAAGAGTAAACAAATAATTAACCTACATAAATCTTACAATTATGTAGTATTAACATACTGTCATATTTGACTTATCTGAAAACATACATTTTCGATCACTGCCTTACCGAAATGTTTTATCTTAGCGATCTTATGAAAGGGAAAATATCACATACCGAGATCTTTAAGCTGGCAATCCCCATGGAGCCCTTTGTCATTGCCACTGAAGTTTCCACTGTTGCACAGAATACTTTCATCCGCATACATACCGAAGACGGCCTTACAGGCATGGGTGAGTGCTCAGCCTTCCCCATGCTCGTAGGTGAAACACAGGCCACCTGTTTTGAAGTGGCCAAAGACCTCGCGGGGCTTATAAAAGGTAAATCTGCCCTTGAAATTGCCAGCAGAATGAATGAAATGCACGCTAACCTGGCATTCAATACAACCATAAAAAGCGCATTTGATATTGCATTGCACGATATTGCTGCCAAAGAGAAGGGACTGCCATTATATAAATTCCTTGGTGGAACCAAAAAGAAGATCGTTACAGACCTTACCATCGGTATTGGTGAGCCGGTAAAAATGGCCCAAACGGCTGTCAGTTTTATTGACCGTGGGGTTAAAACCATCAAGATAAAACTGGGTAAAAAAGGACCTGAAGATGTGGAACGCGTTCGGCTTATCCGTGAAGCCGTTGGCCCGTCAATTGCCTTGCGTATCGATGCCAACCAGGGATGGGATTATGATACTGCCGCCAGGACACTGAATGACCTGGAACCATATGACATTCAATTCTGCGAACAACCCATACATCACGATTACGACTACCTGCTGCCGCTCTTACGAAAACAATCTCCCATTAGAATAATGGCCGATGAAAGTGTATTCAATCATTTTGATGCGATCAGGCTGATCGAATCGGAAGCCTGTGACTATATAAATATCAAACTGGCTAAGTCGGGAGGAATCCTGGAAGCCATCAAAATTGCAGAAACTGCTCAAACCTATGGCATCCCCTGCATGTTAGGCGGCATGCTTGAAAGCAGACTGGCATTGACAGCCAAAGTACACCTGGCAATGTCTCACAGCAACATCATTTTTTACGACCTTGATACCTGTTTACTGGGGCACCTGGTTGATCCGGTAACAGGCGGTGCGGTGTACAATGTATTTGACCTGGAGATCAGTGATGAGCCTGGCATTGCTGCTGATATTGATCCGAAATTTCTGGAATCATGTGAGAAAGCAATTGTTTAAAAATCACGATTGACAAATCATTCAATTGATAACCTTACAGCATCCTGTATAAAAAAATAAAAAATGGAATCAAAAAAAGCCTCAGAAAGCGAGATTATAATGACGGAACTCGTCCTTCCAAACGATACAAATCTTTTCGGAAACCTGATGGGCGGACGCCTGATGTACTGGATGGATATTGCCGCGGCCTTATCTGCCGGAAAACATTGCAATGCGCCGGTAGTAACCGCTTCGGTGGATAATATCTCATTTGAATCTCCGATCAAACTGGGCAATGTGGTTCATATTGAAGCAAGGGTCAGCCGCGCTTTTACAACAAGTATGGAAGTACATTTAAACGTGTGGGGAGAAGACCTTACCCATCAGTACAGATACAAGAGCAATGAAGCCTATTACACTTTTGTAGCGCTTGATCCAAACCGTAAACCCCGACCCGTAATTCCACTTGTACCAACCAATGAAGTTGAACAAAAACTTTTTGACGGCGCCTTAAGAAGAAGACAACTTCGCCTGATACTCGGCGGAAAAATGAAACCCGATGATGCTTTGGAATTGAAGGCGTTGTTTGTAAAGGAATAGCGAATTAATAGATAATTGCTAAAAAGATAAAAGAAAAAAAGATAATAAGATAAAAAGGTAATAACATTAATATCTGTAAAAACTTTATAAAAACCAAGAGCATACGTAGCACCTCTAAAACACTTTATCCTTTTATCTTTTTCCCTATTATCTTATTATCCTATTATCTTTTTATCAATTTTTTTCCGGCCTGTAATTAATAGGCAACATATTCGCCAGTTTCTCATAAGACCAGAAACCACTGAACTGCACAGCCAGCGGATTAAGCAAAACGCCATTGGGGTCGAGGTAAGCTGGCGCTTCTATCATTACAATACCCGACTGAAATCCCTGTGGCATATCTCCCGCTACAAAAAACTTTCGCTTAAGGGACTCTTTATAATAAGGATCATATTTGTACCTCACCTGTAAAGTGCCGCTCCACCTCAGATAAAAACTGGTGGTATCGTTGCTGTCTTTGAAAAGGATATCATTTCTGCTAACTGCAAATGCTAACTGTGGCGTCTTAGCCGAAACGGTAACTGTATTTCCATTAACAAAAGTATTGGGTTTACTATTTTGGGTTGTGTCTGAAGGTCGGGTGATATATGTTGTAAAACCTTCTTTCGCCAATGCATCAGACAAAAGTGAATGATAAAAATGCAATGTGCTGCCGCGATATGTCTTCTCCCTGTTTCGCCTGAATTTCTTTGATGGTTCCGAATCCGGATCACCCATCTCTTCGTACCGGCTGAATCCATAAAAAAGGGTTCTCCCCTGCTCCGCATCATAAAAGAATTCCTGCAATTCAAAATGAACCCGGTAACCCAATTCCTTATTTTCAATGATCAGTGGCACTTCTGAAAAGGCTTTAATGACATGCTTCTTCTGGCCCTTTTCGAAAAAAATATCATCCTCATTCAGGATTTTTGATTTATCCGCCGCAATGGTTTGTCCAAGAAAATTTTCTTTGAGTACGATCATCCACTTCTCCCGCTGGCTGGGTGTTACAACGAGTATATCCCGCATCTGTTTTACTTTGGGCTCCAATTTGAAAGTAAGCCTCAGTGCTGCTGATTTCACTTCAACTTTATAAGCTACCACTTCAAATCCAACATGAGAAACAATGATCTCGTATACACCCGGATTGACACCTGTTAGCGTGTAGGTTCCGTCTTCGGCAGTAGCTGTACCTATGGTTGAGTTATTGATATATACGGAAGCCTTAGAAACAGGTGCGTTTCCGCTGGCATTCAGTACCTGGCCACTGATGGTAACCTGAGCCTGCAAAATATTGAACAGGAAGGAAAAAAGAAGTACAAAAAGGAATTTGCCCGGCATTGGCACAAAGATAGAAACGAAGGCTCATTTATCGATCATGGTCATCAGGTGATGCTTGCCTTTCATCATAAATTTTTTACTTTGTTCAATTCCATCCATCACCTTTTCCAGGATATTATCCACTGTATCATTATAATCGATATCCAGTGGCTCTTTAAAACGTACAGAAAGCAGGGAACCTCTCTTTTTGAACTGGAGGCCTTTCTTATTGAAAGCGCGCCAAAAGCCATTGATGACAACCGGCACAACAACAGGACGGTTTTCTTTAATGATATGTGCAGTGCCTCTTCTGCCCGGGGCAAAGGGTTTGGTGGTGCCCTGGGGGAATGTGATCACCCAGCTTTTACTAAGGGCTTTTTCTATCTTATTGGTGTCTCCGGGATCCACATTGCGTTGTACTTCCTTACCCTCTGCCCTCCAGGTACGCTTTACCGTTAAGGCACCGGCTAATGCAAAAACCCGGCTCATCCAGTTGCCTTTCATGGTTTCTTCGGCCGCAACAAAATACACATTGGAAAAAGGATTAAGCAGGTAATACGGAATACCCAGCCTGTTTTGTTTTCTCCATTTCACGGCACAGAAAATGTGCAGGAAAGTTATCACATCTGCAAAATAGGTCTGGTGATTGCTGACGAATAAAACATTCTGCCGGGGAAGACTTTGCAGGTGCTCAGTACCGCTAATCTGAATACGGTTTACCAGGGCCAGTCCCGGGTAGGAAAAAAAACCTACCGTGGCGTAAACCATTTTACGGATAATACTAATATTCTTTAACCGTTCTGTTAAACGATTCATGGAGTTTTAATTTGGCAAACAATCAGCTGGTAAGATAAGGAAATATTCATAAATGAGCATTTCCAGTTATTTCTCCCCAAAGTATGTATTGATCGGGCCGTAATACCCTTAAATAAACTCACTTCGTTTGATCACTTCATTACTGTATAGGATCTTTATAATATGATTTCAGTTTAACCATTCTAAGCTGAATGTATGCGCCCCCTTGTTATCTTTGAAGGATGAGATTGACTACGGTTATTTTTGATATGGACGGATTGCTGATCGATTCAGAACCCCTTTGGTATGAAGCGGCAAAAGAAGTGATGATAAACCTTGGTGTAGCTCTTGATGAAGAAGCCTATGCCACTACCATTGGTTTACGGACCCGAGAATTCCTTCATTTCTGGTTCAACAGGTACAAAATCGATCAATCACTGGCGCCTGAGACGGAAAAAAATATTACCCGATTTGTTATTGATAAAGTGCTTGAACAGGGAACCCTCATGCCAGGTGTTAAGTCAACGTTGGATTTCTTCGGGTCAAAAAATTTCAGGATCGGCCTGGCAACTTCATCCCCAACCGCATTGATAGAAGCCGTATTACAAAGAACGGGACTAACAGGCCGTTTTCAAGCCATTAGTTCTGCTGAACATTTGCCTCACGGTAAGCCTCACCCGCAGGTATACCTCGACTGTGCAGCACTGCTTGACAGCCATCCTACAACTTGTATTTGTTTTGAAGATTCATTCAATGGTATGATCGCTGCAAAAGCTGCAAGGATGAAATGTGTTGTAGTGCCTGCACCACATGCCCTCAAGCATAAAGGCTGGGAAGCAGCAGATGCTAAGATCCCTTCCCTCACAGCATTTGACGAGCATGTTTTTTCCAACCTTGACAGATAAAAAAAATCCTGCCGTTTAAAACGGCAGGATTTATATGAAGGATTTAAAAGTCCTTATTTGCTCTCTGTTCCGGCTTCTTCTTCACTTCCACCTTCCATCTTCTTCTTCAGTTCGGCCAGGATACCGAGGTCGCCCAGGGTGGTTTTCTCAACCTTGCCCTGCACTTCTTTCACGGCTTTCTTGGTTTTAACTGCTTCAGCAGTTTTTTCCTTAATTACGGCGCTCTTTTCCTCAGCTTTTGTCTGTTCCCAGATGCGGCTGTGGCTGAGTACGATCCTCTTTTCATTACGATCGAACTCAATCACCATAAATTCGGCTACTTCATCAGCACTAACAACCTTGCCATCTTCCTTTCCAAGGTGACGGCTTGGCGCAAAACCTTCCAGCCCGTAAGGAAGCTGAACAACAGCACCCTTATCGTCTTTACGCGTTACGGTGCCTTCGTGAACAGTACCTACAGCGAATGTATCCTGCAGGGTGTTCCAGGGATCTTCTTCCAGTTGCTTATGGCCGAGTTGCAGTTTACGGTTTTCCTTGTCGATATTCAGGATAACCACATCAATCTCTGCACCTGATTTTGTGTATTCAGATGGGTGATTGAAACGCTTCAGCCAGCTCAGGTCGCTGATATGGATCATTCCACCAATGCCAGGTTCGAGTTCAACAAACACACCGTATGGAGTGATGTTTTTCACGAGACCTTTATGGCGGCTGTCTACAGGGTATTTATTTTCGATCTCACTCCATGGATCAGCAGAAAGCTGCTTGATGGAAAGACTCATTTTACGGCTTTCCTTATCCAGGGTTACGATCCTTGCTTCGTATTCATCGCCCAGTTTGAAGAATTCTTTTGCATTGACCGGTGAATTAGCCCAGGTAATTTCACTTACGTGAACAAGGCCTTCAACGCCTGGCATGATTTCCAGGAATGCACCATAATCTTCAATATTCACAACTTTACCTTTAACCGAGGCATTTTCCAGTACCCATTCAGGTAAGGTATCCCATGGATGAGGCGTAAGTTGTTTCAGACCGAGGCTGATGCGACGTTTTTCGTCGTCAAAATCCAATACAACTACATTCAGTTTCTGGTCCATCTTCAGAACTTCTGAAGGATGGCTGATGCGACCCCAGCTGATATCAGTGATATACAGCAGACCGTCTACTCCGCCCAGATCCAGGAATGCGCCGAAATCGGTGATGTTCTTAATAGTTCCTTCAAGTACCTGGCCTTTTTCCAGTTTACCCATGATCTCCACACGCTGTGCTTCAATATCACTTTCGATCAGAGCTTTGTGAGAAACTACGGCATTCTTAATGGTTTCGTTGATCTTAACCACTTTGAATTCCATTGTCTTGTTCACAAACTGATCGTAATCAGTAACGGGTTTAACATCGATCTGTGAACCTGGGAGGAATGTTTCCATACCATAGATGTCCACGATCAGGCCGCCTTTGGTTTTGCTGGTAACCAGACCGGTAACCACATCGCCAGTACGGTGTACTTCCACAATTTTTTCCCATGCACGGGCAATGCGTGCTTGTTTCCTGCTGAGGTGCAAATGACCTTCACGGTCTTCTTTTTCAACAACCAGGACTTCTACAACATCTCCTGTTTTGAGATTAGGGAGATCACGGAACTCGTTCAATGAAACAAGTCCGTCGCTCTTGAACCCGATGTTGATGACCACATCGGTCTTAGTAACGCCAACGACGGTACCCTCAATCATCTCACCATCGGTGATAGATTTGAAAGTGCCTTCATAAACAGCATCGTACTTTTCTTTTTCCTCGCTGTTATAACTGGCGACATTTCTTTTATCAATGCTCCAGTCGAAATCATCATGTGCTGTTGCAACTGCTTCTGCTACAGCCGGGTTTGGTAGTGTTGTGTTTTCTTCCACTATTTAATTCCTCCTTTTATGTGAATTTCAGACCTGTTTTGTCAGGCCTGATTTGGGGACGGCAAAGGTAGCGCAAAACTCCTGTCTCTCCATGTTTTATTGAGGTTTTTTTGAGGCTTTTGGAAAGAAGCCCAATATTGAATATATATTATTGATTTTCAATTATTTGTAGGAGTATTTTTTGACTGATCGTAGCGTTGTTTAGCATATTTTTTTTAAAAACCGGCTCCCGGATCAACCAGTTTTCAAATCCATAAAAATGGCAGTCCCGAATTGAAAAAATACCTTTGGTAAAATAATGCTCAATTTGGTCATCAGTTTTATATCAGAATCAAATCAAACTGCCTAATTTTCCATCAAATTATCACAATGAAATACTTTACACTCATTCTTGCACTTTCCCTGAGCGTTTTTTTCTCACATGCCCAGCAGGCAGTAAAAATCAAACCTGAACTCAAAACCGGGACGATCATTGAATTTGAACTTGATGCACAAGGTCAAACACTCCCTCTATTTTTAAAAATTGCATCTATTGGTGAAGATGGTATTGTGTTTGATTATGACCTGACCAATGGAATGGCTGGGAAATTTATAAACAGTAAGTTAAACCTCGAAAAAGGCAATTCACTTAACTGGGATCAACCTGTACCGGGTGAAGAAAGAAAACTGGCCGACAACCAGACCATCGCAATCTTATCCCGCACTTTCTTAAAGGAACTCCTGTTAAATAAAAAGTCAAATTATGATGGCATGGAACTTACGCTAAAAGATCAGCCTAAAGGGAGTGAGTTTTTTTCCGGCGGCAAGGAACTGGATGTTGTTTATGCTGAATCAAGTGACGGCGGTATCCGTTATTGGATACTGAATAACGCTGATTTTCCTATCCTGATGAAGCTCGATGGAAATCCGGCAGGTATCAACCTAACCTGTAAGGACATAAAAAACCAATAATTACCTGGCTATTTCACAGCTGAAAATTATTTTAAAAAAAAATATTGTCACGCAATAAAAAATTAGCGGATTTCCCAAACTTGTTTTACTATTTTTGCCCCGAAATAATCAACTATGATAACTACGGTCCTGATAAGTTTATATGAAAAGGAACTGGACAATCTGACGGAAGAGATCAAAGCCTACGAGCAGGATGAACAGTTATGGAAAGTTGCAGAAGGCATCAATAACAGTGGAGGAAATCTATGCTTGCACCTGACAGGTAACCTGCAGCATTTTATTGGAGCCACAATTGGTGAATCCGGATACATTCGTAACCGTGAAGCAGAGTTTAAATTGAAGAATATTCCAAGGCAGAAACTGCTTGAAGAAATTGAAAATTCAAAGCGAATCGTTACTGACACCCTGGAGCAGGTTTCTAAAAAGGAACTGGATAGTGACTTTCCAATCCAGGTTTTTGATGAACCATTAACCACAGAGTACTTCCTTGTTTATCTGCTCAGGCATTTGAGTTATCATATCGGACAAATTAATTACCATCGCAGGCTGGTAAAATAATAGATACATCTTATAAAAAAAGAGGCTGTAAAAAGCCTCTTTTTTTTATGTAGCAATATGTTTATTTACACTTTGATATTCCTGACTGCATTCGCGAGTTTGTCGAGATCCTTTAATGAAGTGTATACATTCGGTGTTACCCTTACACCATGGATATTCTCCCAGTTAATGGCAACAGTATGTATCTTATATTTTGAAAATAACTCCCCGGCTACATCCTCTGGCTTTTTACCAGCAACAACAAGGCTTGCAATGGCACAGGATAAATGTGGCGATTTCGGTTGATTGAAGGAGATATGCGGCAGGTCTTTAACCTGGTCAACCCAATAGTCTTTCAGAAAACGCAGGCGGTTTTCTTTTCTCTTAGCGCCAATCACTTCATGGAAATCAACTGCAGCTCCAATGGCCATTTCCGAAGCAAAGGAACGCGTTCCCAACGATTCAAATTTCCTGATATCCGGCCCATCCGGTTCATTGTTGGAAAGCAGCGCCCATACATTCCTGATCTTTTCTTTTCTTACATATAGCAAGCCGCTCCCAAAAGGTGCCCCAAGCCATTTATGCAATGACGAAGCAAAATAATCACATTCAAGATCCGGAATCCTGAAATCAAAATGCGCAAGTGTATGTGCACCATCTGCAATCACTTCAATGCCGCGCTTGTGGGCTTCCTGAGCAATTTTTTTAACAGGTAAAATCTGCCCGCACCAGTTTATCAAATGGGTAACATGAACAACTTTTGTTCTTGGACTGAAAGCCGAAACGAACTGCTTCACCAGGTTATCTTCATTTTCTTCAGGTAGTATGAGGTTTAACCAAATGAGTTTTATCCCATCCCTTTTTTCTCTTTGCTTCCAGGCATTGATCATGTTTGGATAGTCCTGTTTCGTAAGGATAACTTCGTCTCCAGCTTTGAGGTTTAACCCAAAGATTACGGTGTTTAACCCTTCTGTGGCGTTACGGTTGATCGCAACTTCTTCTGGCGAACATCCGCAAATGCCGGCTAGTTTTTCTCTTAATGGTTCCCTGCCCTGGTCCAGTATCTGCCACATATAATATGTTGGGGCTTCATTACAGTACTGGTAATACCTGATATGAGCATCCTGAACCACTTTAGGCTGTGGTGCAACGCCACCATTATTCAGGTTGATTATATTGGGCGAAGTGGTATAAGATTCCCTTACCCAACCCCAGAAGTC